>Ga0070696_100000517_pt1 | contig 24437 bp, 19 predicted proteins | sample KBSK1253metaG_FD_65474 | JGI IMG/M metagenome (GOLD analysis project Ga0070696, IMG submission 65474) | Corn, switchgrass and miscanthus rhizosphere microbial communities from Kellogg Biological Station, Michigan, USA - KBS K1-25-3 metaG | ecosystem: Host-associated > Plants > Roots >... | reverse complement strand
AAGTCGGTGTTCTGCGGCGTGGGTGAGCGCACGCGCGAAGGCAACGATCTCTATCTCGAGTTCAAGGAAGCGCGCATTCTCGACAAGGTGGCGCTCATCTACGGACAGATGAACGAGCCGCCCGGTGCGCGTCTTCGTGTCGGTCTCTCGGGACTCACGGTGGCGGAGTATTTCCGCGACAAAGAAAACGCGGACGTGCTGGTCTTCATCGACAACATCTTCCGTTTCACGCAAGCGGGTTCGGAAGTGTCGGCCCTGCTGGGCCGTATGCCGAGCGCGGTGGGCTATCAGCCGACGTTGGCCACCGAGATGGGCGACCTCCAGGAGCGGATCACGTCGACGAAGAACGGATCGATCACCTCGGTGCAGGCGATCTACGTTCCCGCCGACGACATCACGGACCCGGCACCGGCGACCGCGTTCGCCCACCTCGACGCCACCGTCGTGCTATCGCGCGCCATCACCGAGCTCGGCATCTACCCCGCGGTCGATCCACTGGCGTCCGGATCGCGCATCGTGGATCCGCAGTTCATCGGCGAGCGGCACTACAACGTCGCGACCTCAGTGCAAAAAGTCCTGCAGCGGTACAAGGAGCTGCAGGACATCATCGCCATTCTCGGCATGGACGAGCTCTCGGAAGACGACAAGAAGGTCGTGGGGCGCGCGCGCCGTATCCAACGGTTCATGTCGCAACCGTTCGCGGTGGCCCAGCAGTTCACGGGAACCGAGGGCAAATACGTGAAGCTCGAAGAGACGATCAGCTCGTTCGAGCGGCTCGTCGCGGGCGAATTCGATCAGTATCCGGAGCAGGCGTTCTTCATGGCAGGCGGCGCGGACGACGTCATCGCGAACGCCAAAAAGTTGCAAGGCTAAAGGTGCTGCACGTTTCAGTGATCTCGGCGGAGGCGTCGCTGTACGAAGGCGACGCCACGTCGGTCGTCGCGCCCGCCTTCGACGGCGAGGTCGGCATTCTGACCGGCCATGCGCCAATGATGACGCTGCTCGGCAAGGGTGAGTTGCGCGTCGAGGGTGGGAGCGGAGCGCGTAAGTTCACGATCGAAGGCGGATTCCTTCAGGTCGTGAACAATCAGGTGCGCGTCGTGACGGAGCACGGCGCCGCGGTCTAGGGTTTCGCGGACTCGACGAGAATTGCCGCGCGCAGTCCGTTGCGCGATCCATACGTGACCTGGGCCTCGGTCGGTGAGAGGTAGCGAACTCTCAGGGCGACATGCAATGGAATGCGGGTCAACGCCGATGCCGACCCGATCGGCTGCTCATCCAGATACGCGACGATGGTATTGTCGCCACTCCGCCCGCTGACGACCCGCGTCAGCCATTGCGGCCGCAGTTGGCGCACCGCGTCGTACACATTGGCTTGCTGGGTCGACTGTAGCTCCGACGCAACAATCAGGTACTGATCGCCCGATTCTCCCTTCGATCGCGCCGAACGAGGCCCATAACAACCTAAAGTCAGGATAACAAACAAGCACTTGGCGGTCAGACTTCGCATGTCATTTGGCTGGGAATCGGCGCAGGACGTTGTTACTTGCCCATCCTGGATTTGTGCCCACTTGTGTCTTGTGCGAGAAATATCCGCAATCTAGGTTGTGGCGCCTCCTAACAGGTAATACGGCAGCGCCGAGTGATGGGGCGGCAGGTGACGCGGATGTCGTTGCCGGGGTTAGAGGTACGTCGGTCTCGCAGGCGTCCATTGGGGCGGGCGTCGCACCGGCGTTTTTGACCGTTTCACCACAGGTTCAGCAAGCATTTCACATCATTTCCTTTCCTTCCAAGGGAGTGTCATGAGACACATCACCCGTGCTCGAGTGATGACGATCGCGTTGGTCGGAACAATCTTCGCGATCTTCACGCCTGGGCAGGCCGAAGCACAGAACGCATCGATCACCGGAAAGGTGACGTCTGAATTCGGTCAGGCCATCGAAGGCGCCAACGTCTTCATCTCCGAGATGAACATCTCGGTCGGCACCAACGCCGAGGGTACGTACACCATCACGGTTCCCGCGGCTCGCGTGTCCGGACAGCAGGTGAACCTGCGAGTCCGCGCGTTTGGCTTTCAGCCGCAGGTCCGTCCCGTTCGCATCACCGACGGCCCTCAGACGTTCAACTTCACGATGAAGCAGGACGTGAATCGTCTTGCCGAAGTCGTGGTCACTGGCGTGACCGCAGGAACGGAGCAGCGGAAGCTGCCGTTCACCGTCGCGCGCGTGGACGAACGTGAGATGCCCGTGCCGGCGCAGAACCCATTGACGCAGCTCCAGGGCAAGGTGCCCGGCGCGAACATCGTCGGCGCCACGGGACGGCCCGGCCAGTCGCCAAACGTGTTGCTGCGCGGACCCAAGTCGATCAACGCGCAGGGTCGCGGACAAGGCCCGCTCATGATCGTCGACGGCGTCGTGCTCGCGAACAATCCGAACAACGGCCTGGGTGGCCTGGCCGACATCAACCCGGCCGACATCGAGACCATCGAAGTCGTGAAGGGCGCCGCGGCCTCATCGCTGTACGGCTCACGCGCCGGCAATGGCGTAATCTCCATCACGACCAAGTCCGGCAAGAACTCGGCTGACGGCGTGCGCTTCTCCGCTCGCACCGAGTTCGGCTTCGGAGACATCGAAGGCCGGTACACGACGGCGCAGAACCACATGATGATGATGGACGAGACGCAGACCAAGATGTGCGTCTCGGTCGCCGGGGTTCCGAACTGCGCGTCGGTCGTGGACTTCGAGTCGGAAGCGCTGCGCGTGAACGAGCTGGCCGCGGAGCAGGCGCTCTCGCCCGTCTCGTTCACAAAGGACATCGGTATTTCGGCTGCGCCCGCCAGCAAGACCGACCTCCGTAACATCATGCAGCTGCAGCCCTGGACTCACATCTATGATCCGGTTGCCCAGCTCGTGACCAACGGGCAGCGCGTCAACAGCACGATCGACGCAACCGGTCGCGTGCGCGGCACGACATTCTTCGCGAGCGGCTCGAGTTACTGGGAGCAGGGCGCGATTCGGTATCTGCAGGGCTACAAGCGTCAGTCGGGCCGACTGAACGTCGACCAGGACGTCGGTTCTGATTGGACGTTTGGCGTGCGCACGTATTACGCGCGGAATTGGGGCGACGGCACGCAGTTCGAAAACGGCAACAACCGCGGCTTCTTCGGGCTGACCCGCACGCCGGCAGGCGTGGACCTCCTGCGCACCGACAAGTTCGGCCGGTTGTTCATCCGCTCGAATCCAGCGAACCAGGGTCTCCAGAACGAGAACCCGATGTACTGGTTCGCCAACTACAAGAATGAAGAGCAGAACGACCGCTACCTCGGCAACGCGACGGCGAAGTATTCGCCGCTCTCGTGGCTCGATTTCGACGGAAACTTCAGCTACGATCGCACCAATTACCGCTACTTCCTGCAGCGGGATCGCGGCTTCCGCACGACGGGCAACAGCCCCAACAATCCCCTGGGCTTCGCCCAGGCGGGTGACAACTTCACGCAGTCGTACAACTCGGCGTTCAACGCAAATGCGCGCCAGACGATCGGCGACGCCAACGTGCGGTATACGGCGCGCTATCTGTACGAGCAGCAGGACTTCAACAATTCCGACCTCAGCGGAACGACGCTGGCGGTCGCCGGACTCGAGACGCTCAACAACACCACGGCGAGCTTCACCGTGGGCTCGGGCTTGTCTTCGATCCGGTCGATGGGCGTCATGGGCGGCATCGACGCCGACTACAAAGACCGGTACATCGTCGGCGCGCTCGTCCGTCGCGACGGTAGCTCGCTGTTCGGCTCCGACAATCGCTGGGCGAACTATGGTCGCGGATCTATCGCGTGGCGGTTGAGCGAAGAACCGTGGTGGATGCTTCCCCAGGTCAACGACCTGAAGCTTCGGGCTTCGATCGGAACCGCGGGTGGGCGTCCGACGTTCGCGGCTCAGTATGAGACGTACACCATCGGCACGGGTGGCACGCTGAACCCGAACACCCTCGGCAACAAAGCGCTCCGTCCGGAGACCGTGACGGAGACCGAGATCGGCCTCGACGCGGAGGCGTTCAGCCGCCTCGGCTTGACGGTGAACTATGCGTCCGCCGTCGCGAAGGATCAGATCATGCGCGTCACGCCACCGGTGATCTCCGGGTTCAACAACCAGTGGCAGAACGCGGGCACGATGGAGAACAAGACCTTTGAGGTCTCGTTGAACGTGCCGCTGATTCAGCGCCGGAACTTCAACTGGTCAACCCGCGTGAACTACGATCGCACCCGGTCGACGATCACGAAGCTCTCGGTGCCACCGTTCTTCGACGGCGTTCCCGGTCAGCAGGGCGCCGAGCAGATGTTCCAGTTCAGGGAAGGGGAACGATACGGCACCATCTACGGACGCAAGTTCGCGACGAGCTGCGCCCAATTGCCCGCTCCCTTCAACGCGGACTGCGGCGGCGCCGGCAAGGGCTTCCAGGTCAACAGCGACGGATTGCTCGTGTGGACCGGCGGCCGCGATCTCGGCGCCGGCATTACCGACAATGCGTGGAACGCATTCCTGTCGGGCTGCAAGAACGCGTCTGGTGTGCAGGTGCTCGCGACGAGCCCCGGCGCCACGACGTGCACCGATCCGACAAAGGGCGGCGCCGCGACCAACGTGGTCACCGCGCCCTGGGGCACGACGATCAACTGGGGGATGCCGATCATCATTCGCGACTCGACGTCTTCTGCCGTCAAGCAGGCGCTCGGGAACGTGCTCCCCGATTACCGGATCAACTTCTCGCACACGATCAACTATAGAAAGCTGTTCATGTATGGGCTGCTCGACGCGTCCATCGGACAGTCGGTGTGGAATGAAGGGCGCCACTGGTCGTTCGGAGACTTCATGACGAAGGAAGTCGACCAGCGCGGCAAGAGCGTCAGCGAAGCGCGTCCGCTCGGCTACTACTGGCGTGCGCCATCCCCGGACAACGGTCTGGGCGTGGGTGGGTTCTACGACATCCTGGCGCCGAACAGCGTCACGGTGGAAAAGGCGAGCTACGCGAAAATTCGCGAAGTCAACGTGTCGTACAACGTGGGCGCGGTGCGCGGCGTCGGCGATTGGACCGTGTCGGTGGTCGGCCGCAACCTGCACACGTTCACGAAGTACAAAGGCTTCGATCCCGAGGTCGGTGTCACCGGTACGCAGAACAACATCACTGGTTCGTCGGCGCTGGCGGCGGTCGATGCCTTCCAGTTCCCGAACCTGCGCACGTTCAACTTCGCACTTTCCACCCGGTTCTAAATCTCCGCTTCGAGCCCGTCCGGTCCTGTGGACGGGCTCGAAGTGACCCTTCTCTGAGGTGTATTCGATGAAAAGATTGGCTACCGGTTTCGTCTGGGTGGCGACAGCAATCGGTGTCGTTGCGTGCAACGACCCGTTGAACGTGTCCAATCAGACTAGTCCGGATATTTCACGAGCTCTATCGACCCCGTCGGGCATCGAGCAGCTCATCCAAACGGGATATCAGTCGGCCCATGGCATCATGATCGCGTTGCCGACGACCGGCGCGATCGAAGCCCAGGCCAACGTGTTCGGCCTCGAGAGCTATGGCAGCGTCGCGAACTTCGGCATGAACACTCGCGGCGGGATTCCTCGCATTCAGGTTCAGAACGAGCGTGGCAATGCCACCGCGGACGGGAACTACAAGGACTTTCGCGACTTCGCGAAGCTTGCGCGCTCCATGGCGAACGGCATCCAGGCGCTGGACAAGCTGGTCGCCGCGGGCAACACGCTCGGCTCCGTGGGCCGCAACGCGCGCGCTCGCGCCTTCGCGTTTTTCGTGATGGGTGTGTCGCAGGGTTCGGCCGCGCTGATCTACGATTCGGTGGCGGTGCTAGATCACAAGACGGCCCCCGATAACGTCCCGCCGCTCGTTGGCTACAACGCGGCCATGGCTAAAGCTCTGGAGAATCTCGATTCGGCGCTCGCGACCGCGAACTCGGCCGACGCACAGACGAATAATGGCGCGGACTTCCAGATCTCGAACTGGATCAACGGAATCACGCAGAGCCGCGCCCAGTTCATTCAGATGGTCCGTTCGTTCAAGGCGAAATACCGCGCCGGCGTCGCGCGCAACCCGACGGAGCGCGCGGCGGTCGACTGGGCCGCGGTCATCGCGGACGCGACCAACGGGATCACGGCGGATCTCAACATCACACTGTCGAACTCCGCCGGCTGGCCGCACGGTTACATCGCTCAGATGTACACCTACTCCGGCTGGCACATGATGCCGGTGCCCATCATCGGGTTCGCCGACTCGACATGGTCGGGTAGCGAATACGACGCCTGGCTCGCGCAGCCGGCGCTCGCGGCGCGGAACGGCTCAGGTGCGACCTTCCTGATGATTCGTTCGGCTGACCGGCGGTTCCCAGCTGGAGACACGCGCACCGCACAAATAGCGGCCTCTGGATGCACGAGCGGCAACACGAGCGCCTCGTGCAAGCCAACGGTGGCAAGCGGTTCAGCGACCCTGGGATTGCCGTACTTCCGGAACCGCAATGGCGACGACACCAAGGGCGATCCCTGGGCGCAGTCGCAGTACGATCACTATCGCTTCCGCTACCTCACGCTCAACAACACGAACCGCGATGGTCCGTGGCCGCTGATGACGCGCGCGGAGAGCGAAATGCTCGCCGCTGAGGGGTACATCCGCACGGGCAACTATGCGGCGGCTGCGACGCTCATCGATCGAACGCGCCTCGCGCAAGGCGGTTTGCCTTCGGTCGCCGGTTTGACTGGTGGCGCGCCGACCGCGTCGGCGTACGATCCGTGGGCCGGGACGCCCGTTCCGGGCGGCAATGCCTGTGTGCCACGTGTGCCGAAAAACGGCGCCGCTGGCCGTCAGTGCGGCAATCTCTTCGAAGCACTGAAGTGGGAGAAGCGGATGGAGACGTTGTACACTGGGTATGCGCAGTGGTACGTCGACAACCGCGGCTGGGGTGACCAGGCGGAGGGAACGGCGATTTCATGGCCGGTTCCGTATCAGGAGCTCGACGCCCGCTATCCCGGCAACACCAACTTCTACTATCTGGGCGGCTCGGTTGGAAACGGCGGAGCGCCGAAAGGCAATTACGGCTGGTAAGCGACGTAGCAGTTCAATCAGTTTGTCGATGAACAAGTGTCACGATCCCGTGAATGTTTCGCCGGTGCTGTCGGCGAAATACTCGCGGCGGTCGAAGCAACGTGTGGCGCTCGTCTGCCTCGGGTTGCTGTCAGGCTGTTTCACATACACTCCGCTCGTCGGTTTGCGGCCTCAACCAGGACAACGGGTCACGTTCACCATCTCCGATCAGGGACGGTTGGCGTTGGCTCAGCAGGTGGGGAGCGGAGTCACGAGTCTCGAAGGGACGATGGTGGCGGACGGCGACGGCACGTACCTCGTCAACGTGTACGAGGTCAAAGCCATCGCCGGAAATTCACACTGGACGGGCGAACGGGTCACCGTTCGTGCCGAGCACGTCACGGGGATGTCGATTCGCCGCTTCTCGAAGGGGCGAACGGCGCTGGCGATAGTCGGTACCGCAGCCTCCATCGGTGCGTTCATCATCACACGGAATTTGTTGGGCTTCGGAAGTCCGCAGGGCGATCCAACCAATCCGCCCCCGCCGGAATCCTGAGCGCTACTGCTGTCAGATTGCAAATGTCGTATCCGTTCATCCTTACTCCTGGAGTTTCACTAATGAGATTGCAGCGTTTCGTGCTGCTCGCAGCCGCGTTCGGCGCGGTGGCCGCATGCGACGACAAGGGATCCGTTACGACCACCAACACGGGTCAGCTGGCATTCGTCCGCTATGTGCACGCGATGAATGACACCGGTGTGGTGGACGTTCGCGTCGTCGACAAGGCCGAGAATCTGTATTGCTACAATCAGCCGTATCGCGCGATCTGCCCGTACCAGGGCGTCGAAGCGGGGACGCGGCATTTCCGCGTGTTCACGTCGAGCACCACCGGAGACATCAACCTCGTCACGCAGGTCATTCACGACGAGACGCTGACGCTCGAAGCCGGCAAGTACTACACGATTCTGCACACCGGTTTTGCGCGCACGGGTCAGACGCCGGCGCAGAAATTCTGCTTGATCGAAGACGTGGCGACAGCGCCGAGCGCCGGCAAGTTCAAGATCCGGGCGATCGTCGCGGCACCGTTTGGCGCGAATCAGGACGTCTACGTGACGCGCGCGACGAACGCGACGAGCGCACCGGCGCCGGGCGCTGGCGCAACGCCGCTGTACACCGCGACCGACGCTGGCACGGCCTGTCCGACGGCCACCGCCTGGGTGGAGGTCGATACCGTTCCGCTCGCGAGAACGGCCAATCCCAATGGTGGAAGCGCCACACTCTTCGCGTACAACGCCGGCACGGCCGTGCCAGCGGCCGCGAACGCCTCGGCCACCGTGTTCCCGGGGGATACGGTGAAGGGAGTGTCCAGTGCGGTCCCAGGAAGCCGGATCAGTGGCAGTGTCCTCACGGCGTTCCTCTTTCCGGCGGGTGTCGCGGGTAGCCCGGCCGCTGGCGCCTCGACGGTAGCATACGCGGTCGATAAGCGCCCGTAGCCGTAGCCGCTAGAACAAAAAGGGCCGCCCGAGGGTGGCCCTTTTTTTCCCCCAGCGCTAGCTCAGGTACCCGGCACCCGCGTCCAGATGACGATGGTCCCACAGGTCGAAATCGCGCCCTGTGAGAACTGCATCGGAGTCGTAGAGGGTCCGTGGTACAACTCCACACCTTCGACATCCCGCGCGGAGATGTCGTCGAGTTCCAGGCCGTTGGCTCGGACCGCGTCGACCCAGACTTGCGGGACGCAGTCGCGGCGTCTCCCCGCGGCGGACGCGAAACGAACTCCGTTGCCGCCTCGCGTCCGCACGAAGATGAGACCGGGAACGTTCCGCACCGCATCGCTCAGACGCGATGCGTGGCGAGCCTCGATCTCGTCGCGCGTAACGTACTTGCCCATGCCGCGAACGCGTCTTCGGTAGAACTCCTCTATCCAGAGCAGGTGGCGCGCGTCCTGTCCATTCACGTCGACGCCAGCCAGTACGACCGCTTGCGCCTGGAGGACGATGGACAAGCTGTCCGACGCAACGGAGCCGAGCGCGACATTCACCCTGGCCGGCTGAAATCCCATTCGGCGCACACTGATCTCATGATCCCCAGCCGAGACGCGCCCGAACCGGAACGAGCCGTTCTGCTCGGTTCTGGTGAGCAGCTTCAGGGCGACGATGGCGACGTCCGCTCCCGCAATGGGCTGGCCCGCTGAATCTCGCACCACACCCGCCACGCTCCCGCGATCCTGAGCGCCGGCCGTGTCCACCGTAGGGGCCGCTACAGCCAGAGCGGCGCACACCTGAAGAAACGCGCGCCTCATGGGGCTAAGATATGGTTCTGCGCAGGGGACCGCCACGACCGCGACGGGGCGCACGGAGCTTGCTCCTTGGCATATGAGTACCCCCACACGAGATAGACTGATGTTTGCCCGATCACTGACAATTCTGAGCCTCACGGCTGGCGTCGCTTCTGGGCAAGTGCCCGGCGCCCCGGTGCTCCAAAACGCCTTTCACAATCCGGGTCTGGCCGTCGCGGTCAACTTTGGCAGCGGAACGGGGCAGAGCTTTTTTGGTGGCGCTGCGGCGTACGGTGTCGGGGGCCGCTTTCAGGTCAGCGGTGCGGCCGGTGTCCAGCGCGCCAACAGTTCGACACGGGGTGCTTACGGCGGCCGAGTGGCCGCGTCGCTTTGGTCGAGCTCTGGGGGGGCGTTGGGAGTCGGTGGATTTGCGGGGGTCGGCGGTGCCACAAGTACCCGCATCAATGGGGTAGTCTCGAACGCTGCGGTGACGAACGTGCCGGTCGGTCTCTCGGTGGGCTATCGCCGTCCTATGGGCGCGACGCGAGGCATCTCCGCTTATGCGTCGCCACTGTATCGTTGGACGCGCACCGACAGCGCCGGAACGGTGGTATCCAACGGCGTCGTCCGTGGCGCGGTTGGACTCGACTTCGCGGCGTCTCCGTCGCTGGGAGTCACCGTTGGCGGGGAATTCGGCGGCAAGAATGGGAGCTCCGGGACGAGTCTCTTTGGCGTCGCCATCTCTTTCGTCCCGGGGAGGCGATAATCATGGCTACGGCCAAACTGCCGCCCATACTCGTGGTGGATGACAACCGTGACAACGCGGAGATCATCCAACAATATCTCGAGGTTCGCGGGTACCCCATCACCGTTGCGTTCAGCGGCGAGGAAGCGCTGGCGCTGTTCGAGACCGTGAAGCCCGCCATCGTTCTCCTGGATGTGATGATGCCGGGACGCGATGGGTGGGAGGTCTGTCGTGTGATGAAGCAGCATCCGCAGTTGGGAAAAACCGTGCGCGTGATCATGGTGACCGCGCTCAACGAGCTGGATGACAAACGAGAGGCGCTGCAGACGGGCGCCGACGACTATGTCGAGAAACCGTTCGATCTTGCGACGCTCGCTGCAACAGTGCAGCGGAATCTTGCGATGCAACGGACGGCGCTCGCGTCATGAGGACGTCTGCATCGCGTGCAAAACAGCTCGGTTCTACTAACTGATTCACCGGATGAGGCAATCGCACTGGCTGTCGAGCGGCTCGACGGTTGGCGATTGGAGCGTCGGTCCTCGTCAGAGTTGCCGGAGGCGATCGGCACGGTCGCCGGCACGCGCGTGGTGTACATCTGCACCAACGATCCGACGCTGCTGCGCGCGGCGGTAGAGAAAGCGCACGCGGCCGCACTGCCGGTCGTCGTGGAATGTGGAGACGACACCGAACGGCGCCGCGCGGTGGAGCTGCGCGCCGAGGAATGGCTGCTGCGCGGCACCAACCCGGACGAGATCGCCGCGCGCATCCATGCCGCGATCGCGCGCGGGACAGCGGCCATCTCGGGAATGACCGACCGCGTGGAGCGCGTCGAATACGAGCGCATGCTGCACGATTCCCTCACGGGACTGCCGACGTTGCCGGTGATGATCGAACGCTCGCGTCAGCGATTCAAGGAGCGCGGCGAGCTCGTCGTCCTGTACTTCAATTTCGTCCGGTACTCCAAGATCGAAGAGATTTACGGCTGGGAGAAACTGGATGCCGTGCTCGAGACCACCGCCGGCGCCGTCCGGGAGTTCCTCGACGACAGCTCGCCGAACCCGTCGCGTCTCATGGTCAGTTTCATGAACGACGACGACTTCATCTTCTTCCACGTTCCGGCGACCGGCGTCGCCGCGGCCACGGACGGCGAGATCACCGAGATGGTGTCGCGGCTGCAGCGTCACGTGCAGTCACGGATCGAGACCGTGCATGGCGAAGAGATCGCCGCGCTGTTCGACATCTACGTGGGCAGAGCGCACGTCTATTACAACCCGAAGATCCGTATCGAGCGGCTGATCTATCGCGGCATCCGCGAGGCCGCCAACGCGGCCCGAAGCATCGAGCAGCGCGAGCGCGCGCGAAAGGTGGCGGATCTGCGCAGCAGCCTGAGGGAGCGCGGCGTCTACGTGGACTATCATCCCATCGTGTACGCCGATACCGAGGAGATTTTCGGCTACGAAGCGCTCGCCCGCGGCGTGCTGCGCAGTCTCCGCAGTCCCGAGGTGATGTTCGAGGTCGCGGAAGAGGCGGACCTCATCTGGGAGCTGAGTCGCCTGTGCCGGGCCCGCGCCCTGGAAGGGCTGGACAGCTATCTCCGTCCGGGCGAGTCGTTGTTCATCAACGTCGATCCGCACGACTTCAACGATCCCGCGTTCACGCCGAAGGAAGTGTCGCAGCCCGAGCGCGTCGTGATCGAGATTACCGAGCGCACAGCCATCAAGGATTATCCCAAGTTTCGCGAGAAGCTTGGCGCCTTCCGCGAGATGGGTTATCGATTCGCCGTCGATGACGCCGGAAGCGGGTACGCCGGTCTGGGCTCGATCGCGAACCTCGAACCCGACTTCATCAAGCTCGACATCTCGCTGATCAACGCGATCGACACCAATTTCATCAAGCAGAACCTCGTCGAGACGATGGTGAAGTTCGCCAATGATCACGGCGCCATGGTCATCGCCGAGGGCGTAGAGCGGGCCGAGGAGTTCATGGCTGTGCGCAACCTCGGCGTGCATCTGGTGCAAGGATTCTTCTTGCATCGGCCAAGCTCGGTCGCCGTGCCGCGTCAGATTCCTCGGGTCGCCGTCAAGACCGCCTGACGGCCGCGCCTTCAGGCGAGGAGCCTTTCGACGAGCTTCAGCGATCGCTCGGCCGCTCCGCGACCGCGTTCGACGGCGGCTCGGGCCTTCGCACCCATCTCGCGCCGAGCTTCCGGCTGCCTGAACCAGTCGACGAGCTGACGCTGAACATCCGGAGCGCTGGTCACAGCGCGAGCCGCGCCGGCGCCGAGCAGCATGAGCGCGTCACGGCTTTTTTTGTGTTGCGGCCCGAAGAACACCGGCGCCCCAAAGGCCGCCGGCTCCAGCACCGAATGCAGACCGGCGTCATGGAAGCCGCCGCCGACGAATGCCACATGCGCGAGCGCGTAGAGCTCCCCGAGGACGCCAAAGCGGTCGACGAGCACGACGTCCGCCGCGGGCGACGCCTCGTCGAGACGTGCCAGCGACAGCTGATGCCCGCCGGCCCAGCGTTCGATCGCTCCGAGATGCTCTGGCGAAAGCTCGTGTGGAGCGATGACGATCCGAAGCGCGGGAATCTGCACGCGAGCGCGGAGAAATCCCTCGAGCAATGGCGCTTCGTCGGTGGGCCAGGTCGAGCCGGCAACGACTGTTGCTCGGTCGGACGCCAACTGTGTCTGCAGCCGAGACTGGCGATCGACGGACTCGGCGCGCTCCCACACTTGATCGAACCTGGTGTCGCCCGTGACTTCGATGGCCTCGGACCGGACGCCAAGCTCCACGAGCCGGTCCGCGTCCTCCCGGTCGACCGCGCCGACGGCATCGAGCGACGCGTACGCGTCGCGGAGCAACAGGTTGCCGGCGCGGCTGCGACGGCCCGACACCGGTCCGAGCGTAGCGCTCACCATGCCGACTCTGACGGCACGCCGAGCTGCCTGACGTACGAGCTCGGGCCACACGTCGAGCTTGCTGAAGACGAGCGCCTTTGGGCGCAGCGCCTCGAGGGCGCCACCCATGTCCGCCGCCGAGTCGAAGGGCAGATAATCGCGAAAATCGACGTCGAGCGTTCGCGAGAATTCCTCGGCGCTCGGCGAGAAGAAGGTGTAAGCGAGTTGAACCTCGGGGTGATGAGATCGCAGGAGCGTCAGCACGGGACGCGCCTGCAGCCCTTCCCCGACGGACGGCGCGTGCATCCAGAGCAGCGGACGCGCCGCATCGCGGTGCTCCGCCGCCCAGCTCGCGTAACGCGAGCGAATGCCGCGCCGCGCCCGAACCGCAATGACTGCCTTCCGGTCGCTCGCCGGGATGACGGATGCAGCGACGCTCGCCAACTTTGCCGCGACGGCGTAGAGCGCCCGCAGCAGGAATCGCACTATCTCGGCGCGGGGGGTGCGGCGGCTTTGGCGCGTGCGCGCGCGATGGCGGCTCGGAATGCGTCGATGGGCGCCGCGCCCTTGATCGGCTCGTCGCCGACGAAGAACGTGGGCGTCGAACCGACGCCGGCGGTCAGCCCTCTGCCGCGATCCGCGCTGATGAGGCGGCGCATCACGTTCGAGCGCACGCACTCTCGCCATTCGGTCGCGTTCACGCCGACGGACAGTGCCAGCGAATCGTACATCGGCATCGCGTCCGTCATCGGGACCCACTTCTGCTGCGTGTTGAACAATGCGTCGTGCATCGGCCAGAACTTGTCCTGCGCGGCCGCGCACATTGCCGCCTCGGCGGCGGGAAGCGCATGGGGGTGCTGCGCCAGCGGGAAATTCACGTAGGCCATGCGCACGATGCCGGGCTTGATGAATTCGTTTACGATCGTGGCATATGTCTCCTCGTGCCATTGACGACAGAAGGGGCACTCGAAATCGCTGATCTCCACGATCCAGATCTTGGCCGCCGTGTCGCCTTGAATCCGCGAGCGATCGGCCCGCTCGAGGAGGGCGTTCTGTCGGGCGGAGTCGGATGCTGCCGCGGTCGCCGCCGGTATGGCCGATCCGCCCTGCGCTGGCGTGTTTCGCGCGGCGCCGTCCGATGGACGGCAGCCGGACGCCGCCATGACGAGGAGTAAGAGTCGCTTCATTCACACAAACATACGAGCGACTGCGCCGGCCGCGCCACCAAGCAGGCACAGCTTCTGCGCTAGGGGCGCCCGTACATGCGAACGATCCTGATCTGGTATCAAAGCGGCGGCCCCTTCATGGTGCCGTTGCTCGTGGTGGCGGCTGCCGGCCTCACGGTGCTCCTCGAGCGATTTCGCTTCATCGTCCTGCGGTCCCGAATAAACGCGCGTCCGTTCATCGAACGCGTGATCTCGCTGGTACGGGCGGGAAAGCTCGACGAGGCCCTCAAGCTGTGCGCCGAACATCAGTCGACGCTTCCAGACCTCGGGCTGGTCATCCTCCGCAGCCGCATTCGCGACGAGGGAGCGCTGCTCGACGTCGCAGAGGCGTCTTCGCTGAGCGTCGTGCCGGCGATCACGCGACGTTTGAGCTGGCTCCCGACGCTCGCGGTTGTCGCCGTGCTGCTGGGAGTTTTGGGCGCGGTGGCGAACCTGCACGAGATGCTGACGCGAGTCGCGGCCGTCGCACCGAGCGGCAGCGTGTTCAGCGCCGCCGCATTTGCGTACGCGCTACGCCCCCTGGGCGCGGGCGTGCTCACGGCGATACCGCTGGCACTCGGCTACACCTATCTCAGCAACGAGGCGGAGAACATCGTCGATCTCCTGCGGGAATTTTCCGCGCGCCTCGTGAACGCGCTCATCGACCGACCTGACGTGCGTCTGGGGCACCGCTGAGCTAGACTGTCGTCGGTGTTCGTCATGCCTTTTCTCGTGCTCGCGTTGGCGGCGCAGCTTGGCCAGATCCAACTGCCATCGCCGGTCGGTTACGTCAACGACTTCGCGCATGTGATCTCTCCGGACGTGGCGTCGCGGATGGAGCGCATCATCCAGGATGTCCGGACGAAGTCGGGTGGCGAGATCGTCGTGGTGACGCTGCCGGATCTCAAAGGGCGCGCGCCCTCCGACGTGGCGCTGCAGATCGGACGGCAATGGAAAGTCGGCGCCTCCGGCGGCCCTGGCGATCGCGCGCGCAATGCCGGCGTCATCATCCTGCTCGTCCCGAAGGAGACCAGCCCCGACGGAAAGGGATACATCCAGATCGGGACGGGCAACGGCGCGGAGGGGTTCCTCACCGACGCGACCACGGGCGCGATTCAGGATGAAGCGCTTCCACTCCTGAGCCAGCGGGACTACGGCAGCGCGTTGGAGCTGATCACGACGCGCGTGGCGCAACGCTACGCGAACGAGTTTCAATTCACGCTCGACACCACGATGTCGCGGTTCCAGGTGGACCGCGGTGAGCGGGTGTCGCGCGACACGGGCGGAGGCATTCCCCCCTTCGTCTGGATCCTGCTGATCTTCTTCGTGCTCTCGATGCTGCGCCGGTCGCGACGCCAAAGCGGCTGCAGCGGCTGCATTCCAATTTTCATTCCGATGGGCGGAGGCGGTCGGGGCGGCGGATTTGGCGGATTCGGCGGGGGCGGCTTCGGGGGCGGCGGTGGGGGAGGATTCGGCGGTTTCGGCGGAGGCGGTGGGTTCAGTGGTGGCGGCTCCGGACGGAGTTTTTGATCAATGGCCAAGATGACGCTCGAGGAACTCGTCTCGCAGCTGCGTGCCGCATTCGGTACGGAGCTCAGAGCCGTCGTGCTCTACGGCTCAGCAGCGGCGGGCGAGCACCATCCCAAGAAATCCGACTACAACGTGCTCGTGCTCGTTCAGGCAATTCCGGCGGAGCGATTGGTGGCGGCATCCGCCGCCGTGAAGGCGTGGGTCGACACCGGGAACCCGGCGCCGCTCATCCTCACCATCGACGAGTGGCACGGCTCGGCGGACATTTTCCCGATCGAGTACGCCGACGTGCTGGACCGGCATCGCGTTTTGTTCGGAGATCTGCAGACGGACGTACGCGTGAATCCTGCGCACCTGCGGTTGCAGCTCGAGCACGAAGCGATGGGAACGCTGTTGCAACTGCGCCGCGGCGCGCTCGCGGCCGGCAATGACGGGAAAGCACAACTCGCCCTCCTCGAAGGCAGCATCAGCACCGTCATGGTGGTCTTCCGCGCACTGCTCCGCCTGCGCGGCGAAGAACCACCGCGCGATTACGTAGACCTCAGCAAGAAGATCGCGGCAGCCACGACGTTGGATGCCGGTCCGTTCGTGTCGGTCGTCTGGCACAAGCGCGGCGAAGCGACGATCCGCACCCCGGACGTCGCGCAGGTTCTCGCCGGCTACCTGTCGGGAATGCAGCAACTCGTGCACTATCTCGATCGTTATGCTGGCGGCAAAACATGAATCTCGGGCCGCAACAGCGCGTAGTGTATTCGCACTCTCACCATCCGAACGACAGGAGCACTGACATGTTTCGTCGCTGGATCGTAGTGACGCTCGCCGCGCTGACGACGGGATGCGGCTACAACAAAATCCAACAGCTGGACGAGCGCGCACAGGCGTACCAGGGGCAGATCGAAGTTCAGCTGCAGCGGCGCGCCGATCTGATTCCGAATCTCGTGCAGACGGTGAAGGGCTATGCGCAGCACGAGGAGGCCGTCTTCACGCAGGTGGCGAACGCACGATCGGGGCTGCTCAACGCCGTGAAGTCCGGCGACGCCGAGCAAATGGCGACCGCGAACGCGACGATGACAGGCGCGCTGGGCCGGCTGCTCGCCGTCGTGGAGAGCTATCCGCAGCTCAAGGCCGATCAGGGTTTCCTGCGTCTGCAGGACGAGCTCGCGGGGACGGAAAACCGCATTGCCGTCTCGCGGAACGACTACAATGGCGCCGTCAACGAGTACAACGCGTACATCCGGCAATTCCCAGCGGTGATCACCGCGAAGGTGACGGGAGCGAAGCCGCGGAAGTATTTCACCGCTGCGCCGGGCACCACCGAACCGCCCAAAGTCGATTTCTCGAGACCGGCGACTCCGACGCCGGCCCCTCCACCGACTAAGACGCCGTAACGGGTGGCACCAGAGGGGTGGCGGGAGGCTTGGGGAAGAGCGGCTCACCCTTTCTCACCTTCCATCCGGTCGCATCGAGCTTCATCAGAGCGTCGAATCGCTGATCCTCGATGCGACCGGGTGCGCCCAGCTGGGTCCACAGGGCCTGCGCTTTCGTAGGCACGAAGGGGAACAGCATCACACACTGCCGCGCGAGCGTGCGTGCCAGCGCGGCGAGGGCCTCCTCGAGCTCCGCGCGCTTCTCGGGCGACTTCGCGAGCGCCCACGGCTGGCTGGTCTGCACGAATTCGTTGCCTCGCGTGACACTCGCCATGACGCGGCGCAATGCTTCGTGGAGCAGATATCCGCGCGATCCGTCCATCGCCGCGTGATACAGATCGAGCTCGGCGGCATCGGCGCGGTCAACGTCGTTGGCCGCAGCGGCCGGCACGATGCCGGCGAAGTATTTCTCGATCATTGCGATCGCGCGGCTGCCGAGGTTTCCCCAGGAGTTCGCGAGCTCGGACACGTAGACTTGCTCGAAGCGTTCCCACGAGAAGCTGCCGTCGGTGTCGAAAGGCACTTCGCGGAGCAGGAAATACCTGAATGCGTCGGGGCCGAAACGCTCGATGGCCTCGGGGAGATCGAGCTTGACGCCGGCGGATTTGCTGAAGCGCTCGCCGCTGAAGAGCACGAACCCGTGCACCCACACGCGCTCCGGCAGCGGCAGTTCGGCGGCCTGCAGCATCGCGGGCCAGATGATGCTGTGAAATCGGTTGATGTCCTTGCCGACGACGTGGAGCTGTGCCGGCCAGCGCGCTTTGTACTCCTTCGACGGAAACCCCGTTCCCGTGAGGTAGTTCGGGAGCGCATCCCACCACACGTACGTCGTCTGTGTTTCCCCGTTTGAGAGTGGGGCGGGAAAAGGCACTCCCCAGCTGACTCGCGAGCGGCTCGCGGAGGTGTCTTCGAGGCCGTACTCGAGAAGCGCGAGCATCTCGTTCCGGCGCGTCTCCGGCTGGAGGAATTCCGGTCGCTCCGTCAGCAGGCGCTTCAGGAAGCCCGCGTATTTGCTGAGCCGAAAAAACCAGTTGCGCTCCTCGACCCATTCGAGCGTCCGCGTCGGGTGCAGCACGCATTTGCCGTCGACGATCTCGGACTCCTGTTTGAATGCCTCGCAGCCGACGCAGTACCAGCCGGTGTACGAGTGCTCGTAAAAGTCGTCCGGATTGTTGTCGAAGATGCGCTTGATCAAGGCGCGCACGCCGGACTTGTGCCGGTCGTCGGTGGTGCGCATGAACTGGTCGTACGAGATCCCGAGAGAACGCCACATCGCCTGGAAACGCTCGGCGACTTCGTCGACCTGCTGCTGGGGCGTCAGCCCTCGCTGTTCCGCTGCCTGCGCCACCTTCTGACCATGCTCGTCCATGCCGATGAGGAAATGGACGTCGTCGCCGCGCAGGCGCCGATATCGGGCGATCGCGTCGGCGCCGATCTTCTCGTACGCATGTCCGATGTGCGGGTCGCCGTTCGCATAGTCGATCGCAGTCGTGAGGTAAAACGCGCTCACGCCGGCCCTCCCGTCCCGGGCTTGTCTGGCTTCCCCCCGCTTCCGCCGCCAGGATCGCGACGCCCGCGATTGCGCCTGCCGCCGCGACGACCGCGTCGACGGTGGGGCCGGCGATCCTGCTCCCCGGCCGCTGCTGCAGGCTTCTCCGGCGCTCCGCCCGCCGGCTCGGTCGGCGGCTCGGCTTCGGCGACCACATCGGGTTCGATCTGATCCTCGACTTCCTCGATCATCTCCGGCAGCGGAGCCACAGTCCTCATCGGCAGAATCGGGGTGAGATCGCGCAGGGTACGCTCTGAGACCGCCGGCGTGATCGTGCCGCCAATGGCATCAGTCTCCTGGAGCAACTGCGCGAGCGGGATCGTCCGCATTTCACCCTCGCCATTGCGGAGCACGACTCGCTCCCGGAAGATGTCGTTCGAGACAACTCGTTCCTCACCCGCGGCCGTACGGATCGTCCTACCCTCCTTGGGAAACCGCCGACGCGCCTGCACGTAGAACTCATGCTCGTAGCGCAGGGAGCACATCAGGCGGCCGCACGCACCGGAGATCTGCGTCGGGTTGAGTGACAATCGCTGGTCCTTCGCGACGCCGAGGCTGACGGGCCGGAGCTCTGGCAACCAGGATGCGGAGCAATACTGCCGGCCGCACCGGCCGATGCCATCGAGTCGTTTGGCTTCGTCGCGAACACCGATCTGTTTCAGCTCGATGCGCGTCCGAAACGCCGCCGCAAGCTCGCGCACCAGCGTGCGGAAGTCGACGCGCTTTTCGGCTGTGAAATAGAACGTCAGCTTCTTGCGGTCCCACTGCCACTCCGCGTCGGAGACCTTCATCACGAGGGCGTTGGCGCGCACGCGTTCCATGGCCTTTCGCCGCGCCTCCTCATCGTGCAACCGCAGCTCCTCATGCTTGCGCACGTCGTCGGTCGACGCGAGTCGTCGGGCCTTTCTCGCGGGCGTGTCGGCGCCCGTGCCGTGCGGCGTGCCGCGATTACGCTTGATCGCCAGCTCACCGACCGCATGCACGCGTCCGAGGTCCTCGCCGCGGTCCGCCTCGACGATGATCGCGGAGTTCACGGCGGGAATCTCGTCGGATTCCCAGACGTAGAACTCCTTTCGATTGCCCTTGAAGGCGACCTCTATGATGGCCGGCACAGCTCCCCCCCCCACCTATTCGAGGAACTGTCCCATGCGGAGATACTTCTCGCGGCGGCGCCGCACGAGCTTGTCGGGCTTGAAGCGCCGGAGCTCGTCAACATGTCGGAGAAGGACGTCGTGAACGTTCGTCGCCATCACCTGGTGGTCGGCATGGGCCCCGCCGCGCGGTTCCGGGATGATCTCGTCCACCACTTTCAGCTCGAACAGGTCCGGCGCCGTGATGCGCAAAGCCGTTGCGGCCTTTTCACGCATCTCGGGGCTCTTGCCGTCCTTCCAGAGAATCGCGGCGCAGCCCTCGACCGTGATGACGGAATACACGGCGTTCTCCAGCATCAGCACGCGATCGGCGACGCCGAGCGCCAGCGCACCGCCGGACCCACCCTCGCCGATGACTGTCGCGATGATCGGAACCTCGAGCCGGCTCATCTCGAAGAGATTGCGCGCGATCGCCTCTGACTGTCCGCGCTCTTCCGCTCCGAGCCCGGCCCACGCTCCGGGTGTATCGATGAAGGTGAGCACGGGAACGTGGAACTTCTCCGCCAACTTCATCAGACGCAGCGCCTTGCGATAGCCCTCGGGGTGCGGCATCCCGAAGTTGCGCCTGAGGTTCTCCTTCGTGTCTCGGCCGCGCTGATGTCCGATCACCATCACCGTTTCGCTGTCCAGTCGCGCCCACCCGCCGATGATCGCGGCGTCCTCGCGGAAAAGTCGGTCACCGTGGAGCTCGATGAAGTCGGTGAATACGAGGCGGAAATAATCGTCGGACAGAGGCCGCTTGTTCGACCGGGCGACCTGCACGCGCTGCAGAGGGGTGAGATTCTTGTAGATCTCCTCGCGCAGCTCGGTGAGCTTTCGTTCCAGCGGCGCGATCTCCTGGGCGACGTCCAACTGGCGGTCGCCGGCGAGCCTTTTCAGCTCGTCGATCTGCTTCTCCAGCTCCAAGATCGGCTTTTCAAAGTCCAAGGAGGCCGTCGCCATAGGGGTAGTTTAGGTCCCTTAGCCGGCCCGGACGAGATGCACCCTGTCGGCCCCGAGCAAAGCCCGTAACTCCGTCAAGGCGGCGTGTGAAGCGGGCAGACGAAGGGAGCGCGAGCGAAGGCGGGTCCCACCGTTGCCGTCGCGCCAACGCACCTCGAGCGCCGGAGCCACCGTGCTCCCCGTGGAATGCGTCTCGATCACCGCGCGCACGTCGCGCAACACCTCGGAGTTCACATCCTTGCCATCGCCGATCGTGATCGCGACGCCGATCTGGCCTGAAAACGCCAGCTCGGCGAAGGGGGTGACCGATTCGATGATGAACGTCGGCGATTCGGCGTCGCGGTCACGCTTGGAGTATCCGCCCTTGAGCAGAACCGGAACGTCCGTCTTGATCCGGTCGGCGATCGCCGCCCATTTCTCTGGGAAAATCAGCACTTCGCTGGAGCCCGAGAAATCCTCGACCGTGAGACGCGCGAACTCCGAACCGGAGCGTTTGCTGATCTGCTTCTTTACCGCCGTGATGACGACCCCCAACGAGATCGGATCGCCGGTCCAGCTGCCGAGTTGTGCGACGGTATGGGACGCGAACAACTCGCACTCGAGCTGATACGGCTCCAGCGGATGCCCGGAGATGTAAAAGCCGAGGATCTCTTTCTCTTTCGCGAGCCGATCGGACTCCGTCCACGAGGCGACGTTCGGGAATCGCTGAGGGCGGCTCTCCGCGGGCGCGCCGAGCGCGGCCGGTGCGTCGGCGGCCGGTGGGCCCGCGAACATATCGCCGAACAGCGATACCTGGCCGCTCTCCTTCTCTGCCTGACGGAGCGATGCCTCGTGCAGCGCGGTGTCCAGCGCCGCCCAGTTCTGCGCCCGGTCCGCGCCGAGCGAATCCAGTGCGCCGGACGCGATGAGCGCCTCGAACACGCGCTTGTTGCACAGACGCAGGTCCACCCGCTCCGTGAGGTCGAACAGGTCGGTGAATGCGCCCGCGGCGCGGGCCGCGAGAATCGAGTCGATCGCCGAATGGCCGACGTTCCGAATCGCGCCGAGTCCGAATCGCAGGCGCTTGTCACCGACAACGGTGAACTTGTAGCCTGACTCGTTGACGTCGGGCGCCAGCACGTCGAGCCCGAGCTCTCGGGCCTCGGCGATGTACTTGACGACGTTGTCCGTGTCGCCGATGGACGACGACAGGAGCGCGGCCATGAACTCCGGGGAGAAGTGGGTCTTGAGCCACGCCGTGTGGTACGAGATGATCGAGTACGCGACCGAGTGAGACTTGTTGAATCCGTAGCGGCCGAACGTCTCGATCTGACCGGCCAGCTCTTCGATGACGCGCCGATCGTAACCGCGCGCCACCGATTTCTCGACGAACTTGCCCAGCTCCTGCTTGATCAGGTCCGCGTCCTTCTTGCCGACGGCCTTGCGCAGCACGTCCGCTTCCGCGAGCGAAATGCCCGCAAGCTGTTGCGCGATGCGCATCACCTGCTCCTGATAGGTGATGACGCCGTACGTCGGTTTCAGGATGGACTCGAGCTCGGGAAGCGCGTAGCTGACCGCTTCCTCGCCTTTCTTGCGACGCTGATACACTCGATGCATGCCGGCGTCGAGCGGTCCCGGGCGCATCAGGGCGTTCGACGCCACGAGGTCGTCGAAGCGGTCGCAGCGCATCCCGCGCAACATGTCCGTCGCCAGCGGCGATTCGAACTGAAACACGCCCACGGTCCGGCCCGCGCGCAGCATGCGGTAGACTTCCGGATCCTCGAGCGAGATCGCGTCCATGTCGAGCGTCTCACCGCGTCGCTCCGCGATCATCGTCAGGGCATCGTGGATGACCGTCAACGTGGTCAGGCCGAGGAAATCCATCTTCAACATGCCCACCTTTTCCAGGCAGTTCATGTCGTACTGGCTCACCACGACCTGTTCGTCGTCCGCGCTCGATCCCGCGCCTTTCGAGGTCTGCGTGCACACCGGGACGTATTCCTGTACCGGGCCAGGCGCGATGACTACACCGGCCGCATGCACGCCGGTGTGCCGGCTGAGCCCTTCCAACGCGATCGCATAGTCGAGCAGCTGCCGATACCGATCGACGTCGTTGTACAGCTTTCTCACTTCGGTGATCTGATCGACCGCTTCCTTCACCGTGAGAAAGTAGTTCGGCTGATTCGGAATCAGTTTCGCGAGCGCGTCAGTTTCGGCCGGCGTGAAACCCAGGACGCGACCCACATCCTTGATCGCCGCGCGCGACTTCAATGTCCCGAAGGTGACGATCTGGCAGACGGAATCGCGCCCGTACTTCTCGCGCACGTACTCGATGACCTCGCCACGGCGCTCGAAGCAGAAGTCCACGTCGACGTCGGGCATCGACACGCGCTCGGGGTTCAGGAAGCGCTCGAAGAGCAGGTCGAACGTGAGCGGGTCGACGTTGGTGATCCGGAGCGCGTACGCGACGAGCGAGCCCGCGGCGGATCCGCGCCCGGGTCCAACGGGAATCCCGCGGTCGCGGGCGGCGCGAATGAAGTCCGAGACGATGAGAAAGTATCCGGCATAGCCGGTCGTCGTGATGACGGAGAGTTCGTAATCGATCCGCTCTCGAACGTGCGGGGGGAGCGGATCGCCGTATCGTTCCTTGGCGCCCTGCGTCGCCAGCGACGTGAGCAGATCGTTTTCGTTTGTGACCCCGGTGGGGAGTGGGAACGAGGGAAGGTGGTATTTCTTCTCGAACGTGACTGAGACCTCGTCGGCGATGCGCAGCGTATTCTCCAGCACGTCCGCGCGTCCGGGAAAGCTCGACGCGATCTCCGGCGCCGATTTGAAGTAGAGCCCGTTGTCGTACCGCATGCGATCGCGATCGGCGCGGTCCTTTCCGAGGCCGATGCACAGCAGCACGTCGTGCGCGTCGTGATCGCCGCGCGTGAGGAAGTGCGCGTCGTTGGTCGCGACGACGGGGAGCCCGACGTCGCCCGCGAGCTTGAAGACCCGCTCGTTCAGGTGCGCCTGCCCCTCTGACGCGTGCGCCTGTACCTCGAGGTAGTACCGTCCGCGGAATACCTCGGCGTACCACGCCGCCACGTCGCGCGCCCCGTCGAGGTCGTCCGCCAGCAGGTGCGTCGCGATCTCGCCGGCCATGCAGGCCGAGGAGACGATGATGCCTTCGTTGTAGCGCTCGAGCAGCTCCCGGTCGACCCGTGGCTTGGTGTAGAACCCCTCGGTGAAGGCGAGCGATGACAGCTTTACGAGGTTGCGGTAGCCGACCGCGTCACGGGCCAGAAGGATCAGGTGGTAGTATGGCTTGGAGCCGGACGCCGTTCGGCCGCGCTGGCGCCGATCACCAGGAGCCACGTAGGCTTCCATTCCGATGATCGGCTTGATCTTCGCCTGCTTCGCCTTCTCCTGGAAATCCCAGGCTGCGTGCAGATTGCCGTGGTCTGTGATCGCGAGCGCAGGCTGTTCGAGCTCCTGGGCGCGGCGAATGAGGTCGTCTACCCGGTTAGCGCCGTCGAGAAGCGAGTACTCCGAGTGACAGTGGAGATGGACGAAGGACACAACAATCAAAATAGCGGCGCGAACGCGTCCCTGCTGCGTCAGCTTGCCGCGTTCTCGAGGCGGCACAGGCTGGCGAAATGGCTCTCG
>Ga0070696_100000516_pt1 | contig 24500 bp, 20 predicted proteins | sample KBSK1253metaG_FD_65474 | JGI IMG/M metagenome (GOLD analysis project Ga0070696, IMG submission 65474) | Corn, switchgrass and miscanthus rhizosphere microbial communities from Kellogg Biological Station, Michigan, USA - KBS K1-25-3 metaG | ecosystem: Host-associated > Plants > Roots >... | reverse complement strand
CGAGGGTGCACGCCTTGAACGCCTACTACTACCGGCAGCTGGAGCTCGACAGGAAGGTCTGCGCCAAATCCAACTCGGTCATCGGCAAAGCGCTGCAGGGTGGCGCACATCTGACTCGCCGCGAGTTGGCAACCGCTCTCAAGCAGGCCGGAATTCGCGCGAGCGGTCCCAGGCTCGCCTACATCGTCATGCGCGCCGAGCTCGATGCCATCGTGTGTAGTGGCGCGATGAGAGGAAAACAGCACACCTACGCGCTGCTCGACGAGCGAGCCCCCCACGCGAAGACGCTCGAGCGTGACGCGGCGCTCGCCGAGCTCACGAAGCGCTACTTCACGTCCCGTGGACCGGCCACGCTCAACGACTTCTTGCGCTGGTCGAGTCTCGCGGCAGCCGACGGCCGCGAAGGACTGGCGTTGGTTGCCGACGGGCTGGAGAGCCAAGTCGTCGATGGCCGGACCTACTGGTTCGGCCCGACGCCCCACGTCGCGAGAGCATCATCCAAGCCGGTGGTCGATCTCGTGCAGGGCTACGACGAGATCATCATGTCATATCGCGAGAGCCGGGACCCCTCGTTTACACCGGGCGACAGATCCTTTATGCACGCGCTGCTGCTCGATGGCCGCCTGGTCGGTCACTGGCGGCCCACCGCGAACCGGAGCTCCGTTCGCATCGAGACGGCTCTGACACGTGCGCTCACACGTCCAGAGGCGAAGGCTGTGGCAGCGGCGGTCGGCTTGACGGCTGCGTGGATACGCGGCAAGTAGGTCGCATGGGACAGAAGGTCGCGCACAGCTCCGAGTCCGGTCGCTCCTACCGCCTGGACCGCCTCATCGGCAAGGGCGGCTTCGGCGAGGTCTACCTTGCGACCCCCACTCCGGCGGGCGGCCTGCCTTCGCAGGTCTGCATCAAGATCAGCACTCGACTCACGGCCTGGCTGCGCGAGGCGTACTTCGCCGAGCTGCTCGAGCGGGAGCCGCGCGCCCTGCGAATCTTCGATCGTTTTGCTGAGGCGGATGGCGCCGAGATGCGCTACTGCCTCGTGATGGAGTACGCGGAGCACGGGGACGTGGGCGCGTGGCTCAAGCGGCGTGGCCCTCAGCCCGAGCGCGTCGTGCGCCGCGAGATCGCGGGGCTCCTCGGCGCGCTCGATACGCTGCATCGCGGACAGGCGCTGCACCGCGACCTGACGCCCTTCAACGTGTTCGTGTGCGAGAACGAGCAGCTGAAGCTCGGGGATTTCGGCATCGCCAGGCACCAGCGCAATCGTCAGGGCGTCACCGCTGACGCGTTCAACGTGCTCAATGCGCCGACGGAGATCGCGTGGGGATGGGTCCGGCGGTGGCAACAGCGCGACGACATCTATCAGGTGGGCCAGCTCGCGGCGATGCTGCTGCGCGGTGACATCACGAGCCCGATGCGCAGTAAGGATGTTCGGAAGCTGCCCTGCAGCGACCATTTGAAAGAGGTCATTCACCGCTGCCTGGGGAGTCGCGGCAGGCGCTACGAAGCGGCCGGTGAGCTCATTGCCGCCCTACGGCACCGTCCCAAGGACTTGAAGGCGGGTCGCGTGGCGAGTCTTGCGGGCAAGCGGGTGTCGATCACCGGGTTCCTAAAGCGTCCCCGTAGCGAGGCGTTCGCCGCGGCCCGCAAGGCCGGCGCGATCATCCAATCGAAGCCGGGACGCACCACCGATGTGCTGGTGCGCGGCCGTCCCAACCAGCTGCAGATCGCGGGCGACGATGGTGGGACGAAGCTGATGGAGATCCGGCGCCTCGCGGCGTTGGGGCACCGGATCACCATCATCAAGGAGGCGCAGTTCTGGAAACTGGCCAAGTCAGGGCAGCGCCGCCCCGTTTCCCGCGCTCGCCGGTAGGTTCTCCTCCACGAACTTCGTCAGCAGCGTGAACAGATGCTGGCGCGTCGGGCCCCCCGAGATCGAGTGCGTGCGGTTCGGATACACCATCAGCTGGAACGGCCGGTTCGCCGCGACCAGCGCGTTCACCATCGCCTCGGTGTTCTGGTAGTGCACGTTGTCGTCCCCCGAGCCATGCACGATCAGCAGCTTGCCACGTAGGTTCTTCGCGTACGTCAGCGGCGAGCCGCGGTCGTACCCGGCGGCGTTGTCCTGCGGCAGCCCGTTGTAGCGCTCGGTGTAGATCGTGTCGTAGTACTTCCAGTGCGTCACCGGTGCGACCGCGATCGCCATGCGGTACACATCGGGCGCCTGCGTGATCGTGTTCAGCGCCATGAACCCGCCGTAGCTCCACCCCCAGATGCCGATGCGCGTCGAATCGACGTAGGGGAGGCGGCCGATGGCGCGTGCCGCGTCCGCTTGGTCGCGCGTCTCGATCACGCCCATCCGGCCGTAAATGATCTTGCGCCACGCGCGGCCGCGCGCCCCGGTGCCGCGGTTGTCGACGCTCGCCACGATGTAGCCGCGCTGCGCCAGCATTTCGTGCCACAGGAAGTTCTGCCCGCCCCACACGTCCAGCACCGTCTGCGAGCCGGGCCCGCCGTACACCGTGAAAAACACCGGGTACCGCTTGGACGGATCGAATCCGGGCGGCTTGATGAGATAGGCATTGAGGCGGATGCCGTTGCCGATGTCCACCTGGGTGAAGTCGGTGGCGCCGAGACGCAGGGCCGCGACTTTCGCCTTGAGCGCCGCGTTGTCGACCAGCGTGCGCTGGGAGCGATGGTCGGGGAGGCTCACCAGCTCCGTCGTCGGCGGCACGCCGAAATGCGAGTAATTGTGCACCGCGAAGCGGAAGCTGGGCGACGGGTTGTAACTGTGCACGCCCGGTTGACCGGCAGGGCTCAGGCGCTCCGGCGCGCTCCTGCCAGGCCGCGTGAAGCTTGCCCGGTACAAGTAGCGCTGCGTGGGGTTGTCGGGCGATGCCGTGTAGTAGACCCACCCACCTACCGTGTCCACGCCGGTCACGCCCAGCACGTCGAACGCGCCGCTCGTGATCGGTTTCGGGGGGCCCCCAGTGCGCGGGAACAGATAGAGGTGCGCCCAGCCGCTGCGCTCGGAGAGCCACAGGATGTCGCGCCCGCCATTCACGAAGCGCAGGTCGTCGAACTGCTCGACCCAGGCGCTGTCCTGTTCCGTGAACACGGTCCGCACCGCGCCCGTTTGGGCATCGGCAAGCATGACGTGGAGCGTGTTCTGTAAGCGATTCATGTGCTGGATGACCAACTCCCGGCTCCCCGCTCCCGTCCCTTTTCCCACTGGGGGCGCCCATTCCATGCGCGCGATGTAGTTATTGCGCGGGTCGCCCGGGACTGCGAGCCAGCGCGTCGCGCCTCCGTTTGCGCTTACGACGCCGACGCGCGCGGCAGAGTTGGTCTGCCCCGCCTTGGGGTACTGCACGAGGGCGTCGTACGCGTACAGGGAGTCGGTCGTGTTATAGAGTGGGAAATCGCGCACGCCGGTCGCGTCGAGCTGCCAGTAGGCGATCGACTGGCCGTCCGGACTCCAGCGCCAGCCGTCCTGCAGCCCCAGCTCCTCTTCGTAGACCCAATCGAACGTCCCGTTGATCGTCGTGCGCGACCCGTCGGTCGTGAGCTTCGTGATCCGGCCGTTGTCCAGGTCTTCCGCGTACAGGTTGTACTCGCCGTAGCGCACCCAGGCCACGCGCCCACCATCGGGCGAGAACTTCGCGAACATCAACGTGGAGGACGGGCCGTCACCCCCCAGCTTCTTGAGAGTCCACCTAGTCCGGTCGAGCACCCAGTAATCGCCGCGCGTGTTGGTGCGCCACACCTGCGCGGAGTTCGTGAAGATGAGGAGGCGGTTGCCGTCCGCGGACCAGGAGTAGTCCTCGACGTCGAGCGGCGCCGACTCGCCTTGCGGCACGAGCCGCGCCGCGGGCACCAAGATCGTGCGCGCGCCCGTCTGCGCGTCGTAGCGGACGATGTCCCGGCCTTCCCGCGCCTCCGCGCTACGCTCGAGCGTCGTGTAGGCGGCGCCGTCGTTCAGCCACGCGAGCGGCCCGAACGAACCTCCACGAAACTCCGGGCTCGCGTAGATGCGATCCACGGTGAGGAGCGTCGAGTCGGCTGGGGCAGCGCGCTGAGCGGCGGCCATGCCGCCCAGCGTCGCGGTGAGGACGCAGGCGAGAAGCAGGCGACGGATCATCGAAGGGACCGGGTTGGGGACACCATAGGATACCCGGCCCCGTGCACGGCGGCTACGGCTACTGGCGCGGCGGCCCGCGGCGTGTGAGCTGGGGCTTTTGCAGCGCGTCGAACTTCGTCTGCTGCGCCGGCGTCAACAGATTGCGAATCGCGGCGAGCCACTGGTCCGCTTCAGCTTGAAACCCTTCCATCTCTGCGCGCACACTGTCCATCCGCGCGCGCATCTCCGGAGTCGGCTCCTGGCCCGGGACGAAGCTCCCCTGCATCTGCTGCCGGATCGCCTGGCGGCGCGCGGCGGCGTCGTGCATGACACCGTTCAGCGCCGTGTAGGGCTGAGCGACTTTGGGTTTCTGATCCGCCGTCAGGCCGACGGCTTGAGCCAGCGAATCGATCGTCATCCAGTGGTCGGGCGGCGGCTGGAAGCGCCGCTGCCCGCCCATCGCGCCCGGGTCCTGCGCGAGGGCGGGTGAAGCGACAATGGCAAGCAGCAGCACAACGGTGCGTGCAACTCGAAACATTCGCAGCTCCTTACGGGGTCAGCCTGTATACGCAAACGTGGTGCGCCGCGTTATTGCGCTTCGCAGCAACCCATCTTCGTGCACCGCTCCCACGGCAAGGCGCTCTGCAGCGGGTAGTAGCTCCACCGAGCCATCGCTTGACGCTCGGATGCCGCCCCACCCGGGTCCCTCGTGTACTTCAGCACGCGAACCGAAATCGGCTGCGTCGAATCCGCAGGAATGAGCAGCGCGCGCCCTACCCCGCTGTCGGGCGTGATCATCGTCAAACTGTCGACCCAGTAGTAACTCCACCCCGCCGACAGGCCGAGCCTCGGATACGGACCCGAGCTGTAGATCCGGGCGACAATGCGGCCGACGCCCGCCAGGTCCGCCTGGGAGTTGTGGTGTGTGTTCTTCTCGGGGTAGATCCTGCCGACGGGCCCCACCGTGTCCTTCGGTGGGACGGCGCTCGTGTCTTTCAGGGTCAGTGGCTGAATGTCGCCCGCGCCATGGGTGAGTGTGTCGAACTGCAGCGTGGCGGCGTACGCCAAAACCGCCGCACGTTGGCCGGGGGACGCCGCGTTCGTCACGAAGGCGGGGGGCGCCGGCGTGTGCGGGGGCTCGCAGGCGGCGACGGCGAGCACGACCACGGCGATTCTGGCATGCGTGTTCATGAACCCTCCAAGGGCGTGGGAGAGCGGAGTGTCACCGGCGGTTGCCGGCCGTGAGGGCTGCCATCCGCGCGACGACGGCTCCGAGATCGGGGTCAGCGTCGCGCCATAACGCGGTGACCGCGCGCGCCCACCGGGCGGCGGCGGTCCAATCGCCGGCGGCGGCCGCGAGCTCGGCGCGCAGCGCCATCGCGCGGACTAACCCGCCGGCCTGTGGCACCTGGGCGAGCAGCGCGGTCCCGAGCGCGGGCAGCGCGGTGAGTGAGCGATCGAGGCGCTCGAGCGCCGCCGCCGTATCGCCCACCGCGACCAGGAGCCAGGCCTCCTGGTACACGTTCTCAATCGCGACGTCGCCGGAGCGGAGGGTGCCGCGACTCGAGTCGAGCCGTGCCATCCCGGTCCGCACGGCGGCGGGATCGCGCGCGAGCGAGCGTTGCATCGCGAGCAGGTAGTTCCCGCCCACGGGCCCTCCCTCGGCGTGCACCTCTCGAGCCCCAAGTTGCGGAAACGCGAGCATCGCCGGGTCGGAGAGCACCGCGCGCCGCACGGCGGCCTGACGCTGCGGCTCCACCCAGCTCGTGACCAGCCGCGTCACGCGTCGTTCGACCGCCGAGAGGCTCTCGGCGGGGGCACCCACCGCCGCGTACACCAGCAGGGCCCGTGCGGCGGCCGCCACGCTCGCGGGGAGGACCACGTGGTCGCCTTCCGGCGTCGCGAAGGGCGTCGAGACATCCATCGCCAGCAGGGCCGCGGCGCGGTTCACGTGCCCCGTGAGCACGGCGACGCCCGCAAGCTCACGCGCTTCGTCCGGGTCGGGCGAGGCCCAAAGCGTGAGCAGAGAGTCGCCCACGGCGCGGGCCTGGGCAAACTGCTCGAGCTTCACGAGGAGCCGGACCTCGGCCACGGCGAGCCGCAACCGCTGCAGCGAGTCCACGGCCGCTCGGCGCGCGGCGCGCACGGCGTCGAGCGCCGAGCGTTCGGGGCTCCTCGCGGGAGCGAGTTCACCGACGGTTTCGAGCACCCGGGCGTGCGCCTCGAGGGCGTCGACGCTGGTGGGGAACTCCCGCACCCACGTCGCGGTGATGGCTCGCAACGTCGCGCGATTGTGCGCCAGCGCCGCCGCGAGGGTGGGTGACCCCGTCCCCGGTGCGTCGGCGAGCCACGCGTCTTTCGGGTGTGGGATGAACATGAGCGTATCGCCTGCGAGACCCGGGTGCGCCGCGAATTGTACCGTGTCGGGGAGGAGGGCGTAGCCGGCGCGGTACCGAAAGGCCTGCGTGTAGAACAGACGCTCGAGGCGGGCATACGCCGCCCCGGCGAACGCCCGATGCACGGCCGGCACCAGCTCGAGGGCGCGGCGGTACGCACTGATCGCCGCCTGTTGGCTCGAACGGAACGCCCAACCTGTCGGGCTGCGGGCGTCGCGCACGACCAGCCGATCGCGGGCTTGGCACTCGCCGAGTCCGAACCATCCGACGAAATCGTTCGCATCCAGCGCCACGCGTCGGCGGTAGTCGCTGCACGCGTCCGGGAAGCGCCCCTGCACCATCGCGACGAGGCCACGCGCGAGCGCACGATCGGCCTCGCCGAGGCTGTCGGCGGCCGCGAGCGCCCGCGTCGCGAACACCAGCCAATCGGCAGTCGGCCGGCCCGCCCACGCGCGCGTCTGCGCGAGCCACAGGTTCGCCTGCGGAAAATCGGGGTTCACCGCCAGCGCCTCACTAAACGCGGCGGCCGCGAGCTCCAGGTCCCAGCGCTGCAGCGCTTCATCGCCGCGGGCGTACGCGAGCCACGCGGTGACCGAACCCGCGGTGCGGGCCGCCTGCGCGGCGCGCGGCGGGACCCGGCCGAGCAGCAATGAGTCAGCCAGCTCGCGGAAGCGGCGGTCGAGATCGCCGAGGCCGGGTCCGAGGCGGATCGTGTGCGCGCGCACGAGCCGCCCGCGGTGCGCCACGTCGTACAGCCCACCCCGCACGACGACCGAATCACCGTCCTGCCACAGTTCGCCCCAGATGAGCATCCCGGAGCGCACCGCACGTGCGATGTCCATGGCTTCGTTGAAATTGGGGACGGGCGCTCCGCGCTGCTGGTGCGCGCTGCTCACCAGGAAGCGATCGACGACCTGCACGTCAGTCCAGCGATCCAATTCTTCGTAGACGCGCAGCTCGCACTGGTCGCCCTTGAGCAATGTCGGGGCGGCGCCCTCGCGGTGGCCGAACGGGACGACGACATACAGCGCGGGGTTCAGTCCCGCGCCCAGGACCTTCGGCAGGACGACGACGGCGGCCGCGACGAGCGCCGCGACGCCGGCCAGCGCCGCGCCCCAGCGCCGCCGCACCCGGCGCCGCAGCCGCGCCCCCGATACCGTCCCCACACCCGGCTCGCGCAGGGCCCGCGCGAAGTCGGCGGCGCGCGGGAACCGCTCCTCGGGGCGCTGCGCCATCGCCTCTTCGATCGCGGTCTCGACCTCGATGGGGATCGCCGGCCGCACGGCGCTGATCGTTCTGACGGTGGGGGCGTGCGCCGCGCCGCCGGACACCGCGCCCGGCGACTCACCGGTGAGCATCTCGTAGAGCACGCATCCCAAACTGTAGACGTCGCTGCGGCCGTCGACGGTCCCGCCGCTCGCCTGCTCCGGGCTCATGTACTCGGGTGTCCCGACGGCGACGCCGGTGCCCGTGACCCGACCGCGCGCCTCGCTGATCGCGCGGGCGATACCGAAATCGCTCACGACGGCCTGCCCCGCCTGCAGCAGGATGTTCTCGGGCTTGATGTCGCGATGCACGATGTCGTGCTGGTGCGCGTACTCCAGGGCGTCCGCGACCTCGCGCGCGATCTCGAGTGCATCCTCGAGCGGCAGGCGCCCCTCACGCGTCAGTCGGTGGCGCAGCGATTCGCCCTCGACGTACGGCATGACGTAGTACAGCATCCCGGCGGCCTCGCCGGAGTCGTGCAGCGGCAGGATGTGGGGATGGGTGAGACCCGCGACGACCTTGATCTCGCGCAGGAATCGCTCGGGGCCGAGCGTGGCCGCCAGCTCCGGTCGCAGGATCTTGAGGGCGACCTTCCGGCCGAGGCGCTCGTCGTGCGCCAGGTACACGAGGGACATGCCGCCGCGCCCGAGCTCCCGCTCGACCCTGTAGCGGCCGGCGAGGGCATCGGCCAGGCGGTACTGGACTTCGCTCACGGGCTGTAGCATACGGGCGCGGCACGGCCGCGGCCAGCGTCGCGCGCGCCGTCTCCAACCCCTTGGCTTCCAGCGTGTTGCCCGCTACTTTCCGGGGCTCCAATGGGCGACTTGACGCTGTCGCGCAGCCAGCTCTTGCTGCTCGCCGGGACGGCCAACCGGCCGCTCGCCGAGGAGATGGCTCACAATTTGGGGCAACCGCTGTGCGCGGTGACGATCCGACGGTTCGCCGACGGCGAGATCTTCGTCAAGATCGATGAAAACGTGCGTGGGCGCGATGTCTTCATCATCCAACCCACCAACCCGCCGGCGGAGAATTATTTGGAGCTGTTGCTCCTGATCGACGCGGCCAAGCGCGCGAGCGCGGCTCGCGTGACGGCGGTGCTGCCGTACTTCGGGTATGCGCGTCAGGATCGGAAAGATCAGCCGCGCGTGGCGATCTCGGCCAAGCTGATGGCGAACGTGATCACGCACGCGGGCGCCGACCGGGTGCTGGGAATCGACTTTCATTCCCACCAGGTCCAGGGGTTCTTCGATATCCCCGTGGATCACCTGTACGCGGCGCCGGTGTTTGTGAACCACTACCGGACGAAGTCGCTGGCAGACCCGGTCGTGGTGGCGCCCGACGTTGGATCGGCGAAGATGGCGCGCGGCTTCGCGAAGCGACTCAACGCGTCGCTCGCCATCATCGACAAGCGGCGCCCCTCGGCGAACGTCGCCGAAGTCGTCAACGTGGTTGGGGAGGTGGAAGGCAAGGACTGCCTCATCCCCGACGACATGATCGACACCGCGGGGACGATCACCGAAGCGGCCGCGGCGTTGAAGCGGCTCGGCGCGGGGCGGATCTTCGCCTTCGCGACCCACGCCCTGCTGTCGGGCCCCGCGGTCGAGCGGCTGCGGGCGTCGCCGATCGAAGAAGTGACGGTCACGAACACGATCCGGCTCCCGGACGAGCGGAAGTGGGAGAAACTGAAGGTGCTGTCGGTCGCCGGCTTGATGGCGAAAGCCATCGGGTACGAACACTCCAACCAGTCGGTCAGCGCACTCTTTGACTGACGGCTGATAGCTGAGGGCTGAGTTATGGCACAGATGGTGAGCCTCGCGGCCAGCCCGCGGGAAAAAACGGGCAAGGGGCCGGCGCGGCAGGCCCGCTTCGCGAAGCAGGTTCCCGCCGTGATCTACGGACACGGGCGACCCGCCCAATCCTTGATGGTGGACGCCCTGCTCCTCGAGCAAGCGCTCTCCGGCGTCGAGCCCGAGAGTACGCTCATCGAGCTGACGGTGGACGGCAAGAAGACGCGCGCGCTGATTCGCGAGATCCAGCGGCACCCGATCCGCCCCGACATCATCCACGTGGACTTCTACGAGATCCATTCGGGTGAGAAGATCACGCTCAAGGTCCCGGTGCACCTGGTCGGCGCGCCCGACGGCGTGCGCAACGGCGGCGGCGTACTCGACCAGGTGACCCGCGAGGTCGAGATCGAGGTGCTCCCCGAGCACATCCCCGACCGCGTCGAGCTGGACGTGACGGCCCTGAAGATCGGCGACTCGCTGCACGTGCGCGATCTGACGATCGCCAACGCCGCGATCCTGACCGGCGCCGATCTCACGATCGCGGTGGTGGTCCCGCCGCGCGCCGAGGAAGTGGTGGCGCCGACGCCCGAGGCGGCGGCCGAAGTCGCCGAGCCCGAGCTGATCCGCAAGGTCCGCGAGGATGAGGAAGGCGAGGAAGGCGCCGCGGAGCCGGGCGCCGAGGGGAAGGCAACGGAGGCCAAGCCGAAGGCCGAGAAGCCCAAGGGCAAAGACAGCAAAGAGAGCTAGGCTCTGCGCGCGGTCGTCGGCCTCGGGAATCCCGGTCCGGAATACGCGGCGACGCGCCACAACGCTGGCTTCTGGCTGGCCGATGCGGTCGCGGCACACTGGAATCTGCCGCCGTTCCGCCGCGCCGAACGGGCGCGCGCGACCGAAGGCCTCGTGGCGGGGACCCCCGTCCGCGTCCTGAAGCCCACGACCTACATGAACCGCAGCGGCGCCGCGTTGGCGTCGCTGCGCGCCGACCCGGCGTTCGATCCCGCGCGCGATTTGCTGATTCTCGTCGACGACTTCCAGATCCCCACCGGGACCTTTCGCTTCCGCCCCGAAGGCTCCGCCGGCGGACACAACGGGCTCAAGAGTATTGAGGGGGCACTCCAGTCGCAGCAGTACGCGCGCTTGCGGATCGGTGTGGGTCCGTTGCCGGAAGGGATCGGCGATTGGGCCGACTACGTCCTCGCGCCATTCGACCCCGAGCAGATGGAGCAGATCGAGGCGCTCACCACAAAGCTGATCGACGAAGTCGAGAAATGGATTCAGGGATCGTGAAGCGTCGATGCTGAGACTTGGCATAGTCGGACTCCCCAACGTTGGCAAATCGACGCTCTTCAACGCCCTGACCTCGTCACAGGCCGCGGCGGCGGAGAACTATCCGTTCTGTACCGTCGAGCCCAACGTCGGCGTGGCACTCGTCCCCGACCCACGGCTCGAACGGCTCAACGAGATCGTCAAGCCGAAGAAGAAAATCGGGGCGGTCGTCGAGTTCGTGGACATCGCGGGACTCGTGAAGGGCGCGTCGCAAGGCGAGGGGCTGGGCAACCAGTTCCTGTCGCACATCCGGGAAGTCGACGCGGTCGTCCACGTGATCCGCTGCTTCGACGACCCCGATGTCGTGCATGTGATGGGCCCGGTGGACCCGGTGCGCGACCACGACGTCATCACCAGCGAGTTGGCCCTCGCCGACCTCGCGGTCGTGGAGCGCCGCCTCGAGAAGACGCGCAAGTCGGCGCGCGCCGGCGACAAAGAGGCGCAGGCCGAGTTGATCGTGCTCGAGCGGGTTATGACGGAGCTCAACGCCGGGCGCGGCGCGCGTGAAGCGGGCGAGGGCGAAGACGCCGTCAAGTTTCTGCGCCAGCTCGGCCTGCTCACCGCCAAGCCGATCCTCTACGCCGCCAACGTGAATGAAGACGACTTGGCCGCCGGCGGGGGCAAATGGATCGCCACGCTCAAGACCGCCGTGCAGACACACCATGAAGAAGCGGGGATCGTCCCGTTCTCCGCCAAGCTCGAGGCAGAGCTGGGCGAGCTGGGCGGAGAGGAAAGGAAGGAGTACCTGGCGAGCGCGGGCGTGAGCGAGCCGGGGCTCGACCGCCTGATCCACGCGGGCTACCGGTTACTCGGCCTCCAGACCTTCTTCACGGTGGGCGAGAACGAGGTGCGCGCCTGGACGATGCACCGCGGTGACACGGCGTTCGACGCCGCGGGCGAGATCCACTCGGACTTTCAGCGCGGCTTCATTCGGGCGGAGACCGTGGGGTTCGACGAGTTCGTGAAAGCCGGATCGTACAAAGTCGCCCGCGAGCAGGGGCTCGTACGCAGTGAAGGGCGGGACTACGTCGTCAAGGACGGCGACATCCTGTTGTTCAGGTTCAACGTCTAGCGCGTCCAGATCAAGACCGCCCCGCACGATCCTCTCGAATTGTACGACTCGCCTTGCCACACCGATGCCGCGGGGCCCAGCGGCGTCGCCTGCACCAGGCCGTAGGGGGGATTGCCGCGGTACACTTCGACGGCCGCGACGTCCGCGACCTTGATCCGGTCGTACTCCTCCTCCTGCAACGGCAGGTCGTCCACGCTGACCGGTACGACGCACGGCCGGTCGCGGCTGACCCGCACCGGCCTGCACCCCTGGAAACATCGCGTCGTGATCTGCTCCAGGGCGAGCAGGCTGCTGATGTGAGGCGGGTGCAAGCGCTCGATCTCTGCGCGCGTGAAGAAATGCGCAAACCCGCGGTATTTCTCCTGGCGCGCAAAAAAGCCGCCGAGATCCCGCCACTGATCGGGATGCTGCACTTCGACGACAATGGGACCCAGATCCTCGACGGCGGCGTCGAGCAGTACGGCGATCTTCTTGGTGCTCCCGCTGAGCAGAGCGAAGGCGTACTCCTCCGTGACGCGCCCGTCATAGGAGACGCGGATCTTCTGCACTCCCACCGGGAGACTGGCCAGAAAGAACGATCCCGTCGCGTTGGTGACGACGAACGTGCGCGCCGCCGGGACGGCGATCAGCACGCCAGACAGGGGTCGTCCGTCGAACGAGGAGATCGCGGTCCCGCGGATGCTTGCCGTCGTGTCGCCCTGCGCGGCGAGCGGAGCGGCGAGGACCACCATGGCCGCGAGGAGCCGGTGCATCAGTTCTTCGTCCAGATCAGCACGGCGCCACAGTCCGCCGACCAGCGCGAGAACTCCGCGGGCGTGTCGGCACCCTGACGATAGACCTCGATGCCGAGCACGTCGCTCGGCGGGATGTTGTCGATGTCGTAGGCCTCGACCCGCAGCCCGTCGAGGAACACCGGGACGGCGCAGCGCCGACCGGACGTGTAGCGGGCCGGGTAACACGCGGTCCGCACGCAGCGCATCGTGATCCCGCTCGACGTCAGCATCGCGCTCAGGTTCGCCGGCTTGCGCTTCTCGATATCCTCACCGGTCACGAAACGCCCGAAGCCCCTGCCGCGTCGCTGGTAGAAGCCGGCCAGACTGAGGACCGCCTCGCCCGACGTCGCTTCGACGACGATCGCCGCCAACTCCACGCTCCCCACGTCGAGCAGGATCGCCAAGTCGATCACCTGACCGGCCCGGAGGGCCACCTGGTAGTCCTCGGACACGCGATCGTGCCACGTGAGACGCAGCGTGTGGCGCCCGGGCGGGATGCGCGCGATGGCGAACGTGCCGGTCGAATCAGTGACGTGGAAGCCCCCCGTGCCCTTCACCGAGACCATCACGTCCGCAAGAGGTCGGCCGTTCTTCGATCCGCTCACGGTGCCGGTGAGGCGCGCCAACGTGTCTTGCTGGGCCGCGGCGGCCGTCAAGGCGGCCATCACGACCAAGGCGAGGGCCATGCTCAAATATAGCCTTCCCCCCCCTTCCCGCGCCGTTTATGTTTCGCGCTCACATATCCCCTACTCGGCGCCGCACCTGTGCCGGGTCGCTCACGACCAAAGGGAGGTGGCATGACTCGTCGCTACGAGACGGTCTACATCTTTGACAGTGCGCTGGACGAACCAGCGATCACCGAAAAACTCACGCGCTTCCACGCCCTCCTGACCAAGGACGGCAAGGGCACGATCACGAACGTGTCCCACTGGGGCAAGCGCACCATGACGTTCAAGATCAAGAAGAAAGACACAGGCTACTACGTCGTGGTGCAGTTCGAGGCCACCGGCGACCTGCTCCCCGAGTACGAGCGCGCCGTGAAGCTCGACGAAGGGGTGATTCGGTACATGACGGTCCAGGCGGCGCGCGAGCAGCCGAAGCCCGTCGTGGCCGCCGTCATCGCCGCGCCGGAAGAGATTGAAGAGATCGAGGAGGAAGACGCATGAGACGCCCCGCCAAGACCTGTCCCGTGTGCGAGTCCGGCGCGCGGGTGCTCGACTACAAGGACGACCGGACGCTGGGCCGCTTTCTCACGGAGCGGGGAAAGATTTTGCCGAGTCGGCTCTCCGGGATGTGCGCGCGGCACCAGCGCCAGCTCGCGACGGCCATCAAACGGGCGCGCCAACTGGCCCTGATTCCGTACATCAAGGGGCACACCGCGTAGCATGCGCGCGCCGGGAGGCCCTCCCCGGTGGCGCCTCTTCTTGGGTGTCATCGCGTTCGCCATTTGGGCGCCCCCGAGCCTCGTGGGGCTCCCGTGCGCGGCGCTGCTCGCCGCCGCCCCTGACCGGTCCGCGCGGACCCGCATCGCCGCCGCCCTGCTCGGCGCCACGAGCGTCGCCTTGCTGGTGCTCTCCGGTGGACGACTGGCGGCGGCGATCGCCGCCTACACCGTGCTCCTGACCGCGGCGTTCGTCGCGGGGGCCGTGCTCGCGCCCGCCCCATTCCTGCGACAGGCGCTCCGCGCCGTCTGCTTCGGCGGCGTCGGCACCGCGCTGCTCGTGCAGCTCGTGTGGGGCCCCAACGGTTGGGGGACGCTGGCGTGGGAAGCGACGCGCCAGGCGGGACTGACGATGCGGTTGCTGGTGGAGCTTCAGCCGGAGGCCTTTACTCTCTACGAGCCGGTCGTGCGGTTCGTCAGCACCACAGCCCCCGGGATGTTGGCGCTGCAGTCGCTCGCGGGCCTCGCGCTCGCCTGGCAGTGGCACGGGCAGCTCACGTCGCAACCGCTGGGCGCACCGCTCGCGCCGTTTCGTGAGTTCCGCATCGGCGACGGCTGGGTGTGGGGTGTGATCGCGTGGCTCGGCCTGCTCGTGGCACCGGTCTCGGGCGTGCTGAAGCTCGCCGGAACGAATCTGGGCTTCGTGCTCGGCGCCTTGTACGTGCTGCGCGGCGCGGCCATCGTCGTGACCTTCGCGCAGGTGCTCGGCGTCTCGGCCGTCGCCCTCGTGATCGCCGCGGGCGTCGCGGCCGCGCTCGCGGCGCCCCTGTTGTTCCTCCTCCCCGGCCTGTGCACGCTGGGGATCACCGATACGTGGTACCAATACCGGCGCCGCCTCGCGGCGCGCCGGCCCAACGCAACGTGAGGATGGCGATGGAGATCATTCTACGCGAAGACGTGCAGCACCTCGGCAAGGCCGGCGAAGTCGTCAAGGTCAAGGACGGCTACGCCCGCAACTTCCTGCTCCCCCAGGGCAAAGCCTATCCCGCGACGGACGCGAATAAGAAGAAGATCGCCTACGAGGCTGATCGCCTCGCCAAGCAGCGCGCCACCGAGAAGGCCGCGGCGGAAACCGAAGCGACACGTCTCGTCGGCGTCGCGCTCTCCTTCCCCGCCAAGGTCGGCGAGGAGGACAAGCTGTACGGCTCGGTGACCGCCAGCGACATCCAGCGCAAGCTCGAAGAGCTGGGGATCCACGTCGACAAACGGAAGATCGATCTGCCGGAGCCGATCCGCGCGCTCGGCGAGTTCCGCGTGGGCATCAAGATCCACCCCGACGTCCGACCCGAAATCGTGATCACGGTGGTCAAGGAGTAACGGCACACCGTGGCAGTTCAGGTAGGCATCAGTTACTTCGACGGCTCCCGGCTGCGCCGCTCCTTGCTGGCGGCGGCCGATTGGGTGGCCGCGGGGCGCGACGAGCTGAACCGCCTGAACGTCTTCCCGGTGCCCGACGGGGACACGGGCACGAACATGTGCCTCACGCTGCGCGCCGTCGCCCAGGCGGTGCGCGCGCTCGACGGGGCCGAACCCCTCCCCCTGCCCCGCGTCACCGAGGCGATGGCCCAGGCGAGCGTGCGCGGCGCCCGCGGCAACTCCGGCATGATGCTCTCCCAGTTCCTGCTCGGCTTCCAGGAAGGGTTGGGAACGAGGCTTCGCGCCAGGGCCGCGGACCTCACCCGCGCGATCCGCACCGGCTTCGACCGGCTGCAGGCGTCGCTCGACGAGCCGGTCGAGGGCACGATCCTCACGGTCGCGCGCGAAGCTGCCGACGAGGCGGGGCTCGCCCACGCCGAGCCCGATCTCCGCGTGTTCATGGTGCGCCTCGTGCGCCGCGCCGAAGCGGCCCTGGCGCGCACGCCCGATTTGCTCGCCGCCCTCAAGACGGCGGGCGTCGTCGATGCGGGCGCGAAGGGGTTCGTCCGTTTCCTCGAGGGCGTAAAACGGCTGATCGAGGAGGGCCACGTCGCCACCGGCGCGGTCGACCGCCTGACGCCCAACGCCGCGGCTCAGACCGAGGTCGCCGCCGACCGCGACTACCGCTTCTGCACCGAGCTGATGGTGCGCGGCGCCTCCCTGCCGCCGGCCGCGGAGGTGCGGCGCGCGCTGCGGGCGTTCGGCGCATCGATAGTCGTGCTCGGGACGGGTGACCTGCTCAAAGCGCACGTGCACACCGACACGCCCGAGGCCGTGTTCCAGGTCGGCGCCGCATGGGGCACCGTCGAATACACCAAGGCCGACGACATGCGGGCCCAGCATCAGGCGCTCCAGGCGCGCCGCCCCATCGCCTTCGTGAGCGACACCGCATGTGACCTTCCCGACGCCCTGGTGGTCCAGTACGACATCGGTCTCGTCCCCACGCAGCTGATCGTGGACGAGCGGGCTTACCGCGACCGGCTGGAGCTGACCTCGGCGGAATTCTTCGTGCGGCTGCGCGCCGGACTCGATGCCACAACGTCCCAGCCGACGCCCCAGGCCTTCACGGACGGCTACGTCGATGCGGCCCGAGCGGCCGACCACGTGATCGCGGTCGTGGTATCCAAGGCGCTCTCGGGGACCTACGCCAATGCGGAGGCTGCCGCCCGCCGCTTTAACGGCGGGCGGGTCACCGTCGTCAACAGCCGCAGCGCCTCCCTCGGCGAGGGAATGCTGGTGCTGCGCGGCGTCGAGCTGGCTGCCGCCGGGTGGGCGCCCGAAACGATCGCGCGCGAGCTCGAGCGGGTGCGCGACCAGTCGGGCGGGTTCTTCACCGTCGATAACTTCGACCGTCTGGTCCGCTCGGGCCGGGTCGGGCGGGGCCGCGCGTGGCTCGGGACCAAGCTGAACCTCAAGCCGGTAATGGTCGTTACGCGAGAAGGTGCCATCGAGCCGTCGGCGCGGGTGCGGGGGGCCGCGGCGGCGCGCCGCCGGATCCTGGAGTTCCTGGGCCACGCGTTGCAGGACAGTCCGCGTGAGTTGCGGCTCGGCGTGGTGCACGGCGACATCCCGGACTTCGCTGACGCCCTGCGGGACGAGCTGGTCGCGCGCTATCGACCGAAGCAGTGCCTCGTCGCGCCGATCACTCCGGTCATCGCGGCGCACGCCGGTGTGGGCGCGTGGGGCGTTTTCTATCAGATCGAGGACGGAACAAACGGATGACGCGCGCGCTATGACAAGCCGGGGGCGATCCCGTCCCGCCGGCCGCGCGCCGGCGACGCCTGCAGCCTTGGGGCTCGTGCTCGAAGCATTGGCGGATCGAAAGGCCGTGGACGCGCTGGTCTTGGACTTGCGCGGACTGTGCGCGGCGACCGACTACTTCGTGATCGTGTCGGGTACATCTGACGCGCATGTGCGGGGGATGGCGGACCACCTGGTCGAGGCGCTGGCGCCGCGCGGTGTGGCACCCCATCATGTCGAGGGGATGGCGCAGGGGCGGTGGGTGCTGCTGGACTATGTGGATTTCGTAGTACACGTGTTTCACCCGGAGCTGCGGGACTTCTATCAGCTCGAGCGGTTGTGGGGCGATGCCCCGGTAGTGGCCGCGGGCGATTCGGGCGCGACGGGCGCGAAAGGATAGGGAGCATGCGACGTATCAGCGGCACGCTGGCAGCGATTCTGGCGCTCACGACGTTGGGCGCAGGTCCCCTCGCCGCGCAGTACTTCGGGCAGAACAAGGTTCAATACCGCACCTTCGACTTCAAGATCATCCAAACCGAGCACTTCGAGGTCTACTACTATCCCGAGGAACGCGCCGCCGCCCTCGACGCCGCACGGATGGCCGAGCGGGGCTACGCCCGCCTGTCGCGGATCCTGCACCACCAGTTCCAGGGTCGCAAGCCGATCATCGTGTACGCGTCCAGCTCCGACATGGAGCAGACGAACGTCACCGACGTCGGCGGCGCCGTCGCCGTTACCGAGTTCTTCAAGCACCGCATGGTGCTGCCGTTCCAGGGCTCCTTCGCCGAATTCGAGCACGTGTTGCAGCACGAGATGGTGCACCAGTTCCAGTTCGACGTCTACAGCCGCGGCCGCCCCGGCGGCGGCGTGCAGACGCTGATCAGCGTCAATCCGCCGCTCTGGTTCATGGAGGGGATGGCCGAGTACCTGTCGCTCGGCCCGCTCGATCCCAATACGACGATGTGGCTACGGGACGCGTCGCTCGAAGGTCACCTGCCGACGATCGAGGAGCTGACCTACGGTGACGTCTTTCCTTACTACTACGGCCACGCCCTGTGGGCGTATATCGGCGAGAAGTGGGGCGACGAGGTCATCGGGGAGATCCTGCAGACCTCGGCGAGCTCGGGCATCGAGACCGCGTTCAAGCGGGCGTTGGGCCTGACGCTCGACGAGCTGTCGGCCGACTGGCGCGACGCCGTGCAGACGACGTTCCTGCCGCAGCTCGGGGAGCACTATCGGGCGCGCCGCGTCGCGCAGGCGACGCTCACGCGGAAGCGTTCGCGCGGCCGCATCTTCCTCGCCCCGGCGCTGACGCCGGACGGCCGCGAGATGGCGTTTTTCGGTGACCAGGGGGGCTTTTTCATCGATCTCTGGCTCGCCGACGCCGAGACCGGCCGGGTCAAGCGGCGGCTCGTAAAGTCGACGATCAACAAGAACTACGAGGACCTGCGGTTTATCAACTCGGCGGGCACGTTCTCGCCCGACGGGCGGTACTTCGCGCTCGCAGCGAAGCGCAGGGACCGGGACGATCTCGTGATCCTCGACGTGAAGCGCGGCCGGGAGGCGCAGCGCATCAAGGTCAACCTCAACGGTCTGCAGACGCCCAGCTGGTCCCCGGACGGGCGACAGCTCGTCTTCACGGGCTTCGACGGTGGACTGCCCGACCTGTACATCGTCAATCGGGATGGCACCGGCTTGCGGCGGCTCACCTCGGACAAGTACGCCGACCTGCATCCCGCCTGGTCGCCCGACGGCAAGACGATCGCGTTCGTTACCGACCGCGGCAGCGAGACGGATTGGGACCAGCTGCGCTTCGGCAACCTGCGCATCGCGCTCTTCCACCTTGACGCCGGCACGATCGAGCTGCTGGGCCACATGGAGGAGGGGAAGAACATCAATCCGGTGTGGGCGCCGGACGGCCAGTCCCTGGCGTTCGTGTCCGACCGCACCGGCATCAGCGACATCTACCTGTACGACTTGAGCGACGGCAACATCTATCAGATCACCAACCTGTACACGGGAGTCCAGGGCATTACGCCGCTGTCGCCCGTGATGTCGTGGGCACGGCAGGCCGACCGGCTCGCGTTCGTCTATTACGAGGACGGCCAGTACAGCGTGTACTCCGTGGAGAACCCGCGCTCGCTGAAGCGCGCGCCGTTCCGCGGGCCGGCCGTCCAGATACCAACGTCATTGGTCGCGTCGGTGCGCGACACCACGCGACGCGCGACCCCCGCGCTCCCTGGCGGCAGCCCGGCGATCGCCAGCGCGCCCCCCGAGCGGGCCAACGAAACGCAGTCGGTGTATCGCGCCTCCGGCGGCTTCCGGCCGTCGGCATCACCGCAGGCCGCTGAGTCCCTGGGCACGACCGCGCCCGTATCGGTGCGCCAGCTGCTCGATTCGGCGACCCTCTCGCTCCCCGACACGACCGAGTTCACGTTGCGGCCGTATCACGTGCGCTTCACGCCCGATTACGTGGCCCGCCCGACCGTCGGCTATCAGCGCGATAACTTCGGCCGCGGTTTCTTCGGCGGTACCGCGGTCGCCCTGTCGGACATCCTCGGCAACCACACGATCGTGTTGTCGGGATCGGTGAACGGGCGCATCAGTGAAGCGCAGTTCCTGGGTGTGTTCGTCAATCAAGCCCATCGCTTCAATTGGGCCACGGGCTTTTCGCAGGATCCGCTCTACTTCTACGCCGGCAGCGCGTGGACGCGCCAAGACTTCGGGTCACCAGGAGGCGCGGACAGCGCTGACGTCTTGACGACGAGCATCCGCCGGTTTGTGATCCGGCGCGGTTTCGTCCAGTCGTATTATCCGTTCAGCCGATTCAGCCGGGCGGAGATCGGCCTGGACGCCGTCAACATCACGGACGCGACGCTCCAGCTCGAGACCGGTTTCTACAGCGGCGCCACCGGAGATCCGCAGAACGGGCTGTTCCTCGGTCAGAACTACAGCACGGTCTCGGGTCCCTCGATCAGCTATCTGCAGCCGTCGCTATCGCTGGTGCACGACAATTCACTGTTCGGTTACGTGGGCCCGTTCGCCGGATCGCGCTCGCGCTTCCAAGTCTCGCCGGCGTTCGGCACTTGGCATTTCACCGCCGGGATGGCCGACTATCGGCGCTACATTTTCATTCGTCCGTTCACCCTCGCGGTCCATGGTTTGATGTTCGGCCGCTTCGGCCGCGACGCCGAGCGCTTCCCGATCTTCCTGGGCTCGACCGAGCTGCTGCGCGGCTACACCTACGGGTCGATCCGCAACCACGAGTGCGTCTCCAACCCCGGCGGCGGGAACGTCACGGGGTGCGCCCAGCTCGATCAACTCATCGGTTCGAGGATTGCGGTGGGCAGCGTCGAGCTGCGCTTCCCGCTCACGCGCAGTCTCGTGCTCGGCTTCCTCCCGATCGGCTTCCCGCCCATCGAGGCGGCGCTGTTCTATGACGCCGGCCTGGCGTGGAGCGATGGCTCGATCGTGAAGTTCAAACGTACGGCAAGCGACAGCGACCTCGTGCTAGTCCGGGCGCCGCTCAAGAGCTGGGGGAGTTCGATTCGGGTCAACATGCTCGGGTTGATGATCTTGCGGTTCGATTACACCAAGCCGCTCGATCGGCAGCGGACCAAGAGCTATTGGACCATCAGCATCGGTCCAACGTTCTAACTCCGCGTCGCTAAAACACTTGCAATGGCCTCGCCGGTTGTCTATCTTGTCCGGCGAGGCCATTTTGCGTATCCCGGGTTGGTACCTCGTGCTCGCAGGCGTGACGCTCTGGGGCTGCCGGTCCCCAGCGCCCGCCGCCGCGTCTTCGCAATCCAAAGAGCCACAACAAGTTAACCAAACGCGCCGGGGCTCGACCCGTAGCACCGGCGTCGCGATCCGGCTCGCCGCACAGGGCGGGGTGCCCCGCCTGTACCGGCTCCCCCGCCTCGTCGAGCTCCCCGGCGTCCTGCGCGGACGGCTCCCGCCCCTCGAGCGGGTGATCGGCCTCGACGCCGAGTCCGAGTTCCTCTTCGTCGCCACGGCGAAGCAGGAGCTGCTCGCCCTCGACCTCGGCAGCGGCCGCGTCGACACCGTCGCCAAAGAAATCGCGCAGGCCGCCCTCGGTCCCGACGGCACGCTCTACGCGGTGGACGCGAAAAAGCGCGTCATCTCGTTGTCGCGACGCACGCGTTTCGCATGGCCGCAGCCGCTCACGGGACTCCCACGCGATTTGTTCGGCTCCACCGATCAACGCCTGGTCGCGGTGATCCCCCAAGATCAGCACGACCCGCCCCGCCTCCTCATCGCCGCTGCGGACCAGCCCCCCGCGATACGCCAGATCGCCGCCGGCGGGGATGTCGCGGCCACGCGCTGGGGTGACCTGGTCGCCGTCGCGAGCGACTCGGGCGTGGCGCTGTACGATCCACTGGGACGCCGCGATCCGACGTTCGTGGCGCTCGCGGACCGGCCCCGCGCGCTCGCGTTCTCGCCGTCGGGGCACCGCATTTACGTGGCCCGCCGCGCCGCGCTCGGCCTCGCCGTGATCGACCGGTACGAGCGGCGCGAGCTCGACGGCGTCGCCCTGCCCGGCCCCGCCGCGGCGCTGCGGCTCGATCCGCTGGGCCGCTGGCTGCTCGCGCGTCCCGCGCTGGGCGATTCGGCGTGGATCGTGGATCTCCCGATCAAGCGGCACACCGGTGCCATTGCGACGACTTGGCAAGCCGACCTCCCTGCGGTCTCCCCAGACGGCGCGCTGCTCTACCGGCGCGGCGACGATATCATCGCGGTGCGCCCCGATTCCTTGACAGAGACGGGGAAGGTGGACAAGGGCGCCAGCGATCTGTGGGTGCTTTCGTCATGGCTCCCCCGCGGCAGCGGTATGGCCAGCCAAGCGAGCACCGATGTCGCTGCCGACACGGTGGGAGCCGAGGGCCCGCTGTACGTGCAGGTGTCCACTTCGCGGAACCCCGACTGGTCGGGCCGCCTGGCTCAGGACCTCGTGCGCGCGGGTCTCGCCGCCCGCGTGCTGGCGCCTCAGGGCCCCGACGACGGCTACCGCGTCGTGCTCGGGCCGTATGCGACGCGCGCTCAAGCCGAGGCGACCGGTCGCAAGCTCGGCCGACCCTTCTGGATCTACCAACCCGGCCAGTGACGGCGCCGCGCCAGCTCCCCCTCTCGCGCCTCGGCCACCTGATCCCGCCCCTGGTCGAGTCGCAGGCGCTCGTCGTGCTGGTGCCTACGACGGCCGACCTCGTCTGGGCCGCGAAGGCGGCCTGGGACATCGCGCGCATCGCCGCGCGGGGCGGACGCCGCGTGGCGCTCGTGGACCTGGGAGTCGAGGAGCCGTCGCTGCACCAAACGGTGGGGCTGACCCCGAGTGACGGCATCGTGGATGCCTTCGAATACGGCGTGTCGCTTTCGAAGGCGGCGCACGAGGTGGACGGTGTGTTCTTTATCGCCGCGGGTTCGTACACGGCGAGCGCGGGCGATCTGTACGCGCACCCCCGCTGGCGCAAGCTGCAGGCGGGATTTCGCTCCGAGGGCGCGCTGCTCCTGCTTTTCATATCGGCGCCGGGACTCGGCAAACTCGCCGCGGTGGCGGACGGGGCGATCGTGCTCGCGCCCGAGGGGTTGGACCCCGCGTCTACAGTGGGCGTGGAGCTCGCGGCCGTGGTGGAGCGCGGCACGCCGCTGCTCGGCGTCGCGCGCGATCGATGGATGCCAACGCCGGCCGCCATCCCCAGCTTCACTCCGGTGCCGGAGCCGGGCCACCGAGGACGCGGGGCCCGCGCTGCGGTGGCCACACTGGTGCTGGCCGGGGCGGCCGTCGGTGGCTGGGCCCTCTTCGCCCCGGCCACCGAGCTCCTGCGGAATCCTTCCGAGCCCACGAAACTCGAGCCCACGCCAGCAGCACCACTCCCGCCCGCCCCTGCCCCAGTCGCTCACCTCGACACGCTGCCCTGGACGATCCAGCTCGCAGCATACGGGACCGCGGCCAAGGCACTGGCCCACGCCGATCGCTTGGCCAATGAGAACGGCGTCGCCGCTCTGGTGAGCCCGGTACAGCAGAGTGGCGCCGGCACCGTCTGGTACCGCGTGTTGGCCGGTTCGTACGTGACGCGCGAGGCGGCGGCGGCGGCGCGCGATGAGCTGTGGCGACGGGGCACGACCGCTCGCGGCATTGGGGAGCTGCTCCGCGCGCCGTACTCCTTCGCGCCCGAGACGGACACCTCGCTGACGTCGCTCCGACGCCGGGGACTCCCGGCGGTCCGGTGGCGCAGCCGCGTGCTGATTGGCGCTTTTGAGACACCCGAGCAAGCCGCCTTCACGGACACCAGGCTGACGCGCGCCCGCGTGCGCGCCACTCTTCTCCCACGTGTGGGGACTGCCCAATGAGATTGAGCCGGCTGGAGCTGTCGGGCTTCAAGTCGTTCGCGGGGACGGTGCAGCTGCCCTACGAGCCCGGCGTGACCGCCATCGTGGGTCCGAACGGCTGCGGCAAGTCGAACATCTCGGACGCGGTCCGTTGGGTGCTGGGCGAGCAGTCGCCCCGCCTCCTGCGGGGCGGCAAGATGGAAGACGTCATCTTCCAGGGTTCCACGGGACGCCGTCCGGTGAATGTCGCCGAAGTGTCGCTCGTGTTCGACAACTCGGACGGCACCTTGCCGATCGCGTACCAGGAGGTCGTGGTGACGCGGCGCCTCTCCCGCTCCGGCCAGAGCGAGTACCTGCTGAACCGGTCGCCGGTGCGGTTGCGCGACATCCAGGATCTGTTGCGCGGGACGGGACTGGGGGCCGATGCGGCGGTCGTCATGGAGGCCAAGATGATCGAGGCGCTGCTCTCGGAGAAAGCCGAGGAGCGGCGGGCGCTGTTCGAGGAAGCGGCGGGGATCGGGCTGTACCGCGACCGTAAGAAAAGCACCGAGCGGCGGCTCGAGGAGACGGCGGCTGACCTCGCGCGCCTCGAAGATCTGATCAGCGAGGTGCAGACGCAGGTGCGGAGCCTGGCCCGGCAGCGCGGGAGGGCGGAGCGCTACGGCAAGATGGTCGAGGAACGCTTCGGCGTCGCGCTGACGCTGGTGCGGCGCGAGATCGAGGACTTCGACCTGACGCTTGGCTCGCTCGGCGTGCGGGCGCGGGAGTTGGCCGAGGCGCTCCCGGCCGCGCGTGGGCGCCTGGCCGACGCG
>Ga0070696_100000515_pt1 | contig 24519 bp, 25 predicted proteins | sample KBSK1253metaG_FD_65474 | JGI IMG/M metagenome (GOLD analysis project Ga0070696, IMG submission 65474) | Corn, switchgrass and miscanthus rhizosphere microbial communities from Kellogg Biological Station, Michigan, USA - KBS K1-25-3 metaG | ecosystem: Host-associated > Plants > Roots >... | reverse complement strand
CGACTCCGATGATGGTGAAGCTGTGACCATTGAGCTGGATTCTGTTCCCCACCGCGGATGAATCGGCGCCGAACGCACCGCGCCACAACCCGTGACTGATGACCACAACCCAGTGCCCGCCCGGTGTCCGGTCATCTTCTTCGGTGAACAGACGCCCGGCGGCTGGACGCACGCCTAAAACGGAAAAGTAATTGCCGGTCACGACGGAGCCCGCAATTCTGTGCGTGGTGGAGCCCGCAAAGCTCAATGGCGCCTGGCCTTCGGCTATCACGCCAGCGAGCATCCGGTTCCGGTCGCGGTAATCCACGTAATCCGGATATCCGAAACTGAAAAACTCCCTTCCGCTTTGCAGGCGCATGAAGCGAACCAGGCGATCAGGCTCATGGACGCCGGGGATGGGACGCAGCAGGACCGCATTCACCAGGCTGAAAATCGCCGTGTTCGCACCGATACCGAGGGCAAGCAGGAGAATCGCCACCGCGCTCGTTCCACGCGCGCGTGCCAGCATGCGCAAACCGTACCGAATATCCTGCCACATGAGAGCACTCCAGCGGATCAGACGCCGCGAACCGCGCGAGTGTTAACGCGGATTACGCTGCCGCCATGGCTTTTACTTCGGACAGCGTGGCCATGGGATCCTTAGCCGGCACATATTCCATGGCCACGAAATCGCGGAACCCGGCTTCACGGATTGCGCGGAAAACGTTCCTGTGATCGATCTCCCCGGTACCCGGTTCATGGCGGCCCGGCACATCGCCCACGTGGAAATGGCCTATGTGCGCGATATTTTTTCGGATGGTATCGATCAGGTTTCCGTCCATGATCTGGACGTGATAAATGTCGAAAAGAATTTTCACATTGGGGCTTGCGACCTCATGCATGATCGCGAACGCCTCGGGCGTGTGGTCCAGGTAGTAACCCTGGTGATTGACCAGCGTGTTGAGCGGCTCGACGATCAGCGTCACCCCATACGGCGCGACCACATCGTGCGCGCGCTTGAGACCTTCCACAATGCTCCTGTGCTGCATTTCGCGCGGCACGCCGGTCAGCTCATTGCCGGTAAGCGTGACGAGGCGCGTGGACTCGAATCGCTTGGCGGCTTCGCATGACGCCTTGATCTCGGCGAGAAACGCCTCGCGGTCCGCGGGATCGACCAGCGTCATTCCTTTGGGATTCACCGCGCGATTACCCACCAGGCACGCGCATTCGAGGCCCAGCTTGTTTTTCAGTTTGGTAATAGCATCGGGATCCTGCGCGCGCCAGTTACCGAATTCGAAGCCTTCATAACCGGCTTCGGCGACTTTCTCCATCATCTGCGGAAGGTTCATGTTGCGAAATAGCGCTTCCACCCGTACGGAAAGCTTGAAGCCGGCGGGCCTGCTTTGAGCCTGCATTAGCGGAGCCATCATCGGAAGGGTGAGCAGTGTGCGACGTTGCATGGGAGCCAGAATATCATCACTGAGGTGCATGTTAGGATCAGGTTTGCCATCCTACCGCGAGGTCCTGCCGGGCGCGTTCCTGGTCGAGCTTCCCCTGCCGTATTCGCTCACGCCGATCAATGTGTATCTGGTGCGGCTCTCCGAAGGCTATCTGCTGGTCGATTGCGGCATGGACACCGAGGACTGCCGTAACGCCCTGCTGAACGCGCTTCGAGACCTGTCCGCTTCGTGGCGCGACATTAGACGGATTTTGCTCACGCACGTTCATCCCGACCACATGGGCCTCGCGCCGCGCCTCGTCGAGCTCACCGGCGCGCGCCTACTCATGCATAAAGATGATGTGGCCTACCTCAACGTGCTGGCGAAATATGACGAGTACAGCGCGTGGTCGGCCGATGTGCTTCGCGAGGCTGGAGTGTCGCCGGATATCATTGCGCGAATCGGCGCGGCAGCCGAGGGCATACACATCAGTTTCCAGAAACTTTCGCCAGACGTGATGCTATCGGGAGGCGAGAAAATCGAGGCGTCGATTGGAACGCTTGACGTGCACTGGACTCCCGGACATTCGCCGGGACACGTGTGCCTCTATAACGCCGAGCATCGCGGCTTGTTTTCGGGGGACCAGATGTTGACCGAGATTACGCCAAACATCGGCTGGCATCCGGGCCGCGAGGCGCTGAGCGAATATTTGAATTCTCTCGACGATCTCGCGCGGCTCGAAATCGATCTGGTGCTACCGGCGCACGGAGCGCCTTTCAGCAATCACCGGGAGTGGATTCGCAAGACCGTCGCGCACCACGCCGACCGTTGCGCTCGAATTCTGGCTGAGCTGGCCGCTGAGCCGAAGACCGCCGCGGATCTGGTGCCGCGCCTTTGGGATCGCACGCTAGCGCCATTCCACTATCGCTTCGCGGTATTCGAAATCCTGGCGCACCTGGAATATTTGGAACGCCAGGGCAAGATTTCGCGCCTGACAAACGGTTCCGTGAGATGGCGCAGTTCTATTCGTACCTGAGCGCGATCATGGGATCGACCCGGCTGGCGCGGCGCGCGGGAACGTAGCAGGCCACGCCGGCCACGGCTACCAGGACCAGTGCGACACCGGCAAGAGTCGCGGGATCGGTGGCAGTCACGCCGTAAAGCAGACTGCTCATCATCGAGCGGAGAGAGAGCGCCGCTATCAGCCCTGCGGCAACTCCCGCCAGCGCCAGCTTCAACCCGTGACCCACGACCAGGCGCAGAACATCGCTCCATTGCGCCCCCAGCGCCATGCGCACGCCGATTTCATGCACGCGCTGGCTTACCAGGTACGACATGACGCCGTAAATCCCGATAGTGGCGAGCACCAGCGCCAGGCCGGCGAAAATCCCGACCAGCATCAGCGCGAGCCGCGGGCCGGAGACGGCGGTCGCGCAAATGTCTTCCAGAGTCCTGATATCGGCGATCGGCAGATCCTTATCCAGCGCGGCCAGTTCCCGGCGTACCGCGCCCACCAGCGCCGACGGATTCGAATCCGCACGCGCAGTCAGATACATCTCGCCAAAAATGTTCTGCGCGATGGGCCAGTAGAAGGCCGGCTCGGCTCCTGCGGTCGCGGGCGAGTCCTTCACGTCGCCTACGATACCCACGACCTTTACATGCTTCCCCCACAAGTCCAGCGGCTTTCCCGTCGCATCTTCCTTCGGCCAGAAGCGGCGCGCCATGCTCTGATTGATCAGAAGTACAGGAGGCGCATCGGCGTTATCGTGTTCCGTGAAATAGCGGCCTGCGATCAACGGGACACCGATGGATCGAAAATAGTCCGGACTGATGAAATGATACCGGGCGTGGTTCTCGGCGTTCTCCGCGATCGAGCGGCCCGGAATGTCGAACCCGGTATTCTCGTCGTAGCCGGTCCAAGGTAAATCGGATGTGATGCCCGCTGCTCGCACTCCGGGCTGCGTCTGGATACGTTCGAGCAGCCGCTGGTAGAACCGGGCTTTCAGTTTGTCGTCCGCATAACGCGCGCGCGGCAGATCGAGCCCCATGGTGATGACATTCGCCGGATTGAAGCCCGGCGCGACGCGCTCCAGATTCAGAAACGTGCGCATCAGCAGGCCGGCTCCGGTGAGCAGCACCACCGCCAGCGCAAGTTCCGCGATTACGAGCGCGCCGCGGAGGCGGTTCTGCCGCATCCCGGTTGTCGATCCCCGGCCGCCCTCCTTGAGCGATTCGTGCAGCGTGGCCTTTGAGAGCTGAAATGCCGGCACCAGTCCGAATATCAGGCCGGTGAGAACCGTCGCCGCCAGCGTGAAGCCGAACATGCGCGCATCCACGCCGACCATCTGCATGCGTGGAAGCTTGCCGGCGCTGAACGCGGCCAGGGCGTCCACGCCCCAGATGGCGAACACGACGCCCAGCGCCCCGCCCATCAATGCAATCACCATGCACTCGGTGAGCATCTGTCGAACCAGCCGCACCCGCCCGGCCCCCAGCGCGGCACGCACCGCGATTTCCCGCTCGCGCGCCGCCGACCTTGCCAGCAGCAGGTTGGCAACATTCACGCAGGCAATGAGCAGCACGAACCCGACTGCCCCCAGCAGCACCAGCAGCAACGGCTCCGCTTTGCCCACGATCTCTTTGCGCAGCGGTACCAAACGAATGCGCCAGTCCTTATTCGAATTCGGATAGGTCTTCTCGAGGCGCACCGCGATAGCGTTCATTTCCGAATTGGCGCGCTCGATCGTCACGTCAGGCGCCAGCCTCGCGATTCCATTCAAAAAGTGCGATGAGCGCTGCGCTTTGGCGCGGTCAAGCGTCAGCGGCCACCAGACTTCCACATTGTCTCCGTGAGGCAGCGAATGATACGCACCGCCGACATGCTGCAATCCCGGCGGCATCACGCCCACGATAGTGAACGCGCGGCCCGACAGGTCCACGGTCCTGCCGATCACTCCAGGGTCGCTCGAGAACCGGCTCTTCCAGACTCCGTGGCTCAGGATGACCTCGCGCTCGTTGCCGGGTAATTCCGCGCTGGCTGCAAATGTGCGCCCGAGAATCGGGTTCCATCCAAGAAGCCGGAAAAAACCATACGACACGCGCATGCCGGTGAGGCGCTCGGGCCTCTCGTTGGCCGAGAATTGCAGGTCGTCGCGCACGAAAAGGGCGAGGTCCTGGAACACGCGGTTCTGGTCGCGGTAGTCCAGAAAATCGGCGGGCGACAGAGGGAATTCCGGAAATGTCTGCGAGCTGGTGAACACTCTTACCAGGCGGTCGGGCTGGCTGTAGGGAAGCGGCTTCAGCAGCACGCCGTTGATCACGCTGAAAATGGCGCTGTTGGCGCCGATCCCGAGCGCAATGGTCAGCGCGGCCACCACGGTGAAGCCCGGTGACTTGCGTAGAGTCCGCAAGCCGAAGCGGATATCCTGTAAAAAGCCGGCCATCGTCGGCACCTTCGTTGAAAGCAGGCCCTATGTCTTGCCAAGGCCCGCCGCTACCGATATTAGACGACAAAGCCAGGGTTTGGTCGTTAACACTCCGCCGGCGGGCCGCGTCATTGCCTGTGGGAAGCAGAAATTGGAAGCCGCCATCGGACTTCGAATCAAGAATTTGCCTTTCATGACCGCCGCCGGGGCCGCACAGGAGATTTCGCCAGTTGCCGCCGAGGTCGAAAGCGCGCGCGGCGGCGACACAGGCGCTTTTGATCGGTTATACGCGCTCTACTCGCGCCTGGTCCACGGCATCCTGATGGCGCGCGTGCCCCGGGATCAGGTAGAGGATCTGATGCAGGATGTTTTTTTCACGGCGTTTCGAAAGCTCCACACGCTGCGCGATCCGTCCTCGTTCGGCGCGTGGCTGGCGATGATCACGCGGAACCGCGCTAACGATTATCACCGGCGCACCCCGGATACCGATGAGCTTCCGGACGATGTCGCCGCCACCGATTCGGGCCAGGCAGAAGCCGCGGCTATCCTGGCGGTGATTCGCACACTGCCGGACGCCTACCGTGAAACTTTGGCGCTCCGTCTCGTGGAAGGCATGACCGGGCCGGAGATCGCCGTCCGCACGGGTCTTACGCCGGCCTCGGTGCGGGTGAATTTGCATCGCGGAATGAAAATGCTTCGTGAAAAACTGGGAGGGGGAGCTCATGAGTGACTATTTGTGGGATCGCTCCGGCGAACCCGATCCTGAAATACGGCATCTGGAGGACGTGCTCGGCACGCTCCGCTCCAAACGTCTGTCGCAGAAATGGCCGGGGGAATCGAATCTCCGCGCAATGCCCGGCCGCGCCCGGTGGGTTGAGGCGGCCTTTGCCGCTGGTCTTGTCGTCCTGATGTTGGGCGCAACGTGGCTGGTAACGAAGCCCGTGCGCACCGGCTGGATTGTGGCGCGTGTAGACGGAACCCCGGTATTGGGATCGCGTCCGGTTCACACGACCGGCGAACTGGCGATCGGGGACTGGCTGGTCACCGACAACAGCTCACGTGCACGCATGGCCGTGAGTAATATCGGGGAGGTGGACGTCGAACCGAATTCGCGAGTGCGCCTGCTGCGCGCCCATGGTGAGCATCATCGTCTCGCGCTCGACCGCGGCGCCATGCATGCCTTCATTTGGGCGCCGCCGCGTATGTTTACCGTCGAGACCCCGGCGGCTGTGGCGGTGGACCTGGGTTGCGAATACACATTGAACGTCGACGCGGCGGGCGTCACCACGCTGCGCGTGATCACGGGATGGGTGTCATTTGAGCAGGGCGGGCATGAATCGTTCGTACCGGCCGGCGCCGCCTCCGTCACGCGCCCCGGCGGCGAACCCGGTACGCCTTATTTCCTGGACTCCTCGGATCAATTCCGGGCTTCGCTCGAAAAATTCGATTTCGAACATGATGCGCGATGGCTTGACGGCGTGCTGCGCGAATCGCGGAAACGCGACGCGGTCACTCTCTGGCACCTGCTGCCTAAGACCCGCGGCGCGGAACGGCTGCGCGTTTACGAGCGCATGTCGGAACTTGTCCCGCCGCCCGCCGGCGTGAGCCGCGAGGGCATCCTTGCAGCCGATCGCCGCATGCTCGATCGCTGGTGGGAAGCGCTCGGATACAACGAGGCCTCGTGGTGGCGGATGTGGAAAGGGCCGTCGCCGTTTGAAGCGAGGGAGTGAGGCGAGCGGGTTCAAGACCTGACGTACTTCGCGCCGCGTACGCCGAGCCGGTAGTGAACCCCGGTAATCAGCCAGAAAAGAACAACGCCGCCGATAAAAAGGCCGAGGCGGTGTTGATTCCACGGAATGCGGTCTACACGATAGCTTAGATGGCCGTTGCCCACCCGAAAGGTTTCTACGGCGAGGGACCATATCTCACCGAGGAGGACTCCGGCAGTGCTGAAGACGGCCGACGCGAAGACAGTTATCACAACGCTCGCAAACCACCCCTCGTGAAGCGGATAGCGGCGCGATATTCTACGCGCTGAGGCACTCGCGGCAAAGCCGTAGAGCACGGCGAACGCAACGATGACCGCGAAGTCGAGACTTGCACGACGATTCACGAGAGATTGGAGAACCTGCTCCGGGGTCACCCGGTGGTTGTTGGCAATCACCTTGAACATCGCCGCCATACACTGATCTCTTGTTCGCCCATATTGACCGAAGCTTTCGAAGTGTCCGGAACGTGGTCCGGCGTGTGAATCGGCGTAGCGAATGGCGAGGTCTTCCGCGACTTGCGCGTCATCGCTGAGGTGCCGTTGCTGCGTTGACTGGCTCAGGTCAAGCGGTACGGCGGTCTCCTGGGGCCATTCGCAGCCTGAATCAGGCCGATCATGTCGGTTACACGCAGCGCAGCAAACGAGTACCAGAAGGGACACAGCCAGCCGCTCTTTCAATTGCATCACTGCAATTATCTTCGCTTTGTCATGTGACGAAACGGCTCATTGACAATTCAGGAAGCGCGGCATAGACTCTCCTAGAGCACCTAGGAGTCAATTCCTCATGGGCAAGAACGTCGATCTGCTGCGCGGCACGCTCGACCTGCTGATTCTCAAAGCCGTGTCGCTCGGCCCGCAGCATGGTTATGGAGTACTGCTCAGAATTCAGCAGTTGGCGAAGGGGAACCTGCAGATAGAACAAGGCTCGCTTTATCCCGCTCTCTATCGGCTGGAGCATAGAGGATTCATCGAATCCGAGTGGGGTGAAAGCGATAACAATCGCAAAGCGAAATTCTATCGCCTGACTTCCACCGGCAAGCGCCAGTTGAAAATTGAAACCGAAAGCTGGAAGCGTCTTGGTGAAACGATGGCTGCTGTTCTGTGCGCGGTCCCGGAGGAATTATGAAGGTCTTTGCGCGCGTAAAATCGATCGCCACTGGCCTGCTTCGGCGTCAGCGCATCGAGAGCTCGATGAACGACGAGATCCGTTTCCATATCGAAGCCTACCGGGACGATTTGGTCAAATCCGGCGTCCCGCCATCCGAAGCCGAGCGGCGCGCGCGTATCGAGTTCGGTGGCATGGAGACCGTACGTGACGAGTGCCGCCAGGCGCGAGGCCTTCGCTGGCTTGACGACCTCCGTGGCGATCTCCGTTTTGGCAGCCGCATGCTTCGCCGTAATCCTGCATTCGCCGCCATAGCGGTCCTTTCGCTCGCACTCGGCATTGGCGCTAACACGGCAATCTTCACGCTCATCGATACCGTGCTGCTGAAGTCCCTTCCGGTCAGGCAGCCGGACCGTCTCTTCTTCATCGACAACTCCGGTGGAAAATCCGGCGGCGGCAACGGTCCTCCTTACCCCTGTTACGAAACTCTTCGCGATCACAATCGACATTTCTCGGGTCTCGCAGCGTTCAGCGCGGATCGGTTCAAGGTGACGATTGACGGAGGCCAGGAACAGGTTACAGGGCAATATGCTTCCGGCAGCTACTTTCAGATCTTAGGAGTAACCGCTGCGTACGGTCGTGTCCTGACGCCTTTGGACGATTCCCAAATCGGCCTGGGTGGACCGGATGGCGCCGCCGCGGTGATCAGCTACGGGTTTTGGAAGCGCCGGTTCGCAATGAGTCCAGCCGCGCTGGGCAAAATGATTCAGGTTGGAACCAAGTGGGTCACTATCGTCGGAGTAACGCCGCCCGGGTTCTTCGGATTGGAAGTGGGCTCGCCAATCGATCTCACGATTCCGATGGCGCTAGTGGGTAATGCTCTTCAGGAGAAGCAGAGCTGGTGGTTCAGCGTCGTCGGCCGGCTGAAAGACGGCGCCATGCCCGAACACGCGCGCGCGGATCTCGATCGGATGTTCCAGACTTACATGACCGAGATCGGGATGCAGGGCGACGCGCGCAGTTATTTCGACCGCATCGCGCTGGTTCCCGCAAACAAAGGGTTAAATGAATTGCGCCGCCGGTTTTCGAAACCTTTGTTGATCGTGATGACGATTGTTGGCCTGATTTTGCTGATTGGCTGCGCGAACGTGGCGAACCTGCTGCTGGCGCGTGCGACCGCAAGGCAAACTGAGATTTCGGTCCGGCTGGCGATCGGCGCGGGCAGAGCCAGGCTCATACGGCAGTTGCTCACCGAAGGTCTGCTGCTGGTGACGTTGGGAGCCTGCGCCGGCGTTATTTTTGCCCGGTGGGGTGTTTCAGTTCTGGTCGGTTTTCTTGCTGGCGTCCAGAGCAAAATTCTTCTCGAGCCGCAGTTCGATCTCCGCATACTAGGATTCACCGCGGCCGTCGCCGTGCTGACCGGTCTCCTCTTTAGTCTGGCTCCAGCGCTCCATGTGGCACGCGCCGATGCCGCGAAACCCGGCGAGTCCGCCCGAATTTCCATGGCGAAGCCTCGTCTCCGCTTGGGCCGGTTGCTGGTGATTATTCAGGTCATGCTCTCGCTGGTGCTGCTCTGCGGCGCCGGTCTGTTCGTGCGCACGCTGTACAATCTCAACACGCTCGACGCAGGCTTTCGTCGTGAAGGTGTGCTCATCATGCGAGTGGACGCGACGCTGTCCGAAACCGCGGACGATCGCGCTCAAATCGGGCGCATGTGGGAAGGTTTTATTGCGCGCGTGAGCGCCATCCCCGGAGTGAGATCGGCCGGAGCAGCAACGCTGAGTCCGATGAGCGGCCGTGATCGCGGCGTCTTGATCGAGGTGGCCGGCGTGCCCCCGCGTTCGGAAAGCGATCAGGGCATTCATCTCAACCAGGTAACGCCCGCGTATTTCGAGACGTTCGGAATTCGGCTCCTGGCGGGACGATGGTTCACGCCGCGCGACCGATCGAACTCGACCAAAGTCGCCATCCTCAATGACAATGCCGCACGCTTCTATTTTGGTGGAGGGAATCCAATTGGAAGAAGGGTCCATTTTCCTGGTCAAGCGGTCACCGATACATACGAAGTCATCGGGATTGCCCGCGACACCAGATACGAAAGCCTGCGCAATCCGGCGGAACGCATGGTGTACCTGCCGATCGTGCAGCCGGTCGATCGCATCACCGGTGTAATGCTGGCGGTCCACAGCGCATTGGATAGCGGAAGCCTGATGCCCGCAATCCGCAACGATGTTCGTCTCGCCGTGCCGGGCGGGTTCGTGACGAATGTTGCGACCATCGACCAGCAGGTTGCCGAGGCGCTGGTTCAGGAGAGGCTGGTCGCCATGCTGGCCAGTTTCTTCGGCGCGCTCGCACTGGTTCTGGCCTGCATCGGACTTTACGGAGTGATGTCATACGCGGTTGTCCGGCGTACTCGTGAGATCGGCATCCGCATGGCGCTGGGCGCGCAACGAAACTCGGTAGTCTGGCTGGTCTTGCGCGAGACGCTCGCACTGATCGTGATCGGCCTCGCGCTTGGGATCCCGGTGGTTCTTGCGGCCACCCGTTACATCAAGAGCGAGCTTTTCGGATTGGAGCCAGCCGATCCGATTGCGTTATCTGTCGCCACACTCGTACTGCTGAGTGTCGCAGCGCTGGCGGGTTACGCGCCCGCCCGACGCGCCAGCCGGGTAGAACCGGTGATCGCCTTACGGTACGAGTAGGAGATCTCTGCCCGTTAGTTTGCATGGAACTTGCTCCTGCCTGTTTGCGTATCCGGGAACAGGAACGTTAGGAGCGTCATGAACCGATTTCTTTCTCTGCCGCAAATCCTGTTGCTTGTCCCGGTACTTGCCCTGTCAATCGGCCGAGCGGACGCTCAAGCCTTGGACAGCATAAAGTCGCGGGACGAACTGAACAAGGCCATCACAGCGCTCGATGCGGCACTTTTCGATTCGTACAACCGGTGTGATCTGGAGAAATTCGCCACATTCTTTGCCGACGATGTGGAGTTTTATCACGATCAGGGCGGAGTGACGCTCGGCAAAGAGAAACTGACCGACAGCATCAAGAAGAATATATGCGGCAAAGTGACGCGCGAACTCGTTCCTGGCAGCCTCGAGGTCCATCACATGAAGGGCTATGGCGCCGTTCAGATGGGCGTTCACCGCTTCCACCACCCGGGGCACGACGATACAGAGCCAGTCGGCGAAGCGAAGTTTATTCATCTGTGGCAATACAAAGACGGCGCATGGAAAATTACGCGGGTCATCAGTTACGATCACCATGCGATGGCGAAGTGAAGCGCGGGAGAAGACATTTCCAATGCGCGATGCCCCGCAGGCCGGCAACGATCAGAACACCGCGATAGCGCCAATGCTCTCGAGTCGCCTCAGCATTTCAATTTCAGCCCACGCGTAGTCGGGGACGGCGCCTGTGTCCCAGATCAACGTCCCCGTGGGATGCACCACCAGCTAGCAGGCCACCGACGAGTCCGTGGCAGCGACGTCTTCCTTTCTGAGCTGGAGACGCCCTATGTCTGCGATGTGGAGAGCGCCGCAATCCATCACATACAGCCTGACGGAGTGCTCGGTTTTCCCGCTATACGTGGATCAGGGGGCGTGGCCTTCAGGCCTAGTACGACGACCGCGGCGGCAGCGATGCCGGGATCCACTCGTAGCCGAACGGATCCAGAATAGTTGCCGTCCGGCCGTATGGCTGGTTGGCGGGCGCCTCGATTGAAGTCGCTCCCGCCGCTACCGCGCGCCAGTACCACGCATCGCAGTCCTCCACGTAAAGAAAGAATCGGCTCGGCAGGGATAACCCCTCGCCATCGCCATGCGGTTCGCCCATTTCCAATACCGCGTCGCCTATGCGGACCGCCGCATGCACGACGCGGCCGGATTCTTCATATACACCCATCTCCTGTGCGCCGAAAGCCCGCTTCAGGAAGTCAATGAAAGCTTTCGCCTTCCCCGGATATAAGAAAGGCACCACGGTTCCGAGCCCTTCGCGCGCTACGTTCGAAGCGAAACGCGTCGCCATGTACCACTGGTTTCCGGCGAAGTCCTGCACAAATCCGGACCGCTCCCCGTACGGGCGATCAGAAGGTTCGCCTATGGATTTCGCGCCGGCCTGAACAGCGCGTTGATAGGCGGCGTCGCAATCCGGCACATAGACATGAAACGCTCCGAACCGCTCGCGGCCGCGTAAGGACTCTCCGGACCCGATCATGAGCATGGAATCTCCGATGCGGATCTCGGCATGAAATCCGGCTGACGAGGGTGAACGGCGCAACTCCTCGGCTCCGAAAGTAAGCTTCAGGAATTCGATGAGTCGAGCGCCCTCCGGGACCGAGATATAGGGCGTCACGGTACGAAAACCTTCACGAACTTGTACTGCTGCGGATGGGCTCATAGATGCTCTCCTTTCCAGTTCACTCTTTAAGCGAGACTTGAAATCTTTGGCCGGCATTTCGCGCAGCGCTCCGGCAGTCCGAACCAGTGCGTCCAGCCCGGAACCGTACGCCTCAACGGGGGCGCGGGTCAGAAGGGTGTCAATGGCTTGGTCGAGTAGTTCGTCGAGCGGACGGTCAGGCATGAGCGCCCTCCAATTGAGACCGGAGATTCTCAATGGCCCGGAACTGCAGTTGTTTGACAGCGCCTTCGCTGCGATCCAGTTCCTGGGCGATCTCCCGAATGCTCTTCTGCTCCACGAACCGCATATGAATCACGCGAAACTGAGCTTCCGGAAGCCGATCCACCAACTGGAAAAGCATGGCGTTGCGTTCGATTTCATCCGGCACGAATGGGCCGGCTTCGAGCGACGGTTCGCCGGACTCACGCCCGCTGCGCTTCCAGTGGTCCGCGATCGCACGCGAAGCGATGCGCAACAGCCAGGCCGCAAACGGGACGCCGCGCCACTCAAACTTGCCAATGCCCGCTAAAGCTTCACTGAAGACCTCCGCCGTCAGATCCTCGGCATGATGCCGGTCACCTACCCGTCGAGCAATGTACGCGTATACACGATAGAAATTCCCCTCGTACAAATCGGCAAAATGGGAAGGATCGCGCTGCGCCGCCTCCACCAGCAGCCGTTCATCAGTCTCCCGACTCATCGCGTATTCAACCGCTCTCGATAGAGTAATCCCGCGAGAGGCCCAAAAGGTTACGGGGCGCCGACGGCCTTTCTGCGATAAATTCCGATTCCGTCTGGCACCGATGCCAGTGGCGAGCGGCACGAGGTGTAAGTCATAATTTCGGATCGTGCCTTTTACGGCTGAAGAACAAACAACCGTGCAAAACGCGCTCGTCGCGAAACAGGCCTGAATGGCAATGTCCTTTCCGGAATGGGTGGAGCCGATGGCGGCAACCCTGACGCAGGAGCGCTTCGCCGGGCCGGAGTGGATCTTTGAACGCAAGTTCGACGGCATTCGCCTGCTCGCATTCAGACACGGAACGAACGTGCGGCTGTTGTCGCGAAACCAGCTCCCGCAGAATTACCCTGCTATTGCCGAGGCGATTGCAAATCTTCCCCTGCGCGATGTAATTCTAGATGGCGAAGTTACCTGGGGTGAGGCAGGCATGGCGTACCACGTATTCGATCTCCTCTGGCTTAACGGCCGCAACGTGATGTTGTTGCCGCTCGAGGAACGCCTCGCGCTGTTAGACACTCTGGCTCTGCGGTCCCCGTTGCAACGCGTGCGACCCCTCGCCGATTCTAAGCCCTGGGAGCGGGCGTGCGCCGAGGGTTGGGAGGGCGTTATTGCGAAGCGCCGTGGTTCGCTGTACGAACATCGCCGCTCCCCGCACTGGCTGAAGATGAAATGCGAAGCGTCGCAGGAACTAGTGGTGGGCGGGTTCACCGATCCCCAGGGAGGACGAGTCGGCCTGGGCGCTTTGCTCGTGGGATATTTCGAGAATCAAGATTTCGTTTTCGCCGGAAAAGTCGGTACTGGCTTCGATACCAAGCTGCTTATGGAACTCCGCGCGCGGCTCGATGCGCTCGAGATCTCGAAATCCCCGTTCACCAAAGCCGTCGGGCTCCCACGCGTTCGGGCGCACTGGGTACGTCCCGAGATCGTTGTCCAGGTCGCCTTCATCGAATGGACGGTACATGGCAAGCTTCGTCATTCCCGGTTTCTAGGTGTCCGCACCGACAAGTCTGCACGCGACGTCATACGGGAGACTCCTTGATCACGCACCCGGACAAAGTTCTGTTCCCGGATGAAGGGATCACCAAAGGCGAACTCGCGTCCTATTACGAGATGATCGCGCCGTCGATGCTGCCGCATATCTGCGGCCGTCCCGTCACCATGGAGCGGTATCACAGGGGCATCGGAGAAGCCGGCTTCTTTCAGAAGGACGTCTCGAAAGGCTTCCCCGAGTGGCTGGAGCGGATCGAGGTTCCGAAGAAGGGCGGGACCGTGCACCATCCGCTCGTCTGCGACATGCGGTCGCTCGTTTGGCTCGTCAACCAGAACAGCATCACGCCACACGTGTGGACCTCACGGACACCGAGCCTCTACCAGCCTGACATCTGCGTCTTCGACCTCGATCCGATGGAAGATCGACCGGACGTTCTGCGTGGAGCAGCGCTCGCCCTTCGCGACCTCCTCCGCGAGTTGGATCTTACGAGCTGGGTCAAAACATCGGGATCAAAGGGATTCCACATCGTTGTGCCGCTCGACGGCAAGGCTGACTTCGGTGAGGTAGGGAAGTTCGCACACGGTGTCGGCACGATGCTCGTGGCCCGCGACCCGGCGCACCTGACGCAGGAGTTCAGCAAGGCCGGCCGCGGCGGGCGCATCCTCGTCGATACGGCACGCAACGCCTACAGCGCGACCTTTGCAGCGGCCTACGCCGTGCGCGCCAAGCCCCGTGCGCCCGTGTCCGCGCCGTGCACGTGGGACGAACTCGAACGCGGCGAGGTTGCCCCGCGGACGTATACGTTGCGTACAATGGCCACGCGTATCGCGGAGGTGGGCGACCTGTGGTCGGATATCGGAACGCGCGGGCAATCGCTACAACCGGCGCTGGTGCGGCTCCGGGGAATGTAGGCGAAATACAAAAAAACCCCCAAGGCCCCGTTTTCCGCGGCCGCCCGTTCCTAACCTCCCCCGATGCGAGACACTCTCTGTATGAGAATTTCAGACTGCGGTAGCAAATGGAATACCTGATTGGCTTGGCATTGTCTTTGGCCGTGGCTGGCTTTGCCGCCACATTAGACCTCGACCGAGAGCGCGCTTTTTATCCTACCTTGCTCATCGTCATTGCCACGTATTACGTGTTGTTTGGTGTGATGGGTGGTTCCGCGCGGGCACTCGCACTTGAAATCGCTGCTGCCAGCGCCTTTTTGGTAATGGCCGTACTGGGGTTCAAAAGAAATCTCTGGTTAGTCGCCGGCGCCATCGTCGGGCACGGAGTCTTTGACTTCGTTCATCACTGGTTCATTGAAAACCCCGGGGTGCCGTCTTGGTGGCCCGGTTTCTGTTTGACATTCGATGTGGTTTTTGGCGGGGCGCTGGCAGCGCGCCTGATGAGACGCCATGCACGCTCTTGAGTTGAGAGTTCCACCTGTTGCCATGGTTGTTCTCATGGCGTCGCTCATTTGGCTTCTCTCATGGGCCTTACCATCTTTCGCGTTCGCGTTTCCAGCGCGTGGTCTTTTTGCAGTGATTTTCGCTGGCGCCGGCGTCGTCACAAGTGCCTTAGGTGTCCTGTCATTCAGGCGAGCCAGAACAACAGTCAACCCCACCAGGCCCGATTCATCATCTTCACTGGTCCTTTCCGGCGTTTATGCGTTTACTCGCAACCCGATGTATCTGGGTTTTCTTCTGGTCCTGGCGGGGTGGACAATTTTCTTGTCGAACGCGCTCGCCTTCCTTGTTCTTCCAGCTTTCATCTTTTATATGAACCGCTTCCAAATCGAACCGGAGGAAAGGGCGCTTGCGTCCTTGTTTGGGCGAGAGTTCGATGCCTACAAATCCCGTGTGCGAAGGTGGCTGTGAGGAATTCCGCTAGTTCAGCAGCGTGATATCGTCGCCCGGCCGAATCGTCCCTTCCACCAGAACTGCCGCGTACACCCCGGCCTTGCCGTCATGGGTTCGGGCGAGGCATCGCATAACCTCCGGGTTCGCCTCCCCGGTATCTGGATCCAGAGTGATCATCTTGCAGCGCGAGTCGCGGTCAACCACCGCAATCACTGTTCTTGTCCCAATCCGCAGCGTCCGGCCAACGAACCCGTCCTCTTCAAAAGCGCTCTGAGACTTGATGTCGATATACACATTCGCCCGAAAGCGCCGCTTGTCCAAATCGGCCCCAACCTCCTGGCTCAGTTGCCGGACTGTCTGTATCGAAAACAGCGACAGCGGACGGCAATCCGTCATGGCACGGTCGGACCGCAGCAATGTCAGTTCAAGCGCGTCACGGATGCCCGTGCGTAACATGCCGGCAAGGCGAGGATCGTCAATCGGAAACAGCTCTCCAGCCGGTGTCTTAACGTCGACCATAACATCCGCGGCGTTTGGGTAAACAGGAGTGATTCCGGACCCCATCGCCTCGGCCTCCGCGAGGTTCGGCGGTTTCGCCATTTGCCCGGCATCCCGGAATGCGGGCTGACAAAGCAGCATCTGTTGCTGCTCGCGCCCTGTCAGATAGGGGAATCCTTTCGGTGCAGCCGAGCTGCGAAACGCGTACAGCCGGTCACCGTAGACACCGCCAAATCCGACAAAAGCCTCGTCGAGCTCTTGGCCCCGCATGCTCTTTACCGGATAACGCCACACGCTTTCGACCTGTCCGACGAGTTTCATCGAGCTTCTCCCGTGACTATTCTAGTGCGTAGTGAGCATGCTGGCGACGGCCCGGCTGGGCTGCGCAAAAAAGCTCCCGAATCGAGACGCCTGAGGATGTTTCACGCAAATTATTCGGCCCCTCGGCTTGGTGAAGACTCCGTATCTGGACGCCCGCGGATTAAGTCCAGGATGCGATTACGCGATCTTGTGGGAGAGCCGCCGCTTTTCGGAGTCGCCGCTCTCGGCCTTTTGTGGTGCGGCCTGAATGAATGCTCAATTCCACCCGGTGCTCGAGCGCCTGAGACGAATCGCCCGCTGCTAAACTATTGGCGTAGCTATTATGCCTGGATCAACGGATGAGCGTAGGGCGCTTGAGCTCCTTAAGAACCACGCTCAATTCAAGGCGACGCTTGTTTCGCTGACTATGAATGGCGACCTCCCGATTTTGGAGTCGCACGTGTATGCAGTTGCTCGAAAATGGTTTGAACTGGCTCGATTATTCCTTGTTCACGGGTTTCCGACAGAGGCGGAATATCGAACAAATGTTGCCGGAAGATGGAAAGCAGTTTAAAGCGAAACAATTGAGAAAAATACCGATCCTTCCCCAGGGCTTCCTGACGAAATAAATCTCGAGGCCCCATTTGGAGACTGCTTCGGATGTGTCAAACATCGGCGAGGGTCAGAGGACGGGGAGCTTTGCCGTCGATGTCCGTGAAGCCGTATTCCATGGCGAGGCCGGCGGCCACCAACACTTTTCCGGTGTAACGGAGCACATCGGGATCAGCCGCGAGCGCAGCGACGGCGCGTCCGATGAACTCGGGGGATTCGGAGTTGGTCAAATCGAGCCACGCTGCTGCCTCCATGACCTTTTCCGTCCGTACGAGTCCCGGGTAGAGCGAAACAACAGCAACGCCGTGCGGCTTCAGCTCGGTCGCCATGTCGGCCGTCATCTTGTCCGTCGCGGCCTTCGACACGCCATACGCGACATTGCCGATGTGCTTCTGGGCCGCCCAAAACGAGATGTTCACGATGAGTCCCCGCCGCTTGGCAATCATAGACGGCGCGGCAAGCTGGCATGCCTGGTAGTGCGCGCGAACGCCCGCGCTGAACATCGAGTCCCAACGCCAGAGCGGCTGTTCCCAGAATGGCTTCGACCAGGTGAAAGCGCCATCCTCGACCATGCGCTCGTACCCGCCCCACACATTGTTCACCAAAATGTCGATCGCGTTGGCTTCGCGGACGATCAGGTTAAACGCCCGTTCCACCTCGATGTCGAGTCGATGGTCGCAGCGGATGCCCGTGATCCGCTCATTGAGACGCTCGTGATCCGGCGCTGAACGGCCGGTGACGAAGACGCGCGCACCGTGTCGAGCGAGCTCGCGCCCGATGCCCCGGCCAACGCCTTTGGTGGCTCCAGTCACGATTGCGACTCTGCCGTCCAGACTCATGTCCGCAATTGTACGGGAGCCATTGGTCGAACGTCTTGGAAAACTCGGCAAGCGCCCCAGGTTGCAGTATCATCATGTGATTCAAAAAGCGAGGCGCCTCCTGCTTGATCACCGAATAGCCACTCGTCTTCCTGCTTTCGCCGCGCGGTGCTTTCCGAGTAGGCCGGCGCGCAGGTGTTAGGAACGATGTGCGTCGTCGCAACAGCATTCGTTAGCCCCGTCGCCCACGCCATCGAAATTGAGCCCGATCTTCGCCCTGAGTGTGGACGAGCCGGCGCCAATGGGGGCAGGTACTCATTACAAAGTTTTCAGAAATGCGATCAGTGCCTGCTTGTCCTCGACAGAGAGCCTGAGGCCAAACTCGTGGCCCTTCACGGCTCGCGTCTTCACGCCGTACCCTTTGAATCCAGTGGGCACGTAGTCCTCGCGCAGGCGAGCCGGATTAAACCAGTCCTCCAGTGTCGCGACGGAGCCGTTGTGCTCGAACGGCCCTCGGTACCACACACCTTTGAGCGAAGGCACCTTATAGTAGCCGGTGCCGCGCATCGGCTGCAGAGCTGATCGGGCGTCGGTCGCCACGCGGACGTCCAGGATGTCGTATTTCTTTCGATGATCCGGAGGCGGTTGGAAATCACCCGCCAATGTCAGTTTGTTATTGGTGTACAGCGGCGGAGTATGGCAAAACCCGCAGCCTTCCCGCTCGAAGACCCTCTGACCTCGCGCCGCGGCCTGATCAAACGCGTTCGGGTTTGGCGGCGGCCGGAGTGAATAGATGTACTTCGCCAAGGCGTATGCCTGCTCGTCGCTGTAACGGAATAGAGAGGGCGCTTTGGATGTAGCTTCGGGCGGAAGCGCCTTTCGCTCGGAGTAATAGGCGTCGTCGCCCGGCTGGAAGTTCGCGTATCGCATCAGATCGCCGATATTTCGATGCCTTACGCGGCCGATAAGGTCGAGATATTTCCGATCTTTGACTCCGATGAGGTCCGCCACTTTCGGCGGCGCCAGAATGCTGACGCCATTTCGTGTGTTCACGCCAGGCGGAACAGACTCGTGCATCCGCGCGATTTCGTCAATGTCCTTTTCGAAGATGCCGTCGGCCAGCGTGGACCGGCTCCGTGACGGGAACAACAGGCCATACGTGAGCTTGCGTGCTTCGCCGAGGTCCCGGTTCTTGCGCACCGTCCACGCAAAATCCCGTTCGAAAGGAAAGTTGGTCTGTGGGCCGTTGCGCAGCGTACCGTCCGGCATCACGCGGCTGTGGCAGTTCGCGCACGCGAAGGCGCCGCTTTCGACCACACCCTTTTTGCGGATCACATACATCCGGCCCGGCACAACTCCGTCCGCGCTAATCGGCACGGCCAGTTTGTCGTACCAATCCGCGCTCCTGAATCTCTCAACGGGTTCGAAGCCCAGCGGAGCCTCGAAGACCAACTTGCCGGCGGCAACCCAATCCGCCTCCGTCGCCAGCTTCGCGGGATCAAAAACGATTTGCGGCTCCTGCTGCTTCAACCACTCCATATAACCCGGCGGTTCTTTGCCCGGGTGGTAGATCGGATAGCTCTTGTAAATGGGAAGCGGTGGAATGCGGTAGAAGAACGCAGGCGGCAGATGCAGCGTGTAAATGCCGGGCTCGCGCGGTGGGATCGTCCATGCATCCAGTTCAGCTTCATCCCAGCTTCTCGGGATTACAGGACGCGAGCCCTGACCTGAAACCGATTGCGCCAGCAGCACATAGGCAGAGGCAATGGTCCAGCCCACGGCGACAACGATGATTCTCAAAGCCGCCCTCCCCGTTGGATTGTATCAGCCCCTGATCATATTCTCCCTCTCGGAAGAAAGCGTCTTCGGACACCCTCTCAGCCCTCCGTCGTTAATGCGAGTGACTCGGTTTCCACGGTAGAACCCGGACTGGTCCGTCGCGTCATGCGTGACGTTCGAACTCCTGGCCGATCTCTTCAAGCGTGCGCTCGCACTCGCAGCCGATGCCGAAGCGCAGCCGGATCACTTTCTCCTCCTTGGGAGAGCGTCTTCAGAATCCCGGCGGTTTCGTCGCGTACGTTGCCTTCGTTCACGGCATCCACCGGCGACACCACCCAGCGGTCTTCGATGCTAGGGGCCGCTACTGCGAAATCGCGCTGGGCGACGTATACCGTCAGTCGTTCGAGATGTCCTTATTAGTTCTGTCCTTGAGCATTGCGGTCGCGAGCAGGGAAATGATCGCACAGCCAAGAATGAATAACGCAATCGGCGTGGCCGAGCGATACTCGCGCAACAACGAGGTCGCGATCAGCGGGGCGGGGCCGCCCGCAATCAAAGATGACAACTGATAGCCGAGCGACGCGCCGCTATAACGAAGCCGTCCCGTGAAAGACTCCGCGATTAACGCGGCTTGCGGGCCATACATGATGTCATGCGGCACAAGCGACAGCACGATCGCCAGTACCACCAGCCACGGCACTCCGGTGTCGAGCAGCCTGAAATATGCAAAGCCGTACACACCCGTGAGGGCCGCGCCCAGCATGTACACTCGTTTGCGTCCAAAGCGGTCCGACAGATGTCCAAATAATGGAATCGAGACGAACGAGATCATAGAGGCGCCGAGCACCGCCATCAGCAGAAAGTCGCGCTTGAGATGCAACATCTGGGTGCCGTAGGCGAACACGAACGCGGTGAACAGATAGAAGGGCGCCTGCTCGGCCATGCGGCATAAGGCTGTCAGGATGATCTCGCGCGGCTGCCGGCGAAGCACTTCGAGGACTGGCGTCCGCTCAATCCGACGCTCCGCGACGAGCCGTCGGAATACAGGCGTCTCCAGAATTCCCAGCCGGATATACATTCCGACCGCGACCAGTACGATGCTAAACAGAAAGGGAACGCGCCAGCCCCACGTCAGGAATTGATCTCCCGACACCGCGCTCATCCCGAGGACCGCCAGATTCGAGAGAAACAGTCCGGCCGGTACGCCGAACTGCGGCCACGATGTGATGAAGCCTCGATGCCGGTTCGTCTGCGCCCATTCCATCGAGAGAAGCACCGAGCCGCCCCACTCACCGCCAACGCCCACGCCCTGAATGAAACGCAGGATCGTCAACGCGATCGCGCCCCAGATCCCGATGTGTTCGTAGCCCGGGACGAACGCCACCAGAAACGTGGCGATGCCCATCAGCAGCAGCGTGGCGATCAATGCCGCCTTCCGCCCCAGCCGGTCTCCGTAGTGGCCGAAGATCGCCGCGCCGATTGGCCGCGCGAAAAAACCGACTGCGTACACGCCGAACGCCTCGAGCGTGCCGACAAACGGATCGGAGTGCGGAAAATAGAGCCGCGCAAACACCAGTCCAGTGACGGTGCTGTACAGGAAGAAGTCGTACCACTCAATCGCCGTCCCGATCGTGGCGGCCAACACCGCGCGTCGAAGTTGGCGCCGATGTTCTCGCTCGTCGATGGCGCCGGCCTCGAGACTGGTAGACATCTTGTCAGTCTACGGCGAAATCGGGATGCGCGATGAAAGTCTTCATCGCAATCATCCCGTATTGATTGGATTGTTGCTCCCCGCTAGTTCCCCGTCGTGAGCACCACTCGAAACCGCGCCTTGCCGCTCAACATGCGCTCGTAGGCCTCGTTGACGCGTTCGAGCGGCAAGACCTCATTCATCGATCTCACACCGTGGAGAACGCTGAAAGACAGCCCATCTTGTGAATCGATCGCGGTGCCGGAATACCAGCCCTCCACCGAGCGCGCTCCGGAGATGAGCAGAAATGGAGGCACCGAGATCGGACCACCGGCTCCGAGCACCATGAGCGTGCCGTGAGCGCTCAGCCCGCCCAGCACCGCGCTCATGGCGTCGCCGCTCGTTGCCGTGGCGAGGATCACCCTGGCGCCGCCCAGTTTTATGAGTTCAGCCGCGGGATCCTGCGCCTGGCTGTCGATGTAGCGCCATGCGCCCAGCTTTCTGGCCAGCGGCTCTTTGTCCTTCCCGCGCGCGATGCCAACCGTCCTGTAGCCCATTTTCACGGCAAACTGAACGCCAAGATGTCCGAGTCCGCCCAAACCGAGTACCGCGACCAGATCCCCGGGGCGAGCGCCACAGTTACGCAGAGCGTTGAACGTCGTGACCCCGGCGCACATCAGCGGCGCCGCGTCTACGGGTGGCAGCTCATCCGGGATCAGGGCAAGCGCCTGCGTGGGAGCGATCATGTAATCGGCGTAGCCACCGTCAAAGGTGATGCCCGTGATCTGCACGCCGGTCTGGCACACAAAGAAATCTCCCCGGCGGCAGGCATCGCAATAACCGCAGTGCCCGCCGTGCCAACCTACCCCGACACGCTGGCCGGTTGTCCACCGCGCAACGCCAGGTCCGGCGGCATCGATGATTCCGGCGACCTCGTGTCCCGGAATGCGCGGGTACTGAATCCCCGGAAAGATTCCTTCTTTGGTCAACACGTCGCTGTGGCAGACTCCACAGGCCTGGATCTTGATGCGTACCGCTCCGGCGCCGGGCTCCGGGATGTCGCGTTCTACGATTTCAAACTGTCCGTTGGGGCGCGAAACCTGTGCCGCCCGCATTTTCGACATGACTCCTCCAATCGTTATCTTGTTATCGGATGCGGCCGTGGACGGTTGAGTCGCATCAAAATCGCGGCGCTGTCCTGCTGCCGCAGAACTAATACTTGAGTTGGAACGTATAATCCGGATGATGCTGCTGAATTTGACTCGGGCTCAGGGTTCTCTAACGGGAAAATTATGTGTCGTGTTGGGTCTGTGGTCGGCCGCACTCGCCGGTCAACAACCCAGCCAAAGCAACTCGCTTGATGTAGAGCACCTGGATGTTCTTAACATGCTGCGGAGCCCCAGAAGCGTGGCCCCCACCCCACTCGCTGGAATCAACGAGAAATTATTCGTACCCGTCGGCGGCATCGATCAATGGATCACGATACGGGGACAAGATCGGGCAAACCCCGTGCTGCTCCTTCTTCACGGTGGACCTGGTGACGCTACAAATCCGTGGGCTTATGCCGTGCTGGCGCCGTGGGAGCGATCTTTTACGGTCGTCCAATGGGATCAGCGCGGCGCTGGTAAGACGCTCGGGAAGTCGGGAACTTCCGTTGCCCCCACCATCACCATCGACCGGATGACCAAGGATGGCATTGAGCTCGCAGAGTTTCTTCGCAGCCATTTGAACAAGAAAAAGATCATTATCGTAGGCCACTCCTGGGGATCTGCGCTTGGGACATTAATGGCGAAGCAGCGTCCGGACCTCTTCCACGCCTACGTGGGCACCGGGCAAGTGGTGGATGGCAAACGGAACTATGGCGTCGCCTATCAAGCGCTTCTGAGTCACGCCCGGCGCGAGCGAAACCTGGAAGCCATCCGCGAACTGGAGGCCATCGGGCCGCCCCCGTACGACGATGCACCTCGCAAACAGCAGGTGCAGCGAAAATGGTCCAACGAATTCGAGGGATCCGGCCCATTCTTGTTGAGTACCGCCGGATGGGCCATCATCAAGCCGGAATCCTCCCTCGCCGATGTCTCCGACTGGCTGGAGGGGCAGAATTTGAGTGGAACGCAGTTGTTCAAATCATTGGGGTCACTCGACCTGATAGCCGCCGGTACAGATTTCGCGCTTCCGATGTTCTTCATACAAGGAGCCGACGATTACACGTGTCCCACAAGACTTGTCCAGGAGTACTTTAAGAAAATCAAAGCCCCCCACAAAGAGTTGGTGATGCTGAAAGGCGGCGGACACTTCGCGGTCTTCATGCAGTCCAGAGCTTTTCTGAACGAGTTGGTGACACGAGTCCGGCCGTTCGGGCGGGAATGAATCACGGGCCGCCATCAACGCCCGCAGCCGTAGCGCTTTGGCTTCGATTGCCGGATGCGTTCGCGGGTGACGTCGAACTCCTGGCCGATCTTTCGAAGCGTGTGCTCGCGCTCGCAGCCGATGCCGAAGCGCAGCCGGATCACTTTCTCCTCTTTGGGAGAAAGCGTTTTCAAAATCCCGGCGGTCTCGTCGCGCACGTTGCCCTCACCGGCAACTCCACTCGGAGGTTGTGAATCACCGCGCCCCGACGCCGGAAATCGCGCTGAGCAAACGTCAGTTGTTCGAGATGTCTTGTTGGTTCTTTCCTTGAGCATCGCAGTCGCGAGCAGCGAAATGATTGCACAGGCCGAGAATGAACAACGCGAATCGGGGGGACAGGCACCGTCGACAGGTAACGAAAACGCCAACCGCGAGGACTATCCCTCTACTCCACGCCCGCTTTTGTTGGCGTTTGTTTCGACGCGCTGAGGCTTCGGCGCTTGCGGACAGATTTAACCCAGTTTTCAAGGCTATCGATGCTCCGCTGGAGTTCGTCTGGCTGCGGGAATGGCGTGCCGTCGGCAGCCGGCTGATCGTGTCCGCGCATCCAACGCGAACACTCGCTCATGTTGCGATCGATGATCGCGCAGTCTTCCTCCGTGATGTCATGAAGGACTCTCGCTTTCTGCGTCTCTATGCTGACCCGGTATCGTTCAACGACATCGTTTAGAAGGACCTCAGTTGTCGCCTGTTCCCACGCTTCGCGCATCAAACCGTAGATGTACCGC
>Ga0070696_100000514_pt1 | contig 24531 bp, 15 predicted proteins | sample KBSK1253metaG_FD_65474 | JGI IMG/M metagenome (GOLD analysis project Ga0070696, IMG submission 65474) | Corn, switchgrass and miscanthus rhizosphere microbial communities from Kellogg Biological Station, Michigan, USA - KBS K1-25-3 metaG | ecosystem: Host-associated > Plants > Roots >... | reverse complement strand
CCGCCTTCCATGCCCTCTATGCCCGCTTCCCTGCCGTAATCTTCATCTGGCCGCATGCCGGGCGCGCGTCGCACGAGCAGGTCGCCACCGTCGTGTCCTCACACGCCAACGTGATGGTCACGCTGTCGAAGAAGGAACACCGGGCGCGCTCGCTCTCGAGCGAGGAAAAGGCCGAGATGCTGGGAGAAGGGGTCATCGACGACTGCGGCGTACTGCGTCGCGAGTGGCGCGATCTCTTCGTCCGCTACCCGGAACGCTTCATGTTCGCGACCGACGCCCACAAGAGCTTCCGCTGGGCGAAGTATGAGGCGATCGTGGAGCGGTGGCGTCTTATCCTGGGGCAGCTGCCCGAGCCGCTCGCCCAGTCGCTCGCGTGGCGCAATGCCGAGCGCGTCTACGGCATGGCGCGATAATGAAGAAGACCTGAAACGGAGACTCCATGAAACCAGCCCGCCTCTTGTACACGCTCGCGGCCGCCCTGATCGCCCTCGGCGCCTCGGCCGCCGACTATCCCGCCCCGCAGGAAGGGAGTTGGGTGGTGCGCGACTTCCGCTTCCACACCGGGGAGACGCTGCCGGAGCTGCGGCTGCACTACACCACCGTGGGCGCGCGCAGCGGCGAGCCGGTGCTGATCCTGCACGGCACCACCGGGTCGGGCGCGGGCTTCCTGACGCCGACGTTCGCGGGCGAGCTGTTCGGACCGGGGCAGCCGCTCGACGCGAGCCGCTATTTCATCATCCTGCCCGACGCGATCGGCACCGGAAAGTCGACCAAGCCTTCCGACGGCATGCGCATGAGCTTCCCGAAGTACAACTACGACGACATGGTCGACGCCCAGCATCGTCTGGTGCGCGAGCACCTCGGGGTGAAGCACCTGCGCCTAGTGATCGGCAACTCGATGGGCGGCATGCAGACGTGGATCTGGGCGCAGAAGTACCCAGAGTCCATGGACGTCGCGGTGCCGATGGCGTCGCTGCCAACCGAGATGTCGGGCCGCAACTGGATGATGCGCCGCCTGCTCGCCGAGTCGATCCGCAACGACCCGGAATGGATGAACGGCAACTATACGAAGCAGCCGCGCGGCTTCCAGCTCGCGTCGGTGTTCTTCGCGGTCGGCACCAATGGCGGCAACCAGGGCTTGTACAAGGCGGCGCCCACGCGAGAGAAAGCCGACCAGCTCCTCAGCCAGCGGCTGAGCGCGCCGTTCCGCGGCGACGCCAACGATCACCTGCTCCAGTGGGAATCGTCGCGCGACTACAACCCCTCGCCCGGCCTGGAGAAGATCCACGCAGTGCTCCTCGCCATCAACTCGGCCGACGACGAGCGCAATCCCCCCGAGCTCGGCGTGCTCGATCGCGAGATCAAGCGCGTGAAGAACGGCCGCGCCTTCGTGATCCCCGCGAGCAGCGAGACCTTCGGCCACGGCACCACCGGTCAGGCGAAGTTCTGGAAGCAGGAGCTCGCCACCTTGCTGCAATCCGCGCCGCGTCGCGGCGAGTAGGTTGACCGCGGACTACCCCGAGGGCGAGCCGACGCGCAAAGAGGTCGACGCCCTGCCGGGCTCCACGCTGCTCGAGTTCGGCACACCCTGGTGCGGCTGGTGCCGGCGCGCCCAGCCGCTCATCGCCGACGCTCTCGCCGCGCATCCCGGCGTGCGCCATATCAAGATCGCCGACGCGAGCGGCCGGCGCCTCGGACGCTCGTTCGGCGTGAAACTGTGGCCCACGCTCGTGTTCCTGCGCGACGGCAGGGAAACCGCCCGGCTCGTACGGCCCCACGGCGCGGGCGCGATTCGCGAAGCGCTGGCGCAGGTCGACCCATAGGCTTACCCTTGTAGCAACGCCCCTACACCGCATTCGAATTTGTCCTACAGACTGGGTAGCGGCAGTTTGGCAAGATTTCGGCGTCGCTCAAGACAACTACATCCCGCTAATGGATACCCCGCGGCCGCTGGCACCTGACTGGCTTGGAGGTGGCGGCGAGATCGGCGCGCGCATCCGCGCCCAGGACTGGTCGCGCACTCCCCTCGGTCCGATCGAAGCCTGGCCCCAGAGCCTGCGCAGCGCGCTCAGCATCTGCCTCGGGTCGCGCTTTCCGATCGTGCTCTATTGGGGTGCCGACCGCGTCGTCCTCTACAACGACGCTTACGCCGAGATCCTCGGCAAGAAGCACCCGTGGGCGCTCGGCCGAGCGTGCCGCGAAGTGTGGTCCGAAATCTGGGACGTGATCGCGCCGATGCTCGACGGCGTGGTGACGAGCGGGCAAGCGACCTGGTCGGACGATCAGCTGCTTCTGCTCGAACGGCGCGGTTATCCGGAGGAGTGCTACTTCTCCTTCTCGTTCAGCCCGGTCGGCGGAGGCAGCGGGCAGGTCGAGGGCGTCTTCACCGCCGTGATCGAGACCACGCGCCGCGTGCTGGGCGAGCGGCGCCTGCGCACCCTGCGCGATCTCGCCGCGCGCGCGGCGCTCGCGAAGACCGAAGAGGACGCGTGGCGCGCCGCCGCTGCCGCGGCTGCGGACGATCCCGCCGACTTGTCGTTTGCGCTGCTGTACCGGACCGACCCGGAAGGGTCGGCGGCCCGCCTTGCCGCAGCCCATGGCTTCGGACATCCGCCGCCGACGATCGACCTGCCGTGCGAGAGCTTCGAAGGCGCGCTGGTCCTGCCGGTCGCGCGGCCGGGCGCAGCCCCTTACGGGTACCTTGTCGCCGGGATCGGCTCGCGGCGCAGCCTCGACGACGAGTACCGGGGGTTCCTTGCGCTCGTCGCCGACCAGGTCGCGACCGGGATCGCCAATGCTCGCGCTTACGAAGAGGAACGCAGGCGTGCCGCGGCGCTCGCCGAGCTCGACCGCGCCAAGACTGCCTTCTTCAGCAACGTGAGCCACGAGTTCCGTACCCCCCTCACGCTGATGCTCGGTCCGCTGGAGGATCTGCAGGCCGCTGCCCTGCCCGCGCCGAGCCGCGCGCTGGTCGAGGCGGCGCAGCGAAACGGCCAGCGCCTGCTCAAGCTCGTCAACACGCTGCTCGACTTCGCCCGGATCGAGGCCGGGCGCGTGCAGGCGTCGTACGAGCCGACCGACCTCGCCGCCCTGACCGCCGACCTCGCCAGCAACTTCCGCTCCGCCTGCGAGCGCGCCGGGCTGCGGCTCACGGTCGATTGCCCGCCGCTCGCGCAGCCTGCCTACGTCGACCGGGAGATGTGGGAGAAGATCGTCCTCAACCTGGTCTCGAACGCGTTCAAGTTCACGCTCGCCGGAGCGATCGATGTCGCCGTGAAGGAAACCGACGGGCGCCTCCAGCTTACGGTGAGCGACACCGGAAGCGGCATTCCGGCCGGGGAGCTGCCGCGCATGTTCGAGCGCTTCCACCGCGTGCAGGCCGCGCGCGGCCGCAGCCACGAGGGCAGCGGCATCGGCCTCGCGCTGGTGAACGAGCTGGTGAAGCTCCATGGCGGGTCGATCGCCGTGGCAAGCACGCTCGATGAAGGCTCCCGCTTCACCGTCACGCTGCCGAAGGGCAGCGCGCATCTCCCGGCAGAGCACGTCAAGGCGCCGCGCCAGGCGTCTTCGACCACCGCGCCCGCCGGCGCCTATGTCGCCGAGGCGCTCGGCTGGCTGCCCGATGGCGTCGGCGCGTCGCCGAGCCGTCCCCAGAATGCGCAGCGCGTCGTGGTAGCGGACGACAACGCCGACATGCGCGAATACGTGCGCCGCCTGCTCATCGATCAGTACGAAGTCGAGGCGGTCGGCGACGGCCGCGCTGCGCTGGCGGCGGCGCGCGCACGCCGGCCCGAGCTCATCATCTCCGACGTGATGATGCCGCAGCTCGACGGCTTCGGCCTCATCCGCGAGCTGCGCGCCGACCCGGAGCTCGCCGCGATCCCGGTGGTGCTGCTCTCTGCGCGCGCCGGGGAAGAAGCGCGCCTGGTGGGACTGGGCCAAGGCGCCGACGACTACCTGGTGAAGCCGTTCAGCCCGCGCGAGCTGCTGGTGCGCGTCGGCGCGCTGGTGAGATCGGCCGAGCTGCACCGCAGGGCGAACGAAGCGCGCGCGCAGTTCGAGTCCCTGCTGAACGAGGCGCCGCTCGGCGTCTATTTGGTCGACCAGGACTTCCGCATCGCCGCGGTGAATCCGGTCGCGGCGCCGACGTTCGGCCACATTCCCGGCCTGATCGGGCGCGACTTCGACGAGGTGATCCACATTCTCTGGCCGAAAGCGTATGCCGACGAGATCGTGAGGATCTTTCGCCGCACGCTCGAGACCGGCGAGCCGCACATCGAGCTCGAGCGCATCGAGCAGCGCCTCGACCGCGGAGTCACCGAGTACTACGAATGGCGCGTGAGCCGCATTCCGCTGCCGGGGAACCGGCGCGGCGTGGTGTGCTACTTCCGCGACATCTCCAAGGCGGTGACGACGCGCGAGGCGCTGCGCGAGGCCGACAGCCGCAAGGACGAGTTCCTCGCCACGCTCGCGCACGAGCTGCGCAACCCGCTCGCGCCGCTGCGCAGCTCGCTCGACGTGCTGAGCCTCGCCGCGGCGCAGGACGCTGCGCAGGGGCTGGCGCTCGAGATCATGGAGCGGCAGCTCTCCCACCTCGTGCGCCTGGTCGACGACCTGATGGAGCTCTCGCGCATCACCCGGGGCAACTTCGAGCTGCGCAAGGAACCGGTGCGCCTCGACGCCGCGCTGCGCGGCGCGATCGAGGCGTGCGAGCCGCTGATCCGGGCCGGCGGCCACCGGCTCAACCTCTCCCTGCCGCCCGGCCCGATCGTGCTCGACGCCGACCCGGTGCGCCTCGCGCAGGTGTTCGGCAACCTGCTCAACAACGCCGCCAAGTACTCCGAGCACGGCGGCACGATCGGCGTCGCGGCGAGCGCCGAAGGCGAGGAAGCGGTGGTGAGCGTCACCGATACGGGCGACGGCATCGCGCCCGAGTCGCTGCCGCTGCTCTTCAAGATGTTCTTCCGCGGCAGCCAGAGCGCGCACCGCAACCAGAGCGGCCTCGGCATCGGCCTGCCGCTCGTGCGCCGCCTGGTGGAGATGCACGGCGGCCGCGTCGAAGCCGAAAGCGAAGGCCCCGGCAGGGGCAGCCGGTTCACGGTGCGCCTGCCGCTCGACCCGGCGCTGCAGCCGGCGCCCGCGGCAGCCAGGCTCGAGCGAACCGCGCTCGCGCCGCTCACCATCCTCGTGGTCGACGACAACCAGGACGCCGCCGAGAGCATGCGCCTGCTCCTGCGCCAGGTCGGCGCGGACGTGCGCGTGGCGCACGACGGGCCGCAGGCGCTCGCCGCCTTCGACGCCTGCCGCCCCCGCATGGTGCTGCTCGACATCGGCATGCCCGGCATGGACGGCTACGAGGTGGCGCGGCGCATGCGCGCCTCGCCTTACTCGCCGAACGCTTCGCTCGTCGCGCTCACCGGCTGGGGCCAGGACGAGGACAGGAAGCGCGTGCGGGAGGCCGGCTTCGACCACCACCTCGTCAAGCCCGCCGACCTCGGCACGCTACAGTCGCTCATCACCTCGATCCAGGCCGAGCGGCACTGAAGCCGCAGGCGGGAAATCTAGGCGTTGGCGAGCAGCGCGACCGGAAACCGCCCCAGGAGCCGCGCAAGGGCGAGCTTGCCCTGCAGGCTGTGCTTCTCGCCGGTAAGCACATTGACGAACGCGCCCCGCAGATTCTCGGGCAGCGAAAGCACCGACTCGCCCCAGGCGCGCTCCCCGATCGGCGCCACATCGCCCTCGTGCATCAGCCGGGCGAAAAGCCGCGGCGCGACCGCGATTACAGCACTGCCGTTGCGCACCAGAGCGAAGGCGGCGATGTTCTCCTCGCGGCCGGCGTCGGCATGGAGCGGCACGTAGCGGACGCCTTGGAAGAGGCCCGGATGCGCGCGCCGCACGGCCAGCCCCTTGCGGATGACGTGCAGCTTCGCTCGCCCATCGGCCAGTGAACCAAGGAGGGCACTGGGGTCCGATGCTTCTTCCTCGAGGTATTTCTTGCGCAGGTCGTAATCGACTGGCCGGCGGTTGTCGGGGTCGACCAGGCTGAAGTCGAAGAGCTCGGTCCCCTGGTAGTAGTCGGGCACGCCCGGAGAGGTCACCTTGAGCAGCGCCTGCGAGAGCGACACCAGCATGCCCAGGCGCGCGATGCGCGGCACCGCGTCGTTCACCTCCTTCACGAACGCCGGGCTTTCGAGCGATTGGAGCACGAAGCGCTCGAGCGCCGCCTCGTACTCGACGTCCGGGTTGATCCAGCTCGTGCGCAGCTTCGCTTCGCGCACGGCTTTCAGCATGTAGGCTTTGAGTCTCTCCTTCAGACTCTCCAGATCCCTCGGGTTCGGAGGGGCGTCCGGCCAGATGCCAATGAGCGCCTGGTAGTAGTGGTATTCGTCGGCGCGCGAAGGAAGACTCTCTGCGTTCACTTCGGTGCGCCGGCTGCGGTTCGCGGTGTGCCAGCGCCGCAGCAGCAGGAGCCAGGCCGAGCTCATCTCCGAGAGCACGCCGATGCGGGCGCGCGCGTCCTCCGAGCGCTTGGTGTCGTGCGTGGAGCTCGCGAGCATGGTGTAGGGCCAGTGCTTCGCCCGGTCTTCGCTCGCCGCGTGGAAGGCCTTGAGCGAGTAGCCGAAGTTGCGCGGGTCGTGGCCGACCTCGTTCAGCGCGATCAGGCGGTGATAGCGGTAGAACGCGGTGTCTTCCACACCCTTCGCCACTACCGGGGCGGTGAACTGCTGGAAGCGCATCGCGAATTCGAGCATCTGGCGCCTGCGCGCTCCGCCCGCGGGCGCCGCGTCCAGCGTGAGCACGCTCTTCACGAAATCGAACACGCTCGGGTCGGCGATGCGGCTCGCGCGGCGGGCCGTCTTCACCGCCCAGTCGATGTAGTGGCGGTCGGTCTCGGAGACGCCGCGCGCGGTGACGTAGGTGCGGTACACGGGAAAGCGCGCCGCGATCTCGGCGAGCGCCCTGCGCAGCCCGCTCTCGGTGTGGTCGCGCGTGCGGCGATTGCCCGAGGCGATGCGCGCGAGGCGCTGCGCCAGGCCGGCGAGCTCCGCGGCGAGCGTGGTGCTCATGATCAGCACGCGGCCGTAGCGGGAGAGCTCGTCGAAGCTGTCGCGCTCGCCGGTGAAGCGCTGGTAGACGCGCTCGAAGCGCGTCGCCGCGGTGTGGTCGATGAACAGTCCCGTCAGCAGGTTGGCGTAGCGGTAGCCGGTGGTGCCGTGGGCTTTCCAGTGGCCCGGCAACACCTCGTAGTCGGCGAGGATCTTCTCGATCACCACCCAGGGACGCTCTCCTAGGCCCTGCAGCCGATCGAAGTACTGCTCGGGGTCGGAGAGACCATCGGGATGGTCGATGCGCAGCCCGTCGACGCCGGGCCGTCTCGCCAGCCGCGCGATGAGGGCATGCGTGGCGTCGAACACCGCCTTGTCCTCGGCGCGCAGCGCGGCGAGATCGGCGATTTCGAAGAAGCGCCGGTAGTTGATCTCGTCGGAAGCGACGCGCCAGAACGCGAGCCGGTAATGCTGTTTCTCGAGGAGGTGGTGCAACGCCAGCGGGTCCTTTGGCGGCTTCACATTCTTTTGTGACTTGGAATTGAGGGGAAACCGCTGATCGTGGTAGGCCACGCGCCACGGCCCCCTCTTTCCCTCGCGCACGAGCTTGACCTCGCCTTCGTCGAGCGCCTCGCCGTAGTGCTTGCCCAGGACCGGAAGAAGCAGGCGGCCCCTGCCGCGCAGCCAGTCGATGTCGAAAAACTTGGCGTAGCGCGAGGCCCTGCCCTTCTCCAGCACGTCCTGCCACCACGGGTTGTCGCCGTGCAGCACGCCCATGTGGTTCGGCACGATGTCCAATACGAGGCCCATGCCGTGCCGGTACAGCGTGTCCATCAGCTTGTCGAGCTCGGCCTCGGTGCCGATCTCCGGATTGACCTTGCCGTGGTCGACGATGTCGTAGCCGTGGACGCTGCCTGGACGCGCCTTAAGAAACGGCGACGCGTACACGTGGCTGACTCCGAGCCGCTCAAGGTAGGGCACAAGGGCGGTCGCATCCGTAAAGCGGAAGCCCTTGTGGAGCTGGAGGCGGTACGTGGCGACGGGGACTCGTTTGGGGCCGGACGCAGAGCCGTCCTTCACCATCGAACGTTGCGCCATGCTGGCAGCGAGCTGCTGCATCCGGGGATCGGTTTTCCAGCGCTCGAGGCTCACGGGCAGTTTGCGGCGCCAGTTAGGATGCTGGTCGACCGTGCCTGGGAGGTTCGCCTGCTCGACGAGCTCGAACACGTCCTCGGGCTGCACCATCAGCAGCTTGCACGGCGTGCGCGCGAGGAAGGCGTGCGCGCCGGCAGCAGACGTGTCGAAGCCATGGCGCTCGAGCACGCGCCTGAGCTTTTCCTTCTCCGTTTCCCGCTGCTCCCGCTCTTTTCCCGGGTCGACGGTGAGGCCGAACTGCTCGCGCAGCGTGAGGTCGTGCGCCGCCCAGAAGCCGCGCCACGTCGGCAGGTCGTGAGTGCTGACGCAGGTGAGAGCCTCGCGCGGGTACGCCTCGGGCGGTGAAAACCTGCCGTCGGCGCCCTTCTCGAAGAAGAGCGGACGGTAGGAGAGCACGCCCGCGTCGTTCAGCGCTTTGCGCAGCTCCGGCGTTACAGTGCCGAGGTCCTCGCCGATCACCATGCAGCGGTTGCGCCGGCTCTCCTGCGCCAGCAGGCCGAGAAGGTCCTCGAGCGGATAGTGGACGTAGCCGCCCCGGTCAGCCTTGTTGCCGCCCGGGATCCAGTAAAGCCGCGCCAACGCCATCACGTGGTCCAGGCGCAACGCGCCGCCCTGCGGCATGTTGGCGCGCAGCAGCTCGACGAACGGGCGGTAGCCTGAGGCGCGGAGCGCCCGCGGCGAGTACGGCGGCAAGCCCCAGTCCTGGCCGCGCGGATTGAAGTCGTCTGGCGGCGCGCCGATCGACGCGCCGGTCGCGTACGCGGCCTGGTCCGACCACACCTCGGCGCTGCCGCGGTCGGCGCCGAGAGCCAGATCGAAGTACAGGCCCACCGGCATGCCGAGCGCCTGCGAGCGGCGCTGCACCAGGTCGAGCTGCAGTCGCGCATTCCATTGCAGGTAGGCAAAGTAGTCGACTCTGTCTTTCCGCGCGTCGGCGAACTTGCGCACGCTCGGGGAAGACGGCTTTTGATACTGCTTGGGCCAGCTCTGCCAGCCGCCGCTGCCGAGCTCCTCGCGCAGCGCCTCGTACAACGCGTAGTCGCGCAGCTCCTTGGAGCTGTTCGCATGCCACTCGGCGAAGCGGCGGCGCCGTCCACGGTCCTTGCGGAAGCAGGCGTACAGCAGCTCGAGCACGTCGTGCTTGGCGGTGCGTACGCCCTCGTAGTCCACCAGCTCGGCCTTTCTTAGCTGGAGCAGCCGCGCCAGGAAGGCGCGGGACTGCGTGAGCTGCTGCGCCTCGCGGCAGTGGCCGAACTCCGGAATCGACTCGATGTCGAGGTAGACCGTGTTCAGGGCATGGCGGCTCGAGGGGCTGTAGGGGCTCACGTAGGCGGCGTGCAGCGGATTCACTCCGACCACGCCGGCGCCGAGGCTCGCTGCGAGCTCGACCAGCGCATGCAGGTCGCTGAAATCGCCGATGCCCCAGTTGCGCTCGGAGCGCAGGCCGTAGAGCTGCACCATGAAGCCCCAGACGCGGCCCCCCCCGGCGAGCAGCTCTGGCTGATAGCACGCGCCTTTCTCGACCACGATTCCTTTGGCAGACAGGCGCGGACCGAGCGCCTGTTCCAGCGCGTGCCGGGTCTCCGGGTCTAGCCTGTGTTCGCGCTGCCAGACGTCGATGTAGCTCGGCGCGATCTCGCTCAACCAAGCCACCAGGTGGCGGTCCACGGGTCGAGCCGGCGGCCGTTGCCGTTCCCCCAGAGCGGGCGGCCGCGCGGCGCTGAATCGGTCGCGATCGGCGCATCCGAGAAATTCGCCCTTAGAACGAGCTCGTCCCAGGCGACCTCGAAGGCGCGCTCGCCGAGCATGCGGTAGCGGCCGGGGCCGAACTTGCGCGGGGCGATCTCGGTTCGCCTCAGCTCGAACAGCTGCCTGTAGTGCGTAAGCCAGCCGCGGCCATGCGTGCCGCGCGCGTCCTTCCAGCGCAGCACGCAGCGCTTGAACGTCTGCTCGGACAGCGGATCGGGGATGCGCGCGCGTGCCTTGGCGTCCGCGAACGCGGCGAAGCGCGCGAACTCCTCTCGCCGGCCGTTGCGCACCGCCTCGCCGAGCTCGCCGTCGAAGTCGCAGAAGAAGAGAAACGGCTGGTGACAGGCCCACTCCTCGCCCATGAAGAGGAGCGGCGGCGACGGCGCGAGCAGGAGGATGGCCGACAGCAGCTTCAGCTTGCCCTCGTCGGCGAGCGAGGCGAGGCGCTCGCCGTGCGCGCGGTTGCCGACCTGGTCGTGGTTCTGGAGGAAGTCGACGAAGCGGCGCGGCGGCAGATGCGCGCTCGGCTCGCCGCGCGGCGCGCCGCTGAAGGAAGAGACCTCGCCCTGGTAGGCGAACCCCTCGGCGAGCGAGCGCGCGAGGTGGCGCACAGGCGCTTCCGCGTACGCGGCGTAGTAGCCGTCCGACTCGCCGGTGGCAAGCACGTGGCAGGCGTGGTGCGAATCGTCGTTCCACTGCGCATCGAAGCAGCCGGGACCGAGAAAGCGCGCCTGGTTGGCGTCGTTCTCGAGCACCAGGTGGATGTGGCGGTCCGGGTCGCGCGCGTGCACCGCCGCGGCGATGTCCTCGAGCACATGGCGCGGCGACTCGTCGACGATGGCGTGCACCGCGTCGAGGCGCAGGCCGTCGAATCGGTATTCCTCGAGCCAGTAGAGCGCGTTATGAATGAAGTACTCGCGCACCGTGCCTTCGGAGAAGTCGATCGCCGCGCCCCACGGCGTCTGGTGCTTCGCAGTGAAGAACTGCGGCGCGTACAGCCCGAGGAAGTTACCCTTCGGTCCGAAGTGGTTGTAGACCACGTCGAGGAACACCATCAGGCCGGCCTGGTGCGCCGCCTGCACCAGGGCCTTCAGCTCCTCGGGCCGCCCGTAGACCGAATCCGGCGCGTACGGCAGCACCCCGTCGTAGCCCCAGTTGCGCCGGCCGGCGAAGTCCGCGAGCGGCATGAGCTCGATCGCGGTGATCCCGAGCTCCCCGAGGTAGTCGAGCTTCGACATCACGCCGCCGTAGGTCCCCTGCGAGGTGAAGGTGCCTACGTGCAGCTCGTAGATCACCGCCTCCTGCCAGGGCCTGCCGCGCCAGGCCTCGTCGTGCCACTCGAAGGCGAGCGGGTCGATCACCTCGCTCGGGCCGTCGACGTCGCGCGGCTGGAAGCGCGAGGCCGGGTCGGGCACCGCGTGCCTGCCGTCGATGCGGTAGCGGTAGAGGGTGCCCGGCCTCGCCTTTTCGGTGGTTTCGTACCAACCCCCCTCCCCGCGGAGCATGGGCTTGGTTTCGTTTTCGATCATCAAATCGACTTGTTTCGCGCCCGGCGCCCACAGCCGAAAGCGCACGCCGCCGTCGCCGAGCACCTCGGCGCCGAACGGCATGGCGTGCCTTCTCAGCGCCGCTTGCGCGGCCACCAGCGTTCCAGCAGCTCCGCCGCCCATTCCTTTCCTCCGAGACCGAATGCGAGCGCCAGGGCGAACACCAGCCCGGCGAGGATGATGAGGAAGCTCTGGCGCACGATGTCGCCGCCGATGTTGACCTGGTCGAGCGCGATCAGCACCACGAACGTGACGATGGCGTACTGCGCGAGCCGTCCGAGAAGCTCGGCGTCCTGGATGTGGACATTGCGGCAGTAGGCGGTGATGGCGTTGGCGATGAAGCGCGCGAAATACCCGCCGAACGCGAGCACCAGCAGCGCGACCAGGACCTTAGGCACGAACAGGATCACGCGGCCGAGCACGTCCGTGACGTAGGTGAGGCCCAGGCTGTTGAAGCCCACCACGAGCGCGCCGAGAATGACCAGCCAGTAGATCACCAGCCCGATGATCTCGGTGGTGTCGGCGGCGATGCCGCCGTCGCGCAGGAACCCGTCCAGGCCCGCGCGTTGCGTCACGATGTGGAAGTTCACCGCGCGCAGGCCTTTCACGATGGCGAAGCGCGCCGCCTTGGCGAGCAGCCATCCGACCAGGATGACCACCAGCGCGAGAATGAGGCGCGGCACGAAATCGGCCGCCTGGACGAGGAAAGCGCGCACCGGCGCAAGCAGGAGATCGAAGTCGAGTTCGAGCTGGCTCATCGCTTTTCCTCCAGCATGGCGAGAAGTCCCGACAGGGGCACCTGGACCCAGTCGGGCCGGTTGCCGAGCTCGTAGCGCAGCTCGTAGAGCACCTTCTCGAGCTCGAAGAGCTTCATGAGGCCGGCGACGTCGTCGAAGGACTCGAACAGGCCGCTACCGCGTGTCGCCGCCGCGTAGCCGGCGCGGAATGCGCGGCGCGCCTCGCGCTCCCACTCGTCGAGGTCGTTCCCCTTGGTAGCGCTCCACTTCGCGTAGCTGAATGAGCGCAGCATCCCGGCTACGTCGCGCAGCGGTGAAGCCTTCAGCCGGCTTTCGACGAGCGGCCGCGACGGCTCGCCCTCGAAGTCGATGATGTACCAGTCGTTGTTGGCGAGCAGGACCTGGCCGAGGTGGTAGTCGCCGTGATGGCGCGCCTTGAGGGCCCTGCCGCGCGGCGGCGCGCACGAATCGACGAGCGCCAGAATTTGCGCTTTTCGCTCCTGAAGCTCGGAGTTCTTGAGCATGGCGAGGGTCTGCTCGGCCTCCGCCTTCACGCGCGATTTCCAGGCCTCGACATCGGCGAGCGTCAGCGGCTCGGGCGTGAAGGCCGGATCGCGGGAGGGCGTGGCGAGCGCGCGATGCAGCTCGGCCGTCCTCGTGGCGAGGGTCTGGATCAGCAGGAGGTAGGCGGCGTGGCTCGCGTCGGGCGTACCGCGCCGCGTCTCGAGCCACCGCTGCAGGTATTCGAGCGTATAGCTCCAGCCGTCGCCCTGGTTCGGCACGTAGGACTGCAGGAGCGCGAGCGTCACGGGCTCCTTGTTTTTCGACAGGTACTCTACCGCGCCCGCCACCGGCACGCAGTTCCTGAACTCCGCCACCTCGGTGAGGAACCGGCCGACTTCGAGCTCGGGATTCACGCCGGGACGCAGCCTCCGGTAGCACTTCAGGAACAGCCGCTCGGAGAGCGTGACCGAGGTGTTGGTCGACTGCGCCTGGAGCGGGCCGACCGTCAGCGCGGCGAGGTCCTCGCCGGCGATGCGGCTGAAGGCCTCGGTCGGCGTGAAGCGGATCGAGCCGTGGCTGGTCGAGAGGCTGCGGCCTTCGCCGATCGCCTTGACCACGTTGCGGCAGAAGCCCTCGTCGGCCATCGCGTCGCCGATGACGCCGACGTTCGCCTGCTGCCGCACGCGCACGATGGTCGATTGCGCGAGCTGGCGCACGTGCTCCTCGTCCTCTTCCCAGGCGAGCGCCATCGGCAGGGAATAGGTCGCCTTCCCGACCTCGAGGATCGTCAGCAGCCAGCTGATGCCACCGGCGCTCATGTCCCCCACTTCCCAGATGGCGTGGTCCTGCAGTCGGAGCTCGCGCACGGGCTCGCCCTTGGACGCGTACCAGCGCTGCGCCTCGATGTAGCGCGGCAGCACCTCCTCCTCCAGGCGCTTGCGCAGCTGCTCCGCCATGCGGATGCGCCAGGGCACCACGCGGTCGCTGAAGAACGAGACCCAGCCGTCGAAGAGCACCAGGATCGGCAGCTCGTCGGGCACGATCACCTGCGTGTGCCATGACGGCCCTTCCGCGTCGGAGGCGAGGCGAAACCAGTAGAACGAGTGCGCCGGCAGGGTGAGGAGGTACGGCAGGTCGCCGATCGGCGGAAACGGCGTCCGGCCCATGAGCTCCACCGGAACGCGGCCTTTGAAGCGCCTGAGATCGAGCTCGACCGGCTGCGCCGAGCGCGCGAGGTTGGCCACGCACAGCACCGCCTCGTCGGCGTACTCGCGAAGGTACGCGAGCACCTTGCGGTTTCCCGGCTTCAGGAACGAGAGCCGGCCGCGGCCGAACGCGCGGCTCTCGCGCCGGATCCTCAGCATGCGCTTGGTCCAGTTGAGGAGCGACCCCGGGTCGCGCTCCTGCGCCTCGACGTTCACCGCCTGGTAGCCGTAGACCGGGTCCATGATCGGTGGCAGATAAAGCCGCTGCGGATCGGCGCGCGAGAATCCGGCATTGCGGTCGGGGCTCCATTGCATCGGCGTTCGCACGCCGTTGCGGTCGCCGAGATAGATGTTGTCGCCCATGCCGATCTCGTCGCCGTAGTACACGATCGGCGAGCCCGGCATCGAGAAGAGGAGGCTCTTCATCAGCTTGATGCGCTCGGGGTCGTTCTCCATGAGCGGGGCAAGGCGGCGGCGGATGCCGAGGTTGATGCGCGCCTGCAGGTCGGCGGCGTACATGCGGTACATGTAGTCGCGCTCGCGGCTCGTCACCATCTCGAGCGTGAGCTCGTCGTGGTTGCGGAGAAAAATCGCCCACTGGCAGATGTCCGGGATGTCGGGCGTCTGCGCCATGATCTCGACCAGCGGATGGCGGTCCTCCTGCGCGATCGCCATGTACATGCGCGGCATCAGCGGGAAGTGGAACGCCATGTGGCACTCGTCGCCCTCGCCGAAATAGGGCCGCACGTCCTCGGGCCACATGTTGGCCTCGGCGAGCAGCAGCTTGTTCGGGTAGCGCTGATCGATGAGCGCGCGGATCTTCTTCAGCACCAGGTGCGTCTCGGGCACGTTCTCGTTCGAGGTGCCCTCGCGCTCGATGAGGTAGGGAATCGCGTCCAGGCGAAAGCCGTCGACCCCCATGTCGAGCCAGAAGCGCATGGCGCGGAACACCGCCTTCAGGACATGCGGGTTGTCGAAGTTGAGGTCGGGCTGGTGGCTGAAGAAGCGGTGCCAGTAGTACTGCTTCGCCACCGGGTCCCAGGCCCAGTTCGAGGTCTCGGTGTCGGTGAAGATGATGCGCGTGCCCTTGTATTTCTGGTCGCTGTCGCTCCAGACGTAGTAGTCGCGTTTCGCCGAGCCCGCCGGCGCGCGCCGCGCCGCCTGGAACCAGGGATGCTGGTCGGAGGTGTGGTTCACCACCAGCTCGGTGATCACCTTGAGCCCGCGCTCGTGCGCCTCGTGCACGAAGTGCCTGAAGTCGGCGACCGTGCCGTACTGCGGATGCACGTCGTGGTAGTTGGAGACGTCGTAGCCGTCGTCCTTCAGCGGCGAGGGGTAGAACGGCAGCAGCCACAGCGCGCTCACGCCGAGGTCGCGGATGTAGTCGAGCTTCGAGCACAGGCCCTTGAAATCGCCCATGCCGTCGTTGTTCGAGTCGAAGAACGCCTTGACGTGCACCTGGTAGATGACCGCGTCCTTGTACCAGACCGCTTCGTCCCGCATTTGTCCCTCTATGGCGGAGAGCTCATGCGCGCTCTGCGAGGTCATCGCCGAACCCCGGAATCAGGGACAGACCACGTCTTTGTGGTTGCGTTCATCGAGCTCATGCGCGGCGCACCACCTTGAAGACATGAGCCGGGAGCTGATTCGGGTTCAGCTCGATATAGTTTCTTGGACCACTCCAGCTGTATCGTCCACCGGAAAGCAGGTCGTGCACCTCGAAAGTCTCGTGCGGGGCGATGTTGAGGCTCGGCAAGTCGAGCTCCACGAAGCCGGATTGCGGATGCACGAAATCCAGGTTGACCGCGGAAAGGATGACGTTCGCGTCTTCACGCTTGGAATACACCATGAGCTGCGGATTGTCGATGGCGTGGAACTGCAGGCTCCAGTCGCTCTGCAGGGCGGGATTGTCGTGGCGCACGCGGTTCAGCCGCGCGATCAGCCCGCGCAGGCTGTCCGCGCGAGCGAGGTCCCAGCGCTTGATCTCGTACTTCTCTGAGTTGAGGTACTCCTCGCTGCCGGGCTCGCGCGGCGCGTGCTCGGCGAGCTCGTAGGCCGGGCCGTAGAGCCCGTAGTTCGCGGCGAGCGTCGCCGCGAGCACCGCACGCACGATGAACGCCGGACGGCCGCCGGTCTGCAGCGTCGCGTGCAGGATGTCGGGCGTGTTCGGCCAGACGTTCGGGCGGAAGTACTCGCGCGAAGGCTGCTGCGTGAGCTCCGTGAAATATTCGATCAATTCGGATTTCGAGTTGCGCCAGGTGAAGTAGGTATACGACTGCGTGAAGCCCACCTTGGCGAGCTTGTGCATGATCCGCGGGCGCGTGAAGGCCTCGGACAGGAAGATGAGCTCGGGGTGCTCGCGCTTCAGCTCGCGCAGGCACCATTCCCAGAAGGAGAAGGATTTGGTGTGCGGGTTGTCCACCCTGAAGATTTTTACTTCATGTGAAATCCAAAACTCAAAGACGCTCTTCAGCTCCTCCCAGAGACTTTTCCACGCCGGGGTGTCGAAATCGAAGGGATAGATGTCCTGGTACTTCTTGGGCGGGTTCTCGGCGTACTGGACGGTGCCGTCGGGCCGCGCGCGGAACCACTCCGGATGCTCCTTCACGTACGGGTGGTCGGGCGAGCACTGGAAGGCGATGTCCAGAGCGATGGCGATGCCGCGCTTCTTCGCTTCTTCTACAAGTTGCTTGAAATCGGAAAAACTTCCCAACTCTGGAAGGATCGCCTTGTGGCCGCCCTCGGCGGCGCCGATCGCCCACGGGCTGCCGACATCGCCCGCTCGCGCGCTCACCGCGTTGTTCTTCCCTTTGCGCGCGGTCGTGCCGATGGGATGGATCGGGGGGAAGTAGAGCACGTCGAAGCCCATCTCCTGCACATAGGGCAGCCGCGCGACGACGTCCTTGAACGTGGCGTGCTTTCCGTCGCCCCGCGCCGAGCGCGGAAACATCTCGTACCAGGTGGAGAAGCGCGCCTTGAGCGGGTCGACCACCACCTCGAGCGCCGGCTGCGACTCCGCCACCGTCTGCGGCGCCGGCGGCGGCACCTCGGCCGTCATCGCTGCCTGGTAGCGCTCTTCCGCGGACCGTTTCTCGTCTTTCAGAATGGAATTCTCGAGAAGCGAGGCGCCGATGAGGAAGTCGACGGCGAGGTCCTGGCCCGCGTCGCGGCGCTTGACGAGATCGCGCCGCCAGGTGAGGAAAGGATCGACCCAGCCGCGCACCTTGTACTGGTAGCGGCCGAGCTTCTCGACGGTGAAGGCCGCCTCCCAGTGGTCGTTGAGCCGGAACTCCATCGGAGCGCGTTTCCACTCCCGGTCGGATTCGAACTTGTACAAGAGCTCGCACGCAACCTGGTCGTGGCCGTCGGCGAATACGTCGGCCTCGACGAGCACTTCCTCGCCGATCACCCGCTTCGCCGGGTAGCGCCCGCCGTCGACCTGCGGGCGCACCGACTCGATCACCACCCGCGCGGGCGCGGGCACCGTTTCGGGATTGTTCTTAATCAGGCTTGAAGAAGACCGCCGCGAGCGGCGGCAGGGTCAGTGTGAGCGAGTGACTGTACTCCTCGTAAGGCATCGGCACCGCGTCGGCGCCGCCGTAGTTGCCCAGGCCGCTGCCGCCGTAGATCGGGGCGTCGCCGTTCAGCATCTCGCGCCAGTAGCCGCCGCGCGGCACGCCGACGCGGTAGTTGAAGCGCGGCACCGGCGTGAAGTTGAACACCGCGAGCACCGGCGGCGCGCCCTCGCCTCCCAGGCGCAGGAGCGAGATCGCGCTCTGCTCCCAGTCGCCGCGCTGCACCCAGCGGAAACCGTCGGGGGTGAAATCCTTGCGGTACAGAGAGGGATTCTCCCTGGAGATCCGGTTGAGATCCGCAACCCAGCTCTGCACGCCCTGGTGCAGCGGGTACTGCAGCACGTGCCACTCGAGGCTGTCCTCGTGCGTCCACTCGCGGCGCTGGCCGAACTCGCCGCCCATGAAGAGGAGCTTCTTGCCGGGGTGGGCCCACATGTAGCCCAGGAGCAGGCGCAGGTTGGCGAACTGCTGCCAGTCGTCCCCCGGCATGCGGCCGATGAGCGAGCCCTTGCCGTGCACCACCTCGTCGTGCGAGAGCGGCAGCACGAAGTTCTCGTGGAACGCATACCACAGGCTGAAGGTGAGCGAATCGTGGTGATGCTTGCGGTACACCGGGTCGCGCTTCATGTAGTTGAGCGTGTCGTGCATCCAGCCCATGTTCCACTTCATGCCGAAGCCCAGGCCGCCGAGGTAGGTCGGGCGCGACACCTGCGGCCAGGCGGTCGATTCCTCGGCGATGGTCTGGATGTCGGGGAAGTCGCGGTACAGCGTCTCGTTCAGGAAGCGCAGGAACTCGATCGCGTCGAGGTTCTCGCGTCCGCCGTGCCGGTTCGGTATCCATTCGCCGTGCTTGCGCCCGTAGTCGAGATAGAGCATGGACGCGACCGCGTCCACGCGCAAGCCGTCGGCATGGTATTTCTCGAGCCAGAAGTGGGCGCTCGAGCTCAGGAAGGCCCTGACCTCGTTTCTTCCGTAATTGAAAATCGCGCTGGCCCAATCCGGGTGGTGGCCCTGGCGCGGGTCGGAGTGCTCGTAGAGGTGCGTGCCGTCGAAGAACCCCAGGCCGTGCGGATCCCACGGGAAGTGCGACGGCACCCAGTCGAGGATCACGCCGATGCCCGCCTGGTGCAGGTGATCGACCAGCGCCATGAAGTCCTGCGGCGAGCCGTGGCGCGAGGTCGGCGCGAAGTAGCCGGTGCACTGGTAGCCCCAGGAGCCGTAGAACGGGTGCTCCATGATCGGCATCAGCTCGACGTGCGTGAAGCCCATGCGCTTCACGTAGTCGGCGAGCTTGGGCGCGAGATCGCGGTAGCCGAGAAACTCGCCCGGATGATCGGGCGAGCGCATCCACGAGCCCAGATGCACCTCGTAGACGCTGCAGGGCGCATCGAGCGCGTTGTGGCGCTGGCGGTTGCGCATCCATTCGGCGTCGTTCCACTGGTAGTCGAGGCTCCAGACCACCGAGCCGGTCTTCGGCGGCGTCTCGCAGCGGAACGCGTACGGATCGGCCTTGTCGACTCTGTATCCGGCGTGCTTCGACACGATATGGTATTTGTAAATGCTTCCCTGCTTCGCTTCCGGCAGGCGCGCGTACCAGATGCCGCCATCGCCCGACTGCCGCATCGGATGCTTGCGCGGATCCCAGTTGTTGAAGTCGCCGACCACGGCGACCGAGGCCGCATTCGGCGCCCACACCGCGAACTCGGTCGCGCCCTCGACGAGGTGCGCGCCGAGCTTCTGGTGCAGGCGCGAGTGCGTGCCCTCGCGAAAGAGGTACAGGTCGTGCCCGGACATCGCAATCCGGAAGTCGGCGACGGCGCTCATGTCAGGTTTTCCCTATCACCATAAGCCTTAAACATCTATCGCGGGTCGATATACTTTAAGCATGCAGACCGATTATGTTCAGCGCTTCCTGTTCGAGGATCTCGACATCCGCGGACGCCTAGTGTGCCTCACCGGCGCCTGGCAGCGGATGCTCGACGGGCGGGACTATCCGCGGGACATCGCGTCGCTTCTGGGCCACACCACTGCGCTCAACGTGCTGCTCGGGGCGAACCAGAAAGGCTCGGGGCGCCTTACGTTGCAGGTGCAAGGTTCGGGCCCGGTGAAGCTCCTGGTGTCGGACTGTACCTCCGAGCTGCGCATCCGCGGCATGGCCACCTACGAGAAGGACCTCGGCAGCACGGCGAGCGAGCGGGGCCTGCTCGGCGACGGGCGCCTGTCGGTCACGCTGGAGGACGTGAGAAGCGGCCGCCTTTACCAGAGCCTGGTGCCGCTGGAAGGCGAGAGCCTGGAGCAGATCTTCGTTCACTATCTCGCCCAGTCCGAGCAGATGCCGGCGTTCCTGCGCCTCTACGCCGACGGCGGCGCCCTGTGCGGCCTGCTGCTCGAGAAGTTGCCGCTCGCCGACAGTCGCGACCCGGACGGCTGGAACCGGATCACTCACCTCGCCTCCACCCTGGCGCTCGACGAGACGCGCGACGCTCAGCCCTACGATCTGCTCACGCGCCTCTTCCCCGAAGAGCTGATGCGCGTCTTTCGCCTCTACGCGGTCGAGTACCACTGTCCTTACGACGAGGGCAAGGTGAAGGACCTGCTGCGCGGCCTCGGCCGCCGCGAAGTCGAGTCCATCCTCGCCGAGCAGGGCGAGGTCGTGATCCGCAACGAGATGTGCAACCACGAGTACCGCTTCGACGCCCGGGCCATCGCCGAACTGTTCCACTGAAAATCGGGGTCAGAGCCCTATTTCCGTAAGCTGCGCGTCGCTGGAAATAGGGCTCTGACCCCGATTTTCCGGATCGCCGAACTTTTTCACTAGGCACGAATTTGGCTTGTCCGCGGGCATGAAAGTTTCCCTGTGGTGCTTTGCCATCGTGCTGGGGCTGTACGCCTGCAGCCGCGAGGAGCCGGCCGTCGGTCAGACAAAGGCGCAGCCGCAGACCCGCATCGACGAGACCCGGCAGGCGGAAAAAGCCTCGGATGCCGGCAAACCGCTGTCCGACTCGTCGCTCACGCAGATCGTCCGTTCGGCACTGGAGTCCGAATCGAGCCTCGACGCCCGCAAGATCGATGTCGAGAACAACAAGGGCAACATCCAGCTCCACGGCTCGGTGGAATCGAGCGAGCAGCGCGAGAAGGCGGGGCGCATCGTCGGCGCCGTGGGCGGCGTGCGCAGCGTGCAGAACGATCTGACGGTCGACGAGTCGGCGGCCACCGGCAGCACCGTACCCAGGAAGGAGTAGTCCGAAAGGCTCTTCATCCCGGCCCTCTTGGGCGATGGCGGGCCTGCGCGGACATCGGTACATTCCCCCTTCGACCGCGGGAATAGCTCAGCCGGTAGAGCGCAACCCCTCCAGGGTTGAGGGATGAGTTCGAGACTCGTTTCCCGCTCCAGATCCTGACGACGGCGAGGCCCTGTCCTCGCCGTTTTACTTTTACCTTGAAACGATTCGCTCCCGCGTCATCTCGGCGAGCGAGCTGACGCCTAGCAGCGCCATGTCGCGGTCGATCTCCTCGCGCAGGAGCCGGATCGCGCGCGCGACGCCGGGCTGGCCGCCGACGGCGGCGGCGAAGAAGAACGGCCGGCCGATGAACACGAACTTCGCGCCCAGGGCGAGCGCCTTGAGGACATCGGTGCCGCGGCGCACGCCGCTGTCCATCATCACGGTCATGGCGCCGGCCTCGGCCGCGATGTCCGGCAGCACGCGCAGCGGCGTCACCGCGCCGTCGAGCTGGCGGCCGCCGTGGTTCGAGACGATGACACCGTCGCAGCCGAGCTCGCGCGCGCGGCGCGCATCGGCCTTGTCGAGGATGCCCTTCAGCACCAGCCGGCCGCTCCAGCGCCGGCGCATGCCCTCGATGTGCCGCCACGAAAGCTTGTCGCGCCGGCCGGGGTCGCGGCTACCGGTGCGCGAGATGAGCGGCACGCGCGGCCCCATGTTCTCGAAGTGCGGCATGCCGTGCACGAGCAGCGTGCGCAGGAGCATGCCGAAGAGCCAGCGCGGGCGCAGCGCGACGTCCCAGGCAAGCCGCAGGCTCGGGCGCAGCGGGGTGTGAAACCCGGTGCGGATGTAGTGCTCGCGGTTGGAGGCGACCTGCACGTCGGTCGTGACCACCAGCGTGTCGTATCCGGCGCGCTCGAGCCGCTCGAGCAGGCGGGCGATGGTGTCGTGCTCGCCCGGCACGTAGGCCTGGAACCATGCGCTCGGGCCTTCGTTTCGCACCTGCTCGAGCGGCGTCAGCGCGGCGCCGCTCATCAGCATCGGGATGTTCGCCTGCGCCGCGGCGCGCGCGAGCACTAGATCGCCCTCGTAGGCCGCCATGGCAGTGCCGCCCATGGGCGCGATGCCGAAAGGCGCGTCGTAGTCGCGCCCGAAGAGCGTCGTCTTCTGCGTGCGGCCCGACGTATCGACGAGCATCCGCGGCAGGAACGCGAGCTCGCCCCAGGCGGCGCGGTTGGCGCGCAGCGACGCGTTGGTCTCGACCCCGCCCGCGCCGTAGCCGAAAATGGGCCGCGGCAGCACCCGGCGCGCGGCGTGCTCGAAGTCCTCCAGCGAAAGGATGTCTTTGAGCTTCACTACAGCCGCTAAGATATACGCATGTCGTCCGCGCCGTCCGGCCTGGTGCCGCGCGAAGGCCTCGTCACCCTGGCGCACGTCATTTACGCCCTGCATGCCTTCAGCGCGCTCACCGGCCTCGCGAGCGCCGCGCTGGTGGTCACGGCCTTCCTGACCGGCTGGCCGTCGATCATCGCGGTGATCCTCAATTACGTGAAGCGCTCGGATGTGCGCGGGACCTGGCTCGATGCGCACTTCTCCTGGCAGATCCGCACCTTCTGGTTCGCGCTGCTGTGGGTCGTGATCGCCGCGATCCTGCTCGTCACGCTGATCGGAATCCCGTTCGCCTACATGATCTGGGTGGTCACCGGCCTCTGGGTCCTCTACCGCATCATCCGCGGCTGGCTTGCGCTCTCCTCGCACCGGCCCGTGCCATGAAGATGCTGTGTCAAAAGGCGTACCATGGCGCCATGAGCGAACCCAAAGTCCTCGAGGTCTTCTCCGACTACGTCTGACCCTGGTGCTATCTCAGTACGGTCCGTATTGAGCGGCTCAGGAGGGAACACGGAGTGCAGGTGAAGTTCGTGCACTTCCCGCTGCACCCCGACACCCCGTCCGACGGCAAGAGCCTGGACGCGCTCTTCGCCGGGCGCGGCTACGACCTGCCGAAGATGCAGGCGCAGATGCGCTCGCGCATGGCGGCCGAGGGCCTGCCTTACGGCGAGCGGAAAATGACCTACAACAGCCGTCTCGCGCAGGAGCTCGCCGCCTGGGCCGAGTCCCAATCCGGTGGTGAAGCGATCCACGACGCCCTCTTCCGCGCCTACTTCGTCGACGGGAAGAATATCGGCGAGCCTGCCGAATTACTGAAGATTGTCGAAGACATTGGATTGCCGCTCGAGCAGGCGCGCGAGGTCCTGGAAACCCGAAGCTACAAGGCAGCGGTCGACGCCGACTGGGAGAAGTCGCGCCGCTACGGCGTCACCGGCGTTCCCACCTTCGTGCTCGGCGATCGCGGCGTGGTCGGCGCCCAGCCCTACGAGGCGCTCGAGCGCCTCGTCCTGGGCCTTCCCTAAGCCCGGCGCCAGCCCGCGAGCAGCTGCGCCAGCCGCTCGAACGACCCGCCCCATCCGCCCGGCAATGGGGGCGATTGTTAACCAGATGCTTAATTAACACATAGGTTAACCATCTACTCCCGCCGCGCCGTCAAGCGCGACCGCGCCATGCCCGCGCCTGGCCAGGCGTCGTGCCGGGCGCGGGCGTACTGCGGCGGGTAGTCGAGCTGCACGCCGAAGCGCTCGGCCGCGTGCCACACCCAGCGCGGGTTGTCGAGAAACGCCCGCGCCATCGCCACCATGTCGGCCTTTCCTTCGGCGACGATCGCTTCGGCTTGATCCGGGTCGAAGATCATGCCGACCGTCCGCACTTTCATTTTTATCGATTGCTTGACTCGTGCGGCGAAGGGCACCTGATATCCAGGGGCGAGATTGAGGCGCGCATGGGACAGCAGTCCGCCGCTCGACACGCACACGTAATCGAAGCCTACCCGCTCGAGCTCACGCGCATATGCGACCGCATCCTCCGGTCCGAGACCGCCGTCGACCCAGTCGCTGCCGCTGATGCGCGCGCCGAGCGCCCTTTCCTTCGGCCATGCGTCGCGCACCGCGCGCGCCACTTCGAGCGGGAATTTCGTCCGCTCCCGGCCGTACTGGTCGCTCCTGCGGTTGGAGAGCGGCGACAGGAACTGATGCAGGAGATAGCCGTGCGCCGAGTGCAGCTCGAGGACATCGAACCCGATGCGCTTTGCCCTTGCGGTGGAATCGACAAAGGCAGCGACGATTTCCTCGATTTCCTTGATGGAGAGTTCGTGAGGGACATGCCAACCGTCCCCGAAGGGCAGCGGCGAAGGCGCGAGCGTCGGCCACGGCGATTGCTCCGGCCCAAGATACTCGCGGCCTTCCCAGGGCACCTGCGAGGACGCTTTGCGGCCGGCGTGCCCGATCTGGATGCCTATGGGGTTGCGGGAGACGGTTCTGCAGTGGGCGATGACGCGCCCGATGCTCGCTTCGTTGTGATCGCTGTAAAGACCGGTGCAGCCATGCGTGATGCGTCCCTCGCGCGTCACGTGCGTCGCCTCGACCATCAGCAGGCCGGCGCCGGAATAGGCCAGGTGTCCGAGGTGAACAAAGTGCCAGTCGTTCATGCAGCCGTCGTCGGCCGAGTACTGGCACATGGGCGAGACGACGATGCGGTTGGGCAGGGTGACGCCGCCGAGCGCGATGGGTGTGAAGAGATGCGATGCCATTCCCCGATTCTAGGGGCTGGAATTCGCTTTCAGGTACCGATGGCCCCGGCGAAGAGCACCGGGCCGGTCCGGCTGAAGCGCCCCCGCGGATGCGAATTCAGGGAGCGGCGACCCCGATGCCGTGCTCCGCGAACGCCTTGCGGATGGCTTGG
>Ga0070696_100000513_pt1 | contig 24535 bp, 23 predicted proteins | sample KBSK1253metaG_FD_65474 | JGI IMG/M metagenome (GOLD analysis project Ga0070696, IMG submission 65474) | Corn, switchgrass and miscanthus rhizosphere microbial communities from Kellogg Biological Station, Michigan, USA - KBS K1-25-3 metaG | ecosystem: Host-associated > Plants > Roots >... | reverse complement strand
TGTACCGGTTGTCACGCCAGTGGCATCGCCGGGTAGCTATATGCGGAAGAGATAACCGCTGAAAGCATCTAAGCGGGAAACTTGCCCCAAGATGAGACTTCCCGGGAGCTCGACTCCCCTGAAGGGTCGTCCTAGACCAGGACGTTGATAGGCGGGATGTGCAAGGGCCGTGAGGCCTTGAGCTAACCCGTACTAATTGCCCGTGCGGCTTGACCCTATAACCGTGAGCATCGCGAGATGCCTCCTACGGGAATGGGCGCTTGGTCAGAATCGTTGTCCAGAGCCGGATGAACTCCGGTCCTTCACTTCTTCATTCTTATTTGCGCTGGGTGCACCCAGTCGTGCACTCAGCGCATCCGCTCCATGTGGCGGCCACAGCAGCTTGGAACCACGCCTTCCCATCCCGAACAGGACCGTGAAACGAGTTTGCGCCGATGATAGTGTGCCGTTTGCGCACGCGAAAGTAGGTTACCGCCACGCCATCTTCAGCAAAGAACCCCGGGCTCGAGAGAGTGCCGGGGTTTTTTGTTTTTACTTATTCCCTCACGGCATCTAGAGCTTCGGGAATTAGCCCCGCCGACGTCCTGTTCTCCGCATGCGGGGCAAATCGAAGTCAACGCGTCGGGAGGTTTCATGAAGAAGTCACTGATCGCAGCTTCTCTGCTGGCAGCGCTTTCCTACGGTCTGAATGCGGCGGCCGACGATCGCGTCGCCGCCTTCAAGGGCGGTATCGGCGTGATCCCGGTCTCGAGCGGGCAGGGAACTGCCGCGACCGCCACGGTCGTAAACCGCAATATCGTGCGGGGCGTCCAGCCTCCCGGCCAGATCTGGGTGATCGGCGATCTGCGAGCAGACGTGTTTGCCGACAGTATCAAGGTCGACGGGCGCGGCCTGCTGCTGGGCGGGGGCAATAACATCGGCACGAACGCCAACCAAAGAGTCTTCGCAACCGTGATCTGCGTGGTGCCCGTGGACGTCGACCCCACGGGGTTCCAGCAGCACAGCACGCAGTCCGACCTTGGTGGCGTCGCCTTGGAACCCAATGGCGATTTTCGTATTGACGATGCGCTGACTCCGGCAATACCCGGGGGTGTGTGCGCCAGCCCCGTCCTGCTGATTCGGACCGTTGGCCAACCCACCCAAAACTGGTTCGCCGCCGGGATACCGAAGCTGTAGCGGCTTAGCCCTGGGCGGCTGCGGGCCGCAAGCCGATGAGCTTCTGGATCACCGGGCGCGAGCCTTCCAGGGCGACGTGCTGCATGTAGAACGCGAGGCCGCGCTCGCCGCCGAGTTCCTCGCCTCCGCCCGCGCGCCCCGGGCCGCCGTGCACGAGCTGCGGCAGCACCGTTCCCGGTCCCGGCGACATCTCGATCTTCGGATGTCCGAGGAAGAGGCGCCCGTGATAGGGCGCGATTGCCGCGACGATGTCCTCGAGAAACGCCGAATCCTCGGAGTACACCGAGGACACGAGGCAGCCGTTACCGCGCGCAACGATGGCGGCGGCGGCGCTCGCTTTGCCCGAATAAGGCAGGAGTGAGGCGACCGGCCCGAAGACCTCGCGCGCGTGTACGGCGGTGGCGGCAGCATCCTGCACGAACTCCATCAGAACAGGCGAGATGAAGTAGCCCTTGCCGTCGAGCGGAGCGGCGCTGCCGAATGCGGCCTTGCCTTCGGCGCAGAGCCTGGCCACCCCCTCGCGCACGTCGGCGAGTTGCGCGGCCGTGGCGACAGGCCCCATGCGAGTCTCTTCCAGCGCCGGGTTGCCGACGCGCACGGATTTCAGTCCTTCGACGAGATCGTCGCGCACCGTCCCGGCGTGCTCGGCGGGCACCAGCACGCGGCGGATCGCGGTGCACTTCTGGCCGGCCTTCTGCGTCATGTCGCGCAGGACGTCCTTCAGGAAGGTTTCATACATGTCTCCGCCGGGTCCGGCATCCGGGCCAAGCACGGCCGCGTTCAGGCTGTCGGCCTCGACGTTGACCCGTACCGATTCGATGAGCACGTTGCGCAGCGCGCGCACGCGCGCACCGGTATCCCCGGAGCCCGTGAACGCGAGCACGTCCTGCGCGCCGAGCAGCGCGGGCAGTTCACGCTGGCCGCCCACGAGCAGGGACAAGGTGCCTTCGGGCAGAACGCTCTTCTCGACCAGGATCTCCATCACGCGGTGCGCGGCCATCGCGGAGCTGGTGGCCGGCTTGAAGAATACGGGCATTCCCGCGAGCAGCGCCGGCGCCGCCTTTTCCGCGAAGCCCCAGGCCGGGAAGTTGAACGCGTTGATCTGCACGGCTACGCCGTGACGCGGCACCCGCACGTGCTGACCGTGAAACCGCGGCGAGCGCCCAAGCTGCAAGCCCTCGCCGTCGATGAGGAATTTGGCCCCGCCGAGCGTCTCCCCAATGTCGGCGTAGGCGTGGAGGGTGGCGACGGCGCCGTCGACGTCGAACTTCGCGTCCGAGCGGGTGTTTCCGCCGTTCGCAATCTCGAGCTCGAGCAACTCGTCCCGGTGCGCCTGGATCGTCTTTGCCGCCTCCTTCAGGAGGTTGCCGCGCTCGGCGAAAGAAAGGGCCCTTAACGCCGGACCTCCCTTTTTGCGCGCATGCTCGAGAGCGGCGGCAACGTCGAGGCCTTCGCTCGCGACTTGAGCAAGCGGCTCTTCGGTCGCGGGATTGACGAGCGCTTGCGGCACGCCCGAGCCCTCGACCCAGCGATCGCCGAGGTAGCTGCGCAGCGTCGTCATGGGAACTCCGTTGCTTTTCGACCGGCGCTAGGATAGCCGAAGGGCCGGCGTCCTGAACATGCACGCGGCGGAGGAAATTGCTGGATTTGGGGCCGCTGATAAGATGCACGCATGAAGTTGAATCTCGGCTGCGGCGACAAGATTCTCCCGGGTTACGTGAATGTCGGTCCACGTCATCGAGCACTTCTGGCGGTGGGAAGTGGTCGATGTCCTGAAGGAATGGCTGCGCGTCCTCAAGCCGGCCGGGCTGATGGTCATCGAGTGCCCCAATCTCGAGGCCGCGTGCCGGGAATTCCTCGCCGATCCGCTGCGACGTTGCGCCGCCGGGCCGGATGGCCAGCGCACCATGTGGGTGTTTTACGGCGATCCTTCCTGGCGCGATCCGCTCATGGTGCATCGCTGGGGATACACGCCCGCCAGCCTTGCGGCGGTCATGTCTGAGGCTGGCCTGGTGAATGTTCGCCAGGAGCCGGCGCAATTCAAGCTGCGAGAGCCAAGAGATATGCGCTTGGTCGGCGAAAGGGGTCCTGCCATTGCAGCGCAGACATTCCCCGGCACGAAGCCGTTTTGGCGCAGTATTTCCTGATGCCAATTACCCATGCGGCTTGACCCAGGGTTCGAGCCAGCGTCCGGGGCGGAATGGGGAAGGCCGCGCCACAGGATCTCCGCCACGCGGCGCAATTGTCGTTCTCGTGGCGATGTTATGCGACAGGCCCCTTCCTGCGTCCCCCGGGCGCGGTATGCTTACCGTGTCCATCCGGGGGTGCCGTCCATGAACATCCTGCTGATCGACGATCACGCCCTGTTCAGAGAGGGTCTCAAGTTCCTCCTGCGCAGTCTCGATGCGGCGCTCGAGGTCGACGAGGCGAGCGACTGTACCCGGGCGCTCGAGCACGCGGCGAAGCGCGCCTACGACCTGGTTCTGCTCGACCTCAAGATGCCGGGCGTCGCGGGCCTGGATGCGCTCGCCGCGCTTCGCGACGCCATCCCGGAGGCGCCGCTCGTGGTTCTGTCCGGCGAGGACAACCCGGGAGTGGTGCGCGCAGCGATCGAGCACGGCGCGATGGGCTTCATCCCGAAATCGTCGACGCCGGAGATCTTGATCCAGGCGCTGCGTCTCGTGCTGGCCCGTGGGGTTTACCTGCCCCCGGCCGTGCTCGACGGCGCCCGCGCGGCCGCGGCGCCAGAGGCGGTCAGCCAGGAGGCGGCCAGCCCGGGGGCGGCGATGCCCGGCCTGACGCCACGCCAGATGGACGTCTTGCGGTGCGTTATCCAGGGCAAGCCGAACAAGCTCATCGCGCGCGAGCTCGAGGTCTCCGAGCACACCGTCAAGGCGCACCTTTCATCGGTGATGCGCGTGCTCGACGCGCGTAACCGCACCGAGGCGGTATACGCGGCCGCGAAGATGGGGCTGCGCCTCGCCTGAAGCACGGCCCGGACCGCCGCAGGCACGAAAGTCGCAGCCCGACAGTCAGCGCTTGAGCGCGGCTCGCATCGCGCCGAGCAACCTGTCGGCGGATACGGGCTTGTGCAGGAGGGGCAGGCCGCTCGATTGCGCTTCGCGCAGGCGCTCGGGGGCGGTGTCGCCGCTCACGAGGAGGGCCGGCACGTCGCCCAGGCGCTCGCGCAGCCTGCGCACAGTGTCGATGCCGCTCTCGTGGCGCCGCAGGCGGAAATCGCTCACGATGATCTCCACGTCCTCGAGGCCATCCTGGTCGATGAGGCGCTCCGCGTCGACATAGCCGCTGCACACCGACACACGGCACCCCAGCTCCTCGAGCAGGGTCCGCATTCCGGCGCGCACGCCGGGCTCGTCGTCGATTACCAGCACGCGGATGCCATTGAGCGCGAGCGGCGCGGCATCGGCGCGCGGGGCGCTGTCGGCGAGCGTCACCGAAGGCGGCCCGGCGAGCGGAATGGTGACGGCGAAGGTCGAGCCCCGGCCGGGCTCGGACTCAAGTTCGAGCGCGAGGCCGAGGAGGCCGGCGAGTCTCTGCACGATGGCGAGCCCCAGCCCCAGGCCCTGGACGCGATCCCGCTCAGGGTTGCCGATCTGGTAGAACTCCTCGAAGATCCGCTCGCGCTCGGCTGCGGGGATGCCCGGCCCGGTGTCCCGCACGCTGATGCGCGCCCGGCCGCCGTCGGCGCGCACTACCACGGCGACGCTGCCCGCGGCCGTGTACTTGAACGCGTTGTCGACGAGGTTTCGCACGAGACGCTCGAGCAATACCGGATCCGTATGCACCCGGACGTCGTGCACTTGGACGTCCAGCTGCAGCCCCTTGCCGCTCGCGACGGGACGGTAGTCGGCCTCGATGCGCTGGATCAGCGTCCTGAGGCGCACGTCCTGCAGCTCGGGATGGACGGCCCCGGCGTCGAGCTTCGAGATGTCGAGCAGCGAGTCGACGAGCGCCGAGAGCGACGCGAGCGCCTGGTTGATGTGCAGAGCGATATCGCGGGTTGCGCCGTCGCCCGCGTGGAGCTTGAGCGCCGCGCTGTAGAGGGACAATGTGTGCAGGGGCTGGCGCAGGTCGTGGCTCGCCGCGGCGAGGAACCGCGAGCGGGCGAGGTTGGCGGTCTCCAGCTGGCGGCTCTTCTCCTGCGTCTCGCGGAACAGGCGTGCGTTGTGGATCGCGAGGCCGGACTGCGCTGCGAACGTCTGGAGCAGGTTCACGATCTCGGCCGAGAAGCTCCCCGCCTCCCGGCGCGAAACCACGAGCCCGCCGAAGATGCGCTGCTCGCGCCGCAGCGGAATGCCGAGCACCGCGCGGTAGCCGAAGCGCGCGAGCACGGGACGCGCCCGCGGGAGCATGAGCTCCGGTGTCTCCTGGATGTCGGCGATCTGGATCGGGGTGAGCGTGACGACCGCGCGCCCCACTGCGCCCTGGCCGCGCGGGATCGGCGCCGCGCTCAGCACCGCTACCAGCTCCGGCTCCAGACCGTGGCTCGTGCGCAGGTACAGGGCCTGCGTCGCCTCGTCGTACTCGTAGATGGCTCCGCCGCTCGCGCTCGACAACGCCACGGCCTGGGTCACGACCGTCGTCAGCACCGCCTCGAGGTCGAGCGTCGCGCCGAGCGACTGCCCGACCTCGCGCAACGCGTTGAGCTGCTCTATCGACTTCTCCGCGGCCCGCCGCCGCAGGAAGTCGCGCCGGATGTAGGTCTCCATGTTGTAGCCGGCGACCAGGCCGAGGAGGCCCGACGACACGAGAAAGAAGTTGTTGTTCATGATCGCCGCGAGCGGCATGCTGGTCAGCCACACGGCGGTGAGGTTGTCGGCGGCGAGGGTCGCGAGGGTCGCCCAGACGCCGTTGATGAAATGCAGGCGCCAAACCACGCAGATGCACGGGACCGATAGCAGCAGGCCCGACGTGTATGGATGCGGGCCCGAGGGCCGGATCACGCCGTTGACCATCACGACCAGCGCGAGCCCGGAGATCATTGCGACGGTCGCCGCGGCCGGCTGCGCCCGCCGGTAGTAATGCGGGGAGAACGTGAACAGGAAGATCAGCACCAGGGCAGGGACCACCACGGCGAAGCGGATCACCCACACGCCGAGCTCGGCCTCGGGAACGATCCACGGATCGAGCAGCCCGAACAGGGACCAGAGCGCGATCGCGAGCCCGATGCCCACGCGCACGTGCAGCACGGACTTGCGGGCGTAGTCGCGCCGGAACGCCGCTTCGAGCTCCTTCGGAAAACTGAGCGTCAGCCGGTCGAAGCCGGCGCCCGGGCCCGGCGCGTCGGGGTCGCGCGCACCGTCCCCATGGCTTGCCCGCCGCCGAAGCATCTGTGGATAGCTGGTTATGGCCACGAGAAGGCGTAAGCATACGCCGCCCGGAATCGGTCTTTTTGTATCGACCGAACTAGGCCATTAGTAGAACCCGTTCTAGCCGGTTTGGCGAATTTCCAACCGCCGGTACTTCGCGAAGACTTCTCGGCTGCGCTGGCGTGCATGCGCACGTCGCACTAGAGAGGGGGATCGCGCCATGCTGGAGCAGGTCGTCATCGGTGCCTATGCAGCGGTAAATTCTTTGCGCGTGTTTTCGTACCTTCCGCAGATCGCGAAGGTCACCCGGGCCCGCGACCGCGTGGAAGCGATCTCGCTCCTCACATGGACGCTGTGGACCTTCTCGAACGTCACCACCTCGATCTATGGCGCGATGATCGTGGGGGACCCCCTGCTGATGAGCATCTTCGCGGCCAACGCGGTCTGCTGCCTCGCCGTCATCGCGATCGTGGTGTGGAAGCGCAAATGCCATGACGAGCAGGCGCTGCGCTGCAGGTGAGCGAGGACCGGCACCCTATGCATGCTGGCTGGCGCGCCGAAGACCGCTGGAACGATGACCCGCCCGCGCTGGATTTCTAGTAAACCCAAGGAAACTCGCCCGTGCAGACCGCCATCGCCACTTCATCGATGCCGCGGACGCACCCGCAGAAGCGAACGCGGCAATTATGCAGTCATCCTCGCCAGCGGTGCCGAGGACGGGGGCAAGCGGGCCACTCTTGCCCTGTCGGCGGCCTGTACCGCGCAGGCGATGGACCTCACCACCATCTTGTTCCTGGGCGACGGCGTGCACTGGGGCTACGAGGGGCGCGCCGAGGAGGTCCACGCCGCCGGGTTCCCGCCGCTGGCGGATCTGATGGAGACGTTTATCGAGTGTGGCGGGCAGGTCTTTCTCTGCTCCGCCTGCGATGCCTTCTGCGCGCTGCCGAGTCACGCCGATGGCACGACGCCAAGGCGCCGCCGCGACGTCCGCCCGCAGGGGCTGGCCGCGGTGCTGTCCCATACCGTGGGAGGGGGCTCCCTGACCCTTTGACGGCCTAGTACGGCCGTAGTAGCCGATTTGGGGAATTCCGCTTCGCATGCATGTACGAGATGCTTCACCTCGCCGGGTCAGGCAACGTCGACCGGCCTTTTTTGACAGGAGGCAATGATGAAACGCTCGCGTTCGTTCTCGATGTCCTGGCGTTTGCTTGTTGCAGCGCTTGCCGGCTCTGCTCTTGCCGCGGGCGCATCTGCAGTGTTTGGCCAAACTGCACTCGCTCCCACGTCTGCGCCGACGATCCTCCTGAGTGGACCGGGCGGCGAGCGCTTCACGCTAGTCCGCTCGACAGACGACGGCTGGCGATTGCAGCCCGGCGGGAACGCCGAAGGGAATGGGTGGGGCACAGCGGCACTGGCTGCGGTTGGCGCGCCGTCGATCGCCGCGCAGCAGACGCTCGCACGACCGCTGACCGTGTTCGTCGATGGCCCGACCGGGTTCACGTTCATGTACGTGCTCGACGAAGGCTGGAAGTTCGTCGGTCGCGTCGCCGACCGCGTTCCCTGACGAGGTCGAGTGTCTTCTGCGTGGCGAGCAGCCGCGTTCATTGCCGCTGTTGTCCTCGGGGCGACAGCATTCGCCAGCCCCACGTCATCCATTGACGACCCGCGCGTGGCAAGCGCCTGGCGAGTGCTGCGCACGCTCAACTGCGAACGCTGCCACGGCAAGGACTACGATGGACTGGCGGCCCCTTCAGTCGTCGCCTACGTCCGGACGCAAAGCCGAGAAAGTTTCGAGCGCGTGTTGCTCGAGGGTGATCCGTCGCGGGGTATGCCCGGTTATCGCGCCAACCCACTTTTGAGCGGGAACGTCGAGGGCATCTATCGTTACTTTCTCGGCCGGGCCAATGGCACCATTCGCCGCAACGACCGGCCCAAGTCGCACGGCGGCGCATATGAGCCCTAGCAGCCCGGCCTTCTTAGCAGCCGTCGGGAGGGTTGATGAAGACCCCGGCCTCCTGCCGCGTGCCGTTACGTCAGTTCAGCCGAAATGGGCGAGCAGCCATCCCACCAGCGCAAGGGCGGCGATCGCAGCGACGAGAGCGAAGTTGGTCCTGCGGCGGACCATCTTCATGGTCAGATCCTCGCGCTGCAGGAGGTTGCGAAACGCTGCGGTCCTGCTGCCGGGCTCTTCTTTTCGCTCCCGCGCCATGCGTTCCACTATGCGACCGAAGGTGGTCGGCGCACAGGCAAAATTCAACGGACGAATGGGTATGAACGGATGTGGGTTACTTCGCTCGCCAGCCGCCATCCACCACGAGGCTGTGGCCGTTGACATACGAAGCCTCCGGCGATGCGAGGAAGCAGACGGCGGCGGCGATGTCCTCCACCGTGCCGCGTACCCCGACCGGAACGAGCGAGCGCACCTGGTCGTCGTTCACCGCTACGCCGCGATTGCTCATGTCCGGCACTCCGGGACCAAGGATCGCCTGCGAGTGCGGACGCAGGCCCGTCGGAATCGCGCCCGGGCAGACGCAGTTCACCCTTATGCCGCGAGCGCCGTAGGCGACTGCCATCTGGCGTGTTAGCCCCACGACGCCATGCTTGGCGGCGATGTACGCCGCGCCGCCGCCGGTGCCGTTCAGGCCGGCGACCGAAGCCATGTTGACGATGCGGCCGCGGCCGCGCGGCAGCATGTCGCGCAGCGCGCGCTTGCTGACAAGAAAGACGCCGGTGAGATCGATATCGATCACCTTGCGCCAGACCGCCTCGTCCATCTCCTCGACGTTGAAGTACCCATCGAGGATGCCGGCGTTGTTCACCAGCACTTCAATGGGCCCAAGGTCTGCAACCGCGGCGCTCACGGCCGCATCGACCTGCGCGCTCAGGCTGACGTCGGCGCGATAGGCGCGCGCCCCCGGGATCTGCGCCGCAGTCTCGCGCGCGCTTTTGTCATCCAAATCGACCGCCGCGACCGCGAAGCCGCGCTTGCCCAAGGCGAGCGCACACGCTCGGCCGATGCCTGATCCGGCTCCGGTGACGATGGCGAGTTCCTTATCCACATTTCCTCCGTGCTATCTGCGGTGCTTGCGCACTGCTTCGATCACTGCGGTGTGGTACGCGTCGGCGAAGCCGAGCGAGGCGGCTTCTTCCAGCAGCCGCTTGACCGCGCCCGCGGACTGCAGCTCGAGACCGGCGTCGCGCGCGAGCTCGAGCGCGTAGGTCACGTCCTTCAGCATGTAGCTGACCGGGAAGGCAAGCTCGGGATGCGACTCAGGCAAAAGCGACTTCATTCCGTGGTTGCGCAGCGCGAAGCTGTCGGCCGAGCCCTTGGCGAGCGCGTCAAAAAGCAGCCTCGGCTCCACCGCGCCGCCCGCCTTCGCCACTGCTAGCGCCTCGGCGAGTGCGGTGACGGTGGCGGAGAGCACCATGTTGTTGAGAAGCTTTACAGCCTGGCCCGCGCCCGGCGGACCGCAGTGCAGTACGTCGGTGCCCATCGTGCGGAGCAACGGCTCGATGCGGTGGTACAGGAAGGCGTCGGCGCCGACCATGAAGGCGAGGGTACCGTCGATCGCCGCTTGGCGCGTGCGCGCCACCGGCGCGTCCGCGAAATGCGCGCCGCGCTCGGTGAGCGTGGCGGCGAGCTCGCGCGCAAGGGCGACTGGCGCAGTGCTGCAGTCGACGATCGCCTGGCCGGCGCGCGCCGTGAGCGAGAGTTCATGCCCGACGGCGCGCACCTGCGGCGCGCCTGGCAGGGAAAGGAAGACGACGTCCGCCTGCGAAGCGAGCTGCGCGATGGAGTGCGCCTCGGCGACGCCGTCGACCGCGAGGCGCTTCAGAGGCTCGGGCCGCAGATCGTATGCCAGGACCTTGCCGCGCTGCCGGCGGGCGAGGTTACGGCACATGGGCTCGCCCATCACGCCCAGGCCGATGAAACCGACCTTGTCCATCGCTCCTCCCGGAGGAGGAGCTTATTGCAAAAGAATCAGACCGCGGGCATCCGGCATGCGCGCTGCAGAAAATTGATCACGCGCACAAGCACTGCGGGAGGGGTCTCGGTGTCTCCGTCCAGCCAGCTTCCAAGCTGTTTCTTCGGAACGTGCAGGTGACGCGCGAGCGCCTGGAGGCCGCCCGCGATGTCTAGCGCTTGCAGCAACGGATCAGGGTACATAGAGGCGCCAGCGCGGCGCGATGCTGTTGACGCTTGCCGTAACGTGCGGCGGACGAAACTGCCCGGGCTGCGCGCAAAGCAGGCAACCGGGACACGCTTTGGGCGTTCTCACCCTTCGGCGAGGATTCAGGGCGCTGCGTTTCATGACGAGATCCTGAAGGCAAAGCCTTCCCCTGCATATCACGCTTGCCAGCGCTCGCATGTCGCGGCCGCCTGATTTCGATGGAGCCCCACGGCGACGGGGCTTCCCTTTCACGGAGGAGAGGCGTCTCCTCTCACTACTTGGGACGCAGCTTGACGACGAGCGACGCGGCGGTGACGGTCGACGCCCCAGGATTGCCCTGCAAGCTCGTTGTGACGGTGACCGAAGCGGACGCCTCATCGACGCTTGAAGCCACGAGCGAGAGCGTAGGGGTTTGATAGACCGGGCCGACGGCTTCCCGTTGACTGTCAGCGTCGTAGACGAGGATGTCTTGTCCCCCTGAACGCAGATCGACTGCCTTCCTGGTTGTACGTGATGGTGTCGATGACGTAGCCCTCCGGTGCGGCGACGACGACGGTGAACGTATCGGAGACGTTCGTCTGATGGCACGCGTCGTCCGGGCGCGCCAGGCCCGCACATGGCTGGCGCGGGTCGAGCAGAAGCTCGCCCGTTGAGCGACCTGCCTAGGCTGCCGGTCGTATCGGAGTCGAGCCGACGCCCCGCCGATCTCCGGGCTGGACGATCTGGTTGCGGACGAAGTGCAGGTGCTGGCGCAGCACGTAGAGCTGGTCGGCGAATGACGGGGGCAGCTTGACGGTGACGATCCGCCTCTCGATGTCGTCCAGCCGCTTGAGGAGTTCGGTGCGCTCCTCGGGCGTCGTCTGGCCGAAGGCAGCGCGCTCCAGGGCCATCAATTCGCCGTAGCGGCGATAGATGCGCTGGTTGATGCGCCACTTGTAGATCCAAGGCACGATCCGGAGGCTGGGGATCAGCAGCACTGCGAGCGGCACCAGCACAATGACCAGCCGGTCGACCAGGGTCGCCAGCCAGAAGGGCAGGTGCCTGTAGGCGAACGTCTTGCCGGATTTGTAGTAGCGGATCGCGTCTTCGCTTACCGGGTACTCGTGCTCGAGCGGCGCCGGGAACTCGCCCGCCTTCTGCAGCAGCGTGGCGCGGCCGTGCACCTCCTGCGCGGCCTGGATCAGCAGGTCCGAGAGCGCGGGATGCAGCCCTGGACGCGCCAGCAGCTCGACCGTCGGCGCGACCATCGTCATCGTCTGTGCCGGCGTGTTCTTGCCGAGGTCGAGCGAGCCCGGCGGCAGCTCGAGCTTGGTCAGGTAGCGGAAGCGCCGCACGTATCCGTCGCCCTGGACGAAGTCGAAGAGCCGCACGTTGCTCGTGTGGATCAGCTCGCGCATCGTCGCGGGCGTGGCCGAGTCGCCCATCAGGAAGATCGCATCGGCCTGCCCGTTGAGCAGCGCGTCCTCCGCGGGCTTGCCCTCGAGGTCGAGCAGCTTCGAGCGCCCGCCCGCCTCGATGCCGTTCGCCTTGAGGAGCGCCTCGGCGAGGACGCGCGCACCGCTTCCTTCGCGCCCGATGGCGATGCGCTTGCCGTCGAAGTCGGAGAGGAGCTTGATCGGCTGCGGCGCCCTGTAGAACACCAGGACCGGCACGTAGAAAACGCTGCCGAGCGACATGAGGTTGCTCGCGTCGCCGAGGCCCGCGATCCCACCCTGCACGAACCCGACGTCGACCTTGAAGCCTGGATCGCTCAGGCGCTTGAGATTCTCGAGCGAGCCCTGGGACGGAAGAATCTTGAGCGTCACGCCCTGCCTGGCGAGGATCTTCGCGTAGCGTCCTGCATGTACCTGGAACATGCTGCCGTCCGCGCCGCTCGTCATCACGATCGCGGTCGGCGGCGCCGGGTTCACGAAATGCAGCGTGACCCACAGCACCACGATCAGCAGGAGCACGAACGGCACCAGCGTCAGCGTCGCGTCGCGCCATGAGACGGCAGAAATGCGAAAGCGAGGCACCAACACGCTTTCGATTCTACGCCGCGGGTCGCTGGCCGCAGGCGAGGGCTAGCGGAAGCCTTCGGCACGGGACCGGGCAAGCTTCAGGCCCGTTCGGGTAGACTTTCCCGCTCCTCACAGGGGGCGCTTCATGATCGCGCGTCTGGTCGCTTCTCTTCTCGTCGCCTCGGCTCTGCTTCCGGCGCTTGCCGCTGCGCAGGCGTATCCCGCGAAGCCCGTGAAGATCATCGTCCCCGCCCAGCCCGGCGGCGGGCTCGACCTGACCGGACGGACCGTCGGAGCCGAGCTGGGCCGCGCGCTGGGGCAGTCGTTCATCGTCGAGAACGTCGGCGGCGCAGGCGGCTCGATCGCGGCGATGGCGACGAAGCGCGCCGCGCCCGACGGCTACACGCTGATGGTGGGCTACGTCGGCACCCACGGCACCAACCCCGCGGTGCGCAAGCTCCAGTACGACGCGGTGCACGACTTCACCCCGATCGCGATGGTCGGCGGTACGCCCAACATCCTGGTGGTGACGCCTTCTGTGCCGGCGTCGGACCTCAAGGGCTTCGTCGACTACGCAAAGAAAAATCCGGCCAAGCTCAACTGGGGCACCGGCGGCATCGGCCTGCTGAACCACCTCGCTCTCGAACAGTTCAGGGGCGCGGCGAACCTCGAAGGCGCTGTCTATGTGCACTACAAGGGCATCGGCCCCGCGATCACCGACATGCTCGGCGGCCAGATCAACGTGCTCATGCCCGGCCTCGCCGCGGCGCTGCCGCACATCCGCGCAGGCAAGCTCAAGCCTCTCGCCGTGACCGGGCTCAAGCGCAACCCGCTTCTGCCCGGCGTGCCGACCTTCGAGGAAGCAGGTTACAAGGGCTTCGACGGCGTGCAGTGGTACGGCATCGTCGGCCCGGCGAAGCTGCCGCCCGAGGTCACGCAGAAGCTGAACGCCGAAATCAACAAGGCTCTTTCGGCGCCCGCGCTGCGCGAGCGCCTGGCGAGCGAAGCGATGGAAATCATGCCGATGACCCCGGAGCAGTTCGGCCAGTTCATGAAAGCCGACATCGCGCACTGGTCGGCGCTCGCGCGCGAGCGCAACATCCACCTCGAAGACTAGTGGAGGAGACCGTGGACAAGCCCCGGGTGCTGATCGTCGACGACTCGAAGGCGGTGCGTAGTGCGGTCGCGAAGGTGATCCGCAGCTTCTTCGACACCTGCGAAGCGGTCGACGGCGAGGCGGGCTGGGCCGAGATCGAGCGCGACCCGAGCATCGCGGTGGTGATCTCGGATCTGGGCATGCCCCGTCTCGACGGCTTCGGGCTGTTGCAGCGCATCCGCAGCTCGACTTCGCCGCGCATCCGCGAGCTGCCGTTCCTCGTCCTCTCCGGCGACGAGGACGATGCGACGCGCAGGCGCGCCCGCGACCAGGGCGCCAACGACTTCATCAACAAGTCGATCAGGGGTGTGGAGGCCGTAGCCCGCATCGATAACCTGCTGCGCCTGGTCCAGGCGAAGCACGATCTCGAGGCGAGCCACCAGGCTTTCAAGGTCGACGACGACGAGCAGATGTGGGACCGGCTCACCGGCGCCTTCACCTCCGCGTACTTGCTGAGCGAGGGCGCCAAGCATTTCGCGACCGCGCGCGGACAGGGTACGCCCTTGTCGGCGGTCAGCCTGCGCATCGACAACTACGCCGAGATCGAGGCGAAATTCGGGAAGGCCGCTGCCGGCCAGCTGCTCGGGCGCCTGGTCAAGCTGCTCCAGGGCATGCTGCGCGCCGAGGATGCGATGGGCCGTACGGGCGAGGCGCTATTTTCGGTGCTGCTGCCCGGAACCTCCGCGGAGCAGGCCGTCGCCGTCGCGCAGCGCCTGCGGCAGCGCCTCGACAGCGCGCGCATTACCCACGGCGCCGAGGCAGTGGGTATCCAGACCAGCCTCGGCGTCGCCGCGCTCGGAAACGACAACGTTGCCTCGGTCGAGGAGCTCCTCAAGGTCTCTGCCGGGCGCCTGCAGCGGGTGGTGGCAAAAGCCGAGGCGCACCGCACAGGGGCACGGGAAAATCTTGCTGCGACGCAGCCGGGCCGCGCCCCGGTTAGCGTGGCGGCTGCGCTGCAGATCCTCGAGCGCGCAAGCGCCGAGCGCCCGTCGGAACTGCTGGATAGCCTCGGCCCGCTCGTCAAGGCGACGTGCGCCCGCGTCGGCATCGATCTGCAGGAATACCTCTTCCTCCTGCAGTCGCGGTAGCGTGCCGTCCGGGATCAGGAGAGCTTGAATGTCTTCCGCCGATATCACCGGCCGGCTGGCACGTTACATGGTCGAGGCCCGAAGCCGGACTCTGCCGGGCGAAGTGGCGCGCGAGGCCAGGCATCGCATTCTCGACACGCTGGCCGCGATGGTGTCCGGGGCGCGCCTCAAGCCCGGAGAGATGGCGATCCGATACGCGCGGGCGCAGGGAGGAGTGGCGGAAGCGACGGTCGTCGCTACCGATCTCAGGACCACGGCCGTCAACGCGGCGCTGGCGAACGGCATGTTCGCGCACGCGGACGAAACGGATGACTTCGAGCCCGTGACCAAGGCGCACCCCGGCTCGGCCGTGGTGCCCGCAGCCCTCGCCATGGCCGAGCGGGAGGGTAGTTCTGGAGTTGCGCTACTGCAGGCCGTCACGCTCGGTTACGACCTCTGCTGCCGTTTTCTCCTCGCGCTTGGACCCGACCTTGTGCGCGGCTCCCACCGCAGCGCGGAGGGCACCAGCTCCACCATGGGAGCCGTGGGCTCGGCAGCCTCGCTCGCACGGCTGGACGAGAAGGCCATGCGGCACGCGCTGTCCTACGCCGCCCAGCAGGTCTCGGGCATTTGGAGCTGGGTGCGCGACGCCGAGCACGTGGAGAAGGCTTTCGACTTTTCCGGCATGGGTGCACGCAACGGCGTCACCGCGGCAATCATGGCGCAGATGGGCTTCAGCGGCGTCCGGGATGTCCTCGACGGCGAGCACAACGCGCTCGTCGCGCTGTCCAGCGACCCGAAGCCGGAAGAGATGGTTGCGGGACTCGGGAGCCGCTACTTCGTGACCGAGACGGCGATCAAGCCCTATTCGGTGGGCTACCCGATTCAGGCGCCCCTCGATGCATTCCTCAGGCTCCATCGCGAGCACGCCCTCACGGCGGACAATGTGGAGCGCATCGTCGTGCGGCTCCCGGAAGACGGTGCTCGCGTCGTCGACGACCGCGCCATGCCGGACGTCAACTGCCAGCACATCATTGCGCTTGCGTTGGTGGACGGCACGCTGTCGTTCGAGGGCAGCCACTCCTACGAACGGATGAAGGATCCGGAAGTGCGCGCCGTGAAGGCGCGCGTGCAGCTCATCGCAGATCGGACTCTCATGGATCGCACGGCGCCGCGGAGCGGCCGGGTCGAGGTGACGCTCAAGGACGGGCGGAGCGTCAGCCAGTTCACGCGGCACGCCCCGGGCACCAGGGAAAATCCGCTGGACACCGAAAGCGTGAATGCCAAGGCGCGCCTGCTGATGGCGCCCGTTCTGGGCGCGGCGAAGACCGACGAGGTGATCCGGCGCGTGAACGCCCTGGAAGAGCTCTCCGATCTGCGCGCATTACGCCCATTCCTCGCGCACGCGACCGCGTAGCGTTTCGTAGAGCGATTCGAGCAGCGGAAATTTGTCGCCCCTCGGCGACAAGCGACAAATTTGTCGGCAGCTTTTGGCATTTCAGTCATCTACTCTTGCGAAAATACCGGCCGGGCCAAGCAACTTTGGCCTAACGCTGCTCCAAGAAAAATCTTCACAATCCCTGACACCAACACAAACGGCTGCCGCTACGTGCGTCCACCAAATCAACGTCAATCAAGGATGACTGCGCGCTATGGCGCACCGCTAGCTTTGGCGTGCGCGTTGAGTCTCGTCGCATGTGGCGGCGGTAGTGACAGCGGCGGCGGTGGACAACCCGTCGCTGGATCGCCACCGGCGCCGAGCCCTACACCGACGCCTACACCGACGCCTACTCCGACACCGACGCCAACGCCGACACCGACGCCAACGCCGACGCCTACTCCGGTGCCGACGGTTTCGCTGACCGCGGCGCCCGGCACCGTGGCACAGGGCGGCTCGACGCAGCTCGCCTGGTCTTCGACCAATGCTTCGAGCTGTTCGGCAACTGGGGCATGGTCGGGCGCCAAGGCCACTTCGGGCAATCAGACGATCAATTCCATTTTGGCCGCGAGTACGTATACGCTGACCTGCACCGGCAGCGGGGGCAGCACGGCGCGTTCCGCGACTGTGAACGTGACCGGAGGATCAGCCGGCGTGAGCGGCGCGGTGGACAGCAGCCTGCGTGCTCGCCACCAGGAGAGCGCGAATCTGGTGTACGCGTTCGCCGGCTTGAATAGCACCTCGGGCACCCCGATCGCCACGACAGCGGTCGTACAGGATGCCGGCGCATGCACGTTCCGCTACGCGCTTGCGGGCCTGCCTGCCGGCAGTTACACCATAGCGCTCACGAGCGACGGCGGCGCGAGCTTCAAGCGCACTGCGAACGTCACGGTGAGCGGCGCAGCCGTGGTGCAGGATTTCGCGCCGACGCGGGTGATCCGCGTCGGTCCGGGGCGGCAGTTCACCCACCCCAGCCAGGTAACCGGTCTGGCAAGTGGCGATGTGGTCGAGATCGACGCCGGCGTGTACAACGGCCCCGCAGTCACCTGGAGCACCAGCAACGTGACCCTGCGCGGCGTCGGCGGGCGTGCGCATATGGTCGCACCCGCGACGATTTCCAACGGCAAGGGCATCTGGGTGATGGCCGGTACCAACCAGGCGGTGGAGAACGTGGAATTCTCGGGCGCGGCCGTGACCGATCTGAACGGCGCGGGAATCCGCGGCGACGGCAACGACCTCGCTATTTGCGGCAGCTATCTTCACGACAACCAGAACGGCTTCCTCGGCGGCGGGGGCGGCAGGATACTGATCGAGTACAGCGAATTCGCGTTCAACGGCAACTGCATCGACCCGAGTGGATGTGCGCACAACATGTACGTAGTCGGCGGCACCGCCCGCTTCACGCTGCGCCACAGCTATTCGCACCATGCGCATAGCGGGCATCTCGTGAAGAGCCGCGCGCAGGAGAACTACATCCTGTACAACCGTATCATGGACGAGGCGGACGGCAATTCGAGCTACACCGTCGATCTGCCCGATGGCGGTCTTTCCTACATCATCGGCAATCTCTTGCAGCAAGGTCCGGCCACCGAGAACCCGACGATCGTGACGTACGGCGAGGAGAGCCTCAACAACTCAAGCCGGAACCTGTATGTGGTGAACAATACGATCGTCAACGACAAGGGTTCGGGCACGTTCATCGATATCTCCGCCGGCGTAACCGCGACGGTGCAGAACAACCTGTTCGTTGGCAGCGGTACCACCGTCAGTGGCCCGGCGACGCAGGTCTCGAATCTAAAGACCAGTAGTCCGAACTTCGTCAACATCGGCGCATTCGACTACCGGCCTACCGCGACGACGCCCGGCATCGATCAGGGAACGGCGCCCGGGCTTGGCGGCGCATTCGATCTGACGCCGATCTACCAGTACGTGCACCCGACGAACCGCGAGACTCGCCCGACCCGCAACGCCATCGACATCGGCGCGTACGAGTTCGTCCCCTAGCGCGTCTCGCCCGCGCCTGAGGCTGCGGGGTTAGGGCGTACCATTGCGTCACCCGGAGGAGGGATGACGCGCCGCAAGGATCTCGGAATCGCAATCGTGGGCGCCGGGCGCATCGGCGCGCTGCGCGCACAACTCGCCGCCGCCCATCCGGCCGTCCGTTTCATCGCCATTGCCGACGTGGACGCGGCGCGGGCACGGGACCTCGCGCAGAAGGTGGGCGCGGCGTTTCATTGCGGTGACAACCTGCAGGCGATCTCGCGCCCGGAAGTCGACGCCGTCATCGTCGCCACGAGCGAGGGCGAGCACGTCGCGCCGGTGCTGCAGGCGCTCGAGCGGGGCAAGGCGGTGCTGGTGGAAAAGCCGATCGCGCTCGACCTTGCCGGCGCTGACCGCATCGTCGCCGAGGCCGCAAGGCGCAATGCCGATCTGCGCGTCGGCTACAGCCGCCGCTACAAGGAGCGTTACCTCATCGCCAAGGAGCAGGTGCTGCAGGGGCGCGTCGGCCGGATCGTGGGCGCGGCGGCGCGCGTATTCAACTCGCGCGCCCAGGCTCTTGCCATGCTCAAGCGCAATCCGCGCGCGACCCCGGTCGTGGACGCGCTCACCTATTATGTCGACCTCGTGAACTGGCTGCTCGAGGGTGCGCAGGTCTCCGAGGTGTTCGCGCGCGGGCAAAAGGGCGTGCTCAAGGCCGCGGGGTACGACACGCACGACGTGAGCTGGGCGATCCTCACCTATGGCGACGGCGCGGTCGTGAACCTCGGCGTGAGCTACGCCCTCCCTGAGAAATACCCCGCGCTTGGCCACGCGGCGCGGGTGGAAGTGCTGGGAACGGACGGGGTCATGATCCTCGACGACGATCACACCGATCAGCTCATGTACACGGACAAAGGCATGCCGCACGTCTACCTGCCGGACCACGCTGTGAACATGGTGTTCCTGCAGAGCGGCACGCCGGGGGATTGGGCGCTGGGCGAGCTCTGGGGCCCGATCGCCAACGAGACGCGCGCCTGGCTCGATCATCTCGCGCTCGGCAAGCCTTGCGCGCTCGCGACCGCGCGCGAGGCTCGGCATACGCTCGAGGTGACGCTGGCGATCGAGCAGTCCGCGGCGAGCGGCAAGCCGGTGAGGCTGCCGCTCGCGCAATAGTCAACCTGGAGAGCAAGATGATCGACAAGCGTTTCGAGGGGAGAGACAAGCTGTTCGCACAGGGCTTGAGGCTGCGCAAGAGGGTGCTGGGGGCGGCCTACGTCGAGCGGCAGTTCGAGAACGCCGACGCGTTCTCGCTTCCCATGCAGGTGCTGGCTACGAAATCGGCGTGGGGCATGGTGTGGTCGCGCCCCGGGCTGCCGCGCAAGGTTCGCAGCATGCTGAATATCGCGATGCTCGTCGCCCTGGGCAGGGCCGAGGAGCTCGAGCTGCACCTCGACGGCGCGCTGCGCAACGGCGTAACGAAGAAGGAGATCGGCGAGGTCCTGCTGCAGTCGGCGATCTACTGCGGCTATCCGGCCGCGCTCGGCGGCTTCAGGACCGCGCGCGAATACTTCGCCAAGAAAGAAAAGCCCGGCCAGCGGCGAAAGTGATCGCGCTGCGCACCGTGTGCCTCGCGCTTGCGCTGCCGGCGGCCGGCGCCTGCGCGGCGGACACCTATCCGTCGAAGCCCATCCGCTTCGTCGTCGCATTCCCGCCGGGCGGCGGCACCGACCTCGTCGCCCGCACCATCGCGCCGCGGCTCGCCGAGCGCCTGGCGCAGCAGGTCGTGGTGGACAACCGGCCGGGCGCAGGCGGCAACCTCGGTACGGAGGTCGTGGCGAGGAGCGAGCCCGACGGCTACACGATGCTGATGGGATCGGTCGGTCCGCTCGCCATCAACGCGAGCCTCTTCGCCAGGCTGCCGTTCGACCCGCGCAAGGACCTTACACCGGTCACGCTCGCGGCCTCCACCCCCAACATCCTGGTGGTTCACCCTTCGCTTCCCGTCACCAGCGCGCAGGAGCTGATCGCGCTCGCCAAGGCGAGGCCGGGCGTCATCAACTTCGCCTCTTCGGGGCAGGGCACGCCCGCGCAGCTCGCCGGCGAGCTGTTCAATTCGATGGCCGGAGTGAAGATGGTCCACGTACCTTACAAGGGAGCCGCTCCGGCGCTTGCCGATCTGCTCGGCGGCCAGGTGCAGGTCATGTTCTCCACCATGCCGCCCGCGCTGCCGCATGTGACCGCCGGCCGGCTGCGGGCGCTCGCGGTGGCGAGCCTCCAGCGCTCGCCGGCCGCGCCCGGGCTGCCGACGCTCGACGAGGCGGCACTGCCGGGATTCGAGGCGACGACCTGGCACGGAGTGATGGTGCCCGCCGGCACCCCGGATGCCGTCGTCGCGAAGCTCCACGACGAAATCGTGGCGGTGCTGCGCACGCCGGATGTGGTCGAGCGCCTCTCGAGCCAGGGAGCGGAACCGATCGGCAGCACGCCCCAGGCGTTCGCCGCTTATATCAGTGCGGAAACCGCCAAGTGGGCGAAGGTGGTCCGGGAGTCCGGCGCAAAGGCGGAGTGAGCATGAAGATTCTCGTCGTTGACGATCACGCCCTAATCCGGGACGCGCTGCGCGGCGTGCTGAAGGAGTTGAAGGAGGACGCGACGGTCGTCGAGGCGGTCGATTCGCGGCAGGCGCTGCGCCTCACGGACGAAAATCCCGACGTCGGGCTCGTCCTCCTCGACTTGAATCTGCCCGACCGCAGCGGTTTCGACGTGCTTGCCGAGCTGCGGGGACGCCACCCGGCGGTTTCCGTCGTGGTGCTCTCGGCCCTGAGTGATCGGGACAGCGTCGCGCGGGTGCTCGACCTCGGCGCGACCGGTTTCATCCCGAAGTCCGCGTCCCGCGAAGTCATGCTGAGCGCGCTGCGGCTGGTTTTCTCGGGAGGGGTCTACATTCCTCCGGAAATCCTCGGTCCCCGGGGGGAGCAGCCGTCCGCGAGGCGCGGGCAGGCTGCCGCCGGCGCGAGGCCCGGCTCGCCGCGCGAGCTCGGCCTGACCGAGCGGCAGGTCGAGATTCTGGCCCTGATGATGCAGGGGAAGAGCAACAAGGCGATCTGCCGGAGCCTCGATCTGGCGGAGCCAACGGTGAAGAACCACGTCACCGCCATCCTCAAAGCGCTGAAGGTGACTAACCGCACCGAGGCGGTCATTGCAGTCGGTGCGCTGGGCTGGGAGCTGCGCTCGCCCGGGGATTCGTAGCGGCGCTCCTCCCCTCCCTCAATAGTTGATTCAACATGGCGCGCAGCGCCATGGGAGCGACCGGCTTGTGCAGCAGGTGGAGACCGCTCGCGCCCGCCTCGCGCAGCCGCTCGGGCGCAGTGTCCCCGGTGATGAGAAAAGCCGGAATCGGCGCGCCGAACGCCACGCGCAGCTTTTCCACCGTCGCGATTCCTTCGTCGCCGTCGGAAAGGCGATAGTCGGAGATGATGAGATCCGGGCAGCGGTCATCGCCGTTCAGGCTCGCGAGCGCCGCGCGGCCCGACTCGGCGGCGACGACGAAGCAGCCCCAGCTCCGCAGCACCCCGCGCATGCTGTCGAGCACCAGCGCATCGTCGTCGATCACCACGATCAGCTTGCCCCGGGCCGGATCCGCCGTCGCTTCGGGGACGGGGGTGAGTTCCTCCGGCTCTGCCTGAGCCGCGACCAGCGGCGCCTCGACCGCAAGACACGACCCCTTGCCGGGTGTCGAGCGCAGCTCGACGCGGTGATCGAGCAGGCGGCACAGACGCTCGACGATGGCGAGCCCGAGGCCGAGCCCGGCGCGGCGCTCGCGGCCGGGGCCGGAGATGCGGTAGAACTCGCCGAACACGTTTTCCCGTTGATCCTTCGGAATGCCGATGCCGCTGTCCCAGACCTCGATGCGCAAGCGCTCGCCGCGGCGCCGGCAGCCGACCACCACGCCCCCGCGGTCGGTGTACCGGACCGCGTTGGACACGAGGTTCAGCAGGATCCGCTGGAGCAGGATGAAATCGCTCTCGACCCAGGCCGCGCTGCGCGCGAATCGCAGGCGCAGGCCCTTCTCCCGCGCCGCGCGGGCGAACGTCGCTTCGATGTGCTTCAGGAGATCGGCGACCGGGAACCGCGTCAAATTGGGCGCGAGCGCCCCCGCGTCGAGCTTGGAGATGTCGAGCAGCGCATTGAACAGATCGTTCATGGCGCTGACCGAGGCGTCGACCTGCGCGGCGATCCTTGCGCGCTCCATGGGGTCGGTCTCGGTGCGCAGCTGCGCGACGAACAGATTCAGGGCGTGCAGGGGCTGCCGCAGATCGTGGCTGGCGGCTGCGAGAAAGCGCGATTTCGCGAGGTTCGCGGCCTCGAGCTGCCGGTAGAGCCGTCCCAGCTCGTCGATCATGCGGTTCAGGTTCGTCGCGAGGCTCCCCAGCTCGTCCCGGTTGGGGACGTCGATCTGCCTGGAGAAGTCGCCCGACGCGAGCTCGTTGAATCTCGCCTCCATCTGCTCGACCGGCCTGATCAGCGACCAGGAGATCGCATAGCCGAGCACGAGCGCGAGCGCGATGCTGCCGGCGCCGAAGCCGGCGATCATCAGGAGCGAGGTCAGGTGCGCCCCCTGGCTCGCCTCGATGCTCGCGACCATGTCGGCCTCCGCCCGGTTGACCAGCTGGTTGGTGAGGCGCTCCATGCGGTCGGCGAGCGGAGCGGCCTGCGCCGCCTGCAAGGCCCGGCCCTCGGCGACCTTGCCCTCGTGAATCTGCCCGACGACCTTGGCCACGACCCGTATGAATTCGTCGTATTCGCTCCTCAGATCGGCGAGCAGACCGACTTCGTCCTTCGCCACGAACTGCAGGCGGTCGAAGTCGTAGCCGAACTGGTTCAGCTGGCGCAGGGCGGCGGCGAGCGACGCCTCCTCCTGGATCAGCAGGGCCGAGGTCACGCTGTAGAGCTGCGCGGTCGTGTCGTGCTGGAGCTGGCGGTAGGCGGCGATCTTCCGCTGCAGCGTCACCATCTCCTCCGCGTGATGCTCGACGCGTGACAGCACCTGGAGGCCGACCGCGCCGACGGTGATCAGCAGCACGACGATGGACAGGAACGCCGCCAGCAGCTTGGTGCGGATGGTCGCCGGCGCCCGCGCGACGATCCTGGGGAGCCAATCGGTCAGCCAGCCCATCATCGGCGCTTTCCCTCTTTCGCGAGACCCTGCAGGTCGCGCAGCAGCTCATCGGGGTCGAAGCGCACGCCCATGTACTGGACGCGAAGCGTCCCGCCGCGGTCGACGAGCGAGGTGAGAAAAGTGTGGTCCACGTCGCCGCTGGGGGTCTTCTTGTAGATGACGCCATAGCTTGCGGCAACCCCGCGGATCTCGGCCGGCGTTCCGGTGAGGAACGACCAGCCGGCGGGGTTCGCGCGGTGCGCCTGCGCGTAGCGCTTCAGGACGTGCGGCGTGTCGCGCTCGGGATCCACCGTGATCGAGACGAAACGCACGTCCGGGCCGAACGCCGCGCCGAGCCGATCCTGCACCGCGGCCAGCTTCGCGGTGAGCAGCGGACAGGTATCCGTGCAGCTCGCGAAAATGAAAGTGACGGCGAGAACCTTTCCGCGCAGCTCCTTCAGAGCGACGCGCCGGCCGTCCTGATCGGTCAAGTTGAATTCCGGCGCCGGCCCGATTTTCGGCAGGCGCTCGTCCTTGCCCGCCTCGTGGCAAAGCGCGTCGGCGGGCCGGGCGAGCACGATCGTCAGGAGCGCGGCGGCGGCCCAGCCTGCGCTCCGGGTCTTCAAGCCTTGAGCTCCTTTCGCAGCTCGCGCAGGAACCGCCAGTCGGTGCCCTCCGCAATGATCTTCTGCGGGCTGGACTTGATCATCCCGGCCTCGCGCAGCCGCAGGGCATAGAAGCGCACCGTGTCCTCATGATCGTATTCGCGCCATTTGCCGTAGGGCATTTCGCGCATCGCCTGGCGGGCAAGCTCGTAGCTTGCCGTGTAGCCCTGGTCGACGAGTAATCGCGCCGTCTGGTCCGGCTCGACCGCGCAGATATCGGCCGCCTTCAGAATGGCGCGCAGCGCCCTTTTCGTGGCAATCGGGTACTTTTGGGCGAAGTCCCTGCGCGTGTAGGCCATGCAGCAGAAGTACTGCGACCAGGGCCGGTCGACCGAGCTGTTGACGACCACGTGCCCGACGCCCTTAGCCCGCAATGCCTGCGGCTCGGGCGGA
>Ga0070696_100000510_pt1 | contig 24577 bp, 20 predicted proteins | sample KBSK1253metaG_FD_65474 | JGI IMG/M metagenome (GOLD analysis project Ga0070696, IMG submission 65474) | Corn, switchgrass and miscanthus rhizosphere microbial communities from Kellogg Biological Station, Michigan, USA - KBS K1-25-3 metaG | ecosystem: Host-associated > Plants > Roots >... | reverse complement strand
CCCGACGCCGGAGCGCCGGTCGCAGATGGCGGCTACCTGTGCCGCCGGCCACTGCTTCGGGTCGGTATTCCTCCCGTCGAGCACGACGAAGTCGTTGCCCGACCCCGTCATCTTGTAGATGATGGTCCCCCTCACAACCGACCCACCAATGCCTGAAGCCGTAGCCACCAGACCATCCAGATAGCCTCCCGCACGATCCGCTTGTTCATCTTGCTCTGCCCCTCGACTCGATCGGTGAAGACGATTGGAATCTCGACCAGTCGGAATCCCTTGCGCCAGGCCCGGAAGCTCATCTCGATCTGAAAGGAATAGCCGTTTGACTTAACCAGTTCAAAATCAATGGCTTCCAGCACTGCCCGCCGAAAGCACTTGAACCCTCCCGTCGAGTCGCTAAGCGGCAGACCGGTGATCCAACGGGCGTAGAGGTTGGCCCCCAGCGACAGAAGGAGCCGGGAGATCGGCCAGTTTATGACATTTACACCCGTACGGTAGCGTGAGCCGAGCACCAGATCCGCACTCTCAATGGCCCGCAAAAAGTCCCTGAGAAACTTGGGATCGTGGCTGAAGTCCGCATCCATCTCAAAAATAAGATCGTACCCTTGATCCAGCGCCCACCGAAAGCCGGCTAAGTAGGCCTTTCCCAGGCCCTGCTTGGCCTCGCGGTGCAACACATGCAAGCGGGGCTCGGTCGCGGCCATTTCCTCGGCCATGCGGCCGGTGTTGTCGGGCGAATTGTCGTCGACCACCAGCACTTCGAGCCTGGGATCCTGTTGCAGAATAGCCGGCACGATCAGCGGAAGATTGACTCGCTCGTTGTAAGTCGGCACCACGACCACTGCGCGTTCAGGCATGGGCCCGTCTCCACCTCACGAGCTTGGGCCAGAGGAACAGCGCAGCTGTCAGCAGCAACGCCACCAGGGTGACCAGGCGTCCGCGATCGTATTGAGCGGAGTGGAAGTGCAGCGCGACTTGCCGCGCACCAGGCGGCAGAACCACGCTGAGCAGGGCTTCATTGGCACGAAGCACCGGCGTCGGCTTTCCGTCGACCTCGGCGTGCCAGTCAGGATACCAGGTCTCTCCGATCAAGAGGTAAGTCGCTCGGGGCGCGTTTCCGTCCAGGCTGATACGCATCCGGCCTGGGGCCCATTCGGCAATCGAGGCCCTGACGTTGGGCGGCGGCGGCACCTGCCCATTCAACGGCTCCACTGTGACGGACGTGGTGTCAGAGTAGAGCACGACCGAGTTCAGAGGAAACCGGGGGTCGATCACCGTCGGCACCAGCTGCGCCTCGGGAACCTTCGCGGCGCCGGCAATCACTCTCACGTAGCGCGGAATGGTATCTCGCTCGAGCAGGATCGCCGGCCGCCCCGGCGTGGTGGGGACCGGTCCGAGGACTTGATGAAAGCCTGGAACAGCCTGGGCTTCCGGAAGCAGGATGTACCGCACGGCCAGAAGATCGTGCAGGTTGGGGCTCCCGGCGAAGCGCCACTGGCCCTTCCCTCCCAGCAGTTCGTCGTAGAAGCGTACTTCGAACCCGTGGTAGCCCAGCAGGCTTTGAATGTCGTGAGCCATCAGATAGGAACCCTGGTACACACCCACGTCGAGCACCCGGAACGGCTTGGGGGCCGCTCGAAGCCGGCTGGTGACCGCGTCGTCCCGATAGAGCTCGGCAGCGGGCGGGTGAAATGGAAAGAACAAGCGGTCGATGCTCCAGAGATCCGCCACCGTGACGACGGCAAGTGCCGCGGCCGCCCTCCAGCCCGCGAGTCGGCCGGCTCGCAGCAGCCAGAGCGCGGCACCGCCCAGTCCCACGAACAAAAGCAAACGCAGACTGCCGAGCTGAAGGGCTCCAGCGTTGGCCATGACCTTTTCCATCTGCTGCTCGTCCGCGAGTCCGGTTGCGACGCTCTGCAGCGCCCCAATGGCACCCAGGAGCGCGAGTCCTCCGAGCACACCCAATGGCACCGCCAGGGCCCGGACCGAGACTTCGCGTCGGAGCAGGCGATCGACGCCGAAGCCGGCGAACAGGGCGGTTGGCAGCGCCACCAGGAAGAACGCCATGCCAGGCGCACGGACCTTCTTCATCATCGGCATCAGCTCGTACCAGAGCCGATAGAACGGCGTGTGCCCCCCAAAGGCGATCAACAGAAAGAGTACGGCGATGACGCCGAGGGCCTGCACCACACGGCGGCGGGAGCGGTCACCAATCCCGAGTACGGCGAGGACGACAACGATGGGGCCGAGGTACTCGGTGTGCGACTTGAAGAAGTTGGTTCCCCAATAGTTCTCCAGCACGCCGTTGAACTGGGGAAGTACGGTGGTGACGATCTCGATCGGCGGCATGGAGAAGCCGGTGGCATACTCCCAGCCACCACTCGGTCCCCCGGCCGCGCGGGGCGAATACGGGATGTATGCCAGGAACGGAAGGATCTGGATGGCCGCGATGGCGAGGCCGAGTGCAACCGCGCCGAAGGCGAAGGCAAGCGGGATGCCCCAGTGACGCTCGCGCGGCCGCTCCGGATCGAGGAACACGAGGTATAGCGTCCAGAGCGCGGCCGCGACCAGCAGGTAATACGCCATTTGGTACTGAGGGCTCAGCATACAGAGCCCGACTGTCACTGCCAGTATAGCGAAGCCTTCCAGTCGCCGATCCCGGACGCCTCGCAGGAGGGCCAGCAGAGCGAGCGGTGCCAGCGCCGACACGAAGAGTTTGCCGTCGTGCCCGGGATTGACCAGCGAAGCCACGATGCCGGTGAGCTCATATCCCAGGCCCGCCACCAGGGCGCCGGTCCAGCTGGTCCCCAGCGCCCTGGCCAGAGCATACATCGTGATCCCGGCGATCACGATGTGCGCTGCAAACCCGATGTTCATTGCGGTATCAACCGGCAGCACCCAACGAAGCCAGGCCGTGGGATAGAAGATGTCGCCGTGCATCGCGGCGATATACGGCATTCCCCCGAAGAGATACGGGTTCCACTCCGGAATGCGCCCGGTCGCTCGGAACATCTCGGCGCCGAACAGGCGGAAGCCGTATCCCGCGATGTACTGATCGTCCCCTACGAGAAACTTTCCGAGCAGCATCGGCCAGCACAGCGTGGCGGCCGCGAGAATCAAGATGGCCACGGCCACCAGCGCCGGCCGGCGAGGCTCGAAGGAGAGTTCGGGAGTGGGCTCAGAGGGCGACACGGGCTCTCCGTCGGGGGAAAATCAGAAAAGGAACTGCGGCTCCGAGCTCGGTCACGGTGAGCAGGAGCCTCGAGGCGACGGCCAGCCCGGTCGCGGCGCCGATGCCGACTGTCCCTTGCAGCATCAGAATGAATACCCCTTCGCGGACACCCAATCCTCCAGGTGCGAGAAGCGCCAGAAAGCCGGCCAGATAGGAGGCGGTGAACACGGCGATTGCGGGGAGAAGGTCGAGTGGGGTCCCAGGGAGTACCCCCCGGGCAAGCAGCCACAGTGCGGCGCCGTAGCCCACCCACGCCACGCTGTTGGCCACGATGCCGAGAACGATTGCCCCGGCCGCCGGTGCGGGCCGAGTTTCACTGCCGGGAGCAGCCAGCCGAAGCAGCCGGCGCAACATCGGGGGCCAGAGCAGCAGGGCGATGCCGATCACCGAGGCCGTGACCAGGAGAGCGAGCGCGGCCCGTGCTCCCGGATGGGCAGCCTCGAGTGCCCCGGCGCCGGTGAGTCCTGCCACCGCCGCCCCCGTCCCAATGGCGAGCACCTGCAGAATGACCGCCGATCCGGTAGCGGCCCACGGCGCCACGCCGGCCTGTTGCGCCATCAGCGCCATGCCGGCGATGGCCCAGACTTTTCCCGGGAGGTACTTCCCCAGACTGGAGACGGTCCAGATTCGTGCGGCGGTCCAGGCCTCGAGGGATTGGCCCCAGGCGGCGAGCATGGTGCGCCAGGCCACGATCAGCAGGGCGTACATCAGCCACACCGTGACGGCGCTGAGCACGACCCAGGCGGGGTCGATTCTCCAGGCAAGCGGCTGGGAGCGGAGCGCATCCCAATTCCGCACCAGTGCCCGCGCGGCGAAGCCGATGATGAGAAGCGCTAACGCCCATTGGGCCCAGCGGACCCAGGGGCTACGCACCCAGCGCCTCGCGATACCACCCCTCACAGATCTCCGCCACGTGCTCCGGTGAGAGTCGCGAGCGCCACGATTCACCGATCAGCCGCGCCACTGCCAATCGATCGGGCTCCAGCAAAAGGCCGAGCACGGCGTCGCCAATAGCTTCGGGCGATGGGAGCGTTAGTCGGCCGGCGCCGGTCTGTGGAACGATGTCGAGCACGCCCCCGCCATCCCAGCAGGCGACCACCGGCACGCCCGCGATCAGCGCTTCGGCCGCCGCCAGCCCAAACCCTTCGCCCTGGGCCGGGAAGATCATGACATCCGCCTGGCTCAGAAGGGTTGGCACTTCCGACGGTTTCACGGCGCCGGCGAAGTGAACGAACGACGCCACGCCCAGGCGCTCGGCCAGGCGCTCCAGAGGACCCCGTTCGGGTCCATCGCCGGCAATGGTCAGGGGAAGCTCGTGACCGCAGGAAGCCAGAAACGCGACCGTCTCGATGGCCAGATTCACCCGCTTCTGCGGGGTGAGCCGGGCAATCACGATGGCCCCGCCCCCGCCGGTGGTCCAGGCGTACTCGCCGCTGTCCACCGGCATCGGGTGAATGTGAGCAGGCTCGATGAACCTCCCGGCTCCGTTCTGCACCCAACCGGCCAGCTCACGGGAGACCGCGGTGACGACTTTGGCGCGCTGAAAGACCGGACGAGCAAGTGCGCGAGCCAGCCGGGAGCGCCGCAGCAGTGCGGCGTCGGTGCCGTGCACGGTGAGCACGGTGAGCGCATCTGCTGGAGCCGCGAGTCCAGCGGGCACCCACCAGTGGGCATGGACCAGGTCGGTTCCTCGGGCCAGCTCTTCCCGCGCGGCCCGACGAAGAGCTCGCCAGAGTCCGGCCAGCGCGCGCCAACCCGAAGGGGCCTTCAACGCCGCCTGCATGGTGCCGCGGTAGGCGAGGGTCTCCCGGGCGGGGCGCGCGTACCGGATACGACGAATGATGACGCCGTCGACCTCCTCCTCCCCGCCCTGCCCCTGATCGCTCGGCGCCAGCACCCGCACCTCGATACCGCGGCGGACCAGCGCAGCGGCGAGTGTCCCCAGGAACGCGCCCGACAGATCACCCCGCCAGCGGGGGTAGTTGTGGGTCAGAAACACGACCCGCACGCTCAGTCCCGCAAGTCGAGCTTGTCCGCGCGCGCGAGCGTCCGGGCGATCTCCCGCGTCTCCTCCTGCATGCCCGCTATCATCTCGCCCAGCAAGCCGAACCCGAAGAGGATGATCCCACAGATGACCATGATCTCGACCAGATTCAGCAGCGGGCGGAACCCGAAGCCGAAGCCAAACCGGAGGACCAGCGCGGTGATGCCGGCGAGCAGGCCGATCAGAAACAGGATCACGCCCCCCAGACCAAAAAAGAGCATCGGCTTGCGTCCGAAACGAAGCTGAAACCAGACCGCGATGAGGTCGAAGATGCCGACCGGGATGCGCTTCCAGTTGAACTTTGACCGACCGGCGCGGCGGGGATAGAGCGGCACCGGCTGGGACAAAAGCCGAAAGCCGTCCGCGGCAGCGATCACGACCATGTACCGGTGCCAATCGGGCCGGAGCGGAACGCCGAACATCACTTCCCGGCGATAGGCCTTCACCGAGTTGAGATCAGTGACCTGCACCCCGAAGAGCCAGCGGCAGATCGCATTGTAGACCCCGGAGACAAAGGCCTTCTCGTACTTGCCCTGCTTGGTTCCGGTGACGACATCGGCCTCACCTTGAAGCACTGGCCTGACCAGCGACGGGATGTCCTCGGGGAGATACTGCAGATCGGCGGGATAGAACACCAGGACATCGCCCCGGGCCACGTCGCCGGCGGAGCGGAGCGCGTCTGCGATACCTCGCTGGCGACGATGGGTAACAACTCGCAGGAAGGGGTACTTCCGCTCCAGCTCGCGGAGCACCGTCGCGGAATCGTCGCGGGAGCCGTCATTGACCACGACGACTTCGAAGCTGAACCCTGCCGGACCCAGCGCCTCGGCGCAGAGCCGGAGAAACTCCGGGAGATTGGGCGCCTCATCCTTCGCCGGGACGAGGACGCTGACGTCCACGGTCTCGGCGGCGGTGAGGGTCATACGCGCTTCCGCATCCTGGCCGGGAGGATCCCCAGCTGATCGCGGTACTTGGCGACTGTGCGGCGAGCGATTTGGATCCCCTGCTCCTGGAACAGATGGACGATCTGCTGGTCAGTGAGCGGTTTACCGCTGTCTTCCTCGGAGACCATCTTCTGCAGTTTGGCCCGGATGGAGCGCGCGCTGGCCTCTTCTCCGGAGGCCGTAGCCAGAGCGCTGGAAAAGAAGAACTTGAGCGGAAGAACGCCGCGGGGCGTCTGGACGTATTTCTCGTTGGTGACCCGGCTGACGGTGGACTCGTGCATGTTGATGACTTCGGCGACTTCGCGCAGTGTGAGAGGCCTCAGGTGTTCGATGCCCTTCTCGAAGAATTCACGCTGCCGGTCCACGATGAAGTTCATCACCTTCAGCATGGTCTGGCGACGTTGCTCGATGGCCTGAATCATCCAGTTGGCGCTGTTCATCTTGGAGGCGATGAACTCGCGATTTTCCGGAGTCATCTTCTTCTTGTCGCGGGCGATCTCCTGATAGGAGCGGCTCAGCCGGAGCCGCGGCATACCGGTGTCGTTGAGGAACACCTGGTAGCGGCCGCCGATCTTCTCCACTATGAGATCGGGAATGATGTAACCGTCGTTCTGCTCCGAGTACTTGAGTCCCGGCTTGGGATCCAGACGCGCCAGCTCGTCGGCGGCGGCTTGGACTGCCACGGGCTCCACCCCGAAACGCTTGGCCAGTTCATTCCAGCGGTGGGCGATCAGGTCGGGGAAGGCCTCGGCCACCAGGCGGTAGGTAAGCGATTCGGTGTCGGCCTGCTCACCGAGCTGTATGAGGAGACACTCACGGAGATCCCGCGCCCCTATGCCCGGGGGGTCGAGGCGCTGAACCACGTGGAGCATCTCCTCGGCTTCGGAGAGGGTGAAGAAGGCGGACGATGGAGTGGCGGACGAAACTGAGCCGGACGATGCTGGGGCGGACGGTGGAGAGGTGGACGGTACCGAGGCGGACGATACCGAGGCGGACGGTGAAGCGGCGGACAAGGGGGAAGCCGTCCGGTCCGCCCCACTGGCGTCCGCCCTACTGGTGTCCGCCTCGTCACCGTCCGCCTCAGCATCGTCCGCCTCCACATGCCCCGCCACCAACTGGTTTACCGAACCCAGGATCTCCTCCAGCGTCGCGGCGAGATAGCCCTCCTCATTGATGTTCCCGAGGAACTCCTCAGCCAGCAGCATCTGCCGGGGTGAGAGCGTCATCATCTGGAGCTGCTCTCGGAGGTAGTCGATCAGATCTTTGGTCTCGACGGTGACCGGCTCGGTGTACTCCAGCTGCTCGTACTGCTCCCGAGTGCCACCCACCTCGAACCCATTGAGGAGGATCTCCTCCCAATCCATCTCTTCCTCTTTTTCCTGCTTTTCCTTCTCCTGCTCGGCATCGGGCTGCTCCGGAGTCTCATCTTCCGGCTCGAGCAACTCGAGGAAGGGATTGGAGAGCAGCTCCTGCTTGAGATGCTGCTGCAGGTCCATCATCGGCATGTACAGCATGTCCATCGCCTGATAGAGCCGGGGATTGACCCGCAGCTCCTGGCGCATGCTGGTGTGCTGGGAGAGTCCGGTCCTCATGCCACCGCCTCCAGCCGGGCCCGCAACCGGGCGGTGAGGGTCGGTCCGAGATAGAGCTGGGCCACACGATCGTCATATACCAGATCGCGCACCGTGCCAGAGGCCTGCACTTTCCCTTCGAACATGATGTACGCCCGATCCACGATATCGAGGGTCTGTTCCACGTTGTGATCGGTGATCAGCACGCCGATTCCCCGGTGGCGAAGGCCTGCCACGATAGTCTGGATGTCGTGCACGGCGATGGGGTCCACTCCGGCGAAGGGCTCGTCCAGGAGCATGAACTTGGGATCGGTCACCAGGGCCCGGGTGATCTCCAGCCGGCGCCGTTCCCCTCCGCTCAGCGAGTATGCCCGGCTGCGGCGCAGATGCTTGATGGACAGCTCGTCGAGCATGTGCTCGAGCTTGCGATGTCGCTCGTCGCGCCCCAGGTGCCTGGTCTCCAGGATAGCCAGAATATTTTCCTCGACCGTCATTTTACGGAAGATGGACGGCTCCTGGGCCAGGTAGCCAATGCCTGCTCGCGCCCGCTGATACATCGGGGCCCGGGTCAGGTCAAGGCCGTCGAGCAGTACTTGGCCGCCATCCGGCCGGATCAGCCCTGTAATAAGGTAGAAGGTGGTCGTCTTTCCCGCCCCGTTGGGGCCAAGCAACCCCACGATCTCGCCCTGCTGCACCCGGACGCTGACGTGGTCTACCACCCGGCGGCCCTTGAAGCTCTTGGCCAGCTGCTTCCCTTCCAGGAGGCTCGCGGACGTGCGTTGGGGCGTGAGCACCTTGGAGCGCTGCACCGCGCGACGGGCCGCGGCCAGCAGGGCGTCGTAGATCTGCTGCCGTCCCTCCCGGCTTTCCCCCCACCATGCGACCCGAGGCCTGACCGGCTGCCAGTCGGAGCCGCCGGTGTCGGCAATCCAGCCCTCGGTGGCCAGGCGAGGCAGGACCGAGGTTGCCAGATGGTTGCGCACCTCGTCGCCGGTGATCTCGGTCTCGGATGACCCGCCGAGGGTGCGATAACAAACGAGATGGGCTTCCCGGTAGGCCAGCACCAGGTCGGAGAACGCCACGGTCTCATCTGGACCGGCTCCCCGAGTGATAGCCGCAAGCGCGATGGGGACCGAAGGATCGCGGTCGCCTAACGCACCGATCCATTCGGGGGCGCTCACGGTGTACCTCTCGCCGCCGCCAGCGAATCCGGCCGAGCGGTGGTGTCGGCCGATGCCTCCAATTGAAGTCCTTCCACCTGGCCCCTGACGTCGACCCGGTCGACGCCGGCATCATTCCCTTTCCCCATCGTCACCACGATGACATTGCCACGGGCGTAATTGATGGAGGGTCGCTGGGGAAACTTGCTGTTGCGCTCGAGATGATAGGACTGGGCATCCTTCATGGCTTCGATTCGACTCAGCACCGCGCGTGAGGTCCCCGCCGAATCGTGGGGGGTGAACTGTGCCAGCACAGTATCGCCCCGCAACCAATCCCGCTCTTTCGTGGCCGAATCTACCTCCCCGCCGAGCCAGGCCTTGCCGAAGCCCCGCACTTCGTGGAGCCGCTGGCCCGGGGTCTCCAGCAGCAGCGAATCGGCGCGCATGGCATACGATGGTGAGGTCACGAACGGCCGCGTGGTCCGGCCCCACGCGAGGGTGCGCTCCAACTTTCGGGCCTTGAGATCGAGCGAGATCGTGTCACCCACCAGATCCCATTCCTTGCTGATCGCGTGCCCCTCGCCCTTCGCCACTACGTTAGACAGCTCTCGGTGATCGAGCTTGAGATCGATCTTGCGTCCGGCGAGGGAGAAGCTGTCGGCACTGAGGCCGCGGATGATCGGCCCACCTCCCAGGAGGGTGCCATCGCTGCCGGGGCCCGTGTCCAGCCGGAGAGAGTCCGCGCGGGCGGCGAAGTCGGTCCGATCGATGGTGACCTTGCCACCGGCCCAGATGCGATCGCTGCCCTTGAACCGGACCCGGTCGGCGACGATGAGGTAGGGCTCTTCGGCTTTCGCGGCGCTGTCATCGGCAAAGTAGCGGATCCGCGGGCGACCTACGGCGTACATCTCGACGGTGTCCCGTACGCCCTTCACGACGCGATAGTAGTCCAGCGATGGGCCGGTCAGGGTGGACCCGGTCTTGGTATTCTGAGTGGTGACCTTACCCCGGGCCTCCCAGCGCTCGCCGTTTTTGTAATACGTTCCAAAGTCCGCGTCCATGGTGACTGTGGAGTCGCGGTACTTTACGTTTCCGATGAACTGAACCAGGTTGCCGGCGTACGCGGCGACGCTGTCGCTCTGCATGGAGATCTGCGCCCCCCGACAGCTCAGCCGCACGTCGCCGCCGGCAAAGTAGTTGGTGCCCGACGGAGTCTCGACGACGCTACCCTGCCGGTCCACGTTGTCGATCTGGAATACGCATTTGCCGGACTGGCCGGCCGAGGAGGGCGAGGGTGCGGGTTTGGCCGGCGCCGCGGGCTTGGCTTGCGAGGGGGGCTTCTGCCCAGGCGGCTGGGATTGAGCCGGTGGCTTTCCCTGGGCAAACACTGGAGGCCCCAGGAGCATCAGCAGAGCGCAGATCCTCGCGCAGATCCTCATCCCGAGTGGAGTGAGGGGCTTTCTCACCGCTGGGTCTCCTGCTCCTGGCCCGGCAACAGCATCCCGTTGCCCGCGACGCCGCGAGGCTTATCGGTCACCACATTCCGGAAGTCCGGATCGGAGCGGAAGCTATTGCCCTCCAGATGCTCGGCATCCCGATCGAAGGAGAAGCGCCGGTCGGTCGAAATGGTGTTGCTCGCGTTATCGTAGCGCAGTCGTTCGGTGGTGAGCCGCCGCCCATCGGGCGAGACGACCACGACGTTGCTATCCGCCTCCATCGAGCCATCCTGCCACCGGTAGGTGCCCGACTTGGCGGTCAGGGTAGAGCCTTCCTCCCCCTTCACGTTGTAGAACACCACCCTCAGCTTGCGCAGTTGAGTAATCTGAGTGGCCTCGTAGAAATAGGCAGTGTCCGCCTCTACTCGGCTTCGCCGCACGCCCTGGTTGGTGACGAAGTGGGAGAACCCTTCGAGCACTTGATCGGCGCTATCAGGGGCGCTGACCGTGGCCGTGGGACGGGCCCCGCTTTCTTCACAGGCGCAGAGGACGCAGAGGACGGCAAAGGCGGTACCGCCTTTCATACTGCCCCCGCCCGCATCAGGTCGTGCAGGTGGACCACACCCACGATGTTCTCCTCGGTATCCACCACTGGGAGCGCGATTACCCCACGCCGCATCATCCCCACGGCGGCGGCCGCGAGCTCGTCTGGGCCGATTGTCTTGGGTGTCTTGGTCATCACTGTGACAACGGGTACCCGATGAAAGTCAGGATCCTTCTCGACCAGCCGGGTCAGATCCCCAGTGGTGATCACGCCCACTAGACGCCCCTTCTCCGCCACCATAGCGAGGCCCCGGTCGTGGGCCAGGCTGACCACGGCATCCGTCATGGTTCCGCCAGGGCCAAGTATCCGCCCCGGCTTGATCATGACGTCGCGCACCCGGAGCAACATCTTTCTCACGAGTCTCCCAGCCGGGTGTAAGGCCGCGAACGCCTCTCGGCCAAAGCCCTTCACCTCGAGCAGTGTCACGGCGAGGGCATCCCCGAGCGCGAGCGCTACCGTGGTGCTGGCGGTCGGCGTGAGATCGTGGGGACAGGCCTCCTCCGCCACCGAGGCGTCCAGCACCACCTTGGCGGCTCGCGCGAGCACTGAGTCCAAGCCGCCGGTGATCGCAATGATGGGCACTCCCCTGCTCCGCAGCGACTCGATCAGACCAGCTAGCTCCTCCGAGTCGCCGCTCTTGCTCAGCACGATCGCTACATCATCCTCGTCCACGATGCCAAGATCGCCGTGGAGCGAGTCGACCGGATGGATGTAGCTGGCCGGGGTTCCGGTGGACGTGAGCGTCGCGGCGATCTTTCGCGCTACCAGGCCTGACTTACCCACTCCGGAGACGATGACCCGGCCTTTGGCCTCCTTGAGGAGCTCGACAGCCTCGGTAAACCGGGTGTCGAGCCGCTCGGCTACGGCCCTGACCGACGATGCCTCCAGCAGGAGCACCCGGCGTCCCAGTGCGGTTAGGTCGGCAGTATCAACGGGCACGGGTAGCAGACTCCGAGAAGTAACGTTCCATGATGTCGTCCCACACGCCTCGAGCCTTGAGGAGGGCGTCGGCGATCTCTCTCACCGCGCCGTGCCCACCCGCGGCCTGGGTCACGTACGCCGCGACGGCGCGCACCTCGGACACCGCGTTGGCGACCGCGATCGGGAGACCCACTCGCCGAAGCACCTGCAGGTCCGCGAGATCGTCGCCCACATACCCGACGTCGGTCCACTGCAGGCCTCGGCGTTCCAACAGTGCCTCGAAGGCTTCCAGCTTGTGGGGTCCCGGGACCTGCAGCAGCTCCTCGATCTTGAGCTCGCGGGCCCGAAGCGCGGTCGCTTCCGAGTGCCGACCGCTGAGCCAAACAACCGGTATGCCCGCGGCCCGCAGCAGGACGTGCCCCAGGCCGTCTTGAATATCGAACCGCTTGAGCTCGACCCGCTCGCCGGCGACCGGTCCGATCCAGATGCCGTTGTCGGTCAGTACCCCGTCGACATCGAGCGCCAGCAACCCGAGTCGCCGTGCGACCTCCGGATCAAGCGTGAGCGACATCGCGCGCCCGGTTCCAGAGCTCCAGTGTCCGATCGACCAGATCACTCAGTCGATCGAGCGGCCACTGGGTTGCCGGGTCGCTCAGCGCTCGCGCCGGATCGGGGTGGGTCTCCAGGAAGAATCCGTCCGCACCCGCCACCGCCGCAGCCGCGAGCAGGGGCGGGATGAACTCTCGACTCCCGCCACTCGACCCCGACTCGCCCCGGCCAGGCTGTTGCACGGCGTGCGTGGCATCGAAGATGACGGGAGCACCTGTGGCCGACCGCAACCGGGCGAAGTTGCGCATGTCTACTACCAGATCCCCATAGCCGAAGAAGGTTCCCCTCTCGGTGACGGCGACCTCCGCGGCACCTCCATCGCGTAGCTTCTCCACCGCTCCCGCCATCGCCTCGGGCTCCATCCACTGGCCCTTCTTTACGTTTATCGGTTTGCCGGTCCGACCGGCTGCGATGAGCAAGTCGGTCTGACGGCAGAGGAACGCGGGGATCTGCAGCACATCAACTACTTCGGCGGCCGGCGCCGCCTGGTGCGCCTCGTGAATATCGGTCAGGATCGGCAAGCCGCTGGCCTCACGGACTTGCGCCAGGATGCGCAGGCCGGCCTCGAGGCCCGGACCCCGAGCCCCACCCAGACGAGCGCGATTAGCCTTGTCGAAGCTGGCCTTGAAACAGACCGGAATACCCCGCTCTTCCGAGAGCCTGGCGAGGGTCTCCGCGACTCGCGGCAGAACCTCGCCGGGCTCGATCACGCAGGGACCGGCAATCAAGAAGGGCGTGCGGCTGAAAGACCACCGCATCAGCGCGCGAGCTCGGCCAGCTCCTCGGAAGCGGGAGCCGCGCCGCCCAGCCGGCGCCGGAGTGCCGCTCCGACGAATCCGGCGAACAATGGGTGGGGGCGGGTAGGCCGGGACTTGAGCTCGGGATGGAACTGGCACCCGATGAACCAGGCATGGTCGGGCAGCTCGATCACTTCCACCAATCCGCCGTCGGGCGACTGGCCCGACAGCCGCAAGCCATACTCGGCCAGGACGTCCCGGTACGCATTGCTGACCTCCCAGCGGTGCCGGTGCCGTTCGCTGATCTCGGCGGAGCCGTATGCCTGGGCCACGCGCGAGCCGGGCCGCAGCCGAGCGGTGTAGGCCCCGAGCCGCATGGTGCCTCCCAGATCGCTCACGTCTCGCTGCGAGGGCATGAGCGAGATCACCGGGGTCTCACAGTCCGGCGCGAACTCGGTGCTGTTGGTGTCCGGCAGCCCGCACACGTGGCGGGCGAACTCGATGATCGCAACCTGGAGGCCGAGGCAGATCCCGAAGAATGGAAGGTCGTTCTCCCGCGCCCAACGCACCGACTGGATCATTCCCTCGACTCCCCGCTCGCCGAATCCCCCTGGAATCAGCAGCCCGTCGAAGTTCTTGAGCAGGCGCCCGGCCGCGGCCTGATCGGTAAAGCGGTCGCTCGGAATCCATTCGATCTCTACCCGCGCGTCGTGGGGAATGCCACCGTGGGTGAGTGCCTCGTGCACCGACTTGTAGGCATCGTAGAGGGCGGTGTACTTGCCGACGACAGCGATTCGAACCTGCTGTTTGGGATGCAGGATTCGGTCGGTGATGGTCTTCCAGCCCCGGAGATCGGGGTCCCGCGTCTCCAACCTGAGCCGCTGGCATACCTCGCGATCGAGTCCCTGCTCCAGGAAGCGCAGCGGGATCTCGTAGATCGACTTGACATCCGGGCTCTCGATCACGCATCCGAAGTCGACATTGCAGAAGAGCGCGATCTTCCGTTTGATGTCGGGTGAGATCGGCTGCTCGCTGCGGCAGATCAGGATGTCGGGCTGGATTCCGATCTGCATCAGGTCCCGTACCGAATGCTGGGTCGGCTTGGTCTTGAGCTCTCCAGCTGCCGCGATGTAGGGGACCAGCGTCAGATGAATGAAGAGGGCGTTGTCTCGCCCAACTTCCTGCCGGAACTGCCGAATTGCTTCCAGGAAGGGGAGTGACTCGATGTCGCCCACCGTTCCGCCAATCTCGGTAATGACGACGTCGTGCCCCGGCGCGGTGCGGCGGATGGCATTCTTGATCTCATCGGTGATGTGAGGAATCACCTGGACAGTGGAGCCGAGATATTCGCCCCGCCGCTCTTTGTTGATCACCGTCTGATAGATGCGTCCGGTCGTCACGTTGTTCTGCTGTGACAGCGAACGATCGATGAACCGCTCGTAGTGTCCCAGATCGAGATCCGTCTCGGCGCCATCATCGGTTACGAACACCTCGCCATGTTGGAACGGCGACATGGTGCCCGGATCCACGTTGATGTAGGGGTCGAACTTCTGCATTGTGACGCTCAGACCCCGCTCGACGAGCAGTCGGCCAAGCGACGCGGCGGCGATGCCTTTCCCGAGGGAGGAGACAACGCCGCCGGTCACGAAGATGTACTTGGTCGCGTTCGGACCTGTGGTCATAGACTTACCCCTGAAGTGCGTGCCAATGGGCTTCGGCCCGGCGAAGGTCTTCAATCGTGTCTACACCGGGAACTGCTGACTGCTCCAAGCGGGCCACCCCGATCCTCAGGCCATGATGCAGGGCCCGCAACTGCTCCAATCGCTCGGCCACTTCGGCCGGACTGGGCGGCCAGCCCACCCAGCGGGTCAAGGCCGAGCGGGTATAAACGTAGATTCCCAGGTGCTGCCAATAGAGTCCCTCGCCTGGGTCGCTGGGCTCCCGTCGATGGGGAATGGCCGCCCGCGAAAAATACAGCGCTCGACCAGCGGCATCGGTCACCACCTTGACGCGAGCCGGATCGTCTACGTTCTCCGGATCGAGGGGAACCGCGGCCGTCCCGACATCGTCTCCCTGCGCCACGCGAGCGAGCGCGCCGGCGAGGGCCTCGTGGGAGATGAACGGTTCGTCGCCTTGAACGTTGGCCACTACGTCGAAGCCAGCGTACTCTGCGCGGGAGGCCACTTCCGCCACCCGCTCGGTCCCGGTCAGATGATTGCCGTTGGTCAGCACCGCCTGCACCCGGGAACGTTCTACCACCTTGGCCACCATGGGAGAATCGGTAGCAACCACCAGCTCATCGGTCAGACCGAGATCAATTACGCGCTCCACTACCCGGGTGATGAGCGGCTCACCGGCCAGAAGCTGGAGCGGTTTGTTTGGGAGACGGGTAGAGCCTAGACGTGCCGGGATGACACCGAGGACGCGCATCACGAAAGGTAATAGACGCCCCTGCGCGAGTCAAAAGTTGTGCCGTGAGGAAACAGGCTGACAGCTAAAGGCTAAAGGCTAACGGCTAATACGGTTAGACTACTGCATCTGAGGAGGAGCCTGAGAGAACTCCAGCGAGGGACAGGAAGTTGGAGAGCAGCCGTTTGCCCATCGCTGTGCCTACGGATTCGGGATGGAATTGGACGCCGTATATCGGATAAAGCCGGTGCCGGAGTGCCATGATTTCCGTGCCGTGGGGCCGGTCCGCTGACCAGGCGATGACCTCCAGTTCGGGCGGGAGAGCGGTGGGCGAGACCACGAGCGAGTGGTACCGCATGGCCTCGAACGGGTCCGGGAGGCCGCTGAACAGCTCATGATCGGTATGCGCAACCATGGTGGTCTTGCCGTGCATCAGCCGGTCGGCGCGCACCACCCGGCCGCCAAATGCCTCGCCGATGGCCTGGTGTCCGAGGCAGACCCCGAGGATCGGCACGACGCCCGCCGCGGCCTGGACCAGCCGCACCGAAATACCGGCTTCACGCGGGGTGCACGGCCCCGGCGAAATGATGATCGCGCTCGGCTGAAGCGCCAAAGCCGCATTGACGTCGATTGCGTCGTTGCGGTAGACCATCGGCTCGGCGGCCAACTCGCCGGCGTATTGGACCAGGTTATAGGTGAAGCTATCGTAATTGTCGAGGACGAGGAGCATTACCGGGAAGCTACGGTCGCTGGGGCTGCTCCGCCACCGGTGGATGGGGTGGAGCAGGCATCCCTTTGCTCACAGCCTGTCGGATGGAGTCGGCGCGCAGGGCGCCTGCTTTCCGAAGCGAATCCGCCATGCGGTTCATTCTACGCGTGACCTGCTCGGCTTGCCGCTTGGCGGCTTCACCAGCGGCTCTGCCGCGTTCTCCCTCAGCCCTGCCGATAGATTCCGCGCGTTGCTCGGCCAGCTGAGCCACGGAATCTGCATGAGCCTCGGCTGCCTCGGCGATCGAATCCGCCACCGCCTCGGAATCGGAGTCGAAGTCTCCCTTGGCCAGGTCCTTTGCCATATCGCTGGGTAGCAGGAGCGGGATGGTCACGTCGCCCGGTTTGAGGACCGCGTGACCGTACTCTACAAAATCAGGGGTCGCTGAATCGCCGTGGAGACACACGAACGTTCCTTCACCCCACTGGCCGGCATGAACCTGGAACCCGTCCTTATGCTTCTCCGAGTCGAGGTTGGCAGCCAACCGGCAGCCCGCGAGGCCTTGTGCGACCATGGAGTCATCGAGCTTGAGTTCGAGCGAGACCGCGGTGACATGCTTGGGAGCGTCCCGCAGGAGGGTGACACGATCAATGGTGCCCAGCTTGCTCCCGCCAAGATTGAAAGGCACGAAGGCGAGGGGGATGGAGATCGGGCCGGTGCCGGAGACCACCAGCTTGGCCTTCTGCATGCCCCTGCGGGCCAGATGCACCCCAAGCATCCCCACCACGAAGATGCCGAAGGCGCCGAGGAGTATCTTGAGCCAGTAGTTCCGCATACGTCCCCCGCAGCCTAAAGAGAATGTTTCAACGAGAGACGTTCGGGATCGGCCGAAAGTTTCACGGGCTAGCTTCCTCCGTCGCACCGACCAATAGGAGGGAGCGCGAGTGATCGAGGTCGACGGTCTACAGAAGCTGTATGGCGACTTCCCCGCCGTCCAGGGGGTTTCTTTCCGCGTTGGAGCCGGGGAGGTGGTCGGATTGGTGGGGCCCAACGGGGCTGGCAAGACCACTACCCTCCGCAGCCTTGCCGGCATCATCATCCCTACCCAGGGCCAGATTCGGATCGCCGGGCACGATCTGGCCCGCGAACCGGTGGCCGCCAAGTCGGCCCTCGCCTTCATTCCGGACGAGCCCCATCTCTTCGAGTACCTCACGGTAGAGGAGCACCTCCGATTCGTCGCCCGGCTGTATCGGGTACATGACTCGGAAGCCCGGATTCCAGGCGTGCTGGAGGAGCTGGAGCTCTCCGCTAAACGCACCGCACTTCCTGGCGAGCTCTCCCGAGGAATGAAGCAAAAGCTCGCCATCGCGTGTGGCCTGTTGCACCGACCTCAGGCCCTCCTGCTGGACGAGCCGCTCACCGGCCTCGATCCAGCGGGGATTCGGCGGATGAAGCGCACCATCGTCCGTCACGCCGAAGGGGGCTCGGCCGTGATCCTGAGCTCCCACCTCTTGCATCTGATCGAGGAGATCTGCGCCCGGGTCCTCATTCTCCGCCGGGGTCGAGTGGTGGCTTTCGGCACGGTGAGCGACATCGTCGCCGACCGGCCGGAGCTCGCCGGGCTACGGTTGGAGGACGTTTTTCTCGCACTGGTGGGACAGGAAGGGGAAACGGAGAGGTGATCCGGATTTTCGGATACCTGGTCTGGCGCTCCGGCTACAACCGACTCGTAAGGCAGCTTCGGCATCTCCGCAGCCCGAGATATGTCGCGGCGCTTCTCCTGGGTGCAGGGTACCTCTGGATCATTCTGATCGAACAACGGCCTTCCCCCGCCGCGTCGAGGGTGATAAGCGGCAGCTGGATCGAGGTGGTAGGCGCCCTGGCCTTGCTCGGCGCCGTGGCTTGGGGATGGATTTTCGGGGTGGAGCGGCGGGTGCTAGCCTTCTCCCCGGCCGAGGTGACGTTCCTGTTCTCCGCCCCGATCTCGCGACGAGGCCTGATCCAGTTCAAGCTGCTTCGCAACCAACTCCTCATCCTGTTCAATACCCTGCTCTGGACTCTGATTCTTTCCCGGGAGCGGTTTGGCGCATCCCCATGGCTTCGGTCCCTGTCGATCTGGATCCTCCTCACTACCCTCTCTTTTCACCGTCTGGGCGCCTCCTTCGTACGCACCAGTCTCTCGGAGCACGGTCGGTATGGCGTGCGTCACCGCGTGGTCTCGATGGCTGTGTTGGGGATCGTCTGTGTCGCGCTGCTGGTAAGCGTGGCGGAGGCGTTGCCTGCGCTCGAGGCTGGCCGGGCGAGTGGGGCCTTGGCCTTTCTGAGCGCATTATCGGCCCAGGCTGAGCGGCCGCTACCGCGCCTGGTGCTCTGGCCCTTCACTGCCATGGTACGGCCGCTCAGCGCCGTCACCACGATGGACTGGCTCCACGCCGTTGGCCCCGCACTCGCTCTGCTGTTGCTCCACGCAATCTGGGTAGTTCGGTCGGACAGCGCGTTCGAAGAGGCTGCGGCGGAGGCCTCCCTCGACCGAGCTCGGGCGGTCGAGCGGCGCAAAGGGCAGCGACGCCGGTCACCGGTCGCGCTTCAGAGGCTGCCCAGCTTCCTACGACTCAGCCCGGTCGGGTGGCGGGCGGGCGCTATCTTCTGGAAGAATCTGATCGCCGTTCTCCGCATGAGACGAACCCGTAGCGCAGCTCTGGCGGTGGTCGCGGCAGGAGCCGTTGCGGCACTCTGTTCAATTCGAGGGCAAACCACGCTCGCGGACGTGGCCGGCTGGCTGGCCCTGACTTGGGCCGGGGTCATGCTGGTGGTGGGCCCACAGTGGGTCCGCAACGACCTTCGCGGAGACCTGTCCAAGCTGGACCTGCTCCGCAGCTATCCGCTGCGGGGCTCCTCCATCGTCCAGGCCGAAGTCTCCGCGGCGGCGGTGGCCCTTACTCTAATCCAGTTCGCGTTGCTGCTGGTGGCCTACCTCGCCTTTATCAGGAGTGAGACCCTCCGCTTCGACCTGGCGGAGCGCACCATCCTCCTCGGCGTCGCTGTCGTCTACCTCCCGCTGATCAACTTCGTCGGGCTGCTCATCCACAACGCCGCCGCGGTTCTCTTTCCGGCGTGGGTGCATCTGGGAGTAGGACGGCCCGGAGGGGTCGAGGCCTTGGGCCAGAACATGCTCATGATCATCGCATTCAGTATCCTGCTGGCCACTACCTTGGTCATTCCGGTCAGCCTAGGTGGGGGCACGGTGCTCCTGCTGCATCCGTGGGTGCGGAATTGGGCCTTGATCCCCGGCACGGTGGTCCTGCTCGGCACCCTGGGTGCCGAGGCCTGGCTCGTGGTCCGGTGGCTGGGCCGGGTCTTCGAACGTACCGATCCCGCTACTGCAGGACTCCCTGCCTAAGTCGGTAAGCTGGTCGCGTCGGACTCGGCGGCCTCGAAGTGTCCGAAGCGCAGCGCGAGTGCAGGCAGCACGAAAAGGCTCAGAAAGGTCGAGGTGAGTAGTCCACCCAGGATGACTATCGCCATGGGACCCTCGATCTCACGTCCCGGGTCGCCGCTTCCGAGAGCGAGCGGGAGAAGGCCGAGCGCGGTGACGAGAGCGGTCATGAGGATGGGACCGAGACGCTCGAGCGATCCCCGGAGAGCCGTGGCTCGATCCCAGGTTGCCCCTTCGACCCGCACCAGATGCTCGTAATGCGAGATCAGCATCACTGCATTGCGCGTCGCAATCCCAAAGAGAGTGACAAACCCTACCAACGATCCGAGTGAGAGCAAGCCGCCGGTCGCGAACACGGCCAGCACTCCACCCACCAGCGCGAACGGTAGATTGGCCAGCACCAGGACCAGCCTGCTCCCCTCACCAAACGCCAGCCAGAGCAGCATCAGAATTCCTCCTCCAGCGAGCAGGCTGTTGCGCAGGAGCTCGCGACGAGCCGTACGTTGGGCCGCGCCGGTTCCACCGACGTCGGCGTAGACACCTCCTGGAAGTCGCAGGCCGGATTGCAGGCGAGCCTCCAGGTCGGCGGTCACGCCCTCGACGTCGCGCCCGGCTACGTTCGCAGTGACCGTCTGCACTCGCCGTGCTCCCACATGAGAGATGAGATAGCGGCCCGTGGTTCGCGCCACGTCGGCTACCTGCCCGACCTCTACCAGGCGTCCTTCGGTGGACATGACCGGGAGTGCCCGCAGATCCTCGGGTCGCGCGCGCCGCTCCGGCACCAGCGTCAACACGACGTCGGTCGAGCGGTTCCCCTCGAACGTGCCGGCTACCCGCACCCCACGGGTCGCGGTCTCCACGGCGGCGAGCACCTGATCGGCCCGGAGCCCGTAGCGTGGGAGCAGCTCCGGACGCAACCGCACGGTCACCTCGGGTGCTACTGGTGGCGGCTCATACTGCACATCGATTGCCCCGTGCACCTGGTGTAACTCCTCGGCTACCTGGCGGGCGGCCAGATCCAGACTGTCGAGGTCGTCCCCGAAGACTCGTACCACCACTTCAGCGGTGGAGCCGGTGAGGGTCTCCTCGATCCGCTCGGTCAGGAATCCGCGAATGGCAAAATTCACCCCTGGAAAGCGACTCAAGATTGCACGCAGATCATCCTGGACCGTCTCCGCATCCCGTCCAGTCAGGGGCACCAGGTCTACCTCGAACTCGGAGTAATGAGTTCCCCAAGTATCCTCCGACAGCTCCGCGCGCCCGACCCTCTGCGCGACGGAGCGCACCCGCCGATCTTGGCGTAGAGCCGCGGTCACCCGCTGCCCCAAGCGCAGCGACTCTTCCAGGGAGGTGCCGGGCACGGCCGACATATGGACGACGAAGTGGCCTTCGCGAAAGTCCGGCAGGAAGGCGGCGCCAAAGAACGGTATGGTCGCGACCGCACCAAGGCAGACCAGAGCAGTGGCGAGCATCACGCCCTTGGGGCGATCGACTAACCAGGCGAGCGCCCGACTGTAGCGGCCCTTGAGCCACCGCAGGGCCCTGGGCTCCTGATCCCGGTAGCCGCGACGGGCCAGCAAGAGATAGGCGAGTGCCGGAGTCACAGTGAGCGCCACGCCCAGCGATGCCATCGTCGCGAAGATGTAGGCCAGGGCCAGAGGCCGGAAGAGCGCGCCCTGCAGACCTGACAGCACCAACACCGGCACGAAGACGAGAGCCACCACGAAGGTGGCGTACACTACGCTCCCTCGCACCTCCAGCGACGCGTCGAGCACGACGGATCGTGCGCTCCGCGGTTGGGGCAGCGCCCGATTCTGCCGAAGGCGGCGGGCGATGTTCTCGACATCGATGATCGCGTCATCGACCACCTCGCCCAGCGCGATCGCCAGGCCGCCGAGCGTCAGGGTATTGATTCCGAAGCCGAGAAGGTCGAGGGCGATAATACCGGTGAGGAGCGAGAGCGGAATGGCGGTAAGTGATATTGCCGCAGCCCGTGCATCCGAGAGAAAGATGAGCAGGATACCAGTGACCAGAAGCCCGCCCAGCAGCAGGGAGCTGGTGATGTTCTGAAGCGCGAGATCGATAAACTCCGACGGGCGGAAGAGTGCCGGGTCCAGGGTGAGCCCGGCGGCCTTGATCGCGGGACCAAGGCGCTGCAGCGCGGCCTCAGCCCGCTCCGCCACAACCTTGGTATTGGCCCCGAGCTGGGCGGAGATAACCACGACGATCCCTCGCTCGCCATTCACCCCTCCCTCTCCGACGCGGGCTTCGGCCCCCTCGGTCACCCGGCCGAGATCGCGCAGCCGAAGCGATGACCCTGAGCGCGAGCGCACTACGGTCTCAGCCAATCCCGCTGGGGTCAGGATCTGGCCTTCGGTACGGACGGTGATGCGTTGGTTGGCCTCGTCGATCACTCCCGCGCCGCGAATGCTGGTGGCTTCGCGCGCAGCGCTGGCCACCTCGGCGATCCCGATGCCGTACAGTCGCAGCCGGTCAGGATCGAGCTGGATCTGGAGCTGACGCACTTCACCGCCGAACACCGCAACCTTGGCCACGCCAGGGGTCGCCAGCAGCCGGGGGCGCAGCACCCAATCCACGAAGGTCCGCTGCTGCATGGGAGTTCGAGAGCTCGACGTGATCCCCACCACGAGTACGGTGCTGGAGGACGAAGTGAGCGGGGTGAGCACCGGAGAACGAACCGTTTCGGGGAGGCGAGCAGCCGCCTCGCCTAAGCGTTCCGCCAGCGCCTGACGGGCGCGGTAAAGATCGGCCTGCTCCGCCAGAACCGCGGTGATGACCGAGAGACCTTGTATGGACTGCGACCGCACCGCGGCGATTCCCAGAACGCCATTGAGGGCATCTTCCAGGGGCTTGGTAACCTGGATCTCTACCTGTTCGGGAGAAAAGCCGGGAGCTTCGGTTTGGATGGATACTTGTGGCGGGGCGAACTCGGGAAACACATCAAGCCGCGCGTCGGCCAGAGTACTGGCTCCGTACAACACGAGCGCACACCCGAGTCCGACTACGACGCCCGCGTGCCGGATCGCGGCACCAACCAGCGACCTGAGCATCAGCGCAAGGCGAGATTCACTCGCCGACCTCTTCCCCTACCGTGACGCGAGCCCGGAACTCCTCGGAAAGGAGCTGCTCGGCACCGGTCACGACTACCGTATCGCCGGGTACGAACGGCGCTCCGACGATCCATCCACCGGCTGTCGGACGGTCGGTGGGAACCGGGGCCCGGGCGAAGCGTCCTGCCCCGCGCTGCAGATAGGTCCAGGTGAGTCCCTCCCATTGGACCACCGCGCGATCGGGAATTACCACCCCGGCCCTCGGCGCACCGGTCGTGAGCAGGCCCACCACCGGGGTGCCCGGTCGAGCACCGGCCCAGGAATGGTGGGCGCGATATAGAAATGCCGGCCGACGGGTGATGGGATCGGCTTCCGCCGCCGCCCCGACCAGGCGTGCCTCGACCCGCTCATCCGATCCCGCTGGTTGAAGCTCGAGGGAGGCGGGAGGCTGCTCTCGAAGGGTTCCAGGCCAAGGCAGTCTCACCATCGGCCTGCTGTAGTCGGTTACTTCCAACAGCACCTGGCCGGCTTCCACCACTTCACCGGGTTGCGCGCCGACCCGGGTGACGGTGCCATCGAAAGGCAGTGAGAGCGGGCGGGCATCGGAGACCTGAGCCAGCTGCCCCTTGGCGGAAACATGCTCGCCGAAGCGTGGCCATGTCGCATCTTGGGGTAGGCTCAGCCGGCCGGCGACTGGAGCGCGGAGCACCGCCACGCGGTCGGGCTCGGGAACAACCTCGCCAGCAATGGACTCCTCTGCCCCGGTAGTTGAGCGCTGCACCGGGGCGGTCTCCAGTCCGATTCGACGCAGATCGCTCGAATCCAGGGTGACGACGGCCTGGTTGGTCCCGATCAGACGTACTCTGCTAGGCGCCACGACGGGGGCCTCGCGAGCGGCTTCTTTCGCCATTTCGACGCGGTGCGCGCCGTACAGAGACACCAGCACCAGGATGACGATCGGAACTCCGACCCAAGTGATGAGCCGTGGCGTGATCCTCATGGGTGGCCCCCTGGGGCTACGCCATCTTCCGCCCGAGGATCGGGCCAGCGAGCGGCGTTCTCATGCCAGACGCCTGCGGCGCGCTCGAGCGCCAATCCCGCGCCAACCCAGCTTCGCCTCGCGCTGTGTTGCGTGCGCCGAGCCCGCAGCAGAGAGAGCTCGGCCTGCGCCACCTCGATTCTGCCGGTCTCACCCCGTTGAAACGCAATATCGGCAAGCTGGGCCGCTCGCCCGGCAGCGACCAACTGAGAGTCGGCCGCTGCCAGCTGGACTCGTGCCGCACGGCAGGCCAGTTGACCCGCACCGGCCTCACCAAGCACCTGGTCCTGGGCCTCAGTCACCCGAGCCGCCGCTGCGCCGCGTCTGGCGGTGGCTTCGGCGATGGGACCGCGGTTCCGATTGAGCAGCAGGCGCGGAAGGCTCAAGGCCAGCGTCCAACGATGCACGCCCTGATCCCAGATGAAGCCGGGCCCCACATCGAGATCAGGATACTGTTGTGCCACCTGCTGACGGAGGTCGGCCTCTGCCAGAGCATAGCCCGCAAGCGCGCGGCTAATTTCGGCTCGACTCTGGAGCGCGAGGGCATCGATCGAGTCCCTTCCGAGAGAATCGAGCCATTCGCATCCAGCCACGGTCGGCGGGGTCAATCGGACGCTGCCCAGCGCAGCAGTCGGCACTGCTATCGCGCGGGTGAGTCCGG
>Ga0070696_100000506_pt1 | contig 24604 bp, 25 predicted proteins | sample KBSK1253metaG_FD_65474 | JGI IMG/M metagenome (GOLD analysis project Ga0070696, IMG submission 65474) | Corn, switchgrass and miscanthus rhizosphere microbial communities from Kellogg Biological Station, Michigan, USA - KBS K1-25-3 metaG | ecosystem: Host-associated > Plants > Roots >... | reverse complement strand
GCTCCCAAGCAGGTGGCGACGGCGGCGCCGGCGTCCGAGTTCATGTGGCCGGCGAAAGGCAAGCTGCTCGCCGGCTTTGCCGAGCCGCGCTCCAAGGGCATCGACATCGACGGCCGACCGGGCGATCCGGTAGTGGCGGCTGCCGCCGGGCGCGTCACCTATACCGGCACCGGCATTCCGGGCCTGGGGAAGCTCGTGGTGATCAAGCACGACAACGGCTTCATCACGGTCTACGCGCACAACCGCAGCATCCTCGTGAAAGAGCAGCAGAACGTGGCGCGCGGCGAGAAGATCGCCGAGCTCGGCGCCTCCGATGCCGACCGGCCGAAGCTGCACTTCCAGATCCGCAAGGGCGCAGCCGCGGTCGACCCGCTGCGCTACCTCCCGGCGCTCTGAACGCGCGCCGCGAGCGCATCGGCAAGATCCGCCACCGCCGCCGCATAGAAAGCGCTGCGGTTGTACCGCGTGATGACGTAGAAGTTCTGCAGGCCCACCCGGTAATCGCCTTCGAGCGCCACCAGCGCGCCGAGCACGTCCTCTGAGGAGGGCTCCGGGTCGAGCGCCACCCCCGCCGCCACGATGTCGCCCAGGCGATGGCGCGGCCTGAGGCTGCCGTCGGTGAAGAGCGCCGCATCCGGCGCGAGCTTCGCCCGCAGCAGCACCGGCTCGCCGGTTTTCCAGCCGTGCTCGCGCAGGAAGTTCGCCACGCTGCCGATCGCATCGGCGCTCGAGCGGCGCAGGTCGATCACGCCGTCGCCGTCGAAGTCCACCGCGTAGCGGCGCACGCTGCCCGGCATGAATTGCGGGATGCCGATCGCGCCGGCATAAGAGCCCTGCAGCGCGAACACATCGGTGCGCGACTCGCGCGAGAGCAGCAGATACTGCTCGAGCTCGCCGCGAAAGAAGCTCGCGCGCGGCGTGTAATCGAAAGCGAGCGTGGCGAGCGCGTCCACCACGCGGTAGCGGCCCATGTTGCGGCCGTAGTTGGTCTCGACGCCGAGGATCGCGACGATGATCGCGGCGCTCACGCCATATTTGCGCTCGGCGCGCGCCAGCACCCTGCGGTTCACCTTCCAGAAGGCGGTGCCGCGGGCGATGCGCGTTTCGTTGATGAACTGCGCGCGGTAGTCCTGCCAGGAGGGCCGCTCGGCCGGCACGATGAGCTGCAATGGCGCATCGAGCCGCTGGGTGCGCGCAAAGACGCGCTCGAGCTTGACGGGGTCGAAGCCGTGGCGCTCGACCAGCTCGCCGATGAAGCTCTTGACGTCGGGCCGCTCGCCGAAGGACTCCGCCGCCGCTGTGCACGTCGCGCCGGCGAGCAAAAGAAGCGCGGCGAGCGTCCTCACGCGAGGCGCAGCTCGCGCACCAGGCGCCGCAGGCGCGCTGCACCGGGCGCGCCGACGATGGCGCCGTAGCGAAGCGAAATATAAAGCGCGCCGATGCGCAGGATGGCGCGCCGCGAGGCGGGGAGCGCACGCGCCGCGCGCGTCGAGTAGTCGCGCGGCCCTTCGTGCGGCGCGCGCGCCACGCCGCGCGCGGCGAGCTTGGCGCAGAACGCCTGCCAGGCTTTCTGTACCGGGTCGGGCCGGGTAAGGCGCGAAAGCGACCAGACGAGCAGCGCAACCGTCATCAGGCCGAGGAAGGTGAAAAGGAGCGCGGTGAGCTTCTGCCAGTCGGCGTCGCGCATGCCGAGCGAGAACATCAGGTCGCGCTGGCGCTCCGGCCCGTAGCCGAGCACCCAGACGTTCCACTTGTGCGCCACCGCCTCCCACTGATAGCGCACCGCGCGCAGCCATTCCATGTCGGCGCGCAGCATGAGCGGCAGCCCTTCGCCCTGCGGCAGAGCGCGCGCGAGGCCCGCGTTCACGCGCTGCGGCATCGCCGCCGCGGTCGGGTCGATACGCACCCAGCCGCGCCCGGCAAGGAACACTTCGGTCCAGGCGTGCGCATCGGACTGGCGCACGGTGATGATCTGGTCCACCGGATTCAGGTCGCCGCCCTGGTAGCCGGTCACGACACGCGCCGGGATGCCCGCCGCGCGCATCAGCACCGTGAAGGCGGAGGCGAAGTGCTCGCAGAAACCCGCTTTGCTCTCGAACAGAAATTCGTCCACGCTGTCGGCGCCGAGGAGCGGCGGCTCGAGCGTATAGGTGAATTTCCCCTTGCGCAGGAAATCGAGCCCGCGCGCCAGCACCTCGGCATCGCCGCCGCCGGCGGCACGCCACTGCTGCGCGAGCGCGATGGCGCGCGGGTTGTAGCCCGGCGGCAGGCGCAGCGCGCGCGCCAGCACGCCGCCGCTCTCCACGGTGGCGAGCCCGGGCGCGATGGCGGAGGTCATCTCGTAGCGCAGCCGGTTTCTCACCGGCACGTTGGCGAGCACCTGCCCGTCGAAGCTCATGCGCGAGGCGCTCGGCAGGCTGATCGGGCTCTCGAGCGCGAAGAGCCATGAGCGGTTGTGCGCTTCGAGCACCACCGAGTAGCGATAGACGCCCTGCGGCTTGAGCGGCGGCTCGAAGCGCACCGAATAGGCGGACTCGGTCGACCAGGTGCGGCCGTCGAAGTCCCACAGCACCGGGCCGCGCCAGTAGCGCAGCGGCAGCGGCGGCGGATCGCCTTCGAAGGCGGCGCGAAAGGCGATCGCGTCCGAGAGCGCGAGCTGCGACAGGTTGCCGGGCGCCATGGTGTCGGAGAGCCCGGTCATGCCGGCGTACGCGTCCTGCGGCAGCCCCCAGAGCGGCCCGTGCACCCGCGGAAACAGCACGAAAAGCGCGAGCGCCGCCGGCGCGCCGTGCGCGAGCAGCAGTCCCGCCGTGCGCAGGTTGGCGCGCACCGGCCGGCTCGGCGCGCTGAAGCTCACCAATGTCGCAGTGATGGCGAAGACGCCGACGCACATGGTGAGCGCCGTCGGAATCGACTGCGTGTAGAGGAAGTTGGTGATGATCAGGCAGTAGCCGAGGAACGCGGCGACCGTACCGTCGCGGTGCGTGCGCGATTCCAGCAGCTTCAGCCCCGAGAACAGCACCAGCAGCAGGACGCCCGGCTGGCGCCCAAAGAGCGTGCGGTACTCGACCCAGACGCCGAGCATGGCGACGAAGGCGACGGCGAGCGTCAGCCAGCGCGCCGGCAGCGGCGAGCGGTTGAGCGTGCAGGAGAAGCGCCAGCCGTAGAGGCATAGCGTGAGCAGCGTCAGCCACCACGGCGCGCGCAGCGCGTGCGGCGCGATGACGATGCCGAGCGAGCCGGTAAGCCACATGAGGTCACGCAGCGTAAGGAGGCGCAGGTCCGGCGAGAGCGGATGCGGCAGTGCCTTCATGCACGTCCGTAGAGTGCGAGTGCCTGCAGGCAGGCGCCCGATTGCGCTTCGCCGCGGCCCGGCGCGATCTCGACGCCGGGAAGACGCAGCCCGTATTGCACGCCCGAGCGCTCGGCGTCGAGCACCCAGCCGGCGAGCCGCGAGAGCCGCGTCTCGACGTTGAGGTGGGGCAGCATCGCCCAGTCGAGCCAGAGCTCCGCCGCCGCCTCGCCGGTGAACTGCTTGGTGAGCATGTCTTCGTTGCGCGCCACCGCCTTCCACGCCACGTGCCGCGGCGAATCCGAGAACTGATAGGCGCGTAAGCCCGCGTAGTCGTCGTTGCCGGGGGTCGGTGAGCGCAGCGCACCCTTCGCGCTCTCGGCGCTGGGCGCGGGCAGCGCGCTGCGCTCGGGGCGCGGGTAAACCAGGCAGCGCGCAGCCGGCTCGACGTAGCTCCAGGCGCGAAACACGCCGAGCGGAAAGCGCGTCTCGAGCATCACGCGCCCGAGCGGCAGCCAGCCGCGCGAGGGCGCCGGCACGCCGAGCACCACCTCCGCCATGCCGAGCGGCGGAACGTCGAGCACCATCTGCGCGCGCGAGCCCACATGGCGCACCAGGATCGCGGGGCGGTCGAACGCGCCGCGTGCCTCGAGGTACAGGCGGAACTGCGCGCTCTCGCCGGCAAATACCGGCTCCGCGCGCCCGACGCTCACCGCCATGCGCGCGAGGTTGCGCGCCGTATGCACCATGCCGGCGAAGCCCATCCCGGCGAGGAGGAACGTGAGCGCGAAGCCGAGCGAGAGCGAATAGTTGATCGAGCCGATCAGGAGGATGAGGAGCGTCAGCGCGTAGAGCCAGCCGAGCTGCGTCGGCACGATGTAGACGCGCCGGTGCACCAGCACCACGGTGCCCTGCTCCGGCGGCGTGAAGCCGTAGAGCCAGTTGGCAAAGCGCGGATTACGCTCGAGCAGCGCGCCGATCATGCCTGCGTTTCATCCTATGGGCCCATCGTACTTCCAGCGCCCGCGCCACGCGGAAAGCACGAGGTTCGGATACTGCGGCTGGCCGAGCGAGCCGTTGTAGCGGCCGAGCGCGCGGTAATAGTCACCGTTCTCCATGTCCAGATAGAAGCGCAGGATGGCGCAGCCGTAGGCGAGGTTGGTGCGCAGGTGAAAGAGATTGTGCCCCGGCTGGCCGATCAGCTTTACCCAGAAGGGCATCACCTGCATGTAGCCGCGTGCACCGGCGCGCGACACCGCATATTTGCGAAAGCCGCTCTCGACTTCGATCACGCCGAGCACGAGCTGCGGGTCAAGGCGCGCGCGCGTCGCCTCGTAGTGCACCGTGCGCAGCAGCTCGAGCCGCTGCTTGCGATCGGGGATGCGCTTCTCGAGCCGCGCGTCCATTTCCGCGAGCCAGCGGTGCGCGTCATCGCTCGAGCGAAACGCCATGGCCGGCACCGCGCGGTCCGAGACCTGCTGCGACAGCCGTGCGCGCACCGAGTCGGCGAGCGGCTCGTACTGCTGCGCGCCGCCCCACGCGCCAAGCGGCAGGGCGGCGAGGAGGCTAAGAGCGAGCGCTCTCAAGCGAGCTTCTGTTGCAGCAGCGACACCACGTCGGCGAGCGGCAGGTCGCTCGCTTTCTCGTCGCGTCGCGCCTTGTACTCGGCATTGCCGGCGGCGAGGCCGCGCTCGCCGATCACCACGCGGTGCGGAATGCCGATGAGATCCATGTCGGCGAACAGCACCCCCGGGCGCTCCTCGCGGTCCTCGAGCAGCACGTCGACGCCGAGGCTGCACAACTGGGCGTACATCTCGTCGGCAGCGCTGCGTACCGCCTGGCTCTTGTGGTAGCCGATCGGCACGATGCACGCCTGGAACGGCGCGATCGCCGCCGGGAAGATGATGCCGCGCGCGTCGTGGTTCTGTTCGATCGCGGCGCCGACGATGCGCGTCACGCCGATGCCGTAGCAGCCCATTTCGAACGGCCGCGTCGCGCCCTTCTCGTCGAGGAAGGCGGCGCCCATCGCTTCGGAGTACTTGGTGCGAAGCTGGAAGATGTGCCCCACCTCGATGCCGCGCACGATGTCGAGCTTGCCGCGGCCGTCCGGGCTCGGGTCGCCCGGGACGACGTTGCGGATATCGGCGACCTCGGGCTCGGGCGTATCGCGTCCCCAGTTGACCCCGGCAAGGTGAAAGCCCGCTTCGTTGGCGCCGCAGACGAAATCCGCCATCGCCGCCACGGTGCGGTCCGCCACCACGCGCACCTTCGCACCGACCGGGCCGAGGTAGCCCGCCGCAGTGCCGAGATGACGGCGAATCTCCGCTTCGCCTGCGAAGCGGAAGACGCCGATCAGCTTCTGCGACTTGATCTCGTTCAGCTCGTGATCCCCGCGGATGAGCAGCAGCACGAGCTGCTCGTCGTGCATCACTGCGATCGCCTTGACGGTGCGCGCTAGCGGCAGCTTGAGGAGCTCGGCCACCTGCTCGCACTTCGTCATGCCCGGCGTCGGCACCTTGCGCATCGCCTCCTTGGCGGCGGGCCTTGCCCCGGGCGAGAGTGCCTCCGCCAGCTCGACGTTGGCGGCGTAGTCCGACTGCGGCGAAAAGGCGATCGCATCCTCGCCGGAGTCGGCGAGCACATGGAATTCATGCGAGCCGGTGCCGCCGATCGCGCCGGTGTCCGCGGCCACGGCGCGGAATCTCAGCCCGAGCCGGGTAAAGATGCGCGTGTACGTGTCGTACATGTTGCGGTATTCGCGCTCGAGGTCGCGGTAATCGGTGTGGAAAGAATAGCCGTCCTTCATGACGAATTCGCGCCCCCGCATGATGCCAAAGCGGGGGCGACGCTCGTCGCGGAACTTTGTCTGCACCTGGTAGAAGTGCACCGGCAGCTGGCGGTAGCTCTTAAGTTCGCTGCGCGCGAGCTCGGTAATCACTTCCTCCGAGGTCGGCTGGATGACGAACTCGCGCTCATGCCGGTCGCGAAAACGCAGCAGTTCCGGCCCGTACGCCTGCCAGCGGCCCGATTCGCGCCACAGCTCCGCCGGCTGCACCACCGGCATGGCGAGCTCCAGGGCGCCGGCGCGATTCATCTCCTCGCGCACGATCGCCTCCACCTTGCGCACCACGCGTAGTCCGAGCGGCAGCCAGGTGTAGATGCCCGCGGCGAGGCGACGGATCAGGCTCGCGCGCAGCATCAGCCGATGGCTCAGGATCTCCGCCTCGGCAGGCACTTCCTTTTGCGTCGCGATGAAGAACTTGGAAGTTCTCATGGGCCGGCACCGGCATTGTCAATGCCCGTGGGCTGTGGAAAAATCGTCGAGGATTCTACTTTAGGCGGTGCTGGTCATGCTCGACAAGGAAGGCTACCGTCCGAACGTCGGCATCATCCTCGCCAATCCCCGGAACGAGGTGTTCTGGGGCAAGCGCGTCAATCAGCATGCATGGCAGTTCCCGCAGGGCGGCATCAAGCACGGCGAGACGCCGCTCGAGGCGATGTATCGCGAGCTCGAAGAGGAAATCGGCCTGCAACGCCCCCATGTGCGCATTCTCGGCCGCACCCGTGAATGGCTGCGCTACGAGGTGCCCGAGAAGTGGATGCGCCGCGCGCGCGACGGCGCCGGCGGCTGCTACCGCGGCCAGAAGCAGATCTGGTATCTGCTGCGCATGGTGGGGCGCGACTGCGACGTGAAGCTGCGCGCGAGCGGCCACCCGGAATTCGACGCCTGGCGCTGGCACGACTACTGGGTGCCGCTCGAAACGGTGATCGACTTCAAGCGCGAGGTCTATCGCCAGGCGCTGATCGAGCTGCACCGCTACCTGCAGGCCGACCGGCGCGCGCGGGCGCGCCGCCTGGAGTCCGCGCACCCGCAGTAAAGAGGCATCGCATGGATCGCGACTACGAACCGCTCCGTATCCGGGAGCTCGGGGCGAGCGCCGGCTTCCGCCGGCCGCTGCCGCCGCCGGCCGCGCGCGTCACGCTGGAATCGCCCGCCGCGCAGGTGATGACCGATCTCGCGTGCTGCGCGCCGGCCACCATCCGGCCGCAGGCGCCGCTTGCCGGGGCCAATCAATTCATGATCACGCGCGGCGTGCGGCTGCTGCTGGTGGCCGATGATCAGGAGAACGTGCTCGGCGTGATCAGCGCGACCGACATCCTGAGCGAGCGCGCGCTGCGCGTCGCGATCGAGCGCGGGCTGCGCCGCGACGAGCTCACCGTGGCGGACGTCATGACGCCCGCCGAGCAGGTGGAGGTCATCAGCTATCCGGAAGTCGAAAGCGCGCGCGTCGGCCATGTGCTCGAGACGCTGCGCCGCGCCGGGCGGCAGCACGCGCTGGTGGTGGACTTCGATGAGCTGCCGGCGCGAGGCCTGCTCGACGCGCCGTCGCGCCGCGCCATGGTGCGCGGCATCTTTTCGCTCTCGCAGATTGCGCGCCAGCTCGGCGTCGCGGTCCAGACCGGGGGCGAGGTGGCGCGCACCTTCTCCGAGATCGAATCCGCCATCCGCTAGTCATGATCACGCGCGACAGCCTGCTGAGCCTCGAGGCGTATGCGCGCGAGCGCAACGCGTTTCGCGCGCGCGTCATCGAGCACAAGAAGCGCCGCACGGTGCCGCTCGGCGGCCATGTGACGCTGCTCTTCGAGGACGAGCTGACCGTGCGCTACCAGGTGCAGGAGATGCTGCGCATCGAGCGCATCTTCGAGGAGGAGGGCATCCAACACGAGCTCGACGCCTACAACCCGCTGGTGCCCGACGGCTCGAACTGGAAGGCGACGATGCTGATCGAGTACCCGGACGAGGCGGAGCGCAAGCGCCGGCTCGCGGAGCTGAAAGGCATCGAGCGGCGCGTGTGGATCGAGGTGCGCGGCGCCGAGCGCGTCTACGCCATCGCCGACGAGGACCTCGAGCGCGAAAACGAAGAAAAGACCTCGTCGGTTCACTTCCTGCGCTTCGAGCTCGGGGCGCCGATGCGCCAGGCGCTCGGGCGCGGCGCCGGCGTCACGGTGGGAATCGATCACCCGCGCTACCGGGCGAGCGTCGAGCTCGCGCCCGAGGTGCGCGCCGCGCTTTGCGCCGATCTGCGTTAGTCATCGCGCTCGCGCTCGCCGCGTGCGGCTCGCCGCCGCGCACGCAGAGCGACTGGGAGAAGCGCAACCTCCAGGGGCAGCCGGCGGAGGAGGAGATCACGCCGCCCGCGTATCCGCAGGCGGCGAACCTCGTCGCGGTGCGCCTGCCGGATGCTGACGGCTTTCGCTTCTACATCGATCGCAGCACGCTCGCCGTCGGCAAGGACGGCGTGGTGCGCTACGTGCTGGTCGCGCGCTCGAGCGAAGGCGCCCAGAACACGACCTACGAGGGGATTCGCTGCGAGAGCGCGGAAAACCGCGTTTTCGCGGTCGGGCAGTCCGACGGCACCTGGGTCACGGCGCGCAGCGCCTGGCGCCCGATCAGCGCGCCGCGCCATCTCGCGCTCTACCGCGACTTCTTCTGCCCGGGCGGCCAGCCGGTGGTCGGCACGGCCGACGCGGTGCGCGCGCTCGAGCGCGGCGGCCGCTAGAGCACCACCAGATTGTCGCGGTGGATGAGCTCCGGCTCATCCATGTGCCCGAGGATCGCCTCGATCTCGGCCGAGGGCCGGCGCATGATGCGCCGCGCTTCCGCCGCCGAGTAGTTCACCAGGCCGCGCGCCACTTCGCGCGCGTCCGCGTCGAGGCACGCGACCACCGCACCGCGCTCGAATTCGCCCTCGACCGCCACCACGCCGATCGGCAGCAGGCTTTTGCCGTCGCGCACCAGCGCCCGCACCGCGCCGGCATCGAGGCGCAGCCGCGCCGCGACGCTCAGGTGATCGGCGAGCCACTGCTTGCGCGCGGCGAGCGGCACGGTCTTCGCGGTGAGCAGCGTGCCGATGCGCTCGCCCGCGGCGAGGCGCACCAGCACATCGGGCAGGCGGCCGTCGGCGATCACGGTGTGCGCGCCGCTTCTTGCGGCGCGCCGCGCCGCCTGCACCTTGGTGTGCATGCCGCCCTTGGCAAGCGCGCTGCCGCTGCCGCCCGCCATGGCGCCGAGCGCGGGATCGAGCGCATCGGCTTCTTCGACCAGCCGGGCGTTGGCATGGCTGCGCGGATCGGCGTCGTAGAGCCCGGCCTGGTCGGTGAGCAGCACGAGCGCGTCGGCCTCCATCAGGTTGGTGACGAGCGCACCGAGCGTGTCGTTGTCGCCGAACTTGATCTCGTCGGTCACTACCGTGTCGTTCTCGTTGATCACCGGGATCGCGCCGAGCTCGAGCAGCGTGCGCAGCGTGGCGCGCGCGTTGAGGTAGCGCTGCCGGTCGGCGAGGTCGGCGTGCGTGAGGAGCACCTGCGCCGTGCGCAGATCATGGCGCCGGAAGCAGCTCTCGTAGCACTGCACGAGGCCCATCTGGCCGACGGCAGCCGCCGCCTGCAGCTCGTGCATGGTGTGCGGGCGCCGCGTCCAGCCAAGGCGCAGCATGCCTTCCGCGATCGCGCCGCTCGAGACGAGAATCACGCGCCGGCCGCTGCGCACGAGGCGAGCAATCTCGTCCGCCCAGCGACCGATCGCCTCGACGTCGAGGCCGCGCCCGGCCGCGGTGACGAGGGAGGAGCCGACCTTCACCACCAGCGTCTTCGCCTGGGCGAGCGTGCTCACCGCGCGAGCTCCTGCGCCACCGCCTTGGAGACGCCGACGCAGCCTTCGCCGGTAAGCGCCGAGATTGCGTACCACGGGCGCTGCCAGCGCAAGCGCTTCACGATGCGCTCGGCTCGGGCGGTGGCGTCTGGCACGGCGTCGATCTTATTGAAGATCAGCCAGCGCGGCTTGCGGTAGAGCGCCTGGTCGTACTTCTTCAGCTCGGCGGCAATGGCCCGGGTGGTCTGGGTGGCGTCGTCGGCACTGAGGTCGACGAGGTGCAGCAGAAGCCGCGTGCGCGCAAGGTGGCGCAGGAACTGGTGCCCGAGGCCGGCGCCTTCGGCGGCACCCTCGATCAGCCCGGGAATGTCGGCGACGACGAAGCTCCGCTCGCCGACGCGCACCACGCCGAGCGAAGGGTTGAGGGTGGTAAATGGGTAGTCCGCGACCTTGGGACGAGCGCTCGACACGGCGCGGATGAAGCTCGACTTGCCGGCGTTCGGCGCGCCGAGGAGCCCCACGTCCGCGAGCACGCGCAGCTCGAGCGCGAGGCGCCGGCTCTCGCCCGCCTCGCCGCGCGTGAACTGCCGCGGCGAGCGGTTGATGCTCGACTTGAAGTGCACATTGCCAAGGCCGCCCTGGCCGCCGCGCGCCAGCAGCGCGCGCTCGGCATCCCGCGTGAGGTCGGCGACCAGGTCGCCGGTCTGTGCATCGCGGATCACGGTGCCGACCGGCATGCGCAGCTCGAGATCGTCGCCGGAGGCGCCATTGCAGTCCGAGGTGCCGCCGCGCCTACCGTCGGCGGCCCGGTGGATGCGCGCGAAGCGGTAGTCGATGAGCGTGTTGATGTTGCGGTCGGCGCGCGCCCAGACGCTGCCGCCGCGCCCGCCATCGCCGCCGTCCGGACCGCCGCGGCGGATGTATTTTTCGCGGCGAAAATGCGCCATGCCGTCGCCGCCCTTGCCGGCGTGCACCTCGATTTTCGCCTCGTCGATGAATTTCATGGTCCAGAAATGAAAAAGCCCTATCGGCTGCGATAGGGCTTTCGATGGGCTCGGTACCGGCTACGCCGGCGACTGTTCCACGATGACGCTCACGGTGTTGTTCTGGTTCTCGCCGCGTACCGTGTATTGCACCTGTCCGCTCACCCGCGCATACAACGTGTGGTCGCGGCCGATGCCGACGTTCGTGCCGGCGTGCACGCGCGTGCCGCGCTGGCGCACGAGGATCTGGCCGGCATTGACGCGCTCGCCGCCGAACACCTTGACGCCGAGGCGCTTTGCCTGGGAGTCGCGGCCGTTGCGGGAACTGCCGCCTGCTTTCTTGTGAGCCATAAGCTAACCCTGGACGATGTCGTCGATGCGGACTTCGGTGTACGACTGCCGATGTCCTTGCGTTTTCTGGAAGTGCTTGCGCCGGCGCATCTTGAAGATCTTCACCTTGTCGCCGCGCCCGTGCGCGAGCACGGTGGCCTTGACCGCGGCGCCCGAGACGAGCGGCGCGCCGACTTTGACGGAGTCGCCGCCGCCGACCAGCAGCACCTCTTCGAACGAGACGTTGGCGCCGACCTGCGCGGCGAGCGCTTCGACGCGCAGCGTCGCGCCGGCCTCCACGCGGTATTGCTTGCCGCCCGACTTGATCACTGCATACATGGGAACTTGATTTACCTTGCGCTGCAAAAGACCGAGAATTATAGCGGAAATCATGACCTTCCAGTCCATGCTGGCGCCGGTGGCTGAGGACATGCGCCGCGTGGACGAGCTGATCGCGGCGCGCCTCGAGTCCGACGTCGCGCTGGTGCGCAAGGTGGCCGAGTACCTCGTTGCCGCGGGCGGCAAGCGCCTGCGGCCGGCGCTGCTGCTTCTCGCCTGCGGCGCGCTCGGCTACCGCGGTGAGGCGCGCTTCATCGCCGCGGCGGTGATCGAGTTCATCCACACGGCGACGCTCCTGCATGACGACGTGGTGGATGAGTCGGAGCTGCGGCGCGGCGCGCCGACCGCAAACGCCGCCTTCGGCAACGCCGCCGCCGTGCTCGTCGGGGACTTCCTCTACTCGCGCTCGTTCCAGATGATGGTGGAGCTCGACGACATGCGGGTGATGCAGGTGCTTGCCGATGCGACCAATGTCATCGCCGCGGGCGAAGTGATGCAGCTCATGGGCAGCCACGATCCGCAGGTCGACGAGGCGCGCTATCTCGAGGTGATCCGGCGCAAGACGGCGAAGCTCTTCGAAGCCGCCGCGCGCATCGGCGCCGTGCTCGCGCGAAGCGCCCCGGAGATGGAGGAGCGCCTCGCACGCTACGGCGCGCACGTCGGCACTGCCTTCCAGCTGATCGACGATGTGCTCGACTACTCGGGCGACGAAGCGGCGATCGGCAAGCAGCTGGGCGACGATCTCGCCGAGGGCAAGCCGACGCTGCCGCTGATCCACGCGCTGCGCGGCGGCAATGCGGCGGAGCAGGCGGTGGTGCGCCAGGCGATCGTCGCCGGCGGCCGCGCCGACTTCAGCGCCGTGCTCGCCGCGATCCGGCGCTGCGGTTCGCTCGAGTACGCACGCAACGCGGCGACTCGCGAAGCCGCTGCCGCCGCGGCTGCGCTCGAGCCGCTGGCATCGTCGGATTTCAAGCGATCTTTGCTAGAATTGGCGTCCTTCTCGGTGGTCCGCCAAACCTAGCTCGGGGTGTAGCTCAGCCTGGTAGAGTACTGCGTTCGGGACGCAGGTGTCGCTGGTTCAAATCCAGTCACCCCGACCACTCCACTGCACTAGCAGCGAGTAATCGGTCACGTGCGGCCGAGCGCCGCTTTTGCGCTTGGCATGATAATCACGGGCGATGGGACGGCTGCTGGTTCTGGTTCTGCTCATAGTGATCGCCGTGTGGCTGGTACGCCGCGCGCTGCGCCGTGCCGCCATGCCGCAGGCGCCCGAGACGAGCGCGCTGCCCGAGGAGCTGGTGCGCTGCGCGCGTTGCGGCTTGCTCCTGCCGCGCGCCGAGGCGCGCCAGTCGGAGGGCGCGATCTACTGCAGCGAGGAGCATGCGCGGCTCGGACCGGCGCGCGGCGCGCGCGCACCCTGATGCAGGCGCCGCCGCGCTATCCCGAACTGCAGCTCGGCGCGCTCGAGCGCAGGCCGGAATCGTTCTGGATCTCGCTTGCGTACTTCAACCTCTATCGGGTGGCGCTGGCGACGCTCTTCCTCTCGCTCTCGCTCGTGTATGACGATGCGCTGAACCTCGGCTCGCACTCGCTCGCGCTTTTCCGCTACACCTGCGGCGCGTACCTCGCGGTCGCGGTGCTTTTCCAGGCGGTGCTGCGGCGGCTGCGGCGCAATTTCAACCTGCAGCTTTCGCTGCACGTCGGCCTCGATCTCGTTGCCATCACGCTCCTCATGAACGCGAGCGGCGGCATCCGCAGCGGCCTCGGCGTGATGCTGGTCGTGACGCTGATCGGCGCGGCCATCGTCGCGCCGCGGCGCCTGAGCTTTCTCTACGCGGCGCTTGCCACCATCGCGCTCCTCCTCGAGCAGGCGTACTGGGTGCTTGGCCATGACGCCGCGGTCAATGCCTTCGTGCAGCCCGGGCTCCTCGCCATGGGGTGCTTTGCCGCAAGCGGCGTCACCGGCTGGCTCGCGAGCCGCGTCGCCGCCAACGAGCGCCTTGCCGCCCAGCGCGGCCGCGAGCTCGCGGCGCAGATGCGGGTGAACGAGCTGGTACAGCGCGACATGCACGACGGCGTGCTGGTGCTGGATCGCACCGGCCGCGTGGTGCAGCACAACCCCCAGGCGGAGCTCTTCCTGCACGCCGAGCGGCTGATGGGCGCCGACATCGAAGTGCTGCTGCCGCAGTTCGCGCCGAGCTGGCGCAGCTGGCGCGAGGACGGCGCCGCTGCGGCGAGCGCCGACCTCACGGTGCGCGGCCGCGATATCCGCCTGCGGCTGCTCGACGCGGGCACCGAAGGCGGCCACAGCGTGCTGTTCGTCGAGGACACCACGCGGGCGCGCGAGCAGGCGCAGCAGCTCAAGCTCGCGGCGCTCGGCCGCCTCACCGCCAACATCGCGCACGAGATCAGGAATCCGCTCGCGGCGATCAGCCATGCCTCGGAGCTGCTCGAGGAGGAAAAGCGCGCCAACGCCCGCACGCGCCTCACCCGCATCATCCAGGACAACACCCGGCGGCTCGACCAGCTGGTCTCCGACGTGCTGCAGCTCAATCGCCGCGACCGCATGTCGGCCGGTCCGATCCGCGTGCATCCGTGGCTGCGCCAGTTTCTCGCCGAGTTCGTGGCGAACGAGTCCGCGGCCGCCGAGCGCTTCGCGCTCGACGGCGGCGCCGACGCCTGGATCGAGTTCGATCGCGAGCACCTGCGCCAGGTGATGTGGAACCTCCTGCGCAACGCCGCGCGCTACGCCGGCTCGGAGAGCGGCGCGGTGCGCATCGCGCTGCGCGGCTACGGCGGGCGCGTCGAGCTCTCGGTCATCGACAACGGTCCGGGCGTGCCGGCGGCGCGCCAGGGGCAGCTCTTCGAGCCCTTCTTCACCACCGAGGCGAAAGGCACCGGGCTCGGGCTGTACCTCGCGCGCGAGCTGTGCGCCGCCAACCGCGCCACGCTTGAATACGTGAACGACGGCCCCGGAGCGCACTTCCGGATCCTCTGCCGCGAGGCGCGCGCCGCATGAGACGCGCCGATCGCGCCGAGCGCGCCGCCGCCCAGGTGCTGGTGGTCGACGACGAGCCGGACATCCGCGAGCTCCTCGAGCTGACGCTGGTGCGCATGGGGCTCGACGTGGCGAGCGTCGGCACCATTGCGGAAGCGAAGGAGCGCCTGAAGAACGAGCGCTTCGACCTCTGCCTGACCGACATGCGCCTTGCCGACGGCGAGGGGCTCGAGCTGGTGCGCCACATTGCCACGGCCGCCGCCGAAGTCCCGGTGGCCGTGATCACCGCCTTCGGCAGCGCGGAGAACGCGGTCGCCGCGCTCAAGGCCGGCGCCTTCGACTATGTGTCGAAGCCGGTCGGCCTCGAGCAGCTGCGCGCGCTGGTGCGCGCGGCGCTCTCGCTGCCGGGCCGCGCCGAAGCCCCGGCGCGCGACAAGCGGCTGCACGGGCGGCTCCTCGGCCAGAGCGCGCCGCTCGCGGCGGCGCGCGAGATGATCGTCAAGCTCGCGCGCACCCAGGCGCCGGTCTACATCTCGGGGGAGTCGGGCACCGGCAAGGAGCTCGCCGCGCGCCTGATCCACGAGAACGGCGCGCGCCGCGAGCGGCCGTTCGTCGCGGTGAATTGCGGCGCGATTCCCGAGAACCTGATGGAGAGCGAGTTCTTCGGCTACAAGAAAGGCGCCTTTACCGGGGCGCAGGAGGACCGCGACGGCTTCTTCCAGGCGGCGAACGGCGGCACCCTCTTCCTCGACGAGGTGGCCGAGCTGCCGCTCGCCATGCAGGTGAAGCTCCTGCGGGCGATCCAGGAAAAGCGCGTGCGCAACGTCGGCGCGACGCAGGAGGAGCCGGTCGACGTGCGCATCATCTGCGCCACGCACCAGAAGCTCGCGGAGCTGGTCGCGGCCGGGCGCTTTCGCCAGGACCTCTTCTACCGCATCAACGTCATCGAGCTCGCCATGCCGCCGCTGCGCCAGTGCCGCGAGGACATCCCGCTCATCGCCAACGCGATCCTCGAGCGACTCGCGGGGCAGGAAGAAGGGCCGCCGGCACGGCTCACCGCCGCGGCGCTGGAAGAGCTCCAGCGCTACGACTTCCCCGGCAACATCCGCGAGCTGGAGAACATCCTCGAGCGAGCGCTCGCTCTCTCTGCGAGCGAGGAAATTGGCGCGGACGACCTGCGTCTCAGCGCTCCCGCCGGCACCGCGGCGGCTGGCGGCGCGGAAGCGGAGCCGGCGAGCGCCGAGGCGCTGCCCGACTACCTCGACGGTATCGAGCGCAAGGCGATCCTTGAGGCGCTCGGCAAGACCGGCTTCAACCGCACCGCGGCGGCGAAGCTCCTCGGCATCACCTTCCGGCAGCTGCGCTATCGCATGCAGCGCCTGGGCATCAAGGAAGATGAAGCTCGCTCCTGACGGCTGGCTCGCGCCATGCCGGCGGCTGGAGTCTCCCAATCAGGACGAGCGCCCGGCCGGCGAAGCGGTGACGCTGCTGGTGGTGCACTCGATCAGCCTGCCGCCCGGCGAGTACGGCGGCGATGCGATCGAGCGGCTCTTCACCAACCGGCTGGACGCGGCCGCGCACCCCTACTTCGGCACCATTGCCGAGCTCGAAGTATCGGCGCATTTTCTCGTGCGCCGCGACGGCGAGCTGGTGCAATTCGTGCCGACGACGCGGCGCGCCTGGCACGCCGGCGCTTCGTCGTGGCGCGGACGCAGCCGCTGCAACGACTTCTCCATCGGCGTCGAGCTCGAAGGCACCGACAGCGGGCCCTTCGAGGCGTCGCAATACGAGCGGCTCGCAGCGCTGATCGGCGCACTGCGCGCGCGGCACCCGCTGCGCGAGCTCGCCGCGCACAGCGACATCGCGCCCGGCCGCAAGAGCGACCCCGGCCCGGGGTTCGACTGGCCGCGGCTGCTCGGCGCGCTGTCGCGGTTTCACACGGCCGCTGACCACTAAATAACGGCGCCGCCGGCGCCAGGTTACGAGATGTAGTGCCTCATGGCCGTGGCACTAGATCTAGTGTCAGCACCTCGACTACAACCCTAAATCTTGCATCGCAGCACGGCGCGCAGCCCTTGCCAAGCCGAAAAATCGTGCGTACATTGCCAGCCATCCACTAGATCTAGGCTGAAGCATCCACTCCAGCACTAAGACTAGTAGGCCTAAAGCAAGGAGCGGGGAGAGCGCCATGCAGATCGTCCAGGAAAACGCCACCGTCACCCCCGGCTTTGGCCTCGCGCTCGGCGAGGGCACGGCGTCCGGGCGCCCTGCGTACGCCGACTACAAGGTGATCCGCCGCAATGGCGCGGTGGTGGCGTTCGAGCCCGCCAAGATTTCGGTGGCGATGACCAAGGCGTTCCTCGCGGTGAACGGGGCGCAGGGCGCCGCCTCCGCCCGCATCCGCGAGCTGGTCGGCACGCTTACCGAGACGGTGCTCGCGGCGCTGATGCGCCGCCAGCCGCAGGGCGGCACCTTCCACATCGAGGACATCCAGGACCAGGTCGAGCTCGCGCTGATGCGCTCGGGCGAACACGATGTCGCGCGCGCCTACGTGCTCTACCGCGAGGAGCGCGCGAAGCTGCGCCTGCAGGAGAAGGAAAAGGCCGCGCGCAAGGACACCGGCATCCACGTGGTGGAGAACGGCGAGCGCAAGCCGCTCGATTCCCAGGCGCTGCGCACGCTGGTCGAGGCGGCCTGCGAGGGCCTCGCCGCGGCGCCGGCCGCGATCCTCGAAGCGACGCTGCGCGACCTCTACGACGGCGTGCCGATGGAGGAGGTGCGCAAGTCGGCGGTCATGGCGGCGCGCGCGCTGATCGAGAAGGACCCGGCCTACAGCTATGTGACGGCGCGGCTGCTGCTGCACGGTATCCGCCTGGAAGTGCTCGGCAACGAGGCGAGCCAGGCCGAGATGGCGACGCGCTACGGCGCCTACTTCCCGCAGTTCATCGGCCGCGGCATCGATGCGGAACTGCTCGATCCGGAGCTCGCGCGCTTCGACCTGGCGCGCCTCGGCCGGGCGCTGAAAGCGGAGCGCGACCTCAAGTTCGGCTACCTCGGTCTGCAGACGCTGTACGACCGCTATTTCCTGCACGTGCAGGGCCGGCGCATCGAGCTGCCGCAGGCCTTCTTCATGCGCGTGGCGATGGGCCTCGCGCTGCGTGAGGCCGACCGCGACGCGCGCGCGATCGAGTTCTACGACGTGCTCTCCTCGTTCGACTTCATGAGCTCGACGCCCACGCTCTTCAACGCCGGCACGCAGCGCTCGCAGCTTTCGAGCTGCTACCTGACCACGGTGTCCGACGACCTCGAGGGCATCTACGAGGCGATCAAGGAGAACGCGCTTCTCGCCAAGTACGCCGGGGGGCTGGGCAACGACTGGACCCCGGTGCGCGCGCTTGGCTCGCACATCAAAGGCACCAACGGCAAGTCGCAGGGCGTGGTGCCGTTCCTCAAGGTGGTGAACGACACCGCCGTCGCGGTCAACCAGGGTGGCAAGCGCAAGGGCGCGGTGTGCTCCTATCTCGAGACCTGGCACCTCGACATCGAGGAGTTTCTCGAGCTGCGCAAGAACACCGGCGACGACCGGCGCCGTACGCACGACATGAACACGGCGAACTGGATCCCCGACCTCTTCATGAAGCGGGTCATGGACAACGCCGAGTGGACGCTGTTCAGTCCGGCGGACTGCCGCGAGCTGCACGAGAAGACCGGCCGCGCGTTCGAGGAAGCGTACCTGCGCTACGAGGACCGGGCGGCGCGGGGCGAGCTCAAGCTCTACAAGAAGATCCCCGCGGTGCAGCTCTGGCGCAAGATGCTCTCGATGCTCTTCGAGACCGGGCATCCGTGGATCACGTTCAAGGATCCATGCAATCTCAGAAGTCCGCAGCAGCACGTCGGCGTGGTGCACAGCTCCAACCTGTGCACCGAGATCACCCTGAATACCTCGGCCGACGAGATCGCGGTGTGCAACCTCGGCTCGGTGAACCTGGTCGCGCACATGACCGAGGCGGGCCTCGACTTCGCGAAGCTCAAGCAGACCATCCGCACGGCGATGCGGATGCTCGATAACGTCATCGACATCAACTACTACGCGGTCGGCAAGGCGCGCAATTCCAACCTGCGCCACCGGCCGGTGGGCCTGGGCATCATGGGTTTCCAGGACTGCCTGCATCGCCTGCGCGTCCCGTATGCCTCGGACGCCGCGGTCGAGTTCGCCGACCGCTCGATGGAGATGGTGGCGTACGCGGCCTACTGGGCATCGACCGAGCTCGCCGAGGAGCGCGGCCGCTACCCGTCGTTCTCCGGGTCGCTCTGGGACCGCGGCGTGCTGCCGCAGGACACGCTCGACCTCCTCGCCGGCGAGCGCGGCGGCTACGTCGAGCTCGATCGCAGCGCGAGCCTCGACTGGGAAGCGCTGCGCGCGCGCATCAAGCGCCACGGCATGAGGAACTCGAACTGCCTCGCGATCGCGCCGACCGCCACCATCGCCAACATCGTCGGCGTCTCGGCCTCGATCGAGCCGACCTACCAGAATCTCTTCGTGAAATCGAACCTCTCGGGCGAGTTCACGGTGGTGAACGACTACCTGGTCGCGGATCTGAAGCAGGCGGGACTGTGGGACGAGGTGATGATCGCCGACCTCAAGTACTTCGACGGCAATCTTGCCCGTATCGACCGCGCGCCCGCCGAGCTGCGCCGCCTCTACGCCACCGCGTTCGAGATCGAGCCCAAGTGGCTGGTCGAAGCCGCCGCCCGGCGCCAGAAGTGGATCGACCAGTCGCAGTCGCTCAACATCTACATGGCGGGCGCCTCGGGCAAGAAGCTCGACGAGACCTACAAGCTCGCCTGGCTGCGCGGGCTGAAGACCACCTACTACCTGCGCGCCATGGGCGCGACGCATGCCGAGAAATCCACCAGCAAGGCGGGCGCGCTGAACGCCGTGCCGGCGGTGGAAACGGCCGACGCCGGCATCAAGGTCTGCGCAATCGACAACCCTGACTGCGAGGCATGCCAGTGATCACGCTCGGCAGCCTCGCCTTCAACGGTCCGTTCTTGGCGCCGCTCTGGAACCCGCCACAAAGCGCGGGCCTGTATGCGGTGCTAGTGCCCGGATGGCGCCTCCTCACCTTCCGGGCACTTTATTTTGGTCAGGCGGAAGTCTTCGACGCCGGCCTCCTGAAGGCGCATCCGCGCCATCCGGAGTGGCTGACGATCGCCGGCACCGACTGGAATCTCTACATCGCCACCCACGAGATGTCGTTCTCGACGCCCTCGCAGCGCGAAAGCGCGGCGCGCGAGCTGGCGCGCAGCTACAAGCCCGAATTCCGGCCGGTCGAGGGAAAACCGGTCCCGAGCCTGCGCACGCTGTTGATCGCGCAGGCGCTGCGCAACTCACAGGACAAATAGCTCTGTCATGCTGAAGTTCGAAGACCTCGCGCCCCAGCCGAAGAGCGGCTTTCTGCCCGCCGCCCAGGCGGCCGACAGCCGCTTCGACGCCGGCAACGCCTTCCGCCGCGTCACGGCCGAGGACAAGCGCGTCATCAACTCCAAGGCCGACGTCAACCAGCTGGTGCCCTTCAAGTACAAGTGGGCCTGGGAGAAATATCTCGCCGCCTGCGCCAACCACTGGATGCCGCAGGAAATCAACATGAGCCGCGACATCGGCCTGTGGAAAGATCCGGCCGGCCTGACCGAGGACGAGCGGCGCATTGTCAAGCGCAACCTCGGGTTTTTCGTCACCGCCGATTCGCTGGCGGCGAACAACATCGTGCTGGGCACCTATCGCCACATCACCGCGCCCGAGTGCCGCCAGTACCTGCTGCGCCAGGCCTTCGAGGAGGCGATCCACACCCACGCCTACCAGTACATCGTCGAGAGCCTCGACCTCGAGGAGGCGGAGATCTTCAACGCCTACCACGAGGTCACCTCGATCCGCGACAAGGACGAGTTCCTGGTGCCCTTCATCGATGTCCTGACCGACCCCGCCTTCACCACCGGCACGCCGGCGAACGACCAGAAGCTCCTGAAGAGCCTGATCGTCTTCTCCTGCCTGATGGAGGGGCTCTTCTTCTATGTCGGCTTCGTGCAGATCCTCGCGCTCGGCCGCCAGAACAAGATGACCGGTGCCGCCGAGCAGTACATGTACATCCTGCGCGATGAGTCGATGCACTGCAATTTCGGCATCGACCTCGTGAACCAGATCAAGCTCGAGAACCCGGCGCTGTGGACCCCGGCATTCCGCGAGGAGCTGCAGGAGCTCTTCCGTCGCGCGGTCGAGCTCGAGTACCGCTACGCCGAGGACACCATGCCGCGCGGCGTGCTCGGCCTGAATGCGCCGATGTTCAAGGAATACCTGCGCTACATCGCCAACCGGCGCTGCCAGCAGATCGGCCTCGAGACGCTGTACGCCGGGGCGCAGAACCCATTCCCGTGGATGAGCGAGATGATCGATCTCAAGAAGGAACGCAACTTCTTCGAGACGCGCGTCATCGAGTACCAGACCGGGGGCGCACTCAACTGGGAGTGAAAATGGAAGAGGAGTGGGACCAAATGCATAGAATCACCGCATGCAAGGCCGAGGAGGACTACAAGCTCTGGCTGCGCTTCGAGGATGGACTCGAAGGCTCGGTGTTCCTCGGCAACCTGCTCGAGATCGGCGCGTTCCAGCTGTGGCGGGACGTGCGCGAGTTCGAGAAGGTGAGCGTCGATCCGCATACCGCCACCGTCACCTGGGAAGGCGGCATCCGGCTCGACAGCGATGTCCTCTATCAGGACCTCGCTTCCCGGTCCCACCCCATTCAGCATGCCGGCAGCAATCCTCCGCCGGCGGTTGGATAGTCCGCGCGCCAGGCGCCCGGGCTTCTTTGTTCAACTACCTTGAAGGAGCAAAGCATGGCGAAGAAAAAAGCCAAAAAAGGCGGCAAGAAAAAGAAGAAGAAGAAAGCATCAGGAAAGAAGAAGAGAACGTTGAGAAAAGCGGGTAACAAAAAGGCGGCAGCAAAGAAATCCGCCAAGAAAAAGAAAAAGGCGGGAAAAAAGAAAAAGGCGATGAAAGCCGCCACACCCCTGGCCACCACGACGGAACCGACGGCGACTGCGCCAGCAGCACCGTCGGACGCTGGAACCGGCGCGCGAGGCGCGCTGAATCCAGCCGCCGCGTGGCCTTTCCCGACGGGATCCCGGCCGTAGGCCGGGCCCCGGCGGGGAGGAGCAGGTCGCGCGAGCGCCTTGCCTGGCCCTTGAAGCTCAGCGGACCGGCTCAGGTCCAATCGGCCTAAGAAACGAGACCTCGGCCGGTCCGCGGGGCTTCCCTGAGAAGCCTGCATTTTAGCCGCCGTTCGGCTCCAAAGGCTGCCAGATCGCATCGTTTCGCCGCGGCCGGGACAAGTGTGCAGAAATGCCAGAAGTGATTGACAGCGTTAAATATTTCCACGTAGGATCAGGCCGCTGCAGTGCAGCACCGCGGGCATCGCAGTGCTGCGGGTCAAACCATCGCGCTCCGGTCGGCGGTCCCTCGAGGAGGGTTGCCGAATCCCAAGTCGGAACAGGGCGCCGGGGTCAGGAGGTGGCTTATGGTTGCATCGCTGTTGGCACGCGCCCACGCCGGCGCGAAGGGTCTGGTTGCGTTCATCGGTGTCGCCGCGTTCGGCGGCCTGCTTCTAGTGCCGCTGCATGGGGATCGCGCCAAGTCCCACTGGGGCTCGGCCGAGGCCGCTTTACTGGACCCCTCGACCAGCGTCGCGGGCGCCATCCAGGAGCTGCCGGAGACGACGCTCGAACGCGAGCAGCGGCTCATCACTGATTTCATCGCCAAGCGCTACCGCGTCTCGGACACGGCGGTGGCGAACTACGTCGCCGCGGCCTATCGCGCGGGCGAGCAGTATTCGCTCGATCCGCTCCTCATCCTCGCCGTGATGGCGGTCGAATCGCGCTACAACCCGGTGGCAGAGAGCCTGGTGGGCGCGAAGGGATTGATGCAGGTGATGCCGAAGTACCACCTCGACAAGCTGGTCGATCACGGCGGCGAGGAGGCGCTGCTCGAGCCTGAAGTCAACATCCAGGTCGGCGCCCAGATCCTGCGCGAATACCAGCGGCGCTGCCACGACACCGAGGCGGCGCTGCAGATGTACGCCGGGGCGTTCGATGAGCCGAGCGGTCAGTACGCCACCAAGGTGTTTGCCGAGCGCGCGCGGCTCGAGTTCTTCAGGCAGAAGGCGCGCAAGCAGCAAAGCGTCTGATCCGCTCGGACGCCTCCTCGATATCCGCCATGGCGCGGGTATAGGCGAAGCGCACGTGGTGCGACGTGCCGTTCGCGCCGAAGTCCACCCCCGGGGTCGCGGCCACCGCCTCACGCTCTAGCAAACGCAGGCAATAGTCGCGGGCATCGCGCCCGCAATCGGCATAGATGTAGAACGCGCCATGCGGCTCCGCCGGCACGCCCAGCCCGGCGCTCCGCAGCGCCGGCAGCAGCACATCACGCCGGCGTGCAAACTCGCGCCGCCGTTCCTCCAGCACGCGGATGCTGTCGTCGCTGAAAGCCGCGCACGCCGCGTACTGCGCTGCGGCCGGCGCCGAGATGAAAAGATGCTGCGCCAGCTTCTCGAAACCGCGCACCGCGGCGGCAGGCAGCACGACCCAGCCCAGGCGCCAGCCGGTCATGCAGAAGTACTTGGAGAAGCTGTTGACGATGACCACCTCGCCGGGGAGCTCGACCGCCGTCCATGGCTCGCTGCCGTAGACGAGCCCCTGGTAGATCTCGTCGACGATCAGCACCCCGCCGCGCTCGGCGATGAAGCGCGCGATCTGCTCGAGCTCGCTTCGAGGAATCAGCGTGCCGGTGGGATTGGAGGGCGAGCCGAGGATCAGCGCCTTGGTGCGCGCGCTCCAGGCGTCGCGCACCATGGCGAGCGTCGGCTGGAACGCGTGCACCGCGCTCACCGCGAGCGCCCGCGCGCGGCCCTCGAATGCGCGCACGAAATGCCGGTATCCGGGATAACCGGGGTCGGGCACCAGCACCTCGTCGCCCGCCTCGAAGTAGAGCGCCGCCACCGTCAGCAAACCGCCGGAGGCGCCGGCGCTGACGACGACACGCTCGGGCGGCACCGCCGCCCCGAATCGGCTCGCGTAGTGCTGCGCGATGCTCTCGCGCAGCTCGCGCAATCCGAGCGTCGCGGTATATGCGGTGCGACCTTCGCGCAGCGCGCGCACGCCGGCTTCCACCACCGCTGCCGGCGCGGTGAAGTCCGGCTCGCCGATCTCCATGTGCACCACGTGGCGGCCGGCGCGCTCGAGCGCCTGTGCTCGCGAGAGGACATCCATCACTTCGAAAGGTGCGATTTCCGCAGCGCGGCGCGCCGTCACCATGGGCGCGGCCATTCTACGGTGTGCCCCCTGCTATAGAATCTTCGCGTGGACGAGCAGCTGAAGAAGAGCGCACTCGAGTACCACCGCCGCACGCCGCCGGGCAAGCTCTCGATCCTGCCCACCAAGCAGCTCACCAACCAGCGCGATCTCGCGCTTGCCTATTCTCCCGGCGTCGCCGCCGCCTGCGACGAGATCGTGCGCGATCCGGCGAGCGCCGTGCACTACACCTCGCGCTCGAACCTCATCGCCGTCATCACCAACGGCACCGCGGTGCTCGGTCTCGGCGCCATCGGCCCGCTCGCTGCGAAGCCGGTGATGGAGGGCAAGGCGGTGCTCTTCAAGAAGTTCGCCGGCATCGACTGCTTCGACATCGAGATCGAGGAGCGCGACCCGGAAAAGCTGGTCGACATCATCGCTGCGCTCGAGCCGACCTTCGGCGCCATCAATCTCGAGGACATCAAGGCGCCCGAGTGCTTCATCGTCGAGCGACAGCTGCGCAAGCGCATGAAGATCCCGGTGTTCCACGACGACCAGCACGGCACTGCCATCACCGTGGGCGCGGCGATCTACAACGGCCTGAAGGTGGTCGGCAAGCGCATCGAGGAAGTGAAGCTGGTCGCTTCCGGCGCCGGCGCCGCCGCGCTCGC
>Ga0070696_100000505_pt1 | contig 24609 bp, 29 predicted proteins | sample KBSK1253metaG_FD_65474 | JGI IMG/M metagenome (GOLD analysis project Ga0070696, IMG submission 65474) | Corn, switchgrass and miscanthus rhizosphere microbial communities from Kellogg Biological Station, Michigan, USA - KBS K1-25-3 metaG | ecosystem: Host-associated > Plants > Roots >... | reverse complement strand
TCTGGCGCCTGATGCACGAGCGGCCTTACGTCAACTCGCTCGGCGCGCTCACCGGCAATCAGGCGGTGCAGCAGGTCAAGGCCGGCGTTCCCGCCATTTACCTCTCCGGCTGGCAAGTGGCGGCGGACGCGAACGATTCGCTGCAAATGTATCCCGACCAGTCGCTCTACGCGGTGTCGTCGGTGCCCACGGTGGTGAGACGCATCAACAACGCGCTCGCGCGCGCCGACCAGATCCAGTGGATGGAAGCCGATGGGAAAAGTGCAACGACCGGCTCCGTCGACTACTTCGCGCCGATCGTCGCCGACGCCGAAGCCGGCTTCGGCGGCGTGCTGAATGCCTACGAGCTGATGCGCTCGATGATCGAAGCGGGCGCGGCCGGCGTGCACTTCGAGGACCAGCTCGCGTCGGTCAAGAAATGCGGGCACATGGGCGGCAAGGTGCTGGTGCCGACGCAGGAAGCGGTGCAGAAGCTGGTCGCAGCGCGCCTGGCGGCCGACGTCGCCGGCGTGCCGACGGTGCTGCTCGCGCGCACGGATGCCGAGGCGGCCAACCTGCTCACCTCGGACGTGGACGAGAACGATAAGCCGTTCATCACCGGCGAGCGCACCGCGGAAGGTTTTTACCGGGTGAAAAACGGCTTGGAGCAAGCGATTTCCCGGGGGATCGCGTACGCGGCCTACGCCGACATGGTGTGGTGCGAGACCGGAAGACCGGATCTCGACTTCGCGCGCAAATTCGCCGAGGCAGTGCAGAAGGCGAGCCCGGCAAGATGCTCGCCTACAACTGCTCGCCGTCGTTCAACTGGAAGAGAAACCTGGATGACGCGACCATCGCCAAGTTCCAGCGCGAGCTCGGCGCCATGGGCTACAAGTTCCAGTTCATTACGCTCGCCGGCTTCCATGCGCTCAACTACTCGATGTTCGAGCTGGCGCACGGCTATGCCAGGGGCGGCATGACGGCGTTCGTCGAGCTGCAGCAGAAGGAGTTCGCCGCCGCCGAGAAGGGCTTCACGGCGGTGAAGCACCAGCGCGAGGTCGGCACGAGCTACTTCGACGAGATCACCCAGGTCGTCACCGGCGGCGCCGCGTCGACGACCGCGCTGCAGGGTTCCACTGAAGATGAGCAGTTCTTCGACGACAAGAAGAAGCCGAAGCTGGCAGCGGTGTGAGCCGCCTCTCAGCCGACGGAGCGCAAGTCGTCCCGCTGCACGAGCGGCGCTCGAACCTGCCGCAGGACATCGCGCGCTGCATCCTCGCCGGCTTCGACAGGCACTACCGGCTTTTCCGCGCGGCAGCGAGCACCGCGAAGGAGCTTTACGAGCGCGCCGCGTGGCGCGAAATGCGCGCGCTCGCCGCCGAGCGCATCCAGATGTACGACCGCCGCGTGCAGGAGGCAGTCGACCAGCTGCTCGAGCATTTCCCGCAGGCGGCGCGCGACGAGTCGTTGTGGCCGGCGATCAAGCTCGCGTACATCCCGCTCCTGCACGAGCATAAGCAGCCGGAATGCGCCGAGACCTTCTACAACTCGGTCGCCTGCGCCGTGCTGCACCGGCGCCACTACCACAACGAGTTCATCTTCTGGCGCCCGGCCGTCGCCACTGAGCACCTCGAGGGCGAGACGCCGTCTTACGCCTGCTATTACCCGCTGGTGAACGGTCTGCGCCAGACGCTGCGCAACATTGCTACCAGCTTCGACCTGACCAATCCCTGGGAGAACCCGCGGCGCGACCTGCGCAACATCGTGCATGCGCTGCGCCGGCACTTCCCGCGCCCGGTGCGCGCGCACCCGGACCTGCAGATACAGGTGCTGCGCTCGCTCTTTTTCCGCAACAAAGGCGCCTACGTCATCGGCCGCATCATCAACGGCCATGAGGAACTGCCTTTCGCGGTGCCGCTCCTGCAGAACCAGCGCGGCGAGCTGTATGCCGACACGCTGCTGCTGGGCGAGGACCAGCTGCTGGTGCTGTTTTCGTTCGCACGCGCCTATTTCTTCGTTGAAATGGAGGCGCCGGCGGCGTTCGTCTCGTTCCTGCGCTGGCTGATGCCGAAAAAGCCGCGCGCCGAGCTGTACATGGCGGTGGGGCTTGCGAAGCAGGGGAAAACGCTCTTCTACCGCGACCTGCACTATCACCTGAAGCACTCGACCGACCGCTTCGTCGTCGCGCCTGGCATCAAGGGGATGGTGATGCTGGTCTTCACACTGCCCTCCTTCCCGTACGTCTTCAAGGTGATCCGCGACCGCTTCGCGCCGCCGAAGGAGATCGACCGGGAGACGGTGATGGAGAAGTACCTGATGGTGAAGCTGCACGACCGTGTCGGGCGCATGGCCGACACGCTCGAATATTCGCTGGTGGCGCTGCCGCTCGAGCGCTTCGAGGCGGCGCTGGTCGACGAGCTCAAGCGCGAGTGCGGCTCGATGATCGAGTTCGATGGCGACGAGCTCGTCATCGGGCACGTCTATATCGAGCGGCGCATGCAGCCGCTCAACCTTTACGTCGAGGAATGCAAGCACGCCGGGGACGACGAATCGCTGCGCACGGCGTTGCGCGAATACGGCCAGGCGATCAAGGAGCTCGCCGGTGCCGGCATCTTTCCCGGCGACATGCTGCTCAAGAACTTCGGCGTGACGCGCCACGACCGGGTGGTGTTCTACGATTACGACGAGATCCAGCCGATCAACGACGTGCAGTTCATGCGCATTCCGCCCGCGCGCAGCTACGAGGAAGAGCTCTCAGCCGAGCCCTATTGGCGCGTCGGCCAGCACGACGTCTTTCCCGAGCAATTCGATGCCTTCCTGGTGTCCGAGCCAAGGGCGCGCGACATCTTCTACGAGTACCACCGCGACCTGCTCGATCCGGCGTTCTGGCACGCGAAGCAGGAAGTCGTCAGCGCCGGGGAGCAGGAGGACGTCTTCCCCTATCCGGAGGAGATGCGCTTCTCTAGGAAATCTCGCGATTCTCGGAGAGCCGCAGCCAGCCCTTAGCGATCCGGTAGATGATCCAGATCGCGTCGGCGGCCAGGATCAGGAAGCCGACCACCACCAGGGCGAGGATGCCGCCGAGCACGCCCCACAAGAGGCCCCACCAGAAGGTGCGAATCTGCCAGCGGTAGTGCGACGCGAGCCAGGTGCCGCTCGCGTCGTCCTTCTTGACGTAGTCGATGATCACCGCCGCAATCCAGGTGATGCCGAGGAAGAAGCCCGCGGCCTGTAGTGCATAGACGATGGTGGCCACCGTCTTCAGCTGTTGTTCATCCGCCATCTAGACTCCCTCGATCAGGACGCGCTTTTGCCGCGATCTCAAGCCAGCGGCGATGCGTACGCAGCTCTTCGGCACACCGTAGTGCTCGGCCAGGAATTCGATCAGCGCGGCGTTCGCCTGGTTGTCGACCGCACGCGCCGCGAGCCGGATCTTGATGCGCTCGCCGTGGCGGCCAGCGAATTGCGTGCGGCGCGCACCGGGCTGCACATGCAACTCGAGGATCACAGGGCGGCGGCCGCGGCGCGCAGGTGCGCGATGGGAATGAGCAGTATGTAGAGAATCAGCAGCAGCACGAGCGGCGAGAGATCGACGCGTCCCACGGGCGGCACGTAGCGCCGCAGCGGTCGCAGGAATGGGCGCGTCACCATGTCGAAGAGCGGCCCGAGCGGCGCGTCGGGATTGATCCACGAGATGGCGACCTGTACGAACACCGCGAACACCAGGATATAGACGCTGTAGCGCAGCAGGTCCACGGCGGCGACCGCGAGAATCGCCGCCGCGCCCGGCTCGGCGCCGAGCACGGCCGCCTGCGCCCAGAGGCCGAGGGCCTGGAAAGCCCACGCGAGCAGAAGCGTCGCAAGGTCGAGCCCCGCGAGGCCCGGAATCGCGCGCCTCGCGGGCATTACCGCCCAATTGGTCAGCGCGAGCACGAACTCGCCCAGGGGATTGCGAAACGGCACCCGCAGCCACTGGAAATGAAAGCGCGCGAGCAGCAGGAACACGAGGAACGCGACCACCGTGTCGATAAGAAGCGTGGCGATCTGCGCGAACATTTCAGTCTTTCGCCAGCTCGTCGCCGAGCTCGCCGCTGCGCTGGGTGGCGGCCGCCAGCGCCTGCGCCAGGCGCTCGGCGAGCTTCTCCTGCGCAAAGACGCGCAGCGCCGCTTCCGTGGTGCCGCCCTTGGAGGTCACCCGCGCGCGCAGCTCGGCGGGCGGCTCGGCGCTTTGCGCCGCGAGCTTCGCCGAGCCGAGCACCGTGTGCGTCGCAAGCTTGAGCGCCTCGGCTTTGCCGATGCCGGCGCGCGCGGCGAACGCGGCCAGCTGCTCGATCAGCCAGAAGACATACGCCGGACCGCTGCCCGACACCGCGGTGACGGTGTCGAGCAGCCGCTCATCGTTCAGCCACACGACTTCGCCGACCGCGCCAAGGATGCGCTGCGCTCGCTCGCGCTCGGCTGCAGTGACTTCGGGCAACGCGTAAAGGCCGGCGATGCCGGCAGCGATGAGCGCCGGGGTATTAGGCATGCAGCGCACGAGGCTGCGGTGCCCGCCGAGCCAGCGCGAGAGCGCCGCGATGCGCACGCCGGCGACGATGCTGATCACGAGCGCGTCACGCACGGAGGCGGCGACCCCAGCGAGCGCCGTGCGCGCGTCCTGTGGCTTGATCGCCAGTACCCAGGTGTCGGCCTTGGCGCTGGCCGCGTCGGGCGCCGTGCTGACGCGCACGCCGTGCTGCGCGACGCGCTCACGGGCCGACGGGCTGATTTCGATTACGGCGATGTCGCGCGCCGGGAAGCCGCGCGCCATCAGGCCGCCGATCAGCGCGTTCGCCATATTGCCGCCGCCGAGAAAGGTGATGCTCACGCGGCGTGCTTTTCCTTGCGCCGTGCGCCGAAGATCGCCGTGCCGACGCGCACCAGGGTGGCGCCTTCAGCGATCGCGAGCTCTAGATCATCGGACATGCCCATGGAGAGCGTATCGACCGGGAAGTCGCGCGCCAGCGATTCGAAGGCCGAGCGCGCTTCGCGATAGCGCTCGGGCGGCGCGGCGGGTTCCGGCATGGCCATCACGCCGCGCAGGCGCAGACGCGGCAGCAGCGCAATCGCGCTCGCCAGCTCGCGCAATTCACCCAGGCGCACGCCGCTCTTGCTCGACTCCCCGGAAACATTGACCTGAATGAGCACATTCAGCGCCGGCAACGCGGCAGGACGCTGCTCGGAGAGCCGCTGTGCGATTTTTTTCCGGTCGATGGTATGGACCCATTGGAAGCGTTCGGCGGCCACGCGCGTCTTGTTGCTCTGGAGCGGACCGATCAGGTGCCACTCGAGCGCGGGCAACGCGTGCATCTTTTCAAGTGCTTCCTGGACGTAATTCTCACCGAACGCATGTTGCCCTGCGGCGTGTGCCTCGCTGATGCGCGCGATGGAATGCGTCTTCGAAACCGCCAACAAAGTCACTGTATTTGCATCGCGACCGGCGGCGCGCGCCGCCCGACCGATGCGCGCTCTCACAACTTGCAGGTTGTCCGCAATTGTTGTCATAATCGCTTGAACCAGCGAAGAAAAACAACTTCGCACCGTCCGGGAGGGATTTTAATGGATCTCACTGAGCTGCTCGCCTTCGTGGTGAAGAACAAGGCGTCGGACCTGCATCTGTCTTCCGGGCTTCCGCCGATGATCCGCGTGCATGGCGACGTGCGCAGGATCAACGTGCCGCCGATGGAGCACAAGGACGTGCACGCAATGATCTACGACATCATGAACGACGGGCAGCGCAAGTTCTACGAGGAAAACCTCGAGTGCGACTTCTCGTTCGCGGTGCCGAACCTGGCGCGCTTCCGTGTCAACGCTTTCGTGCAGCAGCGTGGCGCCGCCGCCGTGATGCGCACGATCCCGTCGAAGATCCTGTCGCTCGAGGACCTGAAGTGCCCCAAAATCTTCGCCGACATCGCCGACCAGCCGCGCGGCATCGTGCTGGTCACCGGGCCGACCGGCTCGGGCAAGAGCACGACGCTCGCCGCGATGGTGAACCACATCAATGAGAACGAGCACGGCCATATCCTCACGATCGAGGACCCGATCGAGTTCGTGCACGAGTCGAAGAAGTGCCTGATCAACCAGCGCGAGGTCGGTCCGCACACGCTGTCCTTCGCCAACGCGCTGAGGAGCGCCCTGCGTGAAGACCCGGACGTGATCCTGGTCGGCGAGATGCGCGACCTCGAGACCATCCGGCTTGCGCTGTCCGGCGCGGAAACCGGTCACCTGGTGTTCGGCACGCTGCACACGTCGTCCGCGGCGAAGACCATCGACCGCATCGTCGACGTCTTTCCGGCCGCGGAAAAGGAGATGGTGCGCGCCATGCTTTCGGAGTCGATCCGGGCAGTGATCTCGCAGACGCTGCTGAAAACCAAGGATGGTTCAGGCCGTGTTGCTGCGCACGAGATCATGATCGGCACGCCGGCGATCCGCAACCTGATCCGGGAAAACAAGATCGCGCAGATGTACTCCGCGATCCAGACCGGCCGGCAGATCGGCATGCAGACGCTCGACCAGAACCTGCAGGAGCTCGTGCAGCGCAATGTCATCTCGATGGCCGAGGCACGCAGCAAGGCCGCCAACAAGGAAAACTTTGCCGGCTAACGAAGGAAGATAGCCATGGAACGCGAACAAGCCACCAAGTTCATCTACGATCTGCTGCGCGCGCTCATCGCAAAGCGCGGCTCGGACCTGTTCCTCACCGCCGGCTTCCCGCCGGCGATGAAGATCGACAGCAAGATGACGCCCGTCTCGCAGACCGCGCTCACCGGGCAGCACACCGCGCTCCTGGTGCGCGCCATCATGAACGACAAGCAGGCGGCCGAGTTCGAGGCGAGCAAGGAGTGCAACTTCGCCATCGCGCCGCAGAGCATCGGCCGCTTCCGCGTCAACTGCTTCGTGCAGCAGGGCCAGGTCGGCGCGGTGCTGCGGGTCATCACCACCACCATCCCGAACTTCGAGGACCTGCGCCTGCCGCCGGTGCTGAAGGACGTGGCAATGACCAAGCGCGGCCTGGTGCTGTTCGTCGGCGGCACCGGCTCGGGCAAATCCACCTCGCTCGCCGCGATGATCGGCTATCGCAACGACAACTCGCACGGCCACATCGTCACCATCGAGGACCCGGTCGAGTACGTGCATCCACACAAGAACTGCATCGTCACGCAGCGTGAAGTGGGCGTCGATACCGAATCCTGGCAAGCGGCGCTCAAAAACACGCTGCGCCAGGCGCCCGACGTGATCCTGATCGGTGAGATCCGCGACATGGAGGTGATGGAGCACGCCATCGCCTTTGCCGAGACCGGTCACCTTTGCCTCGGGACACTGCACGCCAACAACTCCAACCAGGCCATGGACCGCATCATCAACTTCTTTCCGGAGCAGCGCCGCCAGCAGCTGCTGATGGACCTGTCGCTCAACCTGAAGGCGGTGATCTCGCAGCGCCTGATCCCGAACCGCGAGGGCAAGGGACGCGTGGCGGCGGTCGAGGTGATGCTGAACTCGCCGCTGATCTCGGACCTCATCTTCAAGGGCGAAGTCCACGAGATCAAGGAGATCATGAAGAAGTCGCGCGAGCTCGGCATGCAGACCTTCGACCAGGCACTGTTCGATCTCTTCGAGGCCGGGCGCATCAGCTACGAAGACGCGCTGCGCTTTGCCGACTCGACCAACGAGGTGCGGCTCAACATCAAGCTGAACAGCAAGATGGCGAAGGAGAAGGACCTCAACAAAGGCATCGAGCACCTCGACATCGTCTAGCGTCGAGGCGCTCCCGAAGGCCGCGCCGGCGGCCTTTTTGTTTTTTAGGCCGGCACCAGGAACTCGACCGCCGCGCCGTCGATGCGCGCCTCGACCATGCCGGCCATCTGCTTCGGTTTCAGCTTGGCGGTGGGCTTGAGCTTGTCGTCGATGTGCAGCGCGAAACCGGTCCATTCGATCTTCAGGCACTTGCCGCGCCGCGTCGGCAGCATCGCCAGGCGCTCGCGATTCTCCTGCCAGTGCTCGAGGTAGTAGAGCAAGCGCTCGCGATGCTCTTCGGTGACGAGCACGACGTTGAGCTCGCCATCGCCGGGAACGCTGTCGTGCGCGAGATGCAGGTTCGGACCCACGTAGGCCATGTTGAGCGCCTCGAACATGACGTAGCGCCCCGAGATGTCCTCGCCGTCGAGTACGCCGGCGATCTCGAGTGGCTCGGTATGCACGGCGCGATCGCGCAAACGCCGCAACGCGCTCTCCACCGGGTCGGCGCGCTGCTTGAGATTCTCGCTCGCCGGATTGGCGAGCACCTCGGCGAACAGCCCCGCACCGATGCCCTCGATGAAATAGCGCTCGCCCCACGGCCCGCTCGCGAGACCCGCATCGAGCTTCACGCGCCGTGCGCCCTCCCAGCCGCGCACCAGCTGCTCGAGCGGCCGCGCCACCTGGCCGAGCGAGCGGGCGATGTTGTTCGCGGTGCCCGAGGGCAACACGGCGATCGGGATGCCGCGTCCGACCATGCGGCGCGCCACCTTGCCGACCGTGCCGTCGCCGCCCGCCACCACCACGAGATCGGCCCGCTTTTTCAGCGCGCGCTTCCAGCCCGGCTCTTTCACCGAGCGGTAGCGCACGTCGTGTCCCGCTTCGGTGAGAAGCCGGACCAGCTTCGTGGCCTCGTGCCGGCGCTGACGGCCGGCCGCGGGGTTGTGGATCAGGGTAATGCGCACGCTAATTGCTGCGGCAGGGCAAATGCGCATCCTCATCACCAATGACGACGGTGTCTATAGCCCGGGCATAGCCGCCTTGGCGCAGGTCGCGGCGCGTTTCGGCGAAGTCCGGGTCGTGGCACCCGACGTAGAGATGTCCTCCGCCAGCCATTCGATCACGGCTTCACGCCCCGTAAACTACAAGCGCACGCCGCTGCCCGGAATCGATGCCTATCGTGTGAACGGCACGCCCGGCGACTGCGTGATGCTCGGCACCACGCTGTGGGAAAAGGTCGACGTGGTGCTCTCCGGCATCAACATCGGCGCGAACCTCGGCAACGCCGTGTGGCATTCGGGCACCCTGGCCGGCGCGAAGCAGGCCGCGCTTCTCGGACTGCGCGGCATCGCCTTCAGCGCGCCGGCCACCGACAAGGAGCAGCCCGATTTCGAGCTCCTCAAGCCCTGGGTCGGCTCGGTGCTCGAGATGTTGCTCGCGATTCCCGATCTTTGCCTGGTCAACGTCAACTTCCCGGCGAAGGCGCCGCACGGCACGCGCTGGACGCGGCAGTCGCTGCGTCACTACGACGGACGCGTGGTGCCGATCAAGGATCCGATGGGCCGCACCCACTACTGGTTCACCGTGGTGCCCGTGGAGGCAACCGAAGAGGGCACCGATCGCTGGGCGATCGAGCAGGGCTATGTCTCGCTGATGCCGCTGTCGCTCGATCTCACCGACCACGCGGCGCTCGAGCGCGTGCAGCACCTGGAGGCCTGGAAGAAGCTCAAGTTCGCCTGATGGTGCGAATCGGCATTTCCGGGTGGCGCTACGATCCGTGGCGCAAGGTGTTCTACCCCGAGGGCTTGCCGCAGCGGCGCGAGCTCGAGTTCTGCGGCCGGCATTTCCCGACGGTGGAGATCAACGGCTCGTTCTACTCGCTGCAGCGTCCGGAGTATTACGAGCAGTGGTACCACGAGACGCCGCAGGGTTTTCTCTTTGCCGTAAAAGGCTCGCGCTACATCACGCACATGCTGCGGCTTTCGAGGATCGAGAAGCCGCTCGCCAATTTCTTCGCCTCCGGCATCCTCAACCTGCGCGACAAGCTGGGGCCGTTCCTGTGGCAGTTCCCGCCGATGTTCCGATTCAAGCCGGAGCGGCTCGAGGCCTTCTTTCGCCTTCTGCCGCGTACCACCGAGCAGGCTCTCGCGCTCGCCCGGCGGCGCGATGCGCGCATGATCGGCCGCTCGCGGCTCGCCATCGATGCCAAGCGCAAGCTGCGCCATGCGGTCGAAATCCGGCACCCGAGCTTCATGACCGCGGAGTTCGTCCGGCTGCTGCGCAAGCACGGCATCGGCCTGGTCGTGGCCGATACCGCGGGTAAGTGGCCGAAGATGTTCCATGTCACCGCCGACTTCGTTTACGTGCGTCTGCACGGCGACATCAAGATCTACACCAGCGGTTATTCCGACCGCGCCCTCGCGAGCTGGGCGCGGCGCATTCGCAACTGGGACCGAGACGGGCGCGACGTTTACGTCTATTTCGACAACGACGTGAAGGTGAAAGCGCCGTTCGATGCGCTCAACCTGATGCGCAAGCTCGGCTTGCGGTGGCAGCCGTCCGATGCGACCTGCGAGGAGCCGCTACCCCCCGTGCACCAGCCCGGCAGCCGCGTGCCGCGGCTGAAGTACGCCTACGGACCGCGCGTCACCGGCGGCAATCCGGCCTGGGATTACCTCGGCCGCCGGTGAGATCCGGCGACGATGTCGAACTGGTAGAGGCGGCACTCGAGCGCGCCGTTCCATAGCGGCGTGCGCCGCGAGGGCTCGAGCCGGATCAACTTCGGCAGGCGCAGATCGGCGGTAAAGATGTGGCAGCGCCAGCCTGGATAGCGCTGCTTCAGCGCATCGCCGAGCTTCGGGTAGAAGCGCGCGAGCTCGTCGGCACTGCCCATGCGCTCGCCGTAGGGCGGATTCATCACCATCACCCCGGCTGGCGCCGGCGCAGCTCGCTCGAGCACATCGGCCTGCTCGAGCTTCACCCAGCGCTCGACGCCCGCTTCCGCGAGATTGCGCCGCGCGGCGGCGAGCGCCTTGGGATCGGTGTCGCTGCCAAAGAGCTGCGGCGTGTGCTCGGTCTCGCGGCGCTCGCGCTTCACGCGCTCCCATCGCGCAGCGTCGAATGGCGTCAGGCGCTCGAAGCCGAAGCCGCGCTTCGCGCCCGGCGCGCGCCCGCGTGCCATGGTGGCCGCCTCGACCAGCAGCGTCCCGGCGCCGCACATCGGGTCCATGAGCGCCTGCGCCGGGGTCCAGCCGCTCAGCATGACGATGCCAGCCGCCAGGTTCTCGCGCAGCGGCGCTTCGCCCGCGCCGCTGCGCCAGCCGCGCTTGAAGAGCGGCTCGCCGGAGGTGTCGAGATACAGCGTCGCGCGCTGCGCCTCGAGAAACGCATGCACCCGCACATCAGGTGCTGTGCGCTCGACGCTCGGACGCTTGCCCTGCGCCTCACGGAAGCGGTCGCACACCGCGTCCTTGATGCGCAGGGTGGCGAACTCCAGGCTCTTCAGCGGGCTCTGCTGCGCCGTGACGTTGACGCGCAGCGTACGCTCGACACGGAAATAGCGCGGCCACTCGATTTCGCGCACCGCGCCGTAGACGTCCTGCTCATTGCGATAATCGAACTGCGCGACGCGCCAAAGGATACGCGAGGCGATGCGCGACCAGAGGTTCGCGCGATAGCACGCATCCCAGCCGCCGGCGAAGGCAACGCCGCCGGCGACCGCGCTGGCATTAATCTCGAGCGCAGCGAGCTCGCGCACGAGCAGCGCTTCCAGCCCGCGCGGACAGGTGGCGAAGAACTGCTCAGTACGGCTTGAAGACAACGAGCAGCACCGCGGCGAAGAGCACTAGCGTCGGAAATTCATTGAACCAGCGGTACCACACATGGCTCTTCGTGTTCCGATCGGCCGCGAAGTCGCGCAGCAGGCGTCCGCACCAGAGGTGGTAGAGGGCAAGCAGCGCGGTAAGCGCGAGCTTGGCGTGCAGCCAGCCGCCGGCGCCTCGGAACCAGCCGAGCCATAGCCACAGGCCGAAGGCGATGGTGAGCACGGCGCCCGGCGTCATGATGCCCCAGTAGAGCTTGCGCTCCATCACCTTGAAGCGCTCGCGCGAGGCGAAGTCGTCCGTCATGGCGTGATACACGTAGAGCCGCGGCAGATAGAACAGGCCGGCGAACCACGTCACCATGAAGACGATGTGCAAGGACTTGACCCAGAGCATCAGGCGCTGAAGCGACGGCGCGCGTACGTGATGGCGATGGCGTAGCCCGCGGCAGCATACGCCAGCAGCACGCCGAGGTGGACGAGCACCTGGCTCGGCCAGCGTCCCGCCACCAGCGGGCGCACCAGCTCGACGCCGTGGTAGAGCGGCAGCGCCTGCGCCACCGCGTGGACCGGCCGCGGCAGCTGCTCGGCGGGGAAGAAAACGCCGGAGATCATGGTCATCGGCGTCATGATGAGCGTCATGTAGAAGCTGAAGAAATCCCAGTTCCTGGCGAGCACCGTCATGATGAGCCCGCACGCGGCGAACGCGAGCCCGAGCAGGAACGCCACCGGCAATGTCAGCACCACGACCGGTGATGCCGCGAGCCCGAAGACTGCGGCGACCGCGAGAATGGTGGCGCCGGAAAGCCAGGCCTTGCTCGCGGCCCAGACGATTTCTCCCGCCACGATGTCGTCGATGGTGAGCGGCGCATAGAGGATCGCGTCCCAGGTTTTCTGGCCGTGCATGCGCGAGAAGCCGGAGAACATCGATTCGAACGAGGCGGTAAACATCGTTGCCGAGCAAAGCGTGCCGGCGGCGAAGAACGCGATGTACGACATGCCCTGCACCGAGGGCAGCAGCGCGCCAAGGCCGTAGCCCAGGCCGAAAAGCAGGATCAGCGGATCGGCCAAGTTGGAGAGCACCGAGGCGATGACGAGCTTGCGCCAGACGAGGAAATTGCGACGCCACACCGCGATCCAGCGCATCTAGTCTCTCAAATCGCGGCCGGTCAGCTTGAGGAACACATCCTCGAGGCTCGCCGGCCGGTGCAGGTAGCTGAGCTCGGGGCGCGCGCTCAGGTCGCCGAGCACCGGCGCCGGATCTGCGGCGTAGACGAATGCGGTGTCGCCGGCGCGCTCGACGCGGCCGGCAAGCTGCTTGGCGCGCCCCATCCACCGCTCGAAGCCGTTGCCATGCACCTCGACGACGTGCGGCTCGATGTGCTCGGCGATGAGCGCGCGCGGCGAGCCGACGGCGATCAGGCGCCCGCGATCCATGATCGCGAGCCGGTGGCACAGGCGCTCGGCTTCCTCCATGAAATGCGTGGTGAGGATCAACGTCTTGCCCTCCTGGGTGAGGCGGCGCAGGCGTTCCCAGATCAGATGGCGCGCCTGCGGATCGAGGCCGGTGGTCGGCTCGTCCATGAAGAGCAGCTGCGGATCATTGATCAATGCGCGTGCCAGCGTCAGGCGCCGCTTCATGCCACCTGAGAGCGTATTGATGCGCGCGTCCTCCCGGCCGGTAAGTCCGGCGAACTCGAGCAGCGCCGGCACCTTCGCAGCCACTGCGTCGCGCGGCAGGCCGAAATAGCGGCCGAAGACGAGCAGGTTTTCCGCGACAGTGAAGTCCGGATCGAGGTTGTCGAACTGCGGCACCACGCCGACGCGCTGGCGAGCTTGGCGCGCGCGAACCGGCACGGGCTCCCCGAGGAGCTCGATCTCGCCGGCGTCGGGATAGGTGAGGCCGAGGCACAGCCGCAGCGTGGTGGTCTTGCCGGCGCCGTTCGGCCCGAGCAGGCCGAAGCACTCGCCGGATGCAATATCGAGGTCTACGCCGTTCACGACGTCGAGACTGTCGTAGCGTTTGCGCAGCCCCCGACCGCGCAACACGCTCATGAACAGTATGCGCGGACGAGTCCCCGCAGGATGTGCAGCTTGCGATGGAAGAAGTGGTCAGCGCCTGGCACCAGCACGAGCGGCAGGTCCTGCGGCCGCGCCCAGTCGAGCACCGCGGCAAGCGGCACGGTCTCGTCGTGCTCGCCATGGATCACGAGCGTGCCCGGCGCTACTGCCGGCAGCCGAAAGCGCGTGACGGCGACGCCAATCAGCACGAGCTTTTCTGCCTTGACGCGCTGCGCGAGCAGCACTTGCACACCGGCGCCGAAGGAAAACCCGGCGAGCGCCAGCCGGGCTGGATTGAGCTGCGCCACGATGGCGGCCAGATCTTCGAGCTCGCCGCGGCCCTCGTCGTGCGTCCCCTCGGTTTCGCCGACCCCGCGAAAATTCGGCCGCCAGGCCTGGTAGCCGAGCTCGACGAAGGCACGCGCCAGGGTCTGCACGACCTTGTTGTCAAGCGTGCCGCCGAAAAGCGGATGCGGGTGGGCGATCAGCGCCACGCCCTTCGCTGCTTCGTCAGGATCGTCGACCGCGCACTCGATGCGGCCGACCGGGCCGGCGATGAATTCCCGGCGGGTGCTCGCCCTCACATGCGCAAGCGCTCGACGATGCGGCCGTGCCGCAGGTGCTCGTCGATGATCTCGTCGACGTCGGCCCGATCGACGTAGGTGTACCAGACCGCTTCCGGATAAACCACCACGCAGGGGCCTTCCTCGCAGCGGTCGAGGCAGCCGGCCTGGTTGATGCGGGTCTTGCCGGGCCCGGCGAGCCCGAGCTCTTTCACCCGGCGCTTGGCGTAGTCGCGCAGCTCGCTTGCGCCCTTGTCGTTACAGCAGACGCGGCCGCCGTCGCGCTGGTTGCAGCAGAAGAAAACGTGTCTTGCGTAATAGGACATACGCGATTTTAGCCGACCGCGTCTCGGCGCCGCGCGCCGAGCAGCATCAGATAGCCGAGCGCCACATAGGCCCAGAGCGCGCTGACGAGCCGCGTCACGGCATTGAAGTTGAGGAAATAGCCCTGCTGCCAGAGCTTGAGGGTCGCGCTGAGATACGGATTGGGCGGCGCCACGTTGACGAGCACGGTGGCCGCCATCAGCAGCACGGCCGCCGCCGCGAGGCGCGCCGCGCGCGGCATGGCGAGCGCGGCGAGCGCGACCACGATGCCGACGACCAGACCGAACTGCGCGCCGGGCGTGAGCCAGATGAACACGTTCTCGGCGTGCATCAGGATCGCGAACGCAGCGCTCTTCACGCCGAGCGCCGCAAGCAGCAGGGCGACAAACAGGGCGCGCAGCCATCGTCCCGGCCTCGCGAGCACCGAGAGCAGCAGCGACACGCTGACCAGATTGGCCGCCGCAATGAACGCCTCGATGCCGACGAAGAACTGCGGCGCTCGCGCGCGGCCGCTGGCCGGAGGCAGCCAGTCGCGCAGGTCGCCGGCGGCGAACAGCAGCGTCGCCGGATTGAGCTGCATGAATAGCCACAGCGCGAGCAGCGCAAGGCCGAAGTCGATGTCGGTGCCGTCGAGGAAGGCGGCGCTGCGCAGCCTCTGCATGGGCCCTGCAACGACCGTCGGGGCCGCCAGCACTGCCAACGCCGCGCCGCACGCCGCGCCCACCAGATTGCACAGCACATCGAGCTTGGAAGCGTCCCGGCTCGGCAGATAGCTCTGCGCCGCCTCAAGCGAGATGGACAGCACGGCGGCGCTCGCCAATGCGATGCCGAACGCAACAGGCGCGCGCCGGCTCGGATGAAAAGCCAGCACGCAGAGGAAGCCGTAGGGCAGGTAACCCAGGATGTTGAGCCCGGCGTCGAGCGTGATGAAGGCGCGCGGCCACGGCGAGGTCAGATAGGCGAACGGCGATAGCCCGAGATCGTGCCAGCCTTCCAGCGGATAGAGCGACGCATAGACCACCAGCAGCACATAGACGGCGAAGGCGATGCGCGCGAGCGACAACCTGCCGGCGCGGCGCACGGCGAATTCGGCCTCTTGCATCATCGCCGCCGCTGCCACACCTGCCAGCGTTCCTTGCCTGCCAGCACCGGCACCGATTGCGCCGCGGGCACCGCTTCGTCATCGTGCAGCAGGAATGCGGGATCGAGCAACGTATGCAATTCGTGCCCGGTGATGCCAAAGGGCGGGCCGCGCTGCCCATCGCCGAAATAGAAGAAGCCGGCGAGCACACCCTCCGGACGCACCAGCTGCGCGATGCGATGCGCCCACCGCGCGCGCTCGCGCGGCGGTAGCGCGCACAGGAATGTGCGCTCGTAAACCAGGTCGAACGGCGGCGCGGCGAGCGTAAAGAAATCCGCCTGCCTGACGCGCCGGCCGATTTCGCCGAGCTGGCGTTGTGCGGCCACGATCGCGGCATCGGAGAAATCGATGCCGAGCACATCGTCGCCGTGCTCGGCAAACGCGCGCACCTCGTATCCCGAGCCACAACCGGGCACGAGGACGCGGCGGCCGGCGCTTTGTCCTGCGAGCCACTGCGCGAGCTTCGCCGGCACGCGACCCGCGTCCCACGGCGTCACGCCGTCGCGGTAACGCGTGTCCCAGAATTGCGGCCTAGAAGAGTCCAGCGCCAATCAGCACCAACGCGGCGAGCAAGACGACCAGCAGTGCGAGCAGCAGCCGATTGCGCCGCGCATGCTCGGCCGTGAGGCGGTCGACCGCGCTGCGCAACTCGCCCAGGCGGTCCTGCGCCAGCGCGCGATGCACGAGCCGCGGCAATTGCGGCAGTGTGCTCGCCCAGTAGGGCGCTTCGCGGCGCGCGGTGCGCAGGAAGCCGCGCCAGCCCACCTGCTCGTTCATCCAGCGCTCGAGGAACGGTTTCGCGGTGGTCCAGAGGTCGAGGTCCGGATCGAGCTGGCGGCCGAGGCCTTCGATGTTGAGCAGCGTCTTCTGCAGCATGACGAGCTGCGGCTGGATCTCGACGTTGAAGCGTCGCGATGTCTGGAAGAGGCGCAGCAGCAGGCGGCCGAAGTAGATCTCCTTCAGCGGCCGGGCGAACACCGGCTCGCACACCGCGCGGATCGCCGCCTCGAACTGGTCGATACGCGTCGCCGGCGGCACCCAGCCGGCGTCGAGGTGCGCCTGCGCCACGCGCCGGTAATCGCGATTGAAAAAGGCGAGAAAGTTCTGCGCGAGATAGTTCTTATCCACCTCGGTGAGCGTGCCCATGATGCCGAAGTCGAGCGCGATATAGCGGCCGCGGTGCTCGCCCTCCACGGCCACGAAAATGTTTCCCGGGTGCATGTCGGCATGGAAAAAGCCGTCGCGGAACACCTGCGTGAAGCAGATCTCGACGCCGGCGCGCGCGAGCGCCTTGAGATCGACGCCACGCTCCTGCAGCACGGCGATGTGCGAGACCGGCACACCATGCATGCGCTCCATCGTCATTACCCTCTCGGAGCACAGGTCCCAGTGCACCTCGGGCACCGCGAGGAGCGGCGAATAGGCGAAGTTGCGGCGCAATTGGCTGGCGTTCGCCGCCTCGCGCATCAGATCGAGCTCCTCGCCCAGGTGATGCGCGAACTCCGCCACGACTTCGCGCGGCTTCAAGCGCCGCGCTTCCGCCGACAGGCGCTCAACCAGCGCGGCCGCCGTCTGCAGCAGCGCCAGATCCTTTGCAACCTCGTGCTCGACGCCGGGCCGCAGCACCTTGATCGCGACCTCGCGGCCATCGTGCAGCGTGGCGAGATGCACCTGCGCGATTGAGGCGCTCGCCACCGGCGTGCGCTCGATGGTGGCGAAGAGCTCGCCGAGCGGCCGGCCGAGGCTGCGCTGGATCTCGGCAAAGGCAAGCCCCGGGTCGAACGGCGGCACCCGATCCTGCAGTTTTGCGAGCTCATCGGCGATATCCGGCGGCAGCAGGTCGCGGCGCGTGGACAGCACCTGGCCGAACTTGACGAAGATCGGGCCGAGGCGCTCGAACGCCTCACGCAGCCGCTGGCCGCGCGGCTCGGGCCGCCGCCCGGCGAGCAGCCGCAGCAGGAAATCGCCCGGGAGGCGCGGCATGAACTCGTGCAGGCCATAGCTCACCGCAATGGCGAAGATGCGCACCAGGCGCGCGAGCCTAATCAAGGCGCGCGATCCGCTGCTCGAGCTCGTCGAGCGCGCCGCCGAGGCGGGCGATGCCGGCTGCGAGTTGCGCCAGCTCGGCGCGGCGCACGACCATCCGGCGCTCATCGACGACGTAGGCCACCAGCGCCTCGCGCGTGCGCGCCGCGGCGTCGCGCTGCCAGCGCACGAGGGCGCGCACGCCGTCGCCGATGCGCTGCGCCGCCACGTCGCCCACCAGGCGAGAGAGTTCCTCCTCGATATCCGGGCGCAAATGGCGCGCGAGGTAGCGCAGCTCATCGGCAAAGGGGCCCGAGCCGCGGATGCCGCCGAGCGTAACCACCGCGCTCGGCTCGCCGCCGCCCGGCTCGATGCGGCCGGCGGCGCCGACCTGCACGCGCAAAGGGGGAAGCAGCGCAAGGCGCAGCTCGGTCGCCTCGCCGGCAAACGGCACCAGCCGCTCGCGCGCCCAGCGCTCGCGGTCGAGAAGCTGGTTAAGCAGAAAGCAAAAGGCCACCGCGGGGGTGGCCTTTGCCGGAGAAGTCGCGTCGCTCAATGCATCTGCTGGATGCCGGCGAGCAGCCAGCCGCTCGAGCCGTCGGCGGGCTTGACCAGGTTCCAAACTTCTTCGAAGCCCACGGCGTCGGTGCCTGGGGTCTCGCGCACCATGCCGGAGAAACGCACCGCCGCCCAATGCCGATCGCGCTCGCTGGCGAGCTCGAGCAGGTCGGCATTCAGCGCCACGACGTCCGTCTGCTGCGCGCCGGCCGGCAGGTCACGGCGCAGCTCGTCGAACATCTCGCGCGTGGTGAATTCGCGGATTTCGTCCAGCCGTCCCGCATCGTTCGCGAGCTGCAGCTTGATGAAGTTCATCTTTGCCGTGCGCAGGAAGCCCGCGGTGTCGAAGCCCGCTGGCACGTGCGAGGCGCTCGCGCTGCTGGCGCTCGTCAGCTGCGAGGGCGGCGGCGCCGGCACCGTCTCGTCGCCAAGACCGGCGAGCTGCACCGGCCGTGGCCGCTCGGCGCGGCGCGCCATCGCGCTGCGAATTGCGAAGACGATTGCCACAGCGACTGCCGCGAGAAGCAGGAGGCCGAGCAAGCCGCTGCCGCCGAAGAGATAGCCGAGCAAACCACCGAGTGCGAGGCCGCCAAGCAGCCCGCCAATCCCGCCCCAGCGGCTCGGCGGCTGCGGCGCGGCCTGTGGTTGTTGCGCCGGCTTTGCCGGCGCGGAAGCGGGCGGTGGGGCGACGTTGCGCTGGGTGCCAACCGATCGACCGCCGCCCAGCCGGCGCGCGTCAGCATCGGTCGCCACCAGGGCGGCGCCGAAAAAGATGAGCGAAATTCCAAGTAACCACTTACGCATATACAGACCTCCGGTAGCCCATGCTATCAAAATCGCACGGCGCGATGCACCGCGACGACGCCGGCCGCAAGGTTATAGATCTCCACCGTGCCGAAACCCGCGGCCTCGAGCATGGTCTTCAGCGCCGCCTGGTCCGGATGCATGCGGATCGATTCGGCGAGGTAGCGATACGGTTCGCCCGAACCCACCACGCGCTCGCCGAGCCACGGCAGCATGCGGAACGAGTAGAGATCGTAGAGCGGCTTGAGCGGGGCCCAGACGCGCGAGAACTCGAGCACCACGAGCCGGCCGCCTTGCTTCAGGACGCGCGCCATCTCGGCAAGCGCCCGCTCCTTGTGCGTCATGTTGCGCAGGCCGAAGCCGACGGTGACGCAGTCGAAATAGCCGGCCGCGAAGGGCAGGCGTTCGGCGTCGCACTGCACCGCGGGCGCCAGCACGCCGCCATCGAGCAGGCGATCGCGTCCGCGCTGGAGCATCTTGCGGTTGACGTCCGTCGCCCACACCTCGCCCTGCGGCGCCACGCGCCGCGCGAGCGCCGCGGCGAGATCGCCGCTGCCCGCCGCGACGTCGAGCACGCGCTCGCCGGGACGCGGGCGCGCGCAGGCGATGGCGAATGCCTTCCAGTAGCGATGCAGGCCGAGCGACATGAGATCGTTCATCACGTCGTAGCGTTCGGCGACCCGATCGAACACCTCGGCGACGCGGTCCGCTTTCTCCGCTTCGCCGACCTTGCGAAAACCGAAGTCGACTTCCCTGGTCATGGCTTACTCGCGCGTGGCACCCGCCTCCTTTACTTTGGCGAGGTATTGCGCCCAAAGTTTCTCCTGGTTCTCGCCAAGCTCGTACAGGTAGTCCCAGGAATAGATGCCGGTGCTGTGGCCGTCGGAAAAGACCGGCTGCACGGCGTACGAGCCGACCGGATCGAGCGAGCGGATCTCGACATTGCGCTTGCCGGTCTGCAGCACTTCCTGTCCGGGCCCGTGGCCTTTCACCTCAGCCGAAGGCGAGTAGACGCGCAGGTACTCGTAAGGCAGCCGGAAGCTCTTGCCATCGGCGAACGCGATCTCGAGCACGCGCGATTTCTGGTGCAGCGTGATGAGCGTCGGCACGCGCTCGCTCACGACACCGGCTCGTAAGCCACGCGCTCGAAGTCGGCGCCGCGTTCCACAAGCTCGGTGAGGCGCACACGCGACGGGGTGTCGCCGTGAAGCTCGATTACGCGCTTCGGTTTGTACGATCCGGATGCCAGCACCAGCGACGCCGGCGAGTTGAGGGCCGGCGCGGCGCTGAGCGCAAGTGCCGGCACCCAGCTTTCCTGCTGCACATTGAGCCCGGTAGGGCGCACGGCGAGCGGCGTCGGTATGCCGGGCAGCAGCTTCACGCCCACATGCAGGTCACCGTTGTCCGCCGCCATCAGCCAGCGTACCTGCGCCAGCATGAACTGCTTGCCATCGGCCGGGCGCACCGCGACGAGCTGCCCGTGCGCCAGGCGCTTGCCGGCCTGCCCGGCGGCGCGCACCAGGCGCAGCCCCTGGGCGCTCTGGTCTTCGATCTGCCACTGCTCGATGAAGAAGCCGTGGTCGCCGCTGTAGTCCTCCTCCGTCCGCGTGCTGATCCGCCCGAAGGTGGCGATCTCTGCGCGCTGCTGCTGTGTGAGCTCGGTCTGCGCCTCGCCCGGCGTGCGGAACAGGCGCCCGGAGATGTAGTGGCTGATGGCCGGCAGCTCGCTGCAGAGCTCCGCAGCCGGTCCACCGGCGCGCCGGTCTGGCGCGCGCGGGGTGCGCGCCGCGCACCATTGCCGGTAAAGGTGCACCAGCAACTGCTCGCACGAGGGCTGCACGCAGTCCTCGCCGAGCGCGAGCTTGGCGGGCGATTCACCCTTGCGCAGCAGCGCCACCCGGTTGCGCAGGCTCTTCGCCAGCTTGCGCGCATCGAGGTAGCGCGGCTCGCGCGCGCCTTCGCGCTCGGCTCGCGTCGGGCAGGAATCGCTTGCCAGATCGGCGATGAGTGGCGGCACACCCGCGCCCTCATCGACCGGCTTCGCCGCCACCTCGAGCTTCGATCCCCAGCGCTCGAGGAGAAAGCCGACAAAGGTGAGCTGGCGCTGCGCGAGCTCGTTCGGCGAGCACATGCCCATCAGCACCGCGCGCGCATAGGCAATGCGCGGCGAGGTGTCCTGAATATCGCGATTCAGAAAATCCTTGATGGTGTCCTCGGCAATATCCAGCTTCTCGGCGGCGGCATAGGCGAGATGCAGCGCCTGCCAGTCGCCTGCGGCAACCTGCCGGTAGGCACGATAGTGATGAAACATGCGCAAGCCGATATACGAAAGCAGGCGCTGGCAAATCAGCGCGGCCTGCGCTCGCATCGCGGCGTCGCGGTTGAGCGCGGCGTCGAGGCAGCGCTCGTAGCCCGCGCGCATCTCGTCCCACAGGCGGATCGTTCCGCTAAACGCAGCCGACTCGATGTCGCTCATCGGCAGCGCGCGGTTCGAGAAGCGGCGCGCCTGCTCGACCTGCACGAAGCTCACCGCTTCGCGTAACGCCTCCATTACGGCGAGGCGTTGCGTCGAGGCCGCCGGGAAGCGGTTGAACTCGGCGAGCTGCGCTGTGAGCTCGCGCTGCGCGGCGCCGACGTTGGCGAGCGGCAGGTGCTGGAGCCAGCGCTTGCAGCTTTCGGCATCGCTGAACTCCGGCGCCGCGCTTGCCGAGAGCTCGGGAAGCTTCATGGCGCGGCATCATACCCAAACACGTCGCGGTAGCTTGCGTAAAAGCTGGCGAAAAGCGTCGGCAAAAGCACGATCGCGAGCGGCAGTATGATCACGCCGGCCGGCGGCGCGGCGGCGCCCGCAACCGCGAACGCCGAGACGATGAGAAACGGCACGAGCAACGTCACTAGCGCCATCACTGCGCCGTACGCGAGGAACGCGCGCCAGTTCATCATCGATGCAGCAAAACTGAAGAACAGCGCCTTCGCCGCGCCGGTCGCATGCCACGCGGCGAGCGGCGGGGCAAACCAGAACGCGAGCATCACCGGCAGATAGAGCGCGCCGGCCGTGGCGAGCGCAGTGATGAACTCTTCCGATTGCAGCACTTCGTCGGCGGGCCGCTCACCCGAGATCATCCAGTGCGCCAGCGCGCCGCTGTCGGCGAGCGCGCTTACCGCGAGCGCGGCTGCGAGGCACGCGAGGTAGATCAGGCCGAGCGCAAACTGCGCGCGCGGCTCGTGGCGCAAGCCGTCGAAGAGCAGCGTCATCTCGAGCGGTGCTTTATGGCCTGCCGCGCGCGCGAGCGCCATGAAGCCGACCGAAAAGGCCGGCACCAGCACGGCCGCGGCCGCCACGCCGACAAACGGCACGAGCGAGATGAGCGTCATCAGCAGCCAGTAGCCGAACACCGCGGCGAGCCAGCCGAGCGGCGCCGCGCGGAACAAGCGCCAGCCCTCGGCGAGCCAGCGTACGCCGCGCGTCGTCTCTACGATGCGCGCCTGCATTCCAGGATGCGGCGAAAGTGCTCCGGGTCGTGCGCGTGCACCAGCATTCCGGGTCGCGGCAAATGAAAGTCGTGCAGGCGCGAAAGCCAGAAGCGTAGCGCCGCTGCACGCAGCATCGCGGGCCATGCCGCGCGCTCAAGCGGCGTCCAGGGTCGCACCGCCTCGTAGGCGCCCAACAGCGCCCGCGTGCGCTCAGGGTCCATCGCCGGGTCGCGCTGCGGGTCGGCGAGGCACCAGTCGTTGACGCAGACGGCAATGTCATAAAGCAGGCAATCGACGCCAGCGAAGTAGAAGTCGATGACGCCGGAGATGCGCCCACCCTTGAAAAGCGCGTTGTCGCGAAAGAGATCGGCATGCACCGGTCCGCGCGGCAGGTCCGGAAAGCGCTGGCCGGCTTGGAAGGCGAGCTCGTCCTCCAGCAGGGCGCGCTGCCCGGCGGCGAGGAAGCCGCGCACCTCGCTCGCTGCGAGGCGCCACCATTTCGGCCCGCGCGGGTTCTCCAGATAGGCGGAGTACGAGCGGCCCGCGAGATGCATGCGCGCGAGCAGCGCGCCGAGCTCGCCGCATTCCGCCGCGCCGGGCTGCTCGAGCGAGCCGCCCGGCAGCCGCGTGACCAGCGCGGCGGGTTTGCCGTTGAGGCGCCCGAGGTACTGGTCAGCGAGGTCGGCGATCGGCGCCGGCGCCGGGATGCCGTGGCGCGCAAGGTGCGCCATCAGCCCGAGATAGAACGGCAGCTCCTGCGCCGGCAGCCGCTCGAACAGCGTGAGGACGTAGCGCCCTTGCGTGGTGGTGACGAAGTAATTGGTGTTCTCGATGCCCGCCTCGATCGGCTCGCAGGCTTCCAGACGCCCGACCGAGTAGTTGGCGAGCCAGGCCGCGAGCTCGGCTTCCGATACTGGGGTGTAGACCGACAAACTATTCGAACGTAGTGATCGGCCACATCGGCACGCGCACGCCGTCGTCGAGCGCGTCGCGGCGCATCCAGTTGCCGTTGCCGGTGGTATCGACGAGGTAGTAAGGGCGCCCGCCCGCGGGCGTCACCTTGAGCATGACGACGCGCCCGCCGTCGCGGATCTCCTCCACCTTCGCCTGCTCGGGCACCGGGATGCGCACTGCCGGCTCGTCGCTCTCCGGCATCGGCGGCGGTGGTGGCGGCTCGGGGAAGTCCTCCACCTTGTTCTGCGCAAGCGCCGCGCCAGCGGCGCACATCAAGATGAACACCGCCATTCGGCGCATCAGCCCATTTTATAATGCCGTTCGGCTTCCACGCTTCGCGCGCGGCATCTCGCCGGCGCGGCCTTCGGTAGTTTCGCCATCGTGTCGGGAGAAAGTCCGGAAAATACGCTGCTGCTGGTCGACGGCTCGTCGTACCTGTATCGCGCCTATCACGCGCTGCCGGAGCTGCGCAGCCCGAAGACCGGCGAGCCTACCGGCGCCATCTACGGCGTGCTCAACATGCTGCGCAAGCTCGCCACCGACTACAAGGCGCGGGCGCGCGCCTGCGTGTTCGACGCCAAGGGCAGGACCTTCCGCGACGATCTCTACGCTGAATACAAGGCGACGCGCACCGCGATGCCCGATGACCTGTCGCGCCAGGTCGAGCCGCTGCACGACGCCATCCGCGCGCTCGGCTGGCCGCTGCTCTTGATCGACGGGGTCGAGGCGGACGACGTCATCGCCACGCTGGTCGAGCAGGCGAGGGCGCAGGGCTGGCGCACGGTCATCTCGACCGGCGACAAGGACCTCACCCAGCTCGTCGATGCGCGCACGCTGTGGGTCAATACGATGTCGAACGAAAAGCTCGACGTCGCGGGCGTGCAGGCCAAGTTCGGCGTGCCGCCGGAGAAGATCGTCGACTATCTGGCGCTGATCGGCGACCAGATCGACAACATTCCCGGCGTGGACAAGGTCGGGCCGAAGACCGCCTGCAAATGGATCGTGCAGTACGGCTCGCTCGAAGGCGTAATCGCCCATGCCGATGAAATCAGCGGCCTTGCCGGCGAGAACCTGCGCAAGATGAAAGACTGGCTGCCCAAGGCGCGCGAGCTTCTCACGGTAAAGCGTGATGT
>Ga0070696_100000498_pt1 | contig 24780 bp, 22 predicted proteins | sample KBSK1253metaG_FD_65474 | JGI IMG/M metagenome (GOLD analysis project Ga0070696, IMG submission 65474) | Corn, switchgrass and miscanthus rhizosphere microbial communities from Kellogg Biological Station, Michigan, USA - KBS K1-25-3 metaG | ecosystem: Host-associated > Plants > Roots >... | reverse complement strand
GAAGATGATCCACAACGGGATCGAGTACGGGATGATGCAGGCCTACGCCGAGGGCTTCGAGATCCTGCACGCGTCCGACTACGGCCTCGACCTCGAGAAGATCTCGGACCTCTGGAACCACGGCTCGGTCGTTCGCTCCTGGCTGCTGGAGCTGGCCACGCTCGCGTTCAAGTCGAACGGGCCCGACCTCGAGCACCTCAAGGGCTGGGTGGCGGACTCGGGCGAGGGCCGCTGGACCGTCCAGGAGGCGATCGACCGGGATGTCCCGGCTCCGATCATCACCCTCTCGCTGCAGACCCGCTTCCGCTCGCGGCAGGACGACTCGTACGGGGCCAAGGTGCTGGCCGCCCTCCGCAACGAGTTCGGCGGGCACGAAGTCAAGACGGAGTGACGTGAGGCGGGCCGGATCTCGATGAGCACCAAGGCTCCCGTCGCACCGGTGCCGCCGCGGACCATCCGCGAGGAACGGCTCGCCCGGGACGGCAAGAAGCGCAGGCCGAGCCCGCACGCCGGCGTCAACCCGCTCCGCGAGGGACTGCGCCTGGAGCGCGTGCCGGATCCCCACGTCGCGGTCCTGTTCGGCGCGACCGGCGACCTGTCCCACCGCAAGGTCTTCCCGGCCCTGGCGCAGCTCTGGCGCACGAATCTGCTGCCCACGGACTGGGCGCTCGTCGCCATCGGGCGGCGGCCCTACGACGACGGGACGTTCCGGATGGACATCGCGGAGTCGCTGCACAAGAACTGTCGCGTCCAGCTCGACGAGGACGCCGAGCGCCAGTTCCTCGATCGGGTCTTCTACCACCGCGGCGACTTCGATGACGACGCCCTGTACGACACCCTGACGGCGAAGCTCGAGGACATGCATCTCGAGCACGACACGAAGTCGAACCTGCTGTTCTACCTCGCTACGCAGCCCTCGGCGTTTCCGGTGATCGTCGGCCAGATCGGGCGGTGCGGACTCGACCACGAGGTGCACGCCGGAGGGTGGCGCAGGGTCGTCATCGAGAAGCCGTTCGGCCGGGATCTCGGCTCGGCGATCCGCCTGAACCGCGAAGTCCTCAAGGTCTTCCGGGAGACGCAGGTCTACCGCATCGACCACTACCTGGGCAAGGAGACCGTCCGGAACCTGCTGGTCTTCCGGTTCGGCAACGGGATCTTCGAGCCGCTCTGGAACCGCCGCTACGTGGACCACATCCAGATCACGGTCGCCGAGTCCCTCGGGGTCGAGGAGCGCGGCGCGTTCTACGAGGAGACCGGCGCGGCGCGCGACGTCCTGCAGAACCACCTGCTGCAGCTCCTGAGCCTCGTCGCGATGGAGCCGCCGGCGACCTTCGCCGCCGACGCGCTGCGGGACGAGAAGCTCAAGGTCCTGCGCGCGATCGCGCCGCCGACGCGCCAGGAGGTCGCGCGCGACGTCGTCCGGGGCCAGTACGACAAGGGCTGGGTTGCGGGCGTGCAGGTCAAGGCCTACCGCGAGGAGGACGAGGTTGACCGCGAGTCCGAGACCGAGACATTCGTGGCGGCCCGGTTCGAGGTCGATGACTGGCGCTGGTCGGGCGTGCCCTTCTACCTGCGCACCGGCAAGCGCATGGCCAAGCGCGCCTCGGAGATCGCGATCCAGTTCCGTGACGTGCCGCATCGGCTGTTCGCCGATGCGAACACGGACCCCCAGCCGAACCTGCTCGCGATCCGGGTCCAGCCGGACGAGGGCATCCTGCTTCGCTTCGGCTCGAAGGTCCCGGGCCTGGGCCTCGACATCCGGCCGGTCACGATGGACTTCACCTACGGCACCGCGTTCTCCACCGACGCCCCGGATGCCTACGAGACCCTGATCCTCGACGCGATGCTCGGCGACCAGTCGCTGTTCACCCGGGCGGACGAGGTGGAGGCGGCGTGGTCGATCGTCACGCCGGTCCATGACGCGTGGCTGGACATGCCCGCGCCGGCCTTCCCGAACTACGCCGCCGGCTCGTGGGGCCCGGAGGACGCCGATGAGCTGATCCAGCGCGACGGCCGCAACTGGCGGCGCATGTGATGGAGGGCGGCAGCAGGGCGATGGGCGCCGGCGCCGTCCGGTCGACGCCGATGAACGCGCCCGCCACGGTGGGCCAGCCGATGCTGCGCTGGCAGTCGCGGGCCAAGAGCATCGACGGCATCGCTGCCGAGCTCGGCCGGATCTGGTCGGCGATCTCGCTGACCGCCGAGGGGCCCGAGGGCGACGAGCGCCGCGTCGCCGCGCGCTCGAGCGTGATGAACCTGGTGGTCATCGCGGGCCGGGGCGAGGTCGGCGAGCGGGTCGCCTCGATCGTCGACGGGCTCAGCGGGCGACATCCGTCGCGGACCCTGATCGTGACGCCCGCGGATCCAGACGGCCCGGCCTGGCTTGACGCCCAGGTCCAGGCGCACTGCGTCGTGCCATCCGACAACGCCCCCGAGACGTGCTCCGAGTTGGTCTACCTGACCTGCGGCGGAGAGAGCGGCCAGCACCTGTCGGGGATCGTGGCGCCGCTCCTGATCCACGACCTGCCGGTTACGGTCTGGTGGCCGGGCGAGCCGCACTTCGGGGGCCGCTCCGCGCGGGAGCTGCTGCCGATGGCCGATCGGATCGTGGTCGATGGCTCGGGGTGGTCTGGCGACGGCCTGCCCGGCCTCGTCGACATGGCCGAGCTGCCGGGCCGGTTCGACGTCGAGATCGCGGACTTCGCGATGCTCCGCCAGGCGCGCTGGCGGGAGGCGATCGCCTCGACCTTCGATCGCCCTGCGCTGCTGCCGTACCTCGGCCACCTCGACCGGATCGAGGTCCGCTACGCGGCGTCGGACGGCGCGCCGGGCATGGCCAACGTCGTGCGGCCGATGTATCACGTCGCCTGGCTGGCATCGCGGCTGGACATGACGGTGGTCGAGCCGGTGAAGGCGGGCACGGAGGCGTGGAGCGGCTACGACGGCCTGCTCCGCCACGGCCGGCGGCGGGTGCCGGTCTCGCTGCGACCCGTCGAGTCGACCGCCCCGCGCGGGACGACGCTCATCGTCGAGCTCCATGCGACCCGCGCCGGATCGCAGCTCTGGGTCGAGGTCACCGCGTTTGCGGACGGCGTCGTCGTCCAGGCGTCGCTCGACGGGCAGCCGATGCCCGAACGCCATTTCACGGCGCCACGGAAGCGCGAGTCGGACCTCCTCGCCGAGACGATCGAGACGCCGGGCCGCGACCCGATCGGCGCGGCGGTGCTCGACATGGCGGCGAGGCTCGTCGCGTGACGTGGCGACCCGCGACATGACCGGCGAGCCGCGGATCGAGGTCCTCGCGGACCCGGAGGCGACCGCGCGGGCCGCCGCGGCCGCGATCGCCGACGCGCTCGTCGACGCGGTGGCGCAGCGGGGTCGGGCGCTGTGGGCCACGACCGGCGGCTCGACGCCGGTGGGCATCTACAAGGAGCTGGCGGTCGACCCGCTGCGCGACCTCGTGCCGTGGCGCAACGTGGAGGTCTGGTGGGGCGACGATCGGTTCGTGCCGCGGGACCACCCGCTGTCCAACGTCCTGCCGCTCGACCAGGTGCTCGTGTCCGCCTCGGCGCGCGCCGGCCTGTCGGGCACGGGCGAGTACGCCGTCGACGTCGAGACGCACGTCGAGCCCGGCGTTGCGCTCCCGGTCGCCAACATCCACGCCCCGCGCATGAACGACGCGATCGGGCTGTCGGCCGGTCCGGAGTGGGCCGCCAACGAATACGCCGACCGGCTGCGCGACGCCGGCTTGCCCGTGTCCGACGCCGGCTTCCCAATCTTCGACCTGGTGCTGCTGGGCGTGGGTGCGGACGGGCACCTGATGTCGGTCTTCCCGAACTCCAGCCTGCTCGACAGCGACGCGTGGGTGAGCGCGGTGCCGGCGCCGACCCACATCGAGCCCCACGTCGCCCGCATCAGCCTCAACCCACGCATCCTCGACGCGGCGCGCTTGCCGATGGTCGTGGCCCATGGCGCGGGCAAGGCCGAGATCATGGCGACGCTGCTCGGCGACGAGCGCGACGTGCACCGCTGGCCGGCGCAGCTCGCCCGGCGCGACGGCGCCGTGTGGTTCCTCGACCGCGCGGCCGCGGCGAACCTGCCCTCGTCTGCGCAGGGGTGACCGCGCCCTCCCCTCCCTTCGACGAGCGGCCGCGCAGCTACCGATCCCCGACCGACGGCGTCGAGCTGGCCGTGTTCGAGGTCAACGCGGCGGGCACGGGCGCGGCGGGCGACGGCGCGGCGGGCGACGGCGCGGCGGGCGGCGCCGAGCGTCCACCGCTCCTCCTGGTCCACGGCGCGACCGCGGATCACACCACGTGGCGCGCGGTCGGCCCGCTGTTCGCCGAGTCGCGACGAGTGTTCGCCATGGACCGCCGCGGGCGAGGTGCGTCGGGCGATGTCGTCGAGTACGCGATCAAGCGGGAATACGAGGACCTCGCCGCCGTGGCGAACGGGCTCGCCACGGACCTGAACGTCGATGCCATCGACGTCGCCGGGCATTCCTACGGCGGCCGCTGCGCGCTCGGGGCGAGCCTCCGCACCCCGCGGATCCGTCGGGTCGTCGTGTACGAGGGTGCTCCCGTGCCGTCCGGCATGAGCTACCGACCGGACGGGCTCGTCGAGACGGTGCGCGGCGCGCTCCAGCGTGGCGCGAACGAGGAGGCGCTGACGACATTTCTGGCCGGGATCGTGGGCATGTCCGACGCCGAGCTCGACGCGTACCGCATCAACCCGGTCTGGCCGGCGCGCGTCGCGGCGGCCCACACGATCCTGCGCGAGGTCGAGGCGGAGGCGAGCCCGGCGGCCTCGTTGGAGGCCCTGGGCAAGGTCACCGCGCCAGTGCTGTTGCTGCTCGGCTCCACGAGCCGGTCGCCGTTCCGGATCGGAACGGATGCGCTTGCCGGTGGCCTCGCGAACGCGCAGGTCCACGTGATCGAAGGCGCCGCCCACGCGGCGCACCACACCCACGCGCGCGAGTTCGTGGCCGCGATCGAGGAATTCCTCGACGCATCTTGATCGGGCGCTTGAGGCCGGGCCGTATGCTGTCGCGGTGACCCAGGAGGAGGGTGACGTGGACCCCGTGTCGACAGGTTCGGAACCGGGTATTCCCGAGGCGCCCCGCACATGTGCCTGGTGCGGCACGCCCGAGGCATCGTCGGAGGCGACCACGTGCGCGAGCTGTGGCGCCGCGCTCGCACAGCGTGAGTCGATCGGCGACCTGGCGATCTCCGGCCTGACCGCGGTTGACGCGGCACTGCAGGACTTCGACAAGCGCCCACTCCATCTCCGCGGTCCGAGCCCGAGCCACGGGATGGCGCCGGCGCTCATCGTGGGGGCGATGGCCGGCGGCCCGATCGGGCTCGCCGCGATCGGCGGCGTGGCGGCGGTCGCAGCCGCGGAGTACATGGGCACGCGGCGCGACGCCGCCTCCCTCGCCGAGATCGGAAAGCCGAGCGAGGTCGCGCTCCAGGCGCTGTCGCACATCGACGAGATCGCTGCGACCGCGCCGACCGAGGCGACCACAGCGCCGGATGCCGCCGCAGCGGATGACGGCCGCTCGATCTGGCGCGACCTGCCGGCCTCACCGTTCGACGCCCAGACGGAGCCGGATCACGACGAGGAGGGAACGTTCGATGGCCGCTGACGGCAAGATCGAGGCGCTGCGGTCCGTGTCGTTGTTCAGCGACCTCGGCCAACGCGACCTCGAGCAGGTGGCGCAGCTGGTCGACGAGGTGGACCTGCCGGCGGGCCACGTCCTCATGCGCGAGGGTGAGAACGGCACACAGGCATTCGTCATGGTCTCCGGTGAGGCGCAGGTCGAGCAGGGCGGGCGGCAGCTGGCGACGGTCGGGCCGGGTGCCGTGCTGGGGGAGATGGCGCTCGTCGCCGAGGGACCGCGCGTGGCCACCGCGACGCTGACGAAGCCGTCGCGCCTCTTCGTCCTTGCCCATCGCGAGTTCCACTCGCTGATGGAGACGCAGCCGTCGGTGCGCGACTGCGTCCTCACCGAGGTCGCCCGGCGCCTCCGCAAGCTCGAGCCCGAAAAGGCCCACTGACTCCGGGGCCGCGGCGGATGTCCGCGGCTACCATCGCCGTATGACCGACGAGCGGCCCTACTCGCCTGGCCTCGAGGGCGTCGTAGCGGCCGAGACCAGGCTCGGCTACGTCGACGGCGAGCACGGGCGACTTCTCTATCGGGGCTACCGGATCGGCGATCTCGTCGAGCACGGCACCTATCCCGCCGTCGCCAACCTGCTCTGGACCGGCGAGTGGGATCCAGGCCACCGGATGTCCACCGGCGAGATTCCGACCGGGGTCCTGGACACGCTGCGCGCGCTGCCGATCACCGCGAAGCCGATGGATGCACTCCGCACGGCCGTCTCCGCGTGGGGCGCGACCCAGGAGCTGACCTGGCCGCCCACGGCCGAGCAGGCGCGCGCGCTCACCGCGTTCTCGCCCTCGGCGCTGGCCGCGTTCACGCGTCTGCGCGCGGGCAAGCATCCCATCGATCCGGATCCGAGCCTCAACCTGGTCGAGGGCTTCCTGTACCAGCTCAACGGCCAGAAGCCGGACGTCGGCACCGCGCGCGCGCTCGACGCCTATTTCGTCGTCGGCGCCGAGCACGGCCTGAACGCCTCGACATTCACGGCCCGGGTCATCACCTCGACCCGCAGCGACCTCGCCTCGGCCGTGGCCGGCGCGATCGGGGCGCTGAAGGGGCCGCTCCATGGCGGAGCCCCCTCGGAGGTCGTCGAGCAGATCCACCAGGTCGGTTCCGTCGAGCGAGCCGAGCAGTGGGTCAACGACACGCTCGACAAGGGCGAGCGGCTGATGGGCTTCGGCCACCGCGTCTATCGCGCCTACGACCCTCGCGCCGCCGCGCTCCGGAAGGTCGCCGAGTCGATGGAGCATCCGCCGGAGTGGCTCGCCCTCGCGACCGCGGTCGAGGACGTCGCCCTCCGCGTGCTGGCGCAGCGCCACCCCGAGCGGTCGCTCAAGACGAACGTCGAGTTCTACGCCGCTCCGGTGCTCATGGGCGTCGGCCTGACCCCGGACGTGTTTCCGGCCACGTTCGGCCTCGCCCGGCACGCGGGCTGGACCGCCCACGTGATCGAGCAGGCGGCCGACAACCGGCTGATCCGGCCGGACGCGCGGTACATCGGTCCCTCGGAGCGGGACCTCCCGAGCTGACACGGCGCCGCCGCGGCCTCGCGCACGGCGGCGATCCAACCCGGGCTCAGTGGTCGTAGATTCCGTACGGGAAGGAGGTCGCCTTTGCTTGCGCGCTGGCTGATCCGACTCATGGACTCGCAGGGCTTGTGGACGAAGCCGCTCGGGGACCTGGCCCATCGCTTCCTGTTCTGGCTGTTCCAGGCCGTGCCATGGCTGCGCGACCTGCTCGTCGGGCGGTGGCTGGGGCACCCGCTCCACGCCGTCCTGACCGATGCCCCGATCGGAATCCTGTTCCTCGTCATCGTCTTCGACGTCCTCGGCAACCCTGCCGCCGCGGCCGTCGCGCTCGTCGTCGGCGTCCTGACGATGCTCGCCGCCGCGGTAGCGGGCTTCGCGGACTACGCCGACACCGACGGCAAGGCGCGCGAACGGGCGACGCTCCACGCGACCTTGATGGTCACCGCCCTCGTGCTTTACCTCGTGTCGCTCGCGCTCCGATTCGGTAGCGGCACCACCAACGTCTCGACCGGCGGCATCTGGATCTCGGTCCTCGCGTTCCTGGTCCTGTCATCCGCGGCGTACGTCGGCGGCGACGTCGTGTACGTCCTCGGCAACATGGTCAGCCGGCACGCGTTCCGCGGCGCCGGGACGAAGTGGATCGCGCTCGAGCCGGGCGAGGTCGACGGGACCACGGGCGAGATTCCCGAGGGCCGCCTCGTGAAGGCGAAGCTCGGGATCAATCAGCTCGTCCTGGTCCGTCAGGGCGAGCAGATCCTCGCGCTCCACGACACCTGTGCACATGCGGGCGGCCCGTTGAACGAGGGCAAGCTCGTCGACGGCGGGATCGTCGAGTGCCCGTGGCACTACTCGCGCTACGAGATGGCGAACGGGCACGTCGTCCAGGGGCCGTCCGTCTATGACCAGCCGAGCTACGAGGTGCGCCGGCGTGAGGGCGGCGGTTGGGAGGCGCGTCGCCGGGCCTGACCCCGCGACAATCGGGGCCACATGCTCATCGAGCTGCCGGAGCCCTGCCTCGTCGTGCTCGTCGGTGCGGCCGGCGCCGGCAAGAGCTCGCTGGCGGCGCGGCTCTTCGCTCCGGACCAGGTCCTGTCCTCGGACGCGACCCGCGCGCTGCTGACCGGCAACGAGGCGGACCAGGCTGTCACGAAGACCGCGTTCGCGATCCTCCACCGGCAGCTGGCGCGGCGGATGGCCGAGCGCAGGACCACGGTCGTCGACGCGACGAACGTGACCTCGTTCGCGCGACGGTCACTCGTTCGCAGGGCGACCGCCCAAGGCGTACCGGCCGTGGCGATCATCCTCGACCTCGCGCCCCCGCTCGTGCTCGCCCGGAACACCACCCGATCGGGCCGGATCGTGCCCGAGGACGCCGTTCGGCGGCAGCTCGCCGACCTGGCGCGCTCGCTGCGTCGGGGTGACCTCGATACCGACGGGTTCACCGCCGTGCACCACCTGCGAACGGCGGATGAGCTGGACTCTGTCGCGGTCTCGGTCGCGCACCCGGCTGCGGATGCGGACCCTCGCGCCGAACCGACCTAGGCGGAGGACGCTCCGGCGATGAGCACCACGGCCACGCCGGCGGCGAGGATGCCCGCGGCATGGGCGGGCGTGACGCGCTCGCGCAGCAGCAGCGTCGCGAGGACCGTGGTGACGACCGGATAGAGCGAGGCCAGGATCGAGGCGATTGCGAGCGGACCGATCGCGATCGCCATGAGGTACAGCGCGGTCGCTCCCATGTCCATCACGCCGACGCCCAGGAGCGCCGGCCAGAGCGGCCGTGGGACTCGCCACTCCTGGCGCAGGCCGACGATCAGCAGCGCCACGCAGCCGATCGAGGCGACGCGGATGAGGATGATCGGCGACAGCACGAGCGCGTCGTCGAGCTGCGAGGCGACGATCGTGAACAGTCCGAACAGCGTGCCGGCGCCGAGCGCGTAGCGCAGGCCGCTGGGGCGGCCATCGGGCGCCTCCGGCGAGCGCGAAACGAGAACGACGCTGAGCCCCGCGGCGGCGATACCGACGACGGCGAGGATGGACGGAAGGCCCTCGGTGATGAAGCCGAACACGACCGGCAGCGTGGCCGTCAGCACCGCGGCGACCGGCGCCACGACACCCATCCTGCCGACGCTCAGCCCCCGGTACAGGAGGGCGAGGCCCGACCCGCCGAGGATGCCGCCCAGGATCGACAGCGCGACGTCGGCGGGACGCATCGCCGGCTCCGAGACCAGCAGGAGGATCGGCACGCCGACGAACAGGCTCGCCACCTGGCTGCCCAGCAGCACGCCGAGGAACGGCGCGCGACGACTCGTCAGGCCGCCGCCGAAGTCGCCGATCCCCCAGCCCACCGAGGCGAGCAGGCCCAGGGCGACGACAGCCAGGGATGGCGGAATGGGGAGGTCGGGCACGTGCCTATCATCGCGGCTGCCCATGACTCGCGCCGCGCGCACCCCGGCCAGGCTCGCAGGCTTCGCCCTGCTCTTCGCCGGCTGGCTGCTTGGACCGGCTCTCGCCGCCGGCATGACCCTGCCGCCAAACCAGCCGGGCGTGTACGTCTACGACCTCGCCGGCATCTGGTCCAGCGGGACGGTCCAGCAGGCGCAATCCATCGCAACCGCCATCCGCGACCGCACCCAGGCGCAACTCGCGATCGTGTCCTGGCCGAGCGACGACTTCGACGTCTCGACCGCGACGGCGCGCGCCGACGCGATCACGATCATGGACGCCTGGGGCGTCGGGCGGGCGGGCGTCAACGATGGCCTCGTCGTGCTGTTCGACATGGACTCCGGGAGCCGGGAGCACGGGCAGATCTACCTGTACGCGGGCTCCGGGTACCTCGAGAGCTACCTCAATGAGGACGAGGCGTCCGCCGTCGTCAACGACACGATGCTGCCGAAGGCCAAGGACGGCGACCTCGACGCGGCGCTCCTCGACGGGCTCGCGCGCATCGACCACGTCACCCAGGTCGGCGGCAACCCGGACCGGGCCGGCCAGGCGATCCTGAATGCCCTGCTCGCGGCCCTCATCGTCGCGATCGCGGCGATCGTCCTCGGGCTGTTCCTGCGGGCCTGGTGGGAGCGCGGCCGCGACGCGAGAGTGCCGCTCATCGACGATTCGGTGCTGCTCCCCGACCCGCCGCCGGGCCTCACGCCGGCACTTGCCACCGTGCTGCGCGAGGACAAGGTCACCAAGGACGCCTTCACGTCGGCGCTCGTGGACCTCGGCCACCGGGGCCTCGTGACGTTCCAGGAGAGCGCGGGCGTCTTCGGCCTGGGCAAGCACGTCGACCTGGTCGTGCCGGACAAGCCGCTCATCGACCCGGGCTCCCTCGAGGCGCGGCGCCGGCCCCTCGGGCAGGCTGAGTCCACCCTCGCGCGCAGCATCGAGGACCGCTCCGTCGGCGGGGTCCTCAGCGCGTCGACGCTCAAGTCAGGAGCGGGCGCCGAGCTCTGGGAGGCGTTCAAGAAGAACACTGGCGCCGCGGCGAAGCGGCTCGGCTACTTCCGCGACGATCCGAACAGCATCACGGGCAAGTGGGTCGGGGTCGGAATCGGGCTTGTCATCGTGGTGGTGGTCTTCGGGTTCCTGTTCGCGTTCGACACCTCGGGCAACTCCAACCTGCTGCGACCGAGCCGCAGCTTCCTCGGCCTGCCGATGCTCATCGCCGGGCTGGTCGGCGTCGCGATCGCGGTCTTTAGCGGCCGGCTCGCGGCGCGGACGGAGGACGGTGCCCGCACCCTCGCGATGGCCCTCGCGTACCGGAACACGCTCAGGTTCGAGATGGCCGCGTCGCAGACGGTCGACGAGGCGGTCGAGAAGACCCGGTCGAAGCTGCCCTGGATCACGACCCCGGACCTGCTCACTGTCTGGGCGGTCGCCTTCGGCCTCAAGAGCGAGATCGACCAGCTCATCAAGCAGACGATGGCGATGGCGGCGTCGACCGGCGCGACCGTGTGGGCGCCGGCCTGGTACTCGGGCAGCTCGATCGACAGCGTCTCGAGCATGGTCGGCTCGATCGGCACGACCGCGGCGTCATCGTCCGGCTCCGGCTACGGCGGTGGGAGCAGCGGCGGCGGTGGCGGCGCCGGCGGAGGGTTCTAGGCGGGGACTCCGACAGGCTCCGGGGCGGTCACCTCGGTGGGGCCGGGCAGGACCTGGACCGCATCTGCGGCGCTGTCGTACCGGTCCGATGTCGTCAGGTAGATGACCTGGAAGTCATCGCTCACGTCGCGCAGCAGCTCGAGCGCCCGCTTGGCGCGCTCGTCATCGAGGGTCACGAACGGGTCGTCGAGGACGAGCGGCGGCCGGCGATCGCCCGTGACGAGCCGAACCAGCCCAATGCGCGCGGCGAGGTAGACCGTGTCGAGCGTGCCCTGGCTCAGCTCCGAGACATCCACCCAGTCGCCACGCTCCGGCGCGAAGACCCTCAGTGACAGGTCCTGGTCGTCGACCTGGACGCGCCGGTACCGACCGGCGGTCACGCGCTCGACGTCGCCGACCATGCGCCGCTCGAGGTAGCGCGTCGCGCTCCGGATCGTGGTCCGTTCCGCCGCGTCGAGGGACTTGAGCGTCGCTTCGTAGACCCGAGCCCGGCGCTGGAGCAGGTCCAGCTGCTCCGCCCACTGCGCCGCCTGCTCGGCGTGGCCGGCGACCTCCTCGGCATCGACGGCGTTCTGCTCCACGCGCGCCTTCGCCTGGGCCTCCGTGTCGCGCGCCAGGCTCAGCGCCCGGTCCGCGTCCGTGACGGCCACCTCGAGGCGCTCCCGCGCGCGCGGCTCCCGAGCGACCGGGCCGATCTGCTCGAGCGCGCCGGTCTTCTGCTCGACGTCCAGCGCCGCCTTGTCGCGGAGGTCCGGAAGCGTCTCCGTCGGCTCGCGGCCGACGAGGCCCTCGAGCTGGGCGCGCAGCCGGAGGATCTGGCCGATGTGCGCCTCCTCGGCAGCGACGAGCGCCTCCACGGCGGCGAGATCCGGCAATTCGAGCGCGGCCAGGAGGTTGGACAGCGTGACCTCCTCCATCTGGAGCTCCTGCTCCAGCATCGAGCGGCCGCGCAGCCGGCGCTCGATCTCCTGCGACCGCATGTCCTTGTTCCTGCGCACGTCCTGGGCGCGGATCCGCTGCCGCCGGCCGACGACGGCGAGGATCGCGCCGACGAGCACGAGCAGGCCCGCCAGCAGCCCCGCCCCGGGCACCGAGATGCCGCCGACGCTGAAGCCGGGGATCACCCGGGGCAGCACGTTGAGCAGGTCACCGAGGGCGATCCCGACCCCGCCGAGGATGAGCAGCACCGCGGCGACGGCCGTCGGCCGCCATGCGCGCGGCGTGGGGACTTTCATCTCGAACTGGACGTCGACCTCGCCGGCGAGGGCCGCCTTGACCTCGCGGATGCGCATGTCCGCGGCGCGAACCTTGGTCAGCGCCTCGCGCAGCGCGGGCAGCCCGTTGGACGACGGATGCGACGCCTCCAGGTCGTCGATCTGGCCGCTGACGTCGACGGCGTGGTTGTAGCGCTCGAAGCGCTCCTTGGCCTGTTCGCGCTCCGAGACCAGCCGCTCGGCGAGTCGCGCCCTCTCGAGGATCGATCGCTGCTCGTTCAGCTCGGCCTCCGCGACGGCGCGATCCTCCCTCGACTGGGCGAGGAGGTCACGGTCCTGCTCGAGCTGCTCGAGGGCGGTCTCGCCGTTGCGCTGGGCGGCCCGCGCGGTGGCGAGATTCGCCTCGGCCGCCTTCAGCTGGCCCGGGTTCTTGTCGCCCTTCGCATTCAGCATCTGGACGGCGCGCTCGAGCTTGCGGCGGGCGCGGCTGGTGCCCCGATCGGCGCCGGAGATGGAGGCCTGGAGGCGGTCCCGGAGGGCGGCCTCGTCGCGCGCGAGCCCGTCCAGCTCGTGGTGACGCACCGAGGCGGTCGAGCGGAAGAACGCCTCGCTCGGAACGCCGGTGATCTCGGCCAGCACCTCGTCCGCGCGGGCGGGGTCGGTGATCGTCTCGCCGTCGGCCTCGAGCCTGACGGTCCCCTTGTTGCCGCGGAAGGACTTCTCGAGCGAGCCCTTCTGGATGCCGTCCAGGTCGTCCTGCTCGAACTCGAGCCGCACCCACGGCCGCTCCTCGTCGGCCGAGTTCCAGGAGCGCATGCCGTCCATGTCGCCGGAGCCCGAGGTGACCCGGCGCGTGAGCGCCAGCTCAAGGGCGCGCTGGATCGTCGACTTGCCCGACTCGTTCGGCCCGCGAACGACGGTCAGACCCGGCGCGAGCGGCAGGTCGAGGTCGACATGGCGCCGGACGTTGCGGAGCTGGAGGCGGGTGATCCTCACAGCGTCAGCTCCGCCCCGGAGAGCAGGAGCCGGCCGAGGCGCAGGGCGTCGCGAAGCTCGTTCGCGGCGGCGTCGTCGTCGGCCGCCTCGACCTCGGCGATCTGGGCCTCCAGATCGCGCACGAACGCGCCGAGGACGGTATCCGGCGAGGCGACCGGGCCTTCCGGCAGGGGCGAGACCGCCTTGTCGCGGACCCGCAGCTTCAGGAACTGGTCGGCGAGCTCAGCCTCGACCTCCTCGACATGCACGTCGAGCTCGTCCGGTCGGACGCCGATCAGCTCGACGTCGAGAATGAGGTCCGGGTTGGCTCGGTCGCGGAGCTTCTTGACAAGGCCCGGTTGCGAGCCAACCGCAGCGGCATCGACCTGGATTCGCTCGAACCTGGTCTTGCCGACCTTGCGCTCCTCGACCAGCACGCGCTTCTTGCCGTCCGTCGAGTCGAGCGTCACGAGGAGGACGTTGCCCGCGCGGTCCTGGTCGAGCGCGACCGGCTCCGGCGCGCCCGAGTAGGCGTACGTCGTCCTGCCGGCCTTGCCTTTCGAGGTCGAATGCCAGTGCCCGAGGGCGAGGTAGTCGAGATGGCTTGCTTCGATCTCGGGGCCGGTGATGACGACATCGTCGCCGTCGGTCTTGCCCTCGATCGCGATCGCGGCGTGAAGCAGCCCGATGTGCCAGGTCGCCCGCTCGTCCTTCGCGGCGTCGAAGTCGGCCAGCGGCGATTCCGGCGCCCGCTTCGTCGGGAAGCAGCGCCCGTGGATGACGGCGTCGAGCGAGCGCAGGTGGACGTCGGGATGGTCCGGGTCGAGGACCGTCACGAGGTCAGACCCGACGGCGCCGGCGAGGGCCGGCAGGTCGTAGGCCCGATAGATCGAGGCTCGATCGAAGACATCGTGCGTGCCCGGAGCGATGACGATCCGGATCCGCGCGTCGACCAGCCGCTTCAGCTGCGAGGCGGCGCGCTCGACGGAGCGCCGGGGTTGGACGTTCGAGTCGAACAGGTCGCCCGCGATCAGGACGAGATCGACCTTCTCCGCGATCGCGAGATCGACCGCTGCCACGAATGCCGCGAACTGCCGCTCCCGCTGTGTCGCGGCCCGATCCCCGAGGTCCGCGTGCCGCGCCCCAAGGTGGACGTCGGCGGTATGGAGCAGTCGCAGCATGCCCTCTGAGCGCCCTCCGGAATCGCGCCCCGATGGCCGGCTGGATACGGCGAGCGAGGCGCCCCCAATTGCTCCCCGCTCGCCTGTCCGAACGGTCGCAGGCAATTGTGACAGGTCGACTGGCACACCTCGACCGGCTGGTCGACGCTTTCGAGCCGCTGACGGACCGATCGGGGATCCCGTTGTATCCTTCGGCCCGACTTCACCCGGTGCGCCCCGACCAAGGGACTCCAGGACGGCACCAAGGGTCGCGCGGCGCCGGCTTCCAGCCGCTTCCGCGTTGCCGTCGGTCCCCCTCCGGTGTACCACCGAGAACTGACCACGCGCTCCGGAGGACCTCGTGACCTACGCCGATCGAACCCTGAACTGTGTCGACTGTGGCTCGGAATTCATCCACTCGGCGGACGACCAGCGCTACTACGCGGAGAAGGGGTTCGCCTCGGATCCGAAGCGCTGCGTGAGCTGCCGCGCCAGCCGGCGCGCGGCCCGCGACACGGGCTACTCGGCGTCCGACCTCGGCGGCCCGCGCGGCTACGAGCGCAGCGCGCCGACGCGCGAGTACTTCGCGGTCCTGTGCTCCGAGTGCGGCAACCAGGCGCAGGTCCCGTTCCGGCCGCGAATGGACCGACCCGTGTACTGCTCCGACTGCTTCCGGAAGGCCCATCCCGACTGATCTCGGGCGGCTGACCGCCCGGCTCTTACACTCGCGCCGATGACGACGGCGCAGCGCGGAACCCTGGCCGCGGCCATCCTCGGCTCCGCGATCGTGTTCCTCGACGGCACCCTCGTGAACATCGCGCTGCCGCGGATCGGCGAGCAGCTGCCGAACAGCATCCTCGGCCGGCTCGAGGGGCAGACCTACGTCACCTCCGGCTATCTCGCGACGCTGGCCGCCTTCCTGGTGCTGGCCGGGGCGCTCGGCGACTACTACGGCAGGCGGCGGATGTTCATCATCGGGCTCGTCGGCTTCGGTGCCACGTCCGTCCTGTGCGGGCTCGCACCGAGCCTGGAGCTGCTGGTGGTCGGGCGGGTGCTCCAGGGCATGGCCGGAGCGCTCCTGGTCCCTGGCTCGCTCGCGATCATCACGAGCACATTCGATGGTGCCGAACGCGCCCGGGCGTTCGGCCTCTGGGCCGCAGTGACAGCCGCACTGACCACGCTCGGACCGCCAATCGGCGGCATCTTCGTGGACAGCCTCGGCTGGCGGGCCCTGTTCCTGATCAACGTGCCGCTCGTTGCGGTGGCGGTCTGGTTCGCCACCAGGTACATGGACGAATCTCGCGACGAAGCGGCGTCGGGCCAGTTCGACTGGCTGGGCGCCTTCGTGGTCGTGCTGGCGATCGGCGGCCTTGCGTTCGGCGCGACTCGGGGCGAGCAGCAACAGTGGCGCGACCCGATCGCTTTCGCCGCCATCGGGGTCGGCCTCGTCGGCGTCATCGCCTTCCCGATCCTGATGGCCACGCGTCCCCACCCGCTCGTGCCGCTGCGCCTGTTCCGGATCCGCCAGTTCGCCACGGTCAACCTGTCGACGCTGTTGATCTACGGCGCGCTGTACACGAACTTCCAGTTCACGTCCCTGTTCCTGCAGGGGACGCTCGGCTACAGCCCGCTCGGCGCGGCGATCGTGGGTCTGCCCGGAGGCATCCTGCTGACCTTCCTGTCGACGCGCGTCGGAACGCTCAGCGGGAGGCTGGGCGTCCGGCCGTTCATGATCGGTGGCCCGCTGATCATGGCCCTGGGGCTCCTGTGGTGGGTCCGCGTCCCGTCGACGTCTCAGGCCTGGGTCGCCTCGATCGCGGACACATCAACGCTGCTTCCGCCCCGCGATGTGTTCATCGACCCACTGCCCGCGACGATCCTGTTCGGCATCGGCATCTCGCTGGTCGTCGCGCCGCTGACGACGGCACTGATGGGTTCCGTTCCGGTGCGCAATGCGGGCATCGCCTCGGCGATCAACAACGCCCTGTCGCGGGTCGGCCAGCCGCTTGTTGGCGCGGCCGTGTTCATCGTGGTCAGTGGCGCGTTCTACTCGACCATCGCCGCGGCCGTGCCCGGCACCGACCCCAGCTCGCCCGAGCTGCGCGCCCAGTACGAGGCCTTCCATCCGGCGCCGGCCGACGCGCCGCCGGCGCTCGCCGCGGCGGCGAAGTCGGCATCGACGGACGCGTTCCACCTCGCGACGATCGTCGGCGCGACCCTCATGCTCGCGGGTGCGGCGGTCAACGCGGTCGGCCTGCGCGAGGGTGCCCGGCCGGGTGAGAAGGCCGAGAGCCACGCACAGGCCGAGGGCCGGGCAACCGCCGAGTAGGACGCACAACGGGCCGGGATCGCTCCCGGCCCGTTCGCTTGGGCACTGGTGTGCGCCGTGCTCCGGGGCGCTCCCGGGCCAGGCGGGTGGTCAGGTCCCCGTTGCGATCACGCGGCCGGTGGCGACGGAGGAGGAGGGGGTGCCGCGGCCTTCGGCATCGCCTGGTATTCGCGCCAGGTCCCCAGCACCATCATGCCGGCCCCGACCAGGTTCACGATGGCGAGAATCAGCACGACGACATAGAGCCCGCCGAAGAACCCGAAGCCGAAACCGCCGAACAGGCCGCCCAGCCCGAGGAAGGCGAGGAGCCCGAACAGCGCGAGGATGCCGAGAACGACCGAGAGAACGAGGTTGATCAGCTCCGGCTGGACGGGCCAGGTGATGTTCGACGTCGGCGAATGCTTCAGGTACAGGACCACGATCACGCCGGCCGACAGGATCAGGGTGAACCAGCTGGTCCCGATCAGCGACAGGACGAACACGAGCAGGGCACCCCACAACGCCATGCGTTCGTTCGCGCTGAGCTTGCCCATGAACTGTTGCGCCATCCCAGACCTCCCTGTGCTTTCGGAAAGCGTCGGTCAGGCCGCCGGTGGCGGTGGCGGTGGCGTCGCCTTGGGCATGGCCTGGTACTCGTTCCAGGCGCCGTAGACCATCACGACGCAGCCGATGGCGTTCAGGATGATGCCCAGCGAGTAGAGGCTGATGCCGATGAACGTCAGCCAGCCCACGACCGCGAGCACCGCGAAGAACGCGGCCACGGCGGCGATGCCGAGGACGATCGTCTGCGGCGGGATCGGCCAGTTGATCTGGTTGGGTTGGTATTTGAGCCAGTAGATGACGGCGATCGCGACGGCGGCGGCAAGGTCGCCGGAGCCCGAACCCAGGAAGCCGAACCCGCTGACCGCGGTCACGAGGTAGGCGATGACGACGATGATCGCGCCGTAGATCACCTGTTTCTCGTTCGCGTTCAGCTTGTTCATGAACATCTGGGCCATATGCCAAACCTCCCTCGGTTTCTCGACAACGTCGGTCGAGCGGTGCGGCGTGCAGCCCGCCGCGGGTGCCGCCGAGAGCGTAGCGACCTCGATCCCGTCCCGAAAGGGGATTCAGCGGCCCTTTGCCGCCTTGATCCGCTCGAGGTCGGCTCGCGTGTCGACGTCGAGCAACGTGCGGGCGTGGGGATCGAGCGGCAGCCAGGCCGAGGGCGGCAGCTCGGCCCAGGTCATGCGCTCGAGCAGGCTCTGGAGGGATCGGCGGCCATCACTGATCGCGGCTTCCGACGCCGCCGCGGCAGCGCGCACGTCGAGGGCGATCGGCAGCACTGGTCGGGGACGATCCGGCGCGGTCGAACTGGGATCCGCCCTGCCGAGGATGACGGCCTCGATCGATTCATCGGCGTCGAGCCGGTCGAGCAACAGACGCAACACCTCCGGAACGAGGTCGGGCATGTCGCCGCCGACGACGACGGCCGAGGTGCCGCGCGCCTCGCGGAGTGCGCCGCGCAGTGCGACGAGCGGCCCGCCGAATGGCTCTGCGTCCGCGATGCCGCGGATGGCGGGGGACGATGCGGCGATCTCGCGGCCGGCCACGATGACCTCGTCGGCGACGTCCGCAACGGCACCGACCGCGCTGTCGAGCAACGAACCGCCGTCGATCGACGCGAGCAGCTTGTCGCCGTCGAAGCGTGTCGAGCGGCCGCCCGCCAGCACGATCCCGGTCCTCACGTCCCGGCCTCCACCCCGACGGGTTGCGGCCGAGGCGCTCGGGGACCGGGGATGTGGCCTTCCGGAGTGCGCTTGAGGATCTCGCGCCGGTCGAGGTCCTCGAGGATGGCGAGGACGTAACGCCGGCTCGTGTCGGTCGCGTCTCTGAAAGCAGCGGGTGTCAGCGGCGCCGCACGTGCGAGGTCGAGCGCGAGTGCAGCGAGACGGCGGTGGGTCGGCGTCGCCCAGGCGAGGTCCGGCCCGATGCGAACGATCCGCCCGTCGGCCTGGAGCGCGCGGATTCCCTCCGGCGGACAGCCGGCGGCGCTCGCGGCCTCTGCGAGCGGTGGCGGGGCGGGGACCGCGAGCGCTGCCTCGAGACGGTCCATCGCCTCGACCAGCCCCTCGGGCCTCCCTTCGGCGCGCGCCGGATCGCGGAGCGCGTCGCCGTCCCGGGCGAGCCGGCCGTCCGCGACGAGGCCGTCGATGAGGCGCGAGATCGTCGTGGCCGCGGCCTCGGCGTCGCGGCGCTCGACGGTGGCGATGCCACGGAGCCGGCGCATGAGCGCGGTTCGTGCGCGGGGCAGCGGCATGCCCGCGCTGAGCGGCGCCTCGCGGTGCTGCGTGACAACCGCGTCGAGCGCCGCCGTGGTGAGCGCATCGGTCACGTCGGCCGCGAAGGCGACGGACCGCGTCCGCGACTGCGCTGCATCGGCGAGGTCGGTGGCCAGGACACCGTGGAGGTCGATCCGAGCCGCCTTGATTGCCGACGGTTCGCCGGCCGCGACCACGGCGGCGAGGGCCGCCAGCCGCTCCGGAGTCATCCGGCGCCGGGAGATGCCACGCGGCGGCGCGGGATCCAGCACGGTGACGCCGGCGACGACCGCGCCCTGCCCCGGCTCCCGCAGGACCGCACGGTCGCCGGCGAACGTGGCGGTCGGGCGGTCGAGGTCGAGGAGCACCTGACCGTCGACGCCGCGCAGGCGGCGGACGCGGGCGTCGACCTGGTCCGTCCCAATGTGCAGCCGGAGCGGCGCGCCCTGCTTCGGCGGCCACCGCCGCCGCGCCCCGGAAGCTGCCTCCTCCGCCTTCTGCCCGAGCAGGCGATTCGTGCCGTGGACGCGTGGGCCGGTCGTCAGGACGTCGCCGCGGCGAATCAGGCCCGCCGATAGTCCGGCGAGGTTGAGAGCCGTTCGACCGCCATCGGCGCGACCACGCTCGGAGCCGTGGACCTGCACCTCGCGAATGCGAACGGGCTCACCGCCGGGCTCCCTTCGAAGCGTCTCGCCGGCACCCACGGATCCACCGCGCAGGCTGCCCGTCACCACCGCGCCGCGACCCTTGGCCGTGAACACGCGATCGACCGCCAGGCGAACCGGGCCGAGCCCGACCGGCGCGCCATCCCGGACGCGCCACTCCCCGACGACCGCATCGCGAACCGATCGGAGGAGCGAGCGCAGGTCGTCGATGCCCTCGCCGGTCAATGCGGACACGGGCAGGATCGGGGACGGCGCCAGCCACGTCCGCCGCAGGAGGTCGCGGACCTGCTCGACCACGGCATGGAGCCGCGCCACGTCGACGAGATCGGTCTTGGTCACCACCGCGATGCCGTGCCGGATGCCGAGCGCGTCGAGCAGTCCCAGGTGCTCGAGCGTCTGGGGCCGCGGGCCGTCGTCGGCGGCGACGACGAGGAGCGCGGCGTCGATCTCGCCAGCGCCGACGAGCATGTTCCCGATGAGGCGCTCGTGACCGGGGACGTCGACGAAGTCGAGCTCGGTGCCGTCGTCGAAGGCCAGGTGGGCGTAGCCGACGTCGATCGTCATGCCCCGCGCCTTCTCCTGGGGCAGGCGGTCGGCGTCGATGCCGGTCAGGGCGCGCAGGAGGGCGGTCTTGCCATGGTCGATATGGCCCGCGGTGCCGATGACGACGGTGGGCACGCGCTCAGGACCGCCGGCGGGCGTCCGAATCCTCCAGCGCGATCCGAATCGCGCGCCCGAGGGGCACGTCATCCGCGGGCTCGACGGTCCGGATGTCGAGCACGACGGCGCCATCGACGATGCGGCCGATCACCGCGGGAACGCCGGCTCGGAGCCGTGCCAGGAGTCGGTCCGGCGCTCGACCATCGATGGCGACGGCCCACGACGGCAGGGTCTGGCCCGGCAGCGACCCGCCCCCGACGGTCGCCTCGGATTCCACCGCGCGCGCTCCGGCCGCCTCGGCGATTCCGCCCGCCCGACGCTGCAGCTCCTCGAGCGGCGCACCGAGCTGGCGCCAGACCGGGATCTGCATCGCGGCGATCCCGCCCCGATACAGGCGAAGGGTGGCCGCGAGAGCGGCGAGGATGACCTTGTCGGGGCGCATCGCCCGTGCCAGTGGATCTTTCCTGAGCCGGGCGATGAGGTCGGCCCGCCCCGCGATGATCCCTGCCTGGGGACCGCCGACGAGCTTGTCCCCGGAGAAGGTCACGAGATCAGCCCCGGCTCGCAGCCGCTCGATCGGCATGGGTTCGTGCGCGAGCCCGAAACGTTCCGTTGCCAGGAGCGCACCGGAGCCCAGATCGTCGACCACGATGGCTCCATGGCGGTGGGCCAGACCGGCCAGCTCGGCCGAATCGGGCGAGTCCACGAAGCCGCTCTGGGCGAAGTTCGAAGGATGGACGCGAAGCACGAGCTTCGCCCGACCGTCGGCGAGGACCTCCTCGAAGTCGGCGACGCGGGTGCGATTGGTCGTGCCGACCTCGATGAGTCGCGCGCCGGCGCGCCGGACGATATCCGGGATGCGCACGCCGCCCCCGATCTCCACGAGCTCGCCCCGCGACACCGCCACGCCGCCACGGCCTGCCAGCCCGACCGCGAGTGCCACCGCCGCGGCATTGTTGTTGGTCACGAGCGCGTCCTCCGCCCCGGTGAGCGCGATGACCTCGTCCTCGGCCGCCCGGAAACGGCGGCCCCGGCGGCCGGTCTCCTCGTCCAGCTCGAGGAGTGACGGCACCGAGGCCGCGAAGCGTGCCGCCTCGATCGCCGCCACGGGCCAGGCGGCTCGCCCGAGATTTGTATGCAGGATCACGCCGGTCGCATTGATGGCGCCCCTGAATCCGGCGCCGGCAGCCGCCGGAGGTGCGCCGTCGAGCGCGCGCAGACGCTCGGCCAGGCGAACCGCAAGGAGGTCGACCGGCGTCGCCACGCCCCCGTTCGCGAGGCGCTCCCGCTCCTCAGCCGCGACCCGGCGCGCCTCGGCCACGACGGCCTTGCGGTCGCGCCCCACGAGCGCGCCGTCGGCCGCACGAAGCAGGGCGTCGACGCTCGGGGGTCGAGTGGTCGCCATGCTCGGATCGTATGGCGGGAGCGCATGGGAGTCGAACCCACCGCGCGACGTCGAACGCCGCGCCACTCGTTTTGAAGACGAGGAAGCCCACCGGGACCCCTCCGCTCCCACGCCATCGTAACGAGGCTCGGCCGCTACCCTCGATCGACCGCCCGCGCCGCGCCCACCCCGTCCCGCCACCCCTGAGGCGTCCCGCGTGTCCGTCTGGGCTACCTACCGCCAGCTCCTCGGCAACCGCCAGCTGACCAAGCTGCTACTGGGCGAGTTCGTTTCGTCGATCGGCGACTGGCTGTACCTCGTCGCGCTCGTGGTCGTGGTCTACAGCGAGACCGGGGACCCGGTGATCCTGGGCGTCGTGGGTGCGGCGCGCCTCGTGCCCTACTTCGTGCTCTCGATCCCGGCGGGCGTCATCTCGGACCGCTTCGACCGACGGCTCATCCTGCTGGTCTCGGACCTGGCGCGGGCCGTCTGCATGCTGCTGCTCGCGTACCTCGTCGCCACGGACGCCGGGATCCTGCCGATCGCAATCGTCACCGTGATCGCGACCTGCTTCTCGACCTTCTTCTACCCGGGCTTCGGGGCGCTGATGCCGAGCCTCGTCCGCGATGAGAGCGAGTTCGGGCCGGCGAACAGCGCCTGGGCGACGCTGGACAACCTGGCCTGGGTCATCGGGCCGGCGATCGCCGGCGTGATCCTCGTGGTCGGGACGCTCGAGATGGCGTTCCTCTTCAATGCATTGACGTTCGCGGTGATCGGCGTCGTCCTCTGGTCCCTGCCGAAGTCACCGCCGGGCAGCGCCACGATTCCCCTCGCGGGGTCCGCGATGCGAGCCGACCGACTCGACGGGAACGCGGCGAGCGACCTCGGGGCGGGCCAGGGCCGTCGGGTCTTCGGGCTGCGCGTCCCCCGCTCGATCGACCTGTCGGCGGTCACCGGCGTTGTCATCCTCGACGCCTTCTCGTGGCTGGCGTTCGGTGGGATCAACATCCTGCTCGTCCTGCTCGCCATCGACGTCTTCAAGGCCGGCGACGCCGCGACGGGCTTCCTGAATGTCGCCATCGGCGTCGGGGGCACGTTCGGGGCGGTCCTGTCGGGCGTGCTGGTGCTCCGTCCACGGCTGGCGCCGGCCCTCCTGGCGGCGGGCGCCGCGATGGGCGGGGCCACGGTCCTCCTCGGCGTGGCGCCGCTCCTCTCCGTCGCGTTCCTCGCGGTCGCGGTTGCCTCGGTCGGGCACCTCGTGCTCGACGTGACTCGCACGACGATCTTTCAGCGGGTCGTGCCCGACGCCTACCGCGGCCGATTCACCGGCGTGCTCATGACGTCCTCGACAGCGTCCGAGGCGCTCGGGACGCTCATCGTGCCGATCCTGATCGGCGGCTACGGAATCGCCCTCGTGCTCGGCGTCGTCGGGCTGGGGGTCTTCGCCGCGACGGTGCTCTCGATCGCGCTCATCGGACGGGCGGCCGACCTTCCGCCGGGCGAGTTCGACGCCGAGCTCCGGCGCATCGCCCGCCTCCCGATCTTCGGCGGGCTCAAAGTGGCGGGCATCGAGACGGCCCTGCGCCGCCTCGAGCCGCTTCGCGTTCAGGCTGGCGACGTGGTCGTCCGGCAGGGCGAGGCCTCAGATCGCTTCTTCGTGATCGGCGAGGGAACGTTCGACGTGACGGTCACGGGACCCGACGGATCGAGCCGCCACGTGCGCACCCTCGCACGCGACGCGGTGTTCGGCGAGCGAGGCCTGCTCGGGGGAACGCCTCGGACCGCGACGGTCTCCGCGCGTGCACCGGGGCTCCTGTTCGCGATGGACGGCGCGGACTTCCTGGCGTTGGTGACGAGGCGCCGGGGCGTCGCCGACAGACTGATGGCGCTCTACGAGCAACCTCTGGCGATCCCCGAGGCCGGTGCGGGAGACGATGCGGCCGCCCTCTCGGGCGCGGCCGGCAAGCCCTAGGTCAGCCCAAGCGTCTCGCGGAGGAAGGCCGCCCGCCGAGCACGCGCCTTCGCGCTGCGCATGGCGTGGTCGGCGGCATACCACTCGATCCCAGGCTCGCCGTCGTGCGGCGCCGCGCGCGCCAGCTCGATCGCCGACATCGGCGCGATGAAATAGTCGCGATCGCTGAACTGCCACAACGCCCTGGCCCGAAGCTGCGGCGCGACCGTCACCGGGTCGTAGGGCGCGAGCCGGCGCAGGTAGTCGAACCGGTCGCCCTCGACCTTCCAGAAGCGCAGGAACCAGTCCGCCCAGCGCGGCGTGGCGGCGATCAGCACCGCGGCCTGGAAGACCGGCCGCCGAGCCGTGAGGGCGAGCCCGTGCATCGCGCCGAAGTCGTGACCGACGAGCGCCAGCGGCGTGCCCTTCGGCAGGCCGTCCTCGAGTCGCTCGAGTGCCAGGCCAAGCCGCGACTGCTCGACCTCGAGGTTGGCGATGTCGGTCGCGGCATCCACCGGATCCGGCTCCCACGGCAGCCGCCCGGCCGGCAGCACGCAGCGCACGCCCGCCGCTGCGTAACCGCGCGCCTCGGACAGGAACTGCGTCCGGTCGCTGCGGTGGTCGCCGAGCCAGTGCAGGAACAGGATCCCGGCCCGGACGCGCCCGTCCGCCGGCTCGACCACGTATGCCTCGACCCGCGCGTCGCCGCTGCCGAGCACCTCGTCGGCGACCCGAACACGCGCGCCGGCTCGCCTCGCCTTGTCGACCATCCGGGCATTGTGCCGGGGTCCGAGAGACGCCCGCCTATGATCAGCGCGTGCTCGACTATCAGGTCCCCGCGCTGCGCCTG
>Ga0070696_100000496_pt1 | contig 24798 bp, 18 predicted proteins | sample KBSK1253metaG_FD_65474 | JGI IMG/M metagenome (GOLD analysis project Ga0070696, IMG submission 65474) | Corn, switchgrass and miscanthus rhizosphere microbial communities from Kellogg Biological Station, Michigan, USA - KBS K1-25-3 metaG | ecosystem: Host-associated > Plants > Roots >... | reverse complement strand
CCAGCCCGGGACGACCACAGGAGTCTGAAACCGATCGCTCGCGCAGCTCGTATGGGAAACCAATACGTAACGGTTCCGGATACGAATCTTTTGGAGGTGGAGCGGTGAGCGATCGTCTGACACTCGCGACGGCGACCGGGCTTCCCTTACTGTCCCTCGCGTTTCACGTCGCGATGGGAGTGGCTGCCCTCTCGGCCGGATACATCGCCATCGCCGCTCGCAAAGGAGGGAAGTGGCATCGCCGCAGTGGCGCTGTCTTCGTGCTCGCGATGATCGCCATGGGACTCACGGCAGTCGGCATCTCCGTGTACGAGGGCAAGGAAGACGTCGCTGGCGGAGCGCTTACCGCCTATCTCGTTTTCACCGGCTGGACCACGGTCAAGCCTCTGCCTGGATCGGGCCGGCGCGGGCACATCGCCCTCATGCTGCTTGCATTTGCCTTCGCGGTGGCGGGATTCGCCAAGGCATTCACGGCGCTCGACAGGCCTGGAAACCAGATCGGAGGTGTGCCTGCCGGAATGATGTTCTTCCTGTCATCGATCATACTGCTCGCCGCGATCGGCGATGCCAGGATGATCTGGGCCGGCGGCATTCAGGGAACGCGGCGGCTGGCGCGGCATCTCTGGCGGATGTGTTTCGGTCTTTTCATCGCGTCGGGCTCGTTCGTTTCCCAGCTTGTGATGATGAAGTTCATGCCCGCGTGGATGCGCAGTGTCCCGGTGATCGTCGTTCTGGGCTCCGCCCCGCTCGTTGTGCTGCTGTACTGGATGTGGCGCGTCCGTCTGAAGCAGAATCTGCGCGGGTTGATGACAACGAAACCGATCGAGGCGCGACAGCCGGCCTGAACTAGCGACCGTACTAGCGGGACGAGATCCCGCACCCAGCGCTTGCGGCGCGCACGACAACGCTGGAGACTTCCGCGGCATGCAACGCGAGGACTACCTGCTCCGCATGATCGCCCAGATGGCGCTCGTGCTCGCGCGTATCCGACGGATGCTGCTCGAAGGAAAGAACTCGGAAGCCGGCGACGAGCTGGAATATGCGGCGCAGAAGGGAGGCATCGATCTCAGCCTCATGATCGCACTCGACGAAGCGAGTCTCGAGCCTATGCTGCGCACCGGGGGCGAGATCGATCGGCCCAAGTGCGCCTTCTTCGCCGAGGTCATCTACCTCGAGTGGCGTCGGCAACTCGCCATGGGACGCATGCCTCAAGCAGAACGCTGCGCCCGACGCGCGCTGCTGCTCTATGCGCTGGCGTACGACGGTATAGTGATAGACGACGAGACGCGAAAACGTATTGCCGAGCTCGAGGAGCACCTGGTGAAACGCGAGTCGGAAAGCGACCGTAAGCCCGGTTAGCGACCCGAGTACCAGCGCTTCAGGCTTCACTTCGGAGGAGCGATGTTCGATTTCCCGCAGATCTGGAATGGGACACTCAGGGACCACTATCTCCTTCTGTTCAGCGTCGCGGGCGCGGTGGCGCTGGCAGCCGGAATCATCGGTGCCTGGATCGGCGCTCGTTTCGGCACACGGCGCCTGGTGCGCGACGTTCTCGCGGCGCTCCCTAACAGCCAGCAGCAGCAGGAGCTCGCCGCTATGCAGATGGCTCAGCTATCGCAAGCCGTCGACGCGATGAGCATCGAGATCGAGCGGCTCTCCGAGGGTCAGAGATACACTGCCAAGCTGCTGACGGACCGCGCCGCCGCTCCTCGCAACAATGCGTCGCCAGATCGACCGGTGGGACAGATCACGCCGCACTGAGCGCCACAATCGTTGGAGTCTGACGGAGACCAGAGGTGCAATTGGCTGCGTGCACGAGGCGCCAGTAACTCAATCGCAGGTTACTCGTTGTGTGCGGTGATTGACACAACGCAGCTGGCGGCTAAGGTAGAAGTCTCTCGGAAGCCATGAAGTTCGGGGCGAGCACCAAAGCGCATGATCGCCCATGCCCCGAATGGAGCCAATCGCGAAACCGGCCGAGTAGGACGCCTCTCGAGGCGCCCCTGCTCTCCGGTTTTTCTACTTCTCTTCCCACCTGCAGCGTTGGAGAACCCACATGAATCGTGCTTCGCTCCGCCTCATCATTCCCGCAATTCTTCTGGTGGCCTGCTCTGAGCGGCCCACCGGACCACCCGATCTGACGTCCACCGGCACTGCGTGGTCCGCCATCCAAGGCGGACAGCCACAGCCGCCGCTGGCAAGCGTCCTTTGGGAGGCCAGAGCCGGTGACGTCGTGACGTCCCGCTCCTTCTCTCCCATCGTCGCCTCCCGAGTGTACGCGCTGGTTGCAATCGCGCAGTATGCAGCCGTCGTGGCCGCTGACGGACGCCGTGGCGGAAGTGATGAGAAGTTCAGCCAGGGCTTCCACGCGAGCCCGGACGTCCGCCGAGGTGCGGTCGCCGGCGCCTCAGTCCAGGTCCTCAAGTACGTTGCCCCTCCCAATGCCACGCCATTGGAGACACAGCTGACAGCTGACATAGCCGCTGTCCCTGCTGCAACGCGCGCTGAGTTCGTCGCGGGCGTTGCGATCGGACGTGCCTTGGGTGATGTCGTCGTCGCTCGGGGAAAGGCCGATGGCTTCACGAATGCCGACGGCACGGCGAAAGTCTGGGATCCGAGCACGCTCCCGTCCGGCGCGGGCATCTGGTACATGGATGCCGACGCGACGCCGCACGTCCCGGCCGGCTTCCAGTTTCCGACGATGAAGCCCTACTACCTCGACAGTCCGGACCAGTTTCGACCAGCTCCGCCACCGACGAGTGTTACCGCCGCGGCGGCTGAAGTGGTCGACATCGTCGATCATCGTGGGACCGCGGGGACCGCGATCGCCATCTTCTGGAACTTCAACGCGCCCAGTGTGACGCCACTGGGCTACTGGGATCAGCAGACCGCCATCTACATCAAGGAGCATTCACTCGACGAGCGCGCCGCGACACACGTGTTCGCGCTGGTGAATACAGCCGCGATGGACGCGGTCCTCGGCTGTTGGGACGCGAAGTACCACTACCTCGTCCAACGGCCATGGCAAGTCGATCCGGTGGGACTCCCGAACAGCAAGCTGGTAATTGGCCGGCCGAACCATCCGTCGTATCCATCGGGTCACTCGTGCGTATCGTCGTCGGCGGCAGCCGTGCTCGAACACTTCTTCCCGGAGCAGAAGGAGAAGCTCGACGCACAGGTGGCGGAGGCGGGTCTGTCGCGCGTGTATGCCGGCATCCATTATCTCATGGACATCGAGGCGGGTCAGGGGCTCGGACGCTCCACGGCTCGGTGGGCGATCCATTACGATCAGAGATACGGGCTGCTCGAAGCCATATTGCCCAACAGCCCCCACTACGATCACGACAACCGTCCCTAGATACGCAATCGCACCACGTCGTCGATTCTGATCGTGAGAACGGCCCCGAGAAAGTTCGGGGCCGTTCTTCCATCACCGTCTTCACGACCGGCGACTCGACGGACTATGGCCGCGCCGACTTGGCTGCCCGGGCGAGGAGCAGCTCCCGCTCGCGCGCGTTGCGCGTCAGCGACGCGGCCCGCTCGAACTCCGCGCGCGCCTCGTCGAACCGCTCGAGCTTCGCGAGGAAGTCGCCGCGTACGCTTGGCAGCAGGTGATACGCCTTGAGCGAAGGCTCCGACACCAGCTTGTCGACCACTTCGAGTCCCGCTGCCGGCCCGAATGCCATCGAGATCGCGACCGCGCGATTCAACTCCACGACGGGCGATGGCGCTAGCTCGGCGAGGACGGCATACAGCGCCGCGATGCGCGTCCAATCGGTCTCCGCGGCGGTTCGCGCCCGGGCATGACACGCGGCAATCGCCGCTTGCAGCGCGTACGGTCCGAGCACGCCAGTGAGCGCTTCCGCGCGCTCGAGCGCAGCGAGGCCGCGCCGGATGAGCAGCTGATCCCAACGCCCGCGGTCCTGGTCGAGCAACAGGATGGGCTCCCCCGACGGGCCCACGCGGGCGCGCAGCCGGGAGGCCTGAATCTCCATGAGGGAGACGAGTCCGTGGACCTCGGGCTCGTTCGGCGCGAGCTCCGCCACGATGCGTCCGAGCCGCAGTGCGTCCTCGCAGAGCGCCGGACGCACCCAGTCGTCTCCCGCGGTCGCCGAGTACCCCTCGTTGAAGATCAGATAGATCACGCCGAGCACCGAGGAGACCCGCGCCTCGAGCTCGGCGCCCCTCGGGACCTCGAACGGCACATGCGCGTCGGCGAGCGTTCGCTTGGCGCGAACGATCCGCTGCGCGATGGTGGGCTCGGGAACGAGGAACGCGCGCGCAATCTCGTCGGTCGTCAGCCCGCCCAGCAGCCGCAAGGTCAACGCGACGCGAGCCTCAGTCGATAACACCGGGTGGCAGGAGATGAACACGAGGCGCAGCATGTCGTCGCCGACGTGATCGTCGATGGCGGCGTCGAGGTCCGGCACCGCCTTCTCCTGTTCCGCTTCCAGCTCATGTCCCAGCTGTTCGTGCTTCCGGTCGAGCATCGTGTTGCGGCGCATGAGGTCGATCGCACGGCGCTTCGCGGTGTGCATCAACCAGGCGCCCGGGTTGTCCGGCACGCCGGACTCCGGCCACTGCTCCAGCGCGGCGATCAAGGCATCCTGGGCCAGATCTTCCGCGATGCCGACGTCACGTACGATCCGCGTCAGTCCGGCGATGAGCTTGGCCGACTCGATCCGCCAGACCGCGTCGATCGCTTGATGGGTCTCGGTAGCCGTCACGGCTACCAATCAGATCAGGCGCTGCCCACCGAGCAAGTGCAAGCGGCGGCGATATCCTGGCAGTCGCCGCCGGTCGCAAGCCGCGCAATTGCGCGCTCGCCTTCATTGCCCCCCGTCTACTTTTTCGCGTTCTTGGCGGCCTTGGCCGCGACGCGTTTCTCCTGCTCACGCAGCTCAGGGGTGAACTCGCTGCCGAAATCCTCAGCCTCGAACACCTGGCGGATCTCGATCTCGGACTCTGTCCCTGGGGAGGGATTCGGCGCGCGCTTGACCCACTCGATCGCCTCGGCCTTGGACTTCGCCTGGATCAGCCAGAATCCCGCGATCAGCTCCTTCGTCTCGCTGAAGGGTCCGTCGATCACGGTCCGCTTCGATCCGGAAAACCGAACCCTTGCGCCTTTGGAGCTCGGTTGCAGCCCCTCGCCCGCCAGCATGACCCCTGCCTTGGCCAGCTCTTCATTGTATTTGCCCATCTCGGCCAGGAGCTTCTGATCCGGCAAGACGCCGGCTTCCGAATTCTTGTCGGCTTTGACTATCACCATGAATCGCATCGTCGTATCTCCGTGGGTTTCGGGTATTGGTCGGCCTGGGACGGCTCTGACCGCCTGAGCCCCCTCGGCTCTCCTTATACGTCGAACGAATCGCGCCGGGATCGACACGAGAACCCTCGCCCGTTTGAGCCGCCCTAGTGGCCTACGTTCGAGATCACGGGAGCGGCTGTTTCAACGCGGAAAGGACGCGGATGGAGCGGAAACTGCCGCACATAGCGCTTGAAAATGGAATTGGCTTTTTCTTCCACTTCTCTGTTGGCAGTATCCGCGGTCCTTTCCGCTCAATCCGCGCGTTGTCCGCGTGAGACAGCCGCCCGCTTGATCCGTACCGTATCCGCGTCGTTTACGCGTTGAAACAGCCGCCCGCTTGATCTGTACCCCTAAGGAACTCGACGCGCCCGCTTCAGGTCGATCTCCTTGAGACGCTCGAGCTCCAGCCGCAACGCCCGAATCTGCTCCTCGCGTTCCAACGAATCCGCCTGGAGACGCGCCAGGTTCAGCCGCAGCGAGTCATTCTGAATCGCGAGTGAATCGCGCGACGCCAGAAGCTGTCGCGCCGTTGTGTCGAGCGCGGCGATCTCCGTTTCGAGCCGTTGTTGCGCTGCCAGGTGCCGATCGAGACGGGCCGTGGCGCATCCATTCAGCGCGAGGAGCAGGGTGCACAAGCCCAGCAAGACCCACATTGCTCGCGTCTTCATGTGGACGCCGCCGCGAATGTAGGAGGCTCCGCTTTCACCTGGTGCTCGGCGCCGGTCGCGAATCCGGGAAGCCACACGTTGACGACGGCTCCGCGCGGCGCGTTGTCACTCACCCAGATCCTTCCACCGTGCACGCCGGCGATGTGTCTGCAGATCGACAACCCAAGACCCACGCCGCGCGATCGCACCGCGCGTCCCGTCTCCGTCTGATAGAAGCGTTCGAACACCCGCTCCTTATCGGCGTCCGGAATTCCCGGGCCTTCGTCCGCGATGCTGAGAATGACATTTGTGTCCCCCGCGTCACTCTCTATCGTCACGGTCACTCTGCCATCGGAAGGCGAGAACTTGACGGCGTTTTCGATGAGGTTGTCCAAGAGCTGCGTGATGCCTTCGGCGTCGGCGCGAACGAGCACCTGCCTCTTCGGGTCCGCGACGGTCGCAACAGGTCCACCCACGCTCTCACCCTGTCGCAGCGAACGCGCGGCATTGGCCCGGTCTGTTGCGCGGCATGCCAGAGGAACGAGGTCCACGAGCTCGAAGGTCGGCGTACGTACGGACTCGAGACGCGAGAGCTCCAGCAGCTTCGCGATCATCGACGACAACCGCCGCCCGCTTTCCTGATTGAGCTCCAGCAAGCGTCGTTGTCTCTCCGAGAGCGGACCTGCGAGCTGATCCAGAATCGCGACGGTCGTCTCCTGGATCGACGACAGCGGCGTCTTGAGATCGTGTGACACATTCGACACGAAATCGCGTTTCATTCGATCGAGCTGCTCCAGCCGCTCGGCCATCGAATTGAAGTCGCGGGCGACCTCGGAAAACTCGTCGCCGCCGTCGCCATCGATGCGATAACCGAAACGACCCGCCGAGATTTCGCGCGTCCCATCGGCGAGCCGGCCGAGCGGGCGGACAATCGAGCGGATCAGGAGCACAGCGAGCAGGGCGCTCAGGATCACCGCCATCACGGCCGTCAGCCCGGAGACGCGTTCCGCGGCCCGCGCCGCTCGCTCGGACGCCGCGAGCTCCCGCGTCATCGCCCTCTGCGACGCCTCTCCCATGAGCTGCGTGCCGACACGCACGCTGTCGAGCGCCTGCTGGAGTCCGAGCAGATCCTCCGGCGCGACCGGCAGTGCGGCTCCCGCATCCGAGAGCAGCCGCGCCCGGTGCTCGACGAGGCGCCAGCGGCCCGCGAGGGACACGACCCGCGCGCGCTCCTGCTCCGTGAGCTCGAGAGATTCCAGCCGACGCAACTCGCTGCCGAATACATCGGCCAACTGCGAGAACTTCTCGAGATATCCCTGATCGTGGGTCACCGCGTATTTCTCCGCGGTGACGCTCATCTCTCCGATCCGGGTGAGCTGCGTATTGGAGATCGCGCGCAGGCGATCGGAGATCGCTGTGAGCGTCTGGCCGCTTTCCACCGCGCCCTGAATCGCGCGCACGTGGAACACCAGCACCGCGAACAGCAGAGCGATGTTGAGCGCGAACACGAGCCGAAGTCTCGACGCGACGCTCATGCGCGGTCTCCGCTCCTGCCCCCGTCGCCGTAGCCGCGCAGTTTGTTCCGGATCGTCTTTACGTCGAGACCCAGCTGCCGGGCCGCCTCGGCCTTGTTATCGCCCACGCGCTCCAGCGTCTGCAGGATCAATCGCCGCTCCGCTTCGGCCAGCGTCGTGCCCGCGGGCAATGTCAGCGTCGGGTGCGCGCCAGGGTGGATGGCCTGGAGATACGGTGGCAGGTGTCGCCGCTCGATCCAGCCTCCGTTCGCGCGCGCCACGATCACGGCGCGCTCGATGACGTTGCGCAGCTCGCGAACGTTCCCCGGCCACGCATGCGCGACGAGCAGCTCGCGCGCCGCGTCGCTGACGCCATCGATGTGCAACTGGTGCTTGCGCGAGAACTCGCGTACGAAATGCTGCGCCAACAGTGCGATGTCCTCGACGCGATCGCGCAGCGGCGGGATGACCAGCTCGAAGACGTTGAGTCGATAGAACAGATCTTCGCGCAGGCGTCCGTCGCGGATCGCCTGACTCGCCGAGCGATTGGTGGCCGCGAGAACGCGCACGTCGAATCGGACGTCGCGGCTGCCGCCCAGTCGGCGCGCTCGCCCTCCCTCGAGCACGCGCAGGAGCTTGGGCTGAAGCGCGATCGGCATCTCGGCGATCTCGTCGAGGAACAGCGTGCCCCCTTCCGCCATCTCGAAGCAGCCGGGCCGGGCGCGCGTCGCGCCGGTGAACGCCCCCTGTTCATGCCCGAACACTTCGCTCTCGATCAGCCCTTCGGGAATCGCGGCGGCATTCACGGCGACGAACGGCTTCGCGCGACGAGCGCTCGCCGCGTGGATCGCGCGCGCGACGACTTCCTTGCCGGTGCCGCTTTCACCCGTGATGATCGCCGAGGCGTCGCTCGACGCGAGCAGCTCGACGTTGCGCCGCAACTCGCGCATTGCGCGCGTCCGGCCGACGATCCCGCTGGAGTTGTCGTCCTGGTCCAGCTGCGCGTCGAGCGAGCGATTTGCCCGCACCCTGCGCAGATCGGACGCGGTGGCATCGAGGAGCGCGCGCAGCATCTGGTGGTCGAGCGGCTTGGTGAGGAAGTCGGTGGCGCCCTGCTTCATGGCTTCCACGGCGCCGTCGATGTTGCCGTGCGCCGTCATCATCACGACTGGCAGCCGCTGATCGCGTTCCTTGATTCGCGCGAGGAGCGCCATCCCCGAGCTGCCCGGAAGTACGAGGTCACACAGCACGACGTCGGGCACGCGAGCTTCCAGTTCTCGCTCCGCGGTCGCGGCATCCGCCACGGCGCGAACGTCATGTCCCCAGTCCGTGATCCGCAGAGACAGCACCTCGCGGAGCGCGGGCTCATCGTCGACGACCAACACCTCCAATCGCGTCGCCATCGTTTTGTACTGACGGTGCTCCTGACACCGTACGTCGGTCGAATGAAAAGGCCTCAGCGCGCAGTGTTACGGCACGCCGAGGCCAATCAGTCGAGCCGCTGTCGCCTCAGGCCCGCACGATGATCAGGAAGCGCGACGTGCTCCAAAAGCGCTCCGGCTGTTCGATCTTCAACGCTCCCACGATCCGACCGCCTTTCAACGACGACGGTGTGGTGTACGCTGCGTTCTGACGCGACACGATCTTATACTCGCCAACCGGCAAAAAGATCGTGCTGTCGGTCATGCGATCCAGCTTGGTGAAGGCCTCCGGATCGAGCTCCCGCGCGGGCACCAGCGTTCGCGAACCCGCGACCAGGAACCGCTTCGTCCCCTCGGCGACCAGCACTCCCTTCTTCATGAGCTCCGCCCTGGTACCCACGACGAAGTAGACGGCGTTCTGATCGCTGGTGAGGTGGGTCACAACGCCGGTGAGGGTGTCCACCGATTTCGTGAGCGACGCGATCTTCACGGTTTGCTCGTCGATCACGGACTGCAGCTCCAGCCGCTGCTTCTCGGCGGCCTGGTTGACTTCCGCGACGGTGAGCTCGTACGCCGCGATTTTGGCCGCGAAGGTCGAGTCCTTCTCGGTCATCTGAGACCGGGCCAGGGCGAGCCGCGACGTCACCTCGTTGAGGCGGCTGACCAGCTGAATGATCCGGGCGACGACCTGCTTGCGTTCCTCAGCCGAGTCGGTGAGCTCGGCGTCCGGCTGGAGCGGCTTTCCGCCTCCCCCCGTTCCGAGCGAGCGCGCCTTGGACAGCTCGTGGTTGATCTCGTTGACGAACCCGGTGCCGACGATCATCTGGTCGAGGAGCTCGTTGCGCATCACGGACAGCGAGTCTCCGCGACGCGTGTTGACCAGCTCGAGGTCTTTCCTCGAGGGACCCTGGCAAGCGGACAGCGAAGCAACTGCGTACAACAGGACTGGGATGGTACTGGTGACTCTCATGGAACACCGCCTTATAAAGGAAAGAAGGATTGGTTGACGCTTCTCTCCCAAGGCAGCCGCGGTGCCGCACTATCCGCGAGCGTAAGTCTGTGGGACGTCGAGCGTTGGCAAGGGAATCGGGATCATTCGGCAGGCTGCTCGAACGGGATCGGGGAAATTTTCCCGACTTAATCGAGGCAAAGTCTTCCAAAGTGCCCCTGCTACTTGCTCTTCCTCGCGAGCATGGTCCCGCGACAGGTCGCCGCGCCGCAATGACAGGGAAAGCGGCGCTTGGCTGCCGGAGTGTGTCGCTCCACTAGCTCATAGGCGTAATCGTAGGCCAGCTCCTCGCCTGGCTTCACGTCGCGGATCGTCTCGATCCAGATACGCTTGTTCTCGATGACCGCATCGCAATTCGGGTCGCAGGAGTGGTTGATGAACCGCGCGTCGTTGCCGTCTACGGAGGCATCGATCACGACGTCGTCGTCAACCGCGAAGAGGAAGGTGTGATGCCGCTCACCGGCAATGTCCGGATAGAGCGCGTCGGCTTCCGTCGGGGTCAGACGTTGTCCAGCATACTCGATCAGGCGCGTCTTCTTAGGGATGCGCCGGGTTGCGAAAGCACCCAGCCCCTGGATCGGAGAGGGGCGAATCTCGAACCATTTCCTCACCCTCGAAACCTATGAGCAATCGCGGTCTCGGAATGACGCTGGCAATCGTTGCGCTCGCGGGGGCTTCGGGTGAGCTGCGCGGACAGACGTCACCGGTCATCCGGAAGCTCGAGGCGGAGGTGTGGGTTCGGATTGCCGATCGCGTACGGCAGTCCAAGGCGCTGCGTCTCGACAGCGGCGAGTTCGACTTGCGACTGCCAATCCAGGGCGAGCCCGACGAGATCGTAGGACCAACATCTCACGCGAATACTGCTCTTGCAGTGGCGTCAGCGCGGCTCGAGCCCTCCGATTCTTCCATCCTGTCTCGCGACATGCCATTCACGGACGGGCGATACGACATAAGGCTCGAGGATCGCGCGGGCAATTGCCTCCAGGTTCATCAGCAAGTGAGGCTGGTCTCGGACAGCGTGCTTCGTCGGGGACGCCGAATTACCGAACGGTGTCGACCGGCGTACATGGCGGAGACCATCCGTCGCTCGCGGCGCATCGCCCGAGTGCCCGTGCAGGCCGGCGACCTCGGCGATCACTGGAGTGTGGCGGGCGCCATCGCCGCCATTGCCGACGTCTACGAGGACAGCGTGGTGGTGACCGCGTCCAACTTGGCGCTGCGTGCCGCCTATCCGATTCCGGACACTGTCACGTCGCAGATCGACTCCGTCACGATTGGCCTGGCACTCGGCGACGGGTCCTGGAACATTGTACACCGCAGCGCGCCGCTTGTCGTCGATACCACGCTTCGACGGGGCGGTGAATGGAGTCGTCAGAACGTCCGATTTTCGATTCCGATCGATACTTCGTTCGCGCTGACGACGAGCTGGGTGGTGCTCGAGGTCATGCTCAGCGTTCCGAAGACCGCGGACAATCCTAGCGGCCTCGCCTGGACCTATGCTCACGGTCCCAGGGGTCTTTTTGTGAAGCGGCCATAGCAGCGAGTTCCCGCTACGGCGCGTATCTTCACTGTCCCCGTCAACCTCCGGAGCCGTTTCGATGCGTTCGGTTCGTTCCCTCACGCTGGCCACTGCGCTGATCTGTGCCGCGGGTTCGCTGCAAGCGCAGTCCAAGCGAGCATTCGCTCTCAGCGACTGGTACAAGCTCACGACGCTGAGCTCCCCGTCCATGTCGCCCGACGGCAGCCGCATCGCGTTTCAGGTTCAGACCGTCAACGAGAAAGACAACAAGTACCACCGCGAGGTCTGGGTGGTTTCGACCGCGGGAGGCGACCCGCAGCGGTTCACGTCGCCGAGCACCGAGAGCTCGAACCCGCGATGGTCGCCAGACGGCAAGTATCTCGTCTTCACGTCGCAGCGCCCCGGCGGGAAGGGCAGCACGTGGATGTTGCGGATGGATCAACCCGGCGGCGAAGCGATTCAGAACGAGAGCTACCCGCGGGGAACGTCGGTCCCAACCGATTTGAGATTCGCGGTGTGGAGCGACGCGGACTCCGTGGCGACCGACAGCTCGAAGAAAGCCGAGGACCCGTTCGCGAAGATGCAGCCGATGGCGCGTCCTCCGTATGGGGCGATCACGAAGCCCACGGATGCCGCGCGGTTCGACGGCCGGCACATCTACGACATGCGGTTCAAGTCGAATGACCAGGGATACGTCCCCGGCGCGCGTGAAGCCCGCAAGTGGAACCCGGCGCAGATCTGGGTGCAGGCGTTCGACGGCTCCGCCAAAAAGAAAATCACCAACACGCGCTACTCGCACCGCGGCGTCACGGTGTCGCCCGACGGGCAGTGGGTCGCCTTCATCGCCGACGCGCAGCTCAGGCCGGACTCCGTCGTCGACCTCGAGCGTGACTCCATCGCCAGGCTGCCATACGACAAAAAGCGCGACGACATCGATCGGAATGATTTCGACGTCTACGTCATCCCGATCGCGGGGGGGACGCCGAGAAAGGTCGCGTCGTTCTTTGGCGACGAGGGCGGCCTCACCTGGTCGCCGGACAGCAAGCGTCTCGCGTTCGTCGCGTCGCCGAGTCGTGTGAAGAGCGACCGGGTGTGGGTGGTGAACGTCGCGGGTGGGACTCCGGAGAACCTGCTGGGCACCTGGAAGTACGAGCCCAACGCCATCAGCTGGGACACGGATGGCAACATCACCATGCTCGCCACGGTCGGTGGGAGCTCGGGAGTCTTCCGGCTCGATCCGAACACCAAGAAGCTCACACAGATCATCTCGGGCCGGCGGCGCATCAATGGCGCGAGCGGCGACGCGAAGGACACCAAGATCGCGTTCGTCGCCACCGACCTGACGCATCCGACGGAGCTGTATGTGGCGAACGCCGACGGCAGCGGCGAGCGGCGTCTCACGAGCTTCAATGACAAGCTGGTCAGCGAGGTCGCCTTCAGCGACGCCGAGCGCTTCACCTTCAACTCGGTCGGTGGTCTCGAGATCGAGAGCTGGCTGATGAAGCCGTATGGCTACGAGGCGGGGAAGAAGTATCCGCTGGTGCTCTACATTCACGGCGGTCCTCACTCGGCGTATGGCGAGAACTGGTTCGACGAATTCCAGAACCTCGCGGCCGCCGGGATGTACGTGTTGTTCACGAATCCGCGCGGTTCGAGCGGGTATGGCGCGGACTTCACCTACAGCACGCGCGGCCGGTGGGGCGCCGAGGACTATCAGGATCTGATGAAGGCCGTGGACGTCGTCGCCAAGCGCGCCGATGTCGACTCGACGCGTATGGGAGTCACCGGTGGCTCGTACGGCGGCTTCATGACGGCGTGGATCACCACCAAGACCAATCGCTTCAAGGCGGCCGAGGCCGACCGCATGATCAGCGACTGGACGTACTGGTATGGGGCGTCCGACGCACAGGGGCTCACCGAGTTCGAGTTCTACGGCAAGCCGTGGGACAACTTCGCGCTGTATGACACGTTGTCGCCGATCCGCGGCGTGCGCAGAGTGCGGACACCGACGCTCATCGTGCAATCGGAAGAGGATTTCCGGACGCCGATGGGGAACGCGGAGCTGTGGTTCCTGGCGCTAAAGAAGCAGGGCGTTCCGGTGGAACTGGTGCGGTATCCGAGGTCGACGCACGAGCTGTCCCGCAGCGGCGAGCCCTGGCTGCTGGTGGATCGGCTCGGCCGGCTGCGTCAGTGGTTTACGTATTGGTTGAAGGAGAAGCCGACGACGACAGCGGAACGCTAGGTCTCGAGAAGTTCATAGGGGCTCCGCGAGGCGTGCCTTCGCGGGGCCTTTCTTTTGCGTGAACCCGTCCTACTAGCGCGAGCGATACGGGCGTGCAGTATAGACGCATGCTCGCGCGTAGCGCTGGGCGCACCAGCCGGACTCTTTCCCGCCGAGGTCTCTGGATTCTCGTCGTCGCGCTGACAGTGCCGCTGTTTCTCACGGCGAGCGCGCCGCGATCAACCAGCGCTGCGGGAGCACTTCCTGATTCGACGCTGGTTCCGCTTCGCTCTGGGCCGGTCGTCGTGTCGAGCGCGTCGACGCAACAGTTTCTCGACGCGTTGGCGCGCGACAGCGGAGGCGGGCTTCACGGAATAGTAGTGCTACGCCGACATCCTACGCCGAGTGACCGAAGCGCGCTGCAGGCTCGCGGGCTTTTGGTGCAGCATCTCGTGCATGGCCGGGCCTATCGCGCGCGCGTTGCGCCGTCGTTCGCCCGAAATGATTCGCTCGTCAGTTCGCTTCTCGACGGCATCGCGCAACTGACACCACGCGATCGCGTCGCGCCGGAGATTTGGAACGCGGATTACCGGCGCTACGTCGTCCGCGCGCCGAACCGCGACTCTATCAGCACAATTCTGGAGGCGGGCGGTGCGTTGCGGCTGACCGTGGCGTTTCATGAGGATGTCGCGGAGGCGAATGCCGAACGCCTACTCGCGGGACTAGCGGTTCGTCACCAACTGCGAGGTCCACACGAGTGGTATGCGGTAGTGACGCAGCCCAATGTTCGACGCCTTGCAGCGGCAGATCTGGTTCGCTGGATCTCAGGGCCGACTTCCTTCTCGACGATGGACAACGATGTCACGCGAGGAGAGGTTGCCGTCGAGACGGTTCAGGACTTCAGCGTCGTCGACGGAGAGCCGTTGGGGCTTGGCGGAATGGGCATTCAAGTCGGCGTTTTTGACGAGGGGATCGATGAGAAACACGACGACTTCCAGACGTGGTACGCTGGAGTTGCCGTCGATAACCGAGTGAAGGTCCAATCTCTCGAGGCCAGCTGGCACGGCACCATGTCGGCTGGGATCATTGCCGGCAATGGCAAGAACAGCGACGGCGTCGATAGTTGGGGTGTCAGCAACGGCACAAGTCCGTATCGATGGCGGGGAATGGCACCAAAGGCGGACCTGCTCGAGGTCCACCTCTCGAGTGTCGCCACTTTCAATGTCGGAACAGGGCTGTGGGAATTGGACAGAGTCAAGACGGCTGCGGTCGTGCGCGACCAGATCGTCAATCATGGGATGGATGTGTCCAATCATCCTTACCCGCTCGACGACCTTGGTGAGTACGACAAGCAGAACGCGCAGCGCGACTCCATGGTCCGAGGAGATGCCCTAGATGGAACACAGCCAATACCGGCTCGGCTGCAGGTCTTTTCGGCGGGGAACCTGGGTGGAGTAGATGGGTCGGAGCTTCCACTCGTTGGCGCGACGATCGCGAACTCGGGGTACTTCTCCCTCAACAAACAGCTCAAGAACGCCATCGTCGTAGGAAGCTGGAGGCCGGTTTCGGCTCGCGTCTCCACGACGTCCAGCCTTGGACCAACCTCTGACGGTCGGATCAAACCGGATCTCGTAGCGCCGGCGTCTCCGGTGACGTCCACAGGATATTGGAAGGCGGGCGGCACGCTCGGGCAGTGTCCTCCGTCTGGAGTAGCAGGCTGGCCGACGCGTCAGCAGTTCTACGCGACTGATTGCGGCACTTCGTTCGCAGCGCCGGTCATCAGCGGCATTCTTGCTCTCGTCCTCGAGCAGTACCGCGCGACGTTCGCCGTGGATCCTGATGTCAACCCGCCGCTGCCGTCGACACTTCGCGGAATCCTCATTCACACCGCGGTGGACAAGAGGACCTTCGCCGATCCGTTCCCCAACAAGGACGGAACGGTGCAAGCGTTCGACGGCCCTGATTTCGCCACCGGATGGGGGATGGTGAATGCGGCTGCCGCTGTCGACGTGACCGCCCGGAAGCTGTTCATCGAGGACGAGATCGCTGCAGAGTGCGAGGTCAAGACCTTTTCGTTTCCCATCGTTCAGGAAATACTGGGAACGAATCCCGACGTTCGCGTGACCTTGGCCTGGGACGACATCGCAGCAAGTCCTGAGTTGGCGACGTCCGCCATCTTGCTGCGGAACGATTTGGATCTGGTGCTCATCGAACCAAATGGCACGCGTCACTATCCATGGCTGCGCAATCAGGTCGTCAAGGACCTAGCTGGGACACCGCTCACTCCCGACCAACAGACGTGTGGAACCACCGTACTGGTGGATCGCCTGCTCGATCCCAATGCGGCGTTCACCGACGCACAGCTCACCAACGCGAGCACCGGCAACGGCCCGGATCACCTCAACAACGTCGAACAGGTTTTTGTGGCGGCTGCCACGCCGGGACAGTGGAAGGCGGTCGTGACGGGATTCAAGCTGGAACCTGGCATACAAAAGTTCAGCCTCATCGGACTGTCCCGGCATTTTTACGGAGGCATTGAACCGCATAGAGTCTGCAAGACGTGGCCGTTCTTTTGTAAGCCATTGTTGTTCAATCTCTGCAAGAAGTATCCGGGACTGTGTGAGCGGCCGCAGATCATCCCGCTCTTCCCATGGGGGCCCAGAGTTTCGTTCCGGAACCCATCTGACCGTGCAATTCTGCCCCTGAATCAGATGTGCCCGCGCCTTGCGCCGCCGAGCGCCTGCGACGCGAGCGTTCCGGGAGTCGGCTACGAGCTGAGTATCGGGCCCACCCCCGTCCCACTCGGGATTTCACTCTACACGTCTGATGGACGGAGAGTAGCCGGGAGCGACGTTCCAGTGCGATCCGCGCGATTCACCTTTCGCCCGGATCGCACGAACGTCCACTTCTTGGTGTTCAGTCCATCGGCGAGAACGCAGATGGGAGCGACGTACGACGTGCCGGTTCGAGTCCGACAACTACCGCGCTAATTCTGTCCGCCCCCGGTACCGATACCGCTCGTGTCGACCCTGATCGTCACGGTTCCGTTCACGCAAACGATTTGCGCCTCAGACGTCGGCGTCTCCTTTACCCAATGGCACGTAGTATTGTCGGCCTTGAAAGCTGAAATGCAGTCCCCTTGCGCGCATGCTGTCGCCGATGCGAGCGCACCAGCCACGACCAATTGGCAAAGCCGCTTCTGTGTCATCACTACCTCCGTGCGGTGGATGGGACAACCGAGTGAGAACGTACCGCCGACTGCTATCTAGCGTGCGAGCTGAGCCAGGGACCGCCTTGCCTCGTCGATCGTAGGAACGATGTCGCCATCAGGAGTGGTCATCGCGTCGATGTAAGCCCGCCAGTGTTTCGCCGCGTCTTCTCTTCGTCCCGCTACTGTGTACCACTGCGCCAATCGGCGATGGGCGAAGGAGACGACCAGACCGCGCAGCGCGAACTCGTTCCCGGGCATACGTTCGGGTCGAATCGCGAGCTCGAGAATCTGCGCGGCCGAATCGACCTTTCCGATTCGTCCATAGGCGTCAGCCGCGATCCAGCGAAGTGTCAGACTTCCGAGTCGATCGAGAAGCGATGAATCGTGTTCGCCGTTTATTGCGGGGGCGCCAACGATTTCAGCGGCGCGACGCCAATTGCCGTGCTGTCCGTACAGACTCGCTTCTATGACATCCGCTCCGTGTCCCAATCTGCGCCGCTCGTTCGCCGTGACGGACTGGATTCCGCGAACCGCCTGCCGAGCAAACACAGTATCGCCCCGCAGCACCGCGCCCAGACCCTTCGTGAGGGAAGCGGATGCGCTCGCGTCGTCGGGCCACCGAGCGGGCGCGGGTAACCTGGTCTCGCTTGCCATCGCCAACAACAACCGCGCGCGATAGAACCACCGTGATACGTCCGGCGCTGCCTGCTCCGATGCCTGTGCGAGCTCCTTATCGGCGCTCCGAACGGCGCCCCGACTCGCCATGCTTCCGGCGGCGACGGCCGCGGCTTGCACGCGCAGCCAGGTGGGAGCGGAAGGAGAAGTCGCAGTTGCGATCGCGAGACTGTCCGTCGCGTACGAACCGGTTGCCGCACTAATCATCAGCCGGATGTAAGTCGCAAACGGCCCCGTGAGGTCACGCGCAACGCGCTCTGCGTCGGCCACGCGACCAACCGCCACGAGAGTCGCCGCTTGATTCATCACCTGGATCTGGGCGCGTGCCGGCCCAAATGGATGTGATGCCACGGCCCGATTAAAGGACTCGAGGGCATCATCGTAGCGGCCGAGCGCGAGAAGATAGTTGCCGCGATTGTTGTGACCCGCCCACGATCGTGGCACGGCGGACAGGTACAAGTCGTACGCGCGAATCGCACTGGGCAGATCGTAATTCAGCGCATACGCGACATCGGCATCCAGCCGATACCGCTGCACTTCGCTCAACCGCGCGCGCCTGGCAGCTGCCTGCGAAAACGCCCAACGCGCCGAGTCCAACATCCGTTCGTTTTGATAGTTCCACGCCATCACGAACCAGGCCGACGCGAAACCCGTGTCGAGCGCGATCGCTTCGCGCAACAGCTGGTTGCTTGCGCGGCCATCACCGCGCATCTGTAACGCCAACCCCTCCGAGTATTTCCGATAGGCCGCGAACGACGGCGTGGCTACCTGTTCCAAGGGGAGGGTGGCTTGTACGACGCTCTGATGCTCACCCAGCCGCTCGCGCAGATCCCGCGCGAGCCGTTGGACCGTGAGGATCAGATTGCTGTCGGTTGCAGCTCCTGCCGCTGACCAGATGTCGCTACCGTCCTCCGCGTCGACCACGTGAAGGACGACGGAGTAGTTGCTCCTGCCGATCTGCTGAACGCTTCCGACCAGTACCGCACGCACCGCGCTGCGAACGGCGAGCTCACGCGCGATTTGCGGCGTTACGCGAATCGTATCCGAGAGACCCGCCAGTCGCATCGTAGCGCTGAGCTGTGATCGCGGGATCGTGCTCAGAAATCTCGATTGATTGAGCTCCGCGGTCGCGAGCTCGCGAACTGCGTTGGCGAGCTGCGGATCATTCGCGGGACCATCGAAGTCGCCGACCAGAATCCAGTCGCGCTCCTGGAATCGGAGTGGAGTCGGTCCAAACCGCCAGTACGCAACGATGAGAGAGGCTGCGACAGCGACGACGGCGGCACCGACGAGCAGCCTTCGCCGCATCACTGCACGACCCTCGCGAGCCCTTCCCAGTTGAACCGGAGTGGCCGGGAAATGGTCGGTTGCCACGAGCAGCGTCGGATCGTTCAGCGCTGCCGCAAACTCTCCTGCGGTCTTGAAGCGATCGGCCGGAGAGAATTCCAGCGACTTCTCGACGATGGCCCTGAGCCGTGGCGACACGCTGGTGCGGTAGACCGTGATGTCTCGCGGCGGATGGGCGAACCGCTGCGCGAGGACCGCCTCCGGTGTTGGGCCGATGAACGCTGGAACGCCGGCCAACATCTCGTACAAGACGCACCCGAGAGAGTAGACATCACTCCGCCCATCGTATTTGTGCTCGCCGGTAGCTTGTTCCGGACTCATATACGCCGCGGTCCCACGAACGATTCCAGTCGACGTCGATGTTTCGCTCAGCGCGGTCTCCAGCGCGCGCGCGATTCCGAAATCAGCGAGATATGCTTCGCCGCCAGCAAAGAGGATGTTCTCCGGTTTGACGTCGCGATGAATCAGGCCTTGCTGGTGCGCGTAATCCAGCGCATCCGCGATCGTCCTGGCGATCGAGATTGCGTCCGCGATGGGCAGCTGCCGCTCACGCTCGAGAAGATCCCTGAGCGTGCCGCCCTCCATGAAAGGAACGACTATGTATGGCTGTCCGTTGGTCTCCCCTGAGTCGAGCAGACTCAGAATGCGCGGATGTTGCAGTGCCGAGTGGCGCCGGATCTCGCGCAGGAAATGATTCGCCGCCGCTGACTCGGCCAGCTCGGGTCGCAGGACTTTGATGGCGACACGCTCACCATTGAGTTCGCGGGCGAGATATACGATGGACGACGCACCGCGTCCGAGCTCGCGCTCGACAGCGTAGCGACCAGCAATCACGCCGGAAAGAACGGTGGGGCTACCGTTCATGCAGCCGAGGCTCCAGGAGGGGGAGCTAACGCTTGCTACGATAGAGGACTACACGCGGCCACGCTAGACTGACGCTGTCTTCACCCAACACCTGAGAACCTCCGCGACACTCCACGCCTGTGCGATGCACGCGCGTGGAGTGAACGGTGGTTCGGCGTCGAAGACCTCCGCGATCGACCCGACGCCGAACTCCGGCAGATGCGCGATCAAGCCGGCGAGAAACCGGCGCGCGCCCGCCCGATCCTCCGGATGCACCTTGAGCCACGCGTCGATCCACGGCCCGATCAGCCACCCCCACACTGTGCCCTGGTGGTACGCGGCGTCGCGCGCGCGAAGGTCCCCAAAGTATTTCGGCTTGTAGTCAGGATGATCGGGTGACAGCGAGCGCAGTCCCACGGGGGTCAGCAGTTTCTTCTCGACGACGGACATCACGCTGCTCCAGCGCGATTCGTCCAGCACGGGATTCGGCAGCGAGATCGCGAAGATCTGATTCGGCCGGCACGCCGCGTCGCATCCCCCCGCGTCGGGCCCGTCGAGAACGTCGTACAGATATCCACCTTGCTCGAACCAGAAGCGCTTGTTGAACGATTCCCGCACGCGAGCCGCGGCCGCGCTGTACTGCTCCGAGCGGTCGGCCTCACCGAGATCACGCTCCCAGCGGGCCAGCAGGCACAGCGCGTTGTACCACAGCGCATTGATCTCCACCGCCTTCCCGCGTCGCGGCGTCACCACCCAGCCGTCGACCTTCGCGTCCATCCACGTCAGCTGGTATCCCTCGGCGCCCTGCCGCAGCAGGCCGTCGTGCGGATCCACACCGATGCCGAACCCCGTGCCTTGCGAATGCGCGTCGGCAATGCTTCGCAGGATCGGCAGCAGCTGCTCCACCAGAGTCCAATAGCCGGTGACCTGCGCGTATCGCTCGAGCGCGTGAAAGAACCAGAGCGTCGCGTCCGCGGTGTGGTACAGTCCCTCGTCGCTGCCGTCCGGGAACATGTTCGGGATCAATCCGTCACGGACGTACTGCGAGAACATCCGCAGGATGAATCCCGCTTCCCGATGTCGCCCCGTCGTGAGTGTCAGCCCCTCGAGGCTGATCATCGTGTCGCGGCCCCAATCGGTGAACCAGTGATATCCGGCGATCACCGTTCGCAGCTCGTCGCCCACGGCAGCCGATCGGATTGTGTCGCGGACGCGCCCCACGGGCTTGATCACGAACTGGTCCGCCGCGATCACCAGCTGATCCAACGTGGCATCGTGACTCGAGTAGTCGGCCGTGCTGATGAGCCGCCGTTTGCGTTCTCGCTCGATGTCGAGGCCGTCCGCGGCACTGATGGCGCTGATGACGTCCGCCTCCTCGGTCGACGCGATCAAAGAGGCGCTTTCGCCCGGCGCTATCTCGATCACGAACGTACCCGGTGACCAGAGCTCTCCTCGCGCCTCATACCCGCGCGACTCCTCCACGGCGTACATCACCTGAAGGCGCCGCGTCTCATGAGCCTCGAAGGTATGATGGCCCTCGAGCACGAAACGCAGCGGCGGCACCCCGGTCGCCGTCACCCGGTAGTGCTGCCCACCGAAGGTGAACGCATAGTCGTCGTGCAGTGGCTCGGACACCGGCGCCTCGTACCCCCGGATGTGGATTGCCGGGGCGAGGCGAAGCGTCATCGGCGCTGCGCCGCTGACCTTGTATTGGATGACCACGGTGTTCTGTCGATACGGCATCGCGACGCGCTTTTCGACGACGACGCTCCCACGCTGTTGCTCCAGCTCGTATCGCCAGGTTGGAATGCCGGCGTCGAGATGAAACTCGACGAGGGAGCTGCCCTCTCCGCCATCCTCGCCAATCGACTCCTGCACTGCGTTCAGCATCACCATGCGGCCGAGTGGATTGGGTAGCGCGGCGACGAGCAGCCCGTGATACCGACGAGTGATCGGGCCGGCAACCGTGCCGGAGCTGTATCCGCCGAGGCCATTCGTGACGAGCCACTCATGCTCGAGAAGCTCACGCGGATCGCGTCGCGCACCGGAGCGCGATATCGGGAGCTGCAGCACGGGCAGCGCCAATGGCGCGCTGCGGTTTACTCGGAGTCCGCCGCGAGCAGCGTTGCCGATTCCGCCGGAATCCGCCACGACCCGTCCTCCAATTCGAGACGTGCTGCTCCTCCCGCCCCCCCGGAGCCTCCGTAACATGGATCCTCACTGTGCCACAGTCGCGTCCATCCGCGTTCACGATTCGGCGGCGCCAGCAGCGGCTCTGGCGCGATATCGAGCGCGAGGTCCGGGCCGAAGTTCAGTACGAGGAGACGGTCGTTCCCATTGGGGGCGGCCGACTGCGCGAAAAACCGAATCACGAAGGCCTGGTCGCTCAGCAGGGCGCCGTCGATGTCGGCATCACAGGAGCACAACAAAGGATCGCACTGTCGGATCGCGATGAGATCCCGGTGCAGCGCGTAGTGAGTCGCATGCCGCTGCCGTTCGCCGAGATCGATTCGGGATCGCTCGAAGGTGTCCGGCGAACCCGGATCGGCCAACGACCGCTGAACATCAGGCTCGGCGAGAGAAGGGAATTGCGCCAGGAACTCTCGGCGACCGCGGCGCACCAGCGCGCCGATCTCGGGCACATGGTCCGCGAAATAGAGAAATGGCGCCGATGCCCCGAATTCCTGGCCCTGAAACAGCAGCGGCGTTTCCGGAGCCAGGAGAAACAGCGCTGTCAGAGCGCGGTAACGACCCGGACTGGTGAGCTGATGTAGGCGTTTTCCATCGCCGGAGTTCGCCACCTGATCGTGGTTCTGGAGGAAATGCACGAACCGGTGGAGCGGGATGTCCGAGGTGGAAGTGCCACGTCGCTTCTTCTGCCATGTGTACCGCTGGCCCTGATACAGAAAGCCCCGTTTCACGGCGGACAATAGCTCCTGCGGCGTCCCACGATAGTCCGTGAAGTACGCCTCACGGCGACCCGTCGCAGCGACGAGAGCTGAATGGTGAAAGTCGTCGTTCCATATCATGTCGAGCCCGAATCCGTCCTTGTCTCGCGGGCGCACCAGACGCGACTCCTGCGCCTCGTTCTCGGCGATCACGATGATCGCGCGGCCGCCGGCGGCTCGCCGCGCGACGACACCGATCTCTTCCAACAGATGCGGCGAAGAGGAGTCGTATACGCTGTCGGTGGCGTCGAGCCGCAGACCATCGAGGTGGTATTCCTCGATCCAGTGGCGCGCATTGGCCAGGACCATTTCGCGCACCGGGCCCGAACCGTCATCGTGGTAGTTGATGGCCTCGCCCCAGTCCGTGCGATGCCGAGTGGTGAAGTACGTGTCGGAGAACTGGCGGAGGTAGTTCCCGTCAGGCCCGAGGTGATTGTAGACGACGTCGAGAACAACCCCCACGTTTTCCTGGTGCGCGCGATTCACGAATGCGCGAAAGTCGTCGGGGGTGCCATACCCGTGATACGGCGCGAACAGATCGACGCCGTCATATCCCCATCCGAACTTCCCGGGAAATTCCGCGACCGGCATGAGCTCGATGAGCGTGATCCCGAGTCCGGCCAGCTCGGCCAGCTCCTCCGCGGCGGCCGCGAACGTACCGCCACGAGTGAACGTTCCGATGTGCATCTCGTACACGATCTGTCGCGTACCGTCGAGGCCGCGCCAGTCGCCATCCTGCCACTTGAATCGAGACGGGTCGACCACCTGCGACGCGCCGTGGGGGCCGTCGGGCTGAAAGCGCGACGCGGGGTCGGGGAACGACTCGCCCCCATCGAGACGCAGCCGGTACCTGCTGCCATCGCCCGCCTTGTTCGCAACGCCGGAGAAATAGCCGTCATCCTCCCGATCGAGCGCGATGGTGTCGTCGCCGATGAGCACATCGACCCGCTTCCGCTTCGGCGCCCACACGCGAAAGTGCGCGCCGCCCCCGCCGCCCCCGCCGCCCCCGCCGTTCCCGCCGCCCCCGCGGCCCCCGCCGCCGCCGCCGCCGCGGCCACGCCCGACGTGATCGACGAGCTCCGCGCCGATTGGAAGTCGGCGCCTCATTTCAGGAGGGTTCATTACCTAGTGGCGGCTGGATGGCACGGGTCGCCATCGAATGCAAAGCGCGCACCTTCCTTCGCTCCCCGGATGGGACTGCCTTCCCGCAGACTATCACGGGAGGATCTCGACCTCTCGCGACGCTGTCAGCGGTGCCGATTCCGATGGTTCCACCGTCAACACCACACGATACTTGCCGCGCGCGCCAGCCGGCATTCGCAGCGTCACGCTTTGCCCTTCGCGCGATCGTTGAAACACCGCCTGCCAGCGCAATCGCACCGGCGCGAGCTCGCGCGCAAGATGCAGGCGCGTCGCGACGCGGCGCACGAAGCCAACGCGCATGGGTTCCACGATCAGGTTGAGCCAGACTGGTTGCGCGCTGGGCGTCCCTTCCAGTTCCCAGTACACGCCCAGAGGAGCGCGCGCCGAAAACCGCGGGTCGGTTGCGGCTTCAGCCATGAGCGTGTCGATGCTCGTCCCGGCGTACCGCGTGGGATCGAAGAGCAGGAGATCCGAGAGGGCGAACGCACCCGCTCTCGCTACCGGGTCGATGGTGTAGCGCGCGCGAGCGGCCCGTTTGGTCCTGGCGCCTCGAACCTCGATGCTCGCGATCGCGGTATCGCTCGCGATGGTCATCCACAGAACGCCTTGTTGCGAGTCGCCTCCGCCGCTTCCCCCTCCCACCCGACGGGCGCCGTGCTGCAACGCGGCGACGAAGGGGAGGAGCGAATCGCGTTGCAGCCCAGTGTCTACTGCGGCGCGAACACTGAACGCGACAGCCACCAGCGTCGAATCCCCCCGAGGCAACCGCACCAACTGATGGGGCAGGGCGCTGATCTTTCTCATGTGCCGCGGTGCGTACCGCGTTCGCGCGGTCTGTAACGCGAACCGCCACGACTCAGGATCGATTCGGGGTATCGAGCGCACCGCTCGAACGTCGGGGAACCAGTAGTAACTCGGTTCGCGATCGTGTCCGGTGATGGAGGGGGATGCGTAGAGGGCCGAGGTCGGCTCTTCTCGACTGAACCACTCCG
>Ga0070696_100000494_pt1 | contig 24818 bp, 22 predicted proteins | sample KBSK1253metaG_FD_65474 | JGI IMG/M metagenome (GOLD analysis project Ga0070696, IMG submission 65474) | Corn, switchgrass and miscanthus rhizosphere microbial communities from Kellogg Biological Station, Michigan, USA - KBS K1-25-3 metaG | ecosystem: Host-associated > Plants > Roots >... | reverse complement strand
CTTCGGCGTCTACTGCTTCGCCGGACTCTGGCAGAGCGGTCTCGCGGCGCTCACGATCTCGGTGATCGTGCTCCGTCGACGGGGCGCCCTGGACGGGATCATCAGCCGCTTCCACTATCACGATCTCGGAAAATACCTCGTCGCCTTCTCGATCTTCTGGATGTACATCGCGTTCTCCCAGTTCATGCTGATCTGGTACGCGAATCTTCCGGAGGAAATCGAGTGGCTGATTCCACGCACCTACACGGGTTGGGGCAAGGTGGGGATCCTCCTCATGGTCTGCAAGTTCGGGATCCCGTTCTTCGCCCTCCTGCATCAGAAAATGAAGGAGAGCGAGACGGCCCTCCTCACGATCGCCTCCGTGATCCTGATCGGGCAGTGGGTCGATCTCTACTGGCTGATCCTGCCCGCCTTCTCCCCGGAGCGGGTCGTGCTTGGCTGGACGGAGATCGGCGTGTCCCTGGGCTTCCTGGGTCTCTTCGGATGGTGTGTCGTCGGCTTCCTGGGAAGACATCCCGTCGCGCCGCACGGGGATCCGGCCTACGAATCGAGCGTGAGGTTCCACGGATGAGCCCCGATCCCAACGCACCGAACGCGCACGACCCCCACGGTCCCGACAACGACGATCCCGTCGCGTCGCTCCTCTCGAAGGCGCAATACGTCGTCACGGCCGTTCTCCTGGGCGGCGTCGCGATGCTCACGTACAACGCCGGCGTCCAGTCGACGAAGGGGCACGGCGGGGAAGGCGCGGCCGCGACGGCGCAGCACGCGAGCGCCGTGGACGTGCACGCCCTCCTCACGCCGAGCGACGCGCTGGTCGCGCAGGGGAAGACCCTCTTCGCGGTCAACTGCGCCTCCTGCCATGGGACGGGCGGAAAGGGCGACGGTCCGGCGGCCGCGGCGCTCAATCCGAAGCCGCGAAACTTCACGGAAACCTACTGGAGATACGGCGGCGGTCCCGCGCGGATCGTCCAGACGATCACGAACGGCTCGCCCGGCACGGCCATGGCGGCGTTCCCGTCGATCCCACTCGAGGAGCGGTTCGCCATCGCCCACTACGTTCGCACCCTGAATCCGAAGCCCGACACCGACAAGGCCGACGACCTGACCTGGCTGGATCAGTTCGGCGGGGGCCCGAAGGCGGGCGGCGGCGAGGCCGCGACCACCGCTGGCGGCACGCCACCGGCGGGTCCGACGATCCCGGTCGAGAAGGCGCTCGCGCTCCTCGCGGTGGCCCCGGACGAGGCGGGCCTGCCTGGGGCGGCCGACGCGTCCGGCGAGGGCGAAGGCGAGGGCGAGGGGGGCGAGGGCCGCGAACTCTTCGTCCGGCGCTGCGCCTCCTGCCACGGCACGTCCGGCGAGGGCGGCGTTCGCGTCCGCATGATGGGTTCCGCGCCGTACGCCTATGTCGCTACGCGGAGCCTCGGCGCTCCGGGTGGCGATTGGGCTTCGAACGCTTCGCGATTCCAAGAGTTGGTCCTGCGTGGGCTCGAGGGCTACGTGATGCCCGGGAACGGCGACCTTTCCCGAAGCCAGCTCCGCGATCTCTATCTCTACACTCAGACATTGCGCGCGCGGCAGGAAGCCGCGGGACGCTCCCGGAGCTGAACATGAATCGCTCGAACAAGAACCACCGCTGGCGCCTTCTCGGGCTCCTCGCCCTCGGCGTGTTCGCGAGCCTCGTCGCCGCCGGCACGGCGTCCGCCTGGCTCCTGAACCCGGTCACGCCCGTCGCGCACGAGGTCCGGGAGCTTTTCTACAAGGCGGTGATCGTCACCTCGTTCTTCTTCCTGATCGCGGAGCTCCTGCTCCTGGTCGCGGTCCTCCGGTTCCGAGCGAAACCGGGCGTTCCAGCCGCGACGTTCCACGAGAACGTGCGCCTGGAGATCGTGTGGACGGCTATTCCGACGCTGGCGATGATCATCCTCTCCGGCCCGTCGTTCACGGCGCTCAAGTCCATGGAGACGGTGCCCCAATCCGACCTCACCGTCGAGGTGATCGGGCACCAGTGGTTCTGGGAATACCGCTATCCAAAGCAGGGCGTCATCTTCGCGAACGAGCCCCTCGTGATTCCCGTGGGGAAGGTGGTCGCGGTGGACGTCACGTCGATCGATGTCGTTCATTCCTGGTTCGTGCCGGACTTCGGGGTCAAGATGGACGCGAACCCCGGACGCATCAACCACACTTGGTTTAAGGTCGAGAAGCCGGGCGTCTACGGCGGCCAATGCGCCGAGCTCTGCGGCGTGCTTCACGGGGAGATGATGATCACCGTGAACGCGGTCTCACCCGAAGAGTTCGAGCGCTGGCTCGAGCAGAAGAAGAAGGGAGCGTAGGACCATGGAAGCGGGCACCCTGGCGGGCAACCGCCCGGTCGCGCACGGCCACGCACCGGCCAAGCCGCAGACGGGAATCTTGAAATGGCTCCTGACCACCGATCACAAGCTGATCGGGGTCATGTATCTCTGGACGTCCTTCGCGTTTTTCACGCTCGGCGGCATCTTCGCGATGCTGATTCGCGCCCAGCTGGCGGCCCCGGGGCTGCACGTGCTTCGTCCCGAGGTGTACAACCAGATCATGTCCATGCACGGCACGTTCATGGTCTTCTTTTGGACGATTCCGGTCATGGCGGGCATCAGCAATTACGTCGTGCCCATCCAGATCGGCGCGCGCGACATGGCCTTCCCTCGAGTCAACGCGGTCTCGTTCTGGATGCTGATCCCCGCCGGCCTCCTCATGCTGACGAGCTTGTTGCTCCACGGCGGGTCGGCCGCGGCCGGATGGACGTCCTACCCGCCGCTCACGGACCGCCAGTTCTCACCGGGCCCGGGCGTCGATCTCTGGATTCTAGGGCTCCATCTGGCGGGCGCCTCATCGATCCTCGGCGGCATCAACTTCGTCGTCACGATCTTCAATCTGCGTGCGCCCGGCATGACGCTGTTCAAGATGCCGATGTTCTGCTGGACGGTGCTGATCACCCAGAGCATCATCCTGGTCGGGACGCCGGTCCTGGCCGGGGCCCTGACGATGCTGCTCACCGACCGCATGTTCGGCACGTCCTTCTTCCATCCGGCCGCGGGGGGTGACCCCGTCCTCTGGCAGCATCTCTTCTGGTTCTACTCCCATCCCGCGGTCTACATCATGGTGCTCCCGGGCATGGGCATGATCTCGCAGGTGCTCCCCGCCTTCTCCCACAAGCAGCTCTTCGGATACAAGGGGATGGTCCTGGCCACGGCGGGAATCGGCGTGATCGGATTCATGGTCTGGGGCCACCACATGTTCTCGACCGGCATGAATCCAGGCCTTCGCCGCTTCTTCTCGTTCGCGTCGATGGTCATCGCGGTGCCCACCGGAATCAAGATCTGGTCCTGGATCGCGACGATCTGGGGCGGATCGATCCGGTTCCGGACCCCGATGCTCTACGGCGTCGGGTTCATCAGCCTGTTCATCATCGGGGGCATCACCGGGATCTGGCTGGCCCTCGTTCCGTTCGACGTACAAGTCCACGACACGTACTTCGTCGTCGCGCACCTCCATTACGTTCTCTTTGGCGGCTCGTTGATGTCGATCTTCGCGGGGTTCTACTACTGGTTCCCGAAGATCTCGGGCCGCATGTACAACGAGGCGTGGGGCAAGGTGCACTTCTGGCTCGTCTTCGTCGGGATGAACCTCACGTTCATGCCGATGCACGTCATGGGCATGCTCGGCATGCCGCGGCGGATCTACACGTACAAGCCGGAGTTCGCGATCTGGAACCACGTCGCGAGCGCGGGGGCGGCGATCCTGGGTGTGGCGATGCTCATTTTCGCGATCAACGTTCTCCACAGCCTCTGGCGCGGGCGCCGGGCGCCGGACGATCCGTGGGATCACACGGAGCACACCAAGACCCTCGAGTGGACCACGACGTCGCCGCCGCCGGCCGAGAACTTCGCCCGGATTCCCATCATTCGCTAGGAGAGCGGCCGGAGACGGGGCGCCGACGCGTCGCCTCCGGCCGCCATCGCGATCCGTGAAGAACCGCCTTCCGTCCCTGCTCTCGGCCACGCTGGCCTTCGTCTTCGTCCTGGTCGTGTGGGGCGGCGTCGTCCGTCTCTCGGGCTCGGGCCTCGCCATCCCCGACTGGCCCCTCGCGGAAGGGAAGCTGATCCCGCGCGCCCACCCGAACGTCCTGATCGAGTACGCGCATCGCGCGATCGCGGGAATCGTCGGGCTCCTCACCGTCTGGGTCTGCGTCACGATCTTCCGGAGCGCGCGCTGGCGATCGAGGCTCGGGGCCCTGGCCGTCGCCGCCTTGATCACGCTCGCGCTCCAGATCTTCATGGGCGCGCGGGTCGTGCTCGAGGAGCTGCCCGTCGACCGGGTCGTGGCGCACCTGCTCCTCGCGTTCCTGTTCTTTGGGATTCTCCTGCGCCTGGCGCTCCTGGCCCGGGACTCGGCCCCGGAGGGCGCCTCCGCGTCCGACCCGGCAACGCCCCTGGCGACGGCTCCAGCCGTCGGATCGGGCCCCCACCGTGGTCTCGCGCGGTGGGCCGCGATCGCGGCTGGAGCCGTCTTCGTGCAGGCGGGGCTCGGCGCGTGGGTTTCCTCGTCCGGGGCCGCGCTCGCGTGTCCCGATTTCCCGACGTGCCACGGCCAGTGGTTGCCCAAGCTGGAGGGGCTGATCGGCATCCAGTTCACGCACCGCCTGGGGGCCTACCTCGTGTCCTTGATCATCCTGGGGCTTCTCTTCCGGGCCGCGCCCCGCCCGCTGCCTCCGCGGGCTCGGTGGCCCCTTCGGATCTCGGGTATACTCCTCGCCATGCAGTTCACCCTGGGCGTGATGAACGTCCTCCTCCACGTTCCGCTCCCCGTCAGCGCCGGACATCTGGGCACCGCCCTCGTCCTCTTCGGGACCCTGATCGTCGCGAGCCACGAGCTCTCCCGTGCGTGACTTCATCGAGCTGACGAAGCCGCGGATCGTGGCGCTCGTGATCGTGACCGCCGTCGCGGGGCTCGTAGTCGAGGGATCGCTTCTTCGCGATCCTCTGAAATTCGCCCTGGTTCTCTTCGCGATCACGCTCACCGCCGGTTCGGCCAACGCGTTCAATCAGTACTTCGAGCGCGATCTGGACGCCGTCATGACGCGGACGCGCGCCAAGCGGCCGCTGCCGCTCCATCGGGTTCCGCCTGCCGCCGCGCTCGCGTTCGCGATCGGGATCGGCGCGGTCGCGACCGCAATTCTCTACACCGTCGCGAACCCACTGAGCGCAATGCTAGCTATCGGAACGATAGTGTTTTATGGGTTTTTCTATACCCTTTGGTTGAAGCCGCGAACCGTGCACAACATCGTCATCGGGGGCGCGGCCGGCGCGATGGGTCCGGTGATCGCGTGGGCGGCCGCCACGGGTGGGCTCGCGCTCGCGCCCGTGCTCATGTTCCTCGTCATCTTCCTCTGGACGCCGCCTCACTTCTGGGCGCTCGCGCTCTGCATCCAGGACGACTACCGCATGGTCAAGATTCCGATGCTCCCGATCGTGAAGGGGGAAGCGGAGACCTTCCGGCAGATCGAGGCGTACACGGTGGCCTTGGTCGCCCTGACGCTCGTGATGCCGTTCGTCGCCGCGGGGGGACTCGTCCTGGGCGTGATCTCGCTCGTGCTCGGGGGGATCTTCGTGGCGAAGGCGATCCGGGCCCGCCGCGCCGGCTCGGTCGTCGCCGCGCGGGGCGTCTTCGCCTACTCGATCATCTACCTCTTCGTCATCTTCCTCGGGATGATCGCCGACGCGATTTGGCGGATCCCGGTGGTTTCCTAGCATGGCCGACGCCAAGCGGATTCCGAACGGGGTCCTGGGCGGCGCCCTCCTCGTCCTGGTTCTCCTCATGTTCACGTTCGCCTACGCGAACGTTCCGCTCTTCAAGCTCTTCTGCGCCCGATTCGGAATCGGCGACGCGGGGAAGGCGGGGCAGCGTCGCGGGATGCTGGACGATCTGTCGTCCTCGACGGGGCCGATCCTGTCCCGGGACATCCAGGTCAAGTTCATGGGCGTCTCGGGAACCGGGCTCCCGATGCGCTTCGGGCCGACCTCGCCGTCGATCCACGTCCACCCGGGGCGGCCGGTCCACACGTCCTACGTCTTCACGAACATGAGCGACGATTCCGTCTTCTTCCGCGCCGTCCACTCGATCGCGCCCCAGAAGGCCGCGCGTGAATTCCAGCTCATCCAGTGCTTCTGCTTCGAGGATCAGGCGCTCGGGCCGCGCGAGACGCGCGAGTTGCCGGTCTATTTCGCGCTCTCGCCGCGAACCCCCGCGGACGTCAACGAGATTCAGCTGTCGTACACGCTCTTTCCGCGCGATCCGAAGAAATCGCTCCCCGTGCCCGCCGAGGGCGCGAATTGAGTCTCGAGGCGGAGGCGAAAGAAGGCGCGCCGGACGAATCCCGGCAGAGGGCTCGGAATCGAACGGCGCTGCTATGGATTTCGGTGGTTTGCCTGGCGCTCGCGGCGGTCGGCTACGCCTTCGCCCGCTGGCTGATGGCACACCCGCCTCAGAAGTAGGCGGGCAAACGGTGGGCTACTTCTTCTCTCCCGAGTAGACGCCCATGATGCGCTGGAGGAGCTGGATCGCCTCCGGCCGCTTCCGCTGGAACGAATTCCGGCCGATGATCGAGCCGAACCCCCCTCCGTCGCGAATGGCCCGCGCTTCGTTCAGGATCTCCTCGTCCGAGTCCTTCTTGGCGCCGCCGGAGAAGATCACGATGCGGCGCCCGTCGAACGAGGATTGGACGACGTGGCGCACCCGCTCGGCGAGGGTGCCGATGGGGATGGCGTTCTTCTCGTACGCTTTCTTGGCCTCGACCTGCTCGACGTGCTCCGAGGGGAGCTTCACCTTGATCACGTGGGCGCCGAGCTGCGCCGCGATCTGCGCGGCGTACGCGACGACGTCGATGCCGGTCTCGCCGGCCTTGCTGATCTCCGAACCGCGTGGGTAGGACCAGACGACCACCGCCAGGCCCACCTGCTTCGCCTCCTCCGCCAGGTCCCGCAGCTGCTCGTACATCAGGCTCGACTGGGAGGAGCCCGGATAGATCGTGTATCCGATGGCCGCGCAGCCGAGGCGAAGCGCATCGCCCACGCTGCCCGTCAGGGACGAGAGGGGATCCTTCTCGTCGTGGAGCACGTCGTGGTTGTTGGCCTTCAAGATCAGCGGGATCTCGCCGGCGAATTCGGCCGCACCCGCCTCCAGGAAACCGAGCGGCGCCGCGTAGGCGTTGCATCCGGCTTCGATCGCGAGCTGAAAGTGAAAGCGCGGATCGTATCCGGCCGGGTTGGGAGCGAACGACCGGGCCGGCCCGTGCTCGAAGCCCTGGTCCACGGGAAGGATGACCATCTTGCCCGTCCCCGCGAGCACGCCGTGATTCAGCATGCGGGCCAGGTTCGCCTTGGTTCCGGGATTGTCGGACGAGTACCAGGAGAGGATCTCGCGGACGCGCGCCGTGGAGCGGCGGGCGGCCGGTGCTTCGGCGACGGCGGTCGGTGCGTTCATGGCCGGATTATAGGGCCGCGATTCGCGTCCGTCCAGTCGCTCACGCTTCGTCCCCCGTGGCCGGCGGATAGACGCCCAGCACCCGGAATTCGCTGGCATCGTGCTGTAGAAACGGGAGCGCTTCGGCCGCTCGGCCGTCGGGAGTGTCGAGCAGGTCGACGTAGAACATGTATTCCCAGGGACGGCCCGGAATCGGGCGGGACTCGATCTTCGTCAGGTTCAATCCGCGCGCGGCGAGGGCGTCCAAGGCGCGATTCAAGGCTCCGGGGACGTCGGGGAGCGTGAACATGAGGGACACCTTGGCGGCGCTCCCCGCCTTCGGTGGGGCCGGCTCCCGCGCGACGGCCAAGAACCGGGTGTAGTTCTCGGGGTGGTCCTCGAGGTCCCGCGCGAGAATGTGGGCGCCGTAGGTCTCGGCCGCCAGCGCGGCCCCGATGACGGCGTCGGCTTCCAGGCGGGAGGCCATCAGGTCGCGCACGCTTCCGGCCGTATCGTAGGACTGGACCGCCACGATGTCCGGATGCGCGGCGAAGAAGCGGCGGCATTGGGCGAGCGCCATCGGATGCGACGCTACCCGGTGCAACTGGGCCAGGCTCGCGCCGGGCCGAGCGATCAGGCAATGGCGGATGCGCACGTGCACTTCCGAGACGATGTGGAGCGGGTGCGCCCCCAGGCAGTCGTAGTTTTCGCGCACGGACCCGGCGAGCGTGTTCTCGATCGGCACCATGCCCCGTGCCGCCTCGCCGGACACCACACTCTGGAACACGTCCTCGAAATCCGGGCAGGGCTTGAGCCGGACGTCGGGCCCGTGGAGGCGCGCCGCGGCCGCATGGCTGAACGAGCCCGCCTCGCCTTGGATGGCGACGGTGATCGGAGGGTTAGAGGGTGGCAAACCGGGCCGCGCCGAGGAGCGCGGTTCGCTCGTTTCGAATGACGAACACGGGAATGGACTCGAGGAGTTCGCGATGGGGCGCCTTGTCGCGGAACGCGGCTCCGAACGTCTCGCCGCGAAGGGCGGGGAGAATGTGCGGGGCAATCCCGCCGCCCAGATAGATGCCGCCGCGGGCGACGCAGCGAAGCGCCAGGTTGCCCGCCTCCGCGCCGTAGACGCTCACGAAGAGATCGAGCGCGCCCGCGCACTCGGGGCAGAGGCCATCCAGGGCGTTCCGCGAGATCCATTGGGGTAGATCGTCCGCGCTCGAAGCCGCCTCCTCGTGCGCGCGCCAAGCCTTGGCGGCGCCGGTCAGTTCGTGGAGCACGCGCCCGACGTTCACGAGGCCGGGACCCGAGACGATGTGTTCATAGGAGACCCGGCCGAATCGATCCCGAAGCCGCCGGAAGACCTCGATCTCGAGGTCGGTGCGCGGCGCGAAGTCGGCGTGTCCGCCCTCGGAGGCGATCGGAACGTGGCCGTCGCCGACCCGCGCGAGGATCGCCTCGCCGAGGCCCGTTCCCGCCGCGATGATTCCGGCGTTCTCGGACGCGCGCGCGGTTCCATCGAGGATCGGCACCAGATCGTCGGCGGTGAGGGCCGGAATCCCGTAGCCGGTCGCGACGAGGTCGTTCATCACGTGGGCTCGGAGGGCCAGGGCTCGCTCGAGGAGCGCGCGATCGGCGACCCACGGCACGTTCGTGCCGACGCCGCGCCCGTCCTCCACCGGCCCGGCGTAGCCGAACGAGGCGGCGTCGAAGCGCACGTCGTGCGCGCCGCGGAACTGCTCGATCATCGTCTCGAACGTCGGGAAATCCGCGCTTCGATAGCTCTCGAACGCGACGGGCGCGCCGATCGTGCCGCGTCCCGTCGATGGCACGAACGCGAGGTTCGTCTTCGTGCCGCCCACGTCCCCCGCGAGGATCATCCCTTTCGCCATAGGGCGATCATCTCCTCCGCGATCCGCGCCGCGTCTTCGAAGGCGAGATTCGGTTCGTGACGGTGGATCTCGCCCACGATGCACGCCGCGAGTTCCCGATAGGCGAACGGGACGTCGCGCTCCTTCGCCCGCGGCGCCCGCATGACGACGCGGGCCGTCGGAGCGTGTCCCGCGTGCTCGACCGAGAGGTCGAGCGGGGCCGGGTCGCCCGATCGAAGCCGAACCTCGACGATCGAATGCGGGGCCGGTCCGCCCGAGGCGCGGCCGGCGGGGCCGCGCGAGGGGGCATCCTTCTCGAAACTGACCGAGACCGGGCGCCCGGGGGCGTCGAATCGAATGTGCCGGCCGTTCAGTTGCCGCGGAACCCACCGGAGGCGCGATGCGATCCATCCGGCGAGGAGCCAGGCTCCCGGAGGAGGCTCGGCGCCGGTGTGGCGGATCATCAAATCCTGTATCGAGGAAATCGCGCGAGCGGGCTCCGGTCGATCGAACGCTTCGGCGAGGATCTCGCGCCAGGGGGTGAGGCGAGCCCACGCGAGGTCGTGGAGCGGGCAACCGGCCCGGCCGGGATGGCGGCGCCAGATGGCCGGATAGTCCGCGAGTCCGGGCGCCAGGTTCGAGTCCACGATGCGCACGTCCGCGATCGTGGCGAGCTTCTCCTGCCATGCCGGATCGGCGCCGCGATTCAATTCGAGGAGGACCGACGGGAGGTCGCCGACGAGCAGGGAAGCGACGGCGCTCGGAACCAGCGGGCCGGACGCGTCGTCCCAGGTAATCGCGATCTGCTCGCTGCAGATGAGCCCCCCGCCTCCGGGTCGAAGGTGGCAGACGGCGGTCGCGCGGCCGCGGAGGCCCGCTTCGGCCGGCGCCGAGTCCCTTCGCTCGACGAGAAAGAGCCGCGCCGGATGGCGCCGCGTCACCTCGATCAGGACGGGACCGATTCGATCGAAGTCGCTCGGCGAATGGGGCACCACGATGTTCGCCATCGCGGCGCGGTAAACGCTGCCGCGAGACGTGGCGGCCGCCTTCCACATCCCGCGAAGCTCGCGCTCGAGCGCCGCGGCGTCGAAGCCGTGATCACCCTCCGGGCTCGCGAGCCGGATCGGAGCGGCGCCGGGCCCGGTCACAGGCGAAGCCACCGGCGGCCGTCCCGGGCGATGAGCGGGTCTGTTTCCGGCGGCCCCCAACTCCCGGCCGGGTAGGTGCCGAGCGCGGGTCCGTCTCCGGCCGACCACGCGGCCGCGATCGCGTCCACCTGCTCCCACGCCAGCTCCACCTCGTCGCGCCTCGCGAAGAGCGTCGAATCGCCGAGGTTGCAGTCGAGGAGGAGGCGCTCGTACGCCTCCGGAGGATCGGCGCCGAAGTAGGTCAGATAGTTGAAGTCCATCCGGACGGGATCGATGTGGAGCGTCTGTCCCGGAGCCTTCGACCCGAAGGAGAGGGAGATTCCTTCGTCGGGCTGGATGCGGAGCCGGAGGACGTTCGACTCGATCGCCTCGCAACCGGCCGATCGAAAGAGCGCGTAGGGCGGTTGCCGAAAGGCGATGGCGATTTCCGTGGCCCGCTTCGGGAGCCGCTTTCCCGTGCGGAGGTAGAACGGAACCCCGGCCCAGCGCCAGTTGTCCACCTCGAGGCGCACCGCGATGAAGGTCTCGGTCGACGAGTCCGGCGCGACGCCGGGCTCTTCCCGATAACCGACCGCCGGCGCACCCGCCACGGCGCCGCGGGCGTACTGCGCCCGCACGGTCCGCTCGGCGACCTGACGCCGGGACAGGGGAGTCATGGCGCGGAGCACCTTCACCTTCTCGTCGCGAACGGCGTCGGCTTCGAACCGGGACGGTGGCTCCATCGCGGTCAGCGTCAGGAGCTGAAGCATGTGGTTCTGGAGAATGTCGCGGAGCGCGCCGGCGCGTTCGTAGTAGTTCGCCCGCATCTCGACCCCGACCGTCTCCGCCACGGCGATCTGCACGTGATCGACGTACCGGCTGTTCCAGAGGGGCTCGAAGATTCCGTTCCCCAGGCGGAGGACCAGGATGTTCTGCACGGTCTCCTTCCCGAGGTAGTGATCGATCCGGAAAACCTGTCGCTCGTCGAACGCCGCGTGGAACTGGGCATTCAGGGCGCGCGCGGACTCGAGGTCCTCGCCGAACGGCTTCTCGACGATCACGCGCGACCAGGGCGTACCGAGGCCCGCGTCGTGGACCAGCCCCGCGCTACGGATCCCGCCTAGAATGGCCTCGTAGGACGCGGGAGGGGTCGCGAGGTAATAGATTCGATTTCCGGGCGTGCCCCGGTCCCGCTCGAGCGACTCGAGGGACTTCCGGAGCGCGGCGAAGTCGGCCGCGTTCTCGAACGTGCCGGCCCGATAGAAAACCGACGAGGCGAACCGCCTCCAGTCGTGGTCGGGGATGCCGTGCTCCGCGGCCGACTCCCGGATTTCCTCCCGAAACGCGTCGTCGGTCATGGGGCGCCGCGCGAATCCGACGACCGCGCTCTTCGGGTGGAGGAGCTTGTCCCGGGAGAGGGCGAGGAGGGCGGGGAGGAGTTTTCGCCGCGTCAGGTCCCCGCTCGCTCCGAAGACCACGAACGTGCACGGGTCGGCGGCCCCGAGCGTCACGCTCCCTTCGCGAAGCGGATTGGCCGCGGCGGCCTCGGTGGCGCCCACGGCGTTCACGTGCTCTTCACGGCGTGGCCCCCGAACTTGTTCCGGAGCGCAGCGAGGAGCTTTCCCTGGAACGAAGCCTCCTGCCGCGAGCGAAACCGAGCCTGGAGCGCCAGCGTGAGCACGGGCGCGGGGACCGCCCGCTCCACGGATTCGATCACCGTCCAGCGGCCCTCGCCGGAATCGTCGACGTAGTCGGAGACCGAACTCAGTTCGGGGTCCTCGCGAAGGGCGTCGGTGGCCAGCTCGAGGAGCCACGAGCGAACCACGCTCCCGTGCTGCCAGAGCGAGCCGATCTCGCCCAGGTCGAGCTTGTAGGGCGAGGCCTTCAAGATCTCGAAGCCCTCGGCGTAGGCCTGCATCATGCCGTACTCGATCCCGTTGTGGATCATCTTGACCAGGTGTCCGGCGCCGTTCGCGCCGACACGACGATAGCCGTCGGGCGGCGCGAGCGTCGTGAAGATGGGCTCGAGGCGCCGGCAGACCCCTTCGTCTCCGCCGACCATCAGGCAGTAGCCGTTGGCGAGGCCCCAGACGCCGCCGGACGTGCCGGAGTCCACGAAGTGAATCTTTCGCTCCGCGAGGAGCTTTGCCCGGCGGATCGAATCCTTGTAGTTCGAGTTTCCACCGTCGATCACCACGTCGCCGGGTTCGAGTTGGTCGGCCAGATTGCGGACGGTCTCTTCGGTCGCGTCGCCCGAGGGAACCATCGCCCAGACCGCGCGGGGACGGTCGGCGAGCTTCGCGACGACGTCCGCCAGGCTCGTGGCCGCGACGGCGCCCTTGGCCGCCACCTCCTTCACGCTGTCCGGCGAGTGGGCCCAGGCGACGATGCGGTGCTTGCCGCCGAGGAGACGGAGGACCATGTTCCGGCCCATCCGCCCGAGTCCGATGAACCCGAGTTCCATTCAGCCCTCCATCGGGAGACGAATCAGCGGCGCTGCGTCAGCGCCGCGGAGCGCTCGCGGATCACGTCCATCATGTCGTCGTAGGATTTGGCGAAGGAGGCGACCCCTTCGTCGAGAAGTTTCGCGACGTGCGCCTCGAGGGAGATGCCCGCGGCGGCCAGGACGTCGCGCGTTTTTCGCGCCGTCTCGACGCGCGGCGTCAGCCGGTCGCCCGTGACGCGGCCGTGATCGAGGAAGGCCTGGAGCGTTTCCTGGGGCATCGTGTTGACCGAGTCGGGACCGGCCAGCTCCTCGACGTATTTCACGTCCGAGTAGGAGGGGTTCTTGGTCCCCGTCGAGGCCCAGAGCATCCACTGCGGACTCGCGCCCTTCGCGCGGAGCGGCTCGAAGTCCGCGGTGAAGAACTGGGAGCGGAACTCCTCCCAGACGGCGAGCGCGTTGGCCACGGCGGCCGCGCCGCGGAGGTCGAGGAATCGCTCGCGTTCCGCCGGGGTACTCGTGGAAGCTGCCTTCGCCTCGAGCTCCTTGTCCACCGACGTGTCGAGCCGGCTCACGAAGACGCTCGCCACCGAGTGGAGGCCCTTGAGGGACCCGCCGGCCGCGAGGCGCCGCTCGATCCCGCGGCGATACGCCTGGGCCACCTTCGCGTACTGAGCGCGCCCGAAGATCAGGGTGACGTTGATGCTCACGCCCTCCGCGATCAGCGCCTCGATCGCCGGAATGCCCTCGGGCGTTGCCGGCACCTTGACGAAGAGGTTGGGGCGATTCAAGCGGCGCCAGAAGTGCCGCGCTTCGTCGATCGTCGAGGCCGTATCGGCCGCGTGCGCGGGACGCACCTCGAGACTCACGAAGCCGTCCCGTCCGGAGCCCTTGCGATAGGTTTCGAGCAGCAGGTCGGCGGTGCGCTCGATATCGCGCACCGCCAGCTCTTCGTAGATCTCCTCCGGCGACTTCCCGGCGTTGGCGAGGCGCGCGATCTCGGCGGGGTAGGAGTACTTGTCCCCGCCGATCGCGTTCTTGAAGATCGTCGGATTCGACGTGACGCCGTAGACCGAACCCTCGCCCACCAGCCGGGCCAACTCGCCGGATTGGAGGAGGCCGTCGTTGATGTTGTCCAGCCAGACGCTTTGTCCCAGGTCGTGGAGCTGGACGCAGGGTGACTTGCTCATGACGGCGATCCTCGCGGGTCGGGGAGGAACGAGATTACATCTGCTTCCGGGTCGCGAGCATCACGCGGCGGCCTTCCGGGTCGCTCGTGGAGCAGACGCGGTGGCCCCACGGCATGTCGCGCGGCGGTCCGTCGAACATCACGCCCTTGGCCGCCAGCGCGGCATAGGCCGCGTCGACGTTCTTGACGAGGAGATAGATCGTCGGCTCCTTCGCGGGGCTCGGCTCGCCCATGCCTTCCATCGGCGGCATGAATCCAAGGCTCGAGGTGTTCCCGGTCTGGACCCAGAGGTAGTCGAACGACGTGTCGTGATCATGGTTCTTGAAGCCGAGGAGTTCGACGTAGAACCGCTTCACCGCGCCCAGGTCGTGGGTCGTGTAGTCGAGATGATGCGTCTCCATGCCGATCCCGCTCGGCACGGACGGCGGGGCCGCCGGCTTCGACGCGGACTGGCGCTTCGGTGCGGCCTTCTTCTTGGGAGCCGCCTTCTTCTTCGGCGCGGCCTTCCGCTTCGCGGCCATCTTCCGGCGCGGTGCGGCCTTCTTCCTGGCGGACTTCCGGGCGGCTTTCTTGCGAGCGGGCATCGGACCCTCCTTTGACCATGCATGCCGGCCATGCGCCGGGGCTCGGACGGGCGGCCGGCGGCCGCGGGCAACGGCGTCCCGCGGCGAACGTAGATTCCTCGATGATGCCGCATCGCCGTTTGCCGACGCAAGGGGCAGGGCCGCGGTTGACCGTTGGGCCGCGGACCCGTACGGTGACGGCATGACCGCCCTCCGAGCCCCCGCTGCCGTGGCGCTCCTCTGCCTCGCGGGCTCGTTCCTTGCCGGATGCGCCGCCACCCGGCCGAAGCCCGCCCCGCTCGGCGACGGCGAGGAGCGCATCATCGGCGCCCGGCTGGCGACCGCGGTCCGGGCCGAGAATCGAAGCTCGGGGGACATGACCGTCACCGAATACGTCCAGTCGCTGGGCGACCGGCTCGCCCGTCTGAGCGACCGTCCCGGCATCCCGTACACGTTCGAAGTGATCGCCGATCCCGCGCCGCGGTCGTTCGCGCTTCCCGGAGGGTACGTCTACGTGTCGACCGGACTCCTGGCGCGCCTCGACTCGGAGGCCGAGGTGGCGGGGGTCCTCTCGCACGGGATCGCGCACGTCGCCTCCGGACACCCGATGTCCCGCCTCCTCGAGGTCATGAAGCGGAACGGGGTGGACGCCATCCTGATGAGCCCTCGAGAGGGCGACGTCTCGCCCGCCACGCGAAGGGGGTTGGAGACCGTCCTCGCCGGGTACCCTCGCGACATCGAGCGCGAGGCCGACAAGCTCGGCCTCCTCTTCACGACCCGGGTCGCGCTGAACCCGGAGGGAATGATTCGAGCGATGGAGAAAGTAGATGCCGCAAGTGGTGGGGGCGGCGCGTTTTGGGAAGGGCTATCTGGGGCCACGCCGGAGCAGGCTCGCCGGATCGAAGCGCTGAAGGCGGAGGTGAAGACGATCGGGTTGGACGCGGGCCTGCCCTACAACCGCGAGCGCTACGCCCCGATCAAGGCGCGGCTTCGGTGAGGGGTGCGGCCAGGGCGCGCTCCAGCGCGGCGCCGATCGCGCGGAGCCCCGGCTCGACCCCCGCCGTCAAATGGAGCCGAAGCGTCGGCTTGTCGCGGGAGGCCAGGGAAGCGAGATCGCCGAGCGCCTGCGCCGATTTGATCCTTCCAAACGTGTAGGGGCTTCCGGGCACCGGTAGGTCCCGCTCGTCCTCCGTCGTCACGATCAAGAACATTCCGGTCCTCGGCCCGCCCTTGTAGAGCTGTCCGATCGAGTGCAGGTAGCGGGGCCCGTACCCCTGGAGCGCCGGGATTCGGAGTCCGTTTCGCACGGCGCGCCGCATCAGCGCGAACGCCGCCTCCGTCGCCGCCGTTCGCTCCAGGTACGCGAGAATCGACAGGTACTCCCCGGGACGCCGGAGCGACACGAAGCGCTGGAGAACCGCCCCGAGGCCGGGGTGGCCCGGGAGCCCGGTCGTGAGGCGGGGCCAGAGCGCGTCGTCGGCGAAGACATGGACCCCCTCGTCGCGCGTGCGCGATGCCCCCTCGGGCATGGAGCCCGTTCGCTCGAACTCGGCGAGGATGGCCTGGGTGTTGTCCTTGCTTTCCTGAACGTTCGGCTCGTCGAACGGGTCGACCCCGAGCACCACGCCCGCGATCGCCGTCGCCATTTCCCACCGGTAGAACTCGCCCGCGATCTGATCGCGGTCGGCCAGGACGATCGAGACCCACGACATTCCGGCGCGCCCGAGTTCCGTTTCGAGCCGCTCCAGGTCGAGATCGGATTCTCCCTCGAGGCGGATCGAGACGAAGACGCGGTCGGCGCCGTAGTGGTGGGCGGCGCCGAGGGGCTCTCCCTCGACCGGAACGATTCCGGTTCCTTCCTTGCCGGTGCTCTCCGCGACGAGCTGTTCGATCCAATAGCCGAGTGGCCGGAGCGCGGGCGTCGTGAGGAGGGTCATCTTGTCGCGGCCCGCGCGCGCGGCGGCGCCGAGGAAGGCGCCGAGCCGAAGCGCGCCGTTTTTGTCTGGGACGGGCGAAAGCGATTCCTGGCGCGCCAGCTCGGCGCGTGTCGCGAGGGCGTCGAGGTCGAGCCCGAGGAGCGCCGCGGGGACCATTCCGAAATAGGAGAGCGCGGAGTAGCGGCCCCCGATGTCCTTCGGGTTCAGAAAGACGCGGCGAAATCCCTCTTCTTTCGCGAGACGCTCGAGCGACGACCCCGGGTCCGTGATGGCCGCAAACCGCGTCCCCGGCGCCGCGAGACCGGCCTTTTCGACGAGACTTCGGAAGTAGCGGTACTGCGAGCGCGTCTCCAGCGTGGAGCCCGACTTGCTCGCCACGAGGAAGAACGTCCGCTCGAGCTTCGCGGCGGCTTGAGCGCTCCCGACCGCGGCGGGGTCGGTCGCGTCGAGGACGTCGAGCGTGGGTGCCCCGGGCCCGGCCCGGAGGCAACGTTGCAGCACTTCCGGGGCGAGGCTCGAGCCACCCATGCCGAGGAGGAGGACGTGGGTGAATCCGTCGGCGCGAACCTCGGAGGAGAATCGCTCGAGCTCGTCGGCGTGCGCTCGAAGCCACTCGGGCGCGTCGAGCCAGCCGAGCCGGTTTCGAATGATCGCGACGTGCGCCGGGTCATCCTTCCAGAGGTTGGCCCCGCGCGCAGCGACGCGCGCGATCGCGTCCGCGTCGGTGAGGCTTCGGATCGCGTCGCGCGTCGCCGATTCCAGGGCGCCGAGGTGTTCGGTCTGCCGCACGAAGGAGTTCGCCATTCAGGAGTCCCGAGTTCGCTGCGACGCGCGCTCCCTCGCCTTCTCGTATTCGGTGATCTGCCCGACGCGGCGCGCGTGGCGTCCTCCGTCGAAGGGCGCCATGAGCCAGGCGTCGAGGATCGCGGTCTCCTCGGGGGCCGGGGTGAGCGCCGAGCCGAGGACGAGCACGTTGGCGTCGTTGTGGCGGCGCGACATCTCCGCCTGCCAGGGGCTGACGGCGATCGCGGCGCGGATTCCTTCGACCTTGTTCGCGGCGATCGCGATGCCGTTTCCCGAGTCGCAGATCAGGATTCCACGCTCGGCCCGGCCATCGCGCACGGCCTCGGCCACGGGGAAGGCATAGAGGGGATAGTCGGTCGACTCGGCCGACGTGGTTCCGAGGTCGAGCACGGTGTGGCCGCGCGCGGCGAGCAACGCCTTCAGTCGTTCCTTTTGTTCGTAGCCGGCGTGGTCGGCGCCGATCGCGATTTTCATGGCCCGTGCTCCGTTTCGAGTGCGGACGGCCCGAAGCCGCCTTGGCGCTCAACCTAGGTCACGCTCCGGGAGCGCGCAACAGCCGATTGACAGGCGGGCGGGAAACACCGAGACTCGCCGCCGATGACCAAACCCACGAAGCCTCCGACCGGCCCGCCTCCGGCCGGTTTTCGACCGCCCAGCCCGGGACCCGGCGCGGTCGCCACGGCCCCCCTTCGCGCGGAGCACGCGGAATTGATGCGGATGTTGCAGGGGCTGGCGGAGCGTCTCGAGAAGCTGCACGAGCAGACGACGCTGGATCAGCTGTCCATGGCGAGGGAAGTGCTCGACTTCGTGAAGCGGCGCGTCGCGCCGCACGCGCGGGCCGAGGAGTACACCCTCTACCCGGCCGCCGACTGGGCCGCGGGCGAGGGGTCGAAAGTGAGCGAGACGGCGCGCTTCGAGCACCAGCTCGTCATGCGCCGCTGCGAGGCGCTCGAGAAGGCGATCGCGGCCGGATCGCCTCCGGGACGCCTGATGCACCTCTCCTACGGAATCCTGAGCTTGATCGCCGCGCACTTCGCCGTGACCGACGAGGTCATCCTGCCGTACCTGGACAAGGCGTTCGACGCGGCCCGCTTCGAAAAGGAAGTGCTCACGCCCCTCCGCGTCGAGCGAAGCGCGAAGCGCTAGACCGTAGCACTCCGCGCCCCGCCCACGCGGCTAGGGCGCCTGCCGGATTCCCTCCCGCAGATACGCCTCGTAGGCCTTGTAGTCGAAGTCCCGCTTCAGGAAGTCGCGCACCAAAGCCTCGGCCGGCTTCGTCCCTCCCGCCGCGAGAATCGTCTTCCGATACCGGGTCGGCACCGTCGGGTCGAGCATGTTGTTCGTATCGAACTTGCTGAACAGGTCCTTCGCGATGACCAGCGACCACTGATACGTGTAGTAGATCGCCGAGTACCCGTCCAGGTGACCGAAGCTCGTCTGGAAGTGCGTGTTGGGGACGCGAGGGAAGGGCATGATCGCGGTCTCCGCTTCCTCGACGACCTTGTCCGTGTTCACGAGGCTCGGATCGCGGTCGTACATGCGGAGCGAGATCGTGGTCAGGAGCACCTGGAACGCGGTGTCCGTGGCGCGGCCGAAGGCGTCCGAGCGCTTCATCTTCTCGACCATCGCCAGCGGGATCGGCTCCCCCGTCTGGTAGTGCTTCGCGAACGACTGGAGTGAGGACGGATACCGGACCCATTCCTCGAGCATCTGGGACGGTGCCTCGACGAAGTCCCACTCGGTCGAGATTCCGGCCTGAGGCTCCCAGCGCTGGCCGCCCGCGAAGATGGAGTGGAGCAGGTGGCCAAACTCATGGAAGAACGTCTCGACGTCAGCCGGTTCCATGAGGCCCGGGTCGTTCGGTTCGTCGCCGGGGAAGTTGCAAACCAGGACCGCCTCCGGCAACTGGTAGCCCGCGCATCCCTGTCGAACGAGGAATTGGGCGGCGTGGTTGAATTTGCCGGGCCGCGGATGGAGATCCAGGAAGAACCGGCCGATCATCTTGCCGCTGTCCCAGACCTCGTACGCGTCGACGGTGGGGTCCCAGACGGTCGGGTTCTCGATCTTCTTGAACGTGACGCCGAAGATCTTGGAGGTCACGTCCATGACGCCCTTCTTGACCTGCGCGAAGGCGAAGTAGGGGCGCGCCTCGCGCGAGTCGAAGTCGTAGTCCCGCTTCTTCACCTTGTTCGAGTAGTAGCCGTACTCCCAATTCTCGACGGTCGTCGCCGACGGATCGTCGGCGCGTTTGGCCTTCAGGAAGATCTGGTACTCGTCCTTGGACGCGGCCACGGTTAGAGCGGAGATGCGGTCGATGAAGTCGGAGACGCGCGCCGCGCTCTTGATCATCTTGTCTTCGGTGGCGTAGTCGGCCCACGTCTTGTACCCGAGAAGCTGCGCCAGCTCGTAGCGCTTCGCGATCAGACGGTCGAGCACCGCCATGTTCTGCGGGTAGGCGCGGTTCATCCGCTCCATGTAGAGGCGCCGGCGCACTTCGCCGTTCTCGGCGTAGCTCATGATCGGGAATCGGTCCGGGTATTCGATCGAAATCTTGATCTTGCCGTCGGGCCCCGGCTGATGGCTCTTGATGTAGTCCTCCGGAAGGCCCTTCAGCTCGTCCACGCTCGAGAGTTCGATCGTCCGGGAATCGTTCCGGATGTTCTTGTCGAATTCCTGCCCGATCTTCACCAGCTCCTCACGCAGGGCCGTGATCTTGGCGCGCGTCGCGTCGTCCTTGTCGACGCCGGCGCGGCGGAAGTCGCGGAGCGTCTTTTCGACCAGGAACTTGGTCTCCGGCGACTCCTTCGACACGTCCACCGCCTGAAGGGCATCGTAGACGCCCTTGTTCAGGCTCAGGTCGCTCGCGAATTTGGAGGCGGCCTGCGTGATCGCCTCGGCCGTGGAGCGGAACCCTGAATCCGGATGGACCGATTCCATGAGCCCCGCCTGATACGCGGCGTTGTCGGCATGCAGAGAGATTTCGTTATAGGGAACGAGCGTGTTCTGGACCGTGCGCTTGCCCTTGACGGCGAGAAGCCGTGCGAGCGCCGCCTCGGCTTGCTTGAGCTCCCCATCGCAGTCGGACCGGAACGCCTTGGCGTCGGGGCGATCCGCGTAGAAGATGCGCGGGTTCTTCGCCTCCGCCGCGGCGGAGATCGCGGGGACGAACTGCATCAGGAGCCCCGCCGCGATCGGCGCGACGAGGGAGCGAACCAGGGTTCGATGGAGCAAGGCGACGCCTCCTTGGGTCGAGAGAACCGGGTCACGCGGCGTGCGCGATTCGGTTCCGTTAGAGGTACGAGTCCCGGTAGACCGCCTCGCGGCGCTCCGGGAGGAACGTGGCGAAAAAAGCGCGCAGGAGGTCGTCCACCTCGGAGACCCCTGCGTGGCGAAGCTCGAGCTTCATGTGCTCCCGCAAGTGCGTCACGGTGTCGATCGAAGGATTCAGGATCGCGCCCTCGAGAACGGCGCGCGTATCGGGACGGATTCCCAGCCGCTCGATCTCTCGCGTCCACCACTTGAACGTGGGCGCCCAGCGCTTCCGCATCGTGAACCAGAGGTGCACGCCCGCGAGCGCCGCGCGGAACAGGTTGAGCTGGCGGTCCACGTCGAATCCGCGCACGTCGTCGATCGTCGCCGAAGAAGTCGCGACCGCGAGCTGGAGATAGCGATTCATGGCGCGCTCCTTCCACGTGTCCTCGGGGAAGGCCGCCAGGCGCCGGCACCAATCCTCGAGTCGCCCGGTCTTGTCGGCCAGGACCACGGCGTCGATGTACGGCCAGTGGTCGATGTCGAGCGGAGACGCGAGCGCCTCCTCGAACGCCGACTCCGTGTAGTACGTAAAGTCCCCGATCAATCGTTTCGGGGTCTCGCCGTCGGCGTAGAGGTGGACCATCGTATCGGCGATGTCGAGCGAGCGGAATCGCTCCGGGGTCACGAGAACGAAGGCATCGTAGTCGCCGTCGGGGGCGGCCCAGCCGATGGCGCGACTTCCGCAGAGGATGAGGCCCAGGGTGTCCGGCCGCCCAAGTTCCTCTTCGAGGAAGGCGCGCGCGGCGGGCTCGTGGATCTCCTCGAGGGAGCGAACCGCCTTGGTCTGTGGGGGCGCGGTCGGCACGATGCTCAGTGGCTCGTCTTCCGCTCGAACCACTTCTCGGGCTCTGCCTGGAAGCGGGCCAGCGTGGAGTCCGCGGCGAAGTAGTAGTCGCGGCCTCGGAAGACCACGTGCGGGGAGGCCTTCTTCGGATGGAACCGCTGGAAGGATACGGGGTCGGTCAGCGTCTTCGTGTAGCGGAGCGGATCCTTGAGGAATCGGCTCTTCGCCTGGACGCTCGAGAAGAAGAAGATGTCCTGGTTGACCCGGGCCCGAAGGGACGAGTCGAAGATCGCCCGGCGGCGGGGGTGGACGGGACAGGGGAACGACGCGTGGAGGTCGCGCAGGTACTTCTCCGGATCGGCCGAGAACGTGACCGGGCAGGGCGAGCAGCAAAAACCGATCGGCGTGCCGTTCACGTAGACGGGCTTCCGGTCCGGGTCGAGGCGCGCCTTCCGGACCGGGCAGTAGTCGTTGAGGGAGACGAGCGAGTCCCGGTACATGATGCGGGGACGGTCCGGATGCTCGCCGCGAACGTAGTTCGGGAGCCCCGGCCGGATTCCCTCGACCCATTCCGCCGGGGTGTCGCCCCCCGAGCCGACCTCCTGGCCCGGGGCGCCGCCTGCGAAGACGCAAAGGGCCAGCATCGCCGCGGCCAGGCCAAGGCCGGCGGAGCCGGTCGGCCGTCCGCGTCTGCTCGTCGGGGAGTCGTTCGTCATCTCGTGGTCATACCCTCCACCGCCACCGTTTCTCCCTGCTCCTCCAGATGAGGTTTTCCTGAGAAATCTATGTAATGGCCGGATTTAGCAGCCTTCGTCTCGAGATAGAAGCGATTGTGTTCGTTGGGAGGAATCACGTGCGGCAACCGCCCCTTGATTTGGATGCCGTACCGGGCTAGATCGTTGATTTTACGCGGATTGTTCGTCAAGAGCGAGATCGAACGGATCCGGAGGCTATGCAGCATGTGGACCGCGATCGAGTACTCCCGCTCGTCGTCCCGGAAGCCGAGCGCCTCGTTCGCCTCGACCGTGTCGAGCCCCCGATCTTGGAGGCCATACGCGCGGATCTTGTTCAGGAGGCCGATCCCACGCCCCTCCTGGCGAAGGTAGAGCACGAGGCCGAACGGGCGCGCCGCGACGGCGCGGAGGGCCACCTCGAGCTGGTCGCGGCAGTCGCACCGAAGCGACCCGATGGCGTCGCCGGTCAGGCACTCGGAGTGGATGCGCGTCGGAACGTCGTCCTGGCCGATCGGGTTCCCGCTCAGGATCGCGACGTGTTCCTTTGCGTCCCGGTTGTTCCAGAAGGCGACGATCTGGAAGCGGCCGAAGCGGGTCGGCAACTCGGCGATGGCGACGATCTTCACGCAGATCTTCTTGTCGCCGACGCCCGGACAATCGTGGTCGGCTTCAGCTTTTAGGATCGCGTCGATCTCGGACTGGGTCAGTGTGGCCACGGTGTCTCCTTGGGCGTGTTGCGATGCCGGGCGGGGTGAGGCATAAGGGTCCCCATTATAGATGCAAATACGCTATGGTGGTCGCATGAACGCGAACCCACGCGCTCCCGAACTGAAGCCCCAGTTCGCCTGGCTCAACACCGACCGCCCGCTGACACTCGCCAAGGAATTGAAAGGGCACGTCGTCCTGCTGGATTTCTGGACCTACTGCTGCATCAACTGCATGCACGTCCTGCCCGATCTCGCCTACCTCGAGGAGAAGTACGCGGGGCAGCCGTTCGTGGTCGTCGGCGTTCACAGCGCGAAGTTCGAGAACGAAGGGCACCGCCAGACGGTGCGCGCCGCGATCAGCCGCTACGAGATCAAGCATCCCGTCGTCGTCGACGAGGAGATGGCGCTCTGGAGCGAATACACCGTGAAGTCGTGGCCGACGATGGTGCTGATCGGTGCGGACGGCCGGGTCCTGGGCGGCGTGGCGGGCGAGGGGAACCGCGAGACGCTCGACCGCGCGATCGAACAGGCACTGGCGGACGCGCGCGCGGCGGGGATCCTCGCGACCGAGCCGGTTCGGTTCGAGCGGGAGCAATCGGTGCGCGCCGCGACCGGGTTGGCATTTCCCGGCAAGGTCCTGGCCGATCCGGCCGGCGGCCGTCTCTTCGTCGCCGACTCCAACCACAACCGGATCGTCGTCGCGACCCTTCCGGACGCCGCGGGCCGCTCGCGCCTGATTCGCGTCGTCGGCTCCGGTCGGGTGGGGCGTGACGACGGCCCCGCCGGGCAGGCGACGTTCCACCATCCGCAGGGCCTCGCCCTCATGGGGGACGCGCTCCTCGTCGCGGACACCGAGAATCACATGATCCGCTCCGTGGATCTCTCGACGTGGGAGGTTTCGAGCGTCGCCGGCACGGGCCAGCAATCGTACGATCGCTCCGGAGGCAAGAAGGGGACCGCGCAAGGGTTGAACTCGCCCTGGGACCTCGCGGTCGAGGGCTCCACGTGCTACATCGCGATGGCCGGTCCCCACCAGATCTGGCGGATGGATCTCCCCGTCGCGCTCTGCCGCGCCTGGGCGGGATCCGGTCGCGAGAACCTCGTGGACGGCCCCGCCGAGCAGGCCGCCCTGGCGCAGCCCTCGGGCGTGACGCTTCTCGGCAACTACATCTACTTCGCCGACAGCGAGGTGAGCGCCGTGCGACGCGTCGACATGGCGTCGGAGCAGGTCGACACGATCGTCGGGAAGGGACTCTTCCACTTCGGCGACGTGGACGGGCCGGCCGCGTCGGCGAAGCTCCAGCACCCGCTCGGCGTCGCGGCCTGGGGCCGGAAGATCGCCGTCGCCGATACGTACAACCACAAGATCAAGCTGCTCGATCCCGAGGCACGGGAGATCCAGACGCTCTTCGGCGACGGGAAGCCCGGAAGCGAACGGGACGGCCGGCTCGCCCTGTTCGAGCCGGGCGGGCTCCACGTCGCCGCGGACACGCTCTACGTCGCCGACACGAACAATCATCGCGTGGCGCGCGCGTCGCTCGCGACCCTCGAGTGGGCGGAGGTGACGATCGAAGGATTGGAACCGCCGCTTGCCGAACTCGCGGGTGCCGCCCCGGCGGCCGATGGCGCGGTCGAGGTCGCTTCGGCGACCCTTCGCGCCGGCGCCGCCACCGAATGGAAGGTCAACGTTCGCCTGCCCGGGGGCGCGCACGCCAGCGACGAGGCGCCCGCCAGCGTTCGCGTCCGTCGCGGCGACGTGGTGCTCCTCCAGCGCACGATGCTCGGGGCCACCTGGCCACTCGCCTTCGAACTCCCCGCGCAGCCCGAGGGAGCCGCCGATCTCCACG
>Ga0070696_100000493_pt1 | contig 24824 bp, 25 predicted proteins | sample KBSK1253metaG_FD_65474 | JGI IMG/M metagenome (GOLD analysis project Ga0070696, IMG submission 65474) | Corn, switchgrass and miscanthus rhizosphere microbial communities from Kellogg Biological Station, Michigan, USA - KBS K1-25-3 metaG | ecosystem: Host-associated > Plants > Roots >... | reverse complement strand
CCGACGCCGGCGCGCTGCAGGCGATGGCGCTCGATGCGGCGCGCGCTTCCCTGGCCGCGCGCTATGCCGATCGCAGCCTGGCCGACACGGCAGCGCTCGATGTGGTCGCCGATCGCAAACGCGCCGCGTTCAGCAGCTGGTACGAAATGTTTCCGCGGTCGGCTGCGGCCGAGCCGGGCCACCATGGGACGTTTCGCGACGTCGAGGCGCGGCTGCCATACCTCGCCGGCATGGGTTTCGACGTGCTGTACTTTCCCCCCATCCATCCGATCGGGCGGCAGAATCGCAAAGGAACCAACAACACGCTGGCTGCGGACCCTGAGGATGTCGGCAGTCCCTGGGCCATCGGCGCGGCCGAGGGCGGCCACAAGGATATACTGCCCCAATTGGGTACTCTCGAGGATTTCCGACATCTATCGGACAAGGCCAACGAGCTCGGAATCGAAGTCGCGCTCGACATGGCGTTCCAGTGCGCACCGGACCACCCCTATGTCGGTGCGCATCCGCAATGGTTCAAGCACCGCCCCGACGGCAGCGTGCAATACGCCGAAAATCCACCCAAAAAATATCAAGATATTTACCCGTTCGACTTCGAAAGCGAGGATTGGCGGGCCTTGTGGAATGAACTCAAGAGCATCATCGATTTCTGGATCGCCCAGGGAGTCAAAATATTCCGCGTCGACAATCCACACACCAAGCCTTTCGCGTTTTGGGAGTGGCTGATCAACGAGACCAAGCAGGTTCATCCCGATGTGATCTTTCTCGCCGAAGCATTCACGCGGCCGAAGGTGATGCACCGGCTGGCCAAGCTGGGTTTCACGCAGTCGTACACCTACTTCACCTGGCGCAATACCAAGCGCGAACTCACGGAGTATTTCAGCGAACTTGCCCAGGGTCCCGGCCGCCAATACTACCGTCCCAACGTATGGCCCAATACGCCGGATATCCTGCACGAAACGCTGCAGTCGGGCCTGCGGCAGGTATTCGCCGCGCGGCTGGTGCTGGCGGCGACATTGGCGGCCAATTACGGCATCTATGGCCCGACTTACGAGCTCATGGACAGCTCGCCGCTCGAACCGGGCAGCGAGGAATATCGCGATTCGGAGAAATACCAGCTGCGCCACTGGCCTCTCGGGCGTCCCGACAGTCTATGGTCGTTGATTGCGCGCATGAACCGGATCCGCCGCGACAACGCCGCGCTGCAATCCGACCGCGGCCTGCATTTCTGCGATATCGACAACGAGCGGCTGATCGCGTACCTGAAAATCGACGCCGTCTCCGGCAATGTTATTTTGACCGTGGTGAACCTCGACCCGTATCACGCGCTGTCGGGTTGGGTCCATTTGGACATCGGCGCATTGAAACTGGATGCCGATCAGCCGTACCAGGTGCATGACCTGCTGAGCGATCAGCGCTATATCTGGCGCGGCAGCCGCAACTACGTGATGCTGGATCCGATGCGCGCGCCTGCGCATGTTTTCAGACTGCGCCGGCACATGCGCAGCGAGCAGGATTTCGACTACTACATGTGACGCGCCGATCAATGAACGAAGTGCACGCCCCCGCCGACCCCGCCGTGTCCGCCGCCGCTCCTGCCGCGTCCGCCGGTCCTGCCGCGTCCGCCGATATCGCCCCGTCCGGCGCCGCCGCTGCCGATGACGCCCTTTGGTATAAGGATGCGGTCATCTATCAGGTCAACGTCAAATCATTCTTCGATTCGAACGATGACGGCATAGGCGACTTCAAGGGCCTGACGTCGAAACTGGAATACATCAGGGACCTGGGCGTCAATACCATCTGGCTGATGCCTTTCTATCCGTCGCCGCTCAAGGACGATGGGTACGATATCGCCGACTATCAGGACGTGCACCCGCAGTTCGGGACTCTCGATGATTTTCGAGTCATGCTGGGCGAGGCGCACAGGCTCGGGCTGAAAGTGGTTACCGAATTGATCATCAACCACACCTCGGACCAGCACCCCTGGTTTCAGGCCGCGCGCAATGCCCCTCCGGGGTCGACCAAGCGCGACTTCTACGTCTGGAGCGATACCGACCAGAAGTACCTGGGTACGCGCATCATTTTCACCGATACCGAGACCTCGAACTGGACCTGGGACCCGCAAGCCAAGGCGTTCTATTGGCACCGTTTCTTCGCCCACCAGCCCGATCTCAATTTCGACAGCCCCCAGGTCTTGGAGTCGGTGCTGCACATCATGCGGTTCTGGCTCGACATGGGTGTCGACGGCTTCCGGCTCGATGCGATTCCCTACCTGGTGGAGCGGGAGGGTACCAACAACGAGAATCTGCGCGAGACGCATGCGGTGATCAAGCAATTGCGCGCAGCCATCGATGCGCAATACCAGAATCGCTTTCTGCTGGCCGAAGCCAACCAGTGGCCGGAGGATGTGCGCGAATATTTCGGCGACGGCGACGAGTGCCACATGGCATATCACTTCCCGCTGATGCCGCGGATCTACATGTCGATCGCGCAGGAAGACCGGTACCCCATCGTCGAAATCATGCATCAAACGCCCGATATTCCCGACAGCTGCCAGTGGGCCATTTTCCTGCGCAACCACGACGAGCTCACCCTGGAAATGGTGACCAGCAAGGAACGCGACTACATGTACACCACCTATGCGTCGGACTTGCAGGCGCGCATCAATCTCGGCATCCGCCGGCGCCTGGCGCCGCTGATGGAGAACGATCTGGACCGCATCAAGCTCATGAACAGCCTGCTGCTGTCGATGCCGGGCTCGCCCATTCTTTATTACGGCGATGAAATCGGCATGGGCGATAATTTCTTCATCGGCGACCGCAATGGCGTGCGCACGCCGATGCAATGGAGTCCGGACCGCAATGCCGGCTTCTCGCGCGCCGACCCGCAGCGCCTGTATCTTCCGCCCATCATGGATGCGGTCTACGGCTACCCATCCACCAATGTCGAAGCCCAGTCGCGCGATCCGAGCTCGCTGCTGAGCTGGACCAAGCGCATGCTTGCGGTGCGCAGGACCAGTCAGGCTTTCGGGCGGGGTACGCGCCGGTTCCTGCGGCCGGGCAACCGCAAGATACTGGCCTACCTGCGTGAGTACGGCGACGACACCATCCTGTGCGTCGCCAATCTGTCGCGTTCGGCGCAGCCCGTCGAGCTCAATCTGGCGCCGTTCAAGGGCAGGGTGCCGGTGGAAATGCTGGGCCGCACGGCGTTCCCGCCCATCGGCGAACTGCCCTATCTGTTGACGATCTCGGCCCATGGCTTCTACTGGTTCCAATTGGCCACGGATGCCGAAGTGCCGTCGTGGCATGAGCAAATCGTGTCGGTCGATGAGCGGCCGGTGCTGGTGCTTTTCGACGGATGGACCAGCCTGTTCCGCGAACGCGTGGTTCCATGGCGGATCGGCATGGCCGAGAAAACCCGGCTGCAGTTCGAGACCGACACCATGCCGCGCTTCATCGAAACGCAGCGCTGGTACGCTGCGAAAGGCGTGGTCGTCGAACGCACCCGCATCGTCGATCACGTGCTGTGGGAGGAGGGCAAGCTGTGCTGGCTGGTGTCGCTGATCGAGCTGGACGGCAGCGGTGAGCGCACCCACTATTTCATGCCCCTGGCCTTGGCCTGGGAGGAACGCGACGAGGAACGCGTGCGCAACCTGTCGACGGCGGCTGTCGCGAAAGTACGCCAGCAGGGCAACGTCGGCGTGATGGGCGATGCATTCGCCGACGAGATGTTTTGCCGCGCGGTGGTGGCGGCGATGGCGGCGCGCCGGGAAATCGCGATGGCCCAGGGCAAGCTTCAATTCCGGCCGACTGCTGCATTCGAGCGGCTCGCGGGCAGTGATTTTGCCGGGTTGGCGGTGGAGCGTCCGCGCGCCTCCAGCTCGAACACGGTCGTCACCATGGGGGACCGGCTGATGCTCAAGGGCTACCGCCGGCTGCGGATCGGAGAAAATCCGGAGCTCGAGATGGGCCTGTACCTGACCGAAGTGGTGCGCTATCCGAACTGCGCGCCGCTGGCCGGCGTGCTCGAGTACGTGGCGAGCGACGGCCAGATCCGGCTGTTGGCGCTGTTGCAGGCCTACGTCGCCAATCAGGGCGACGGCTGGACATATTCGCTGGAATATTTGCGCCGGCATCTGGAGCAGTATCGGACCACGCCCGCCGGCGATGGACTGCCCGCCAACGCGCATGAAGCCTATCTCACGCTGATGCGCGCGCTGGCCGTGCGTACCGCCGAGCTGCATCGGGCCCTGGCGCGCCCCACCCGGGATGCCGCATTTTCTCCGCGGCCGCTGACGCGCGCCGATATCGACAGCTACCGGCAGCGCGCGAGCGACGAAGCGCGCAACGCGCTGGCGCTGCTGGGCTCGAGCTTGGAGCAACTTCCGGCCGCGGAACGAGACAGGGCCAATGCGGTGCTTGCGCTCCGGGAGGAGATACTGGCGCGCATCGAGGCGTGCGCGGCGGACACGCCGCAGGGCAAGAAGATACGCATCCATGGCGATTACCATCTCGGCCAGGTGCTGCTGACGCGCAATGATTTCGTGATCATCGATTTCGAAGGCGAACCGGGCCACAGCCTCGAGCAGCGGCGTGCCAAGCATTCGCCGCTGCGGGATGTCGCGGGCATGCTGCGTTCGTTCAGCTACGTGCAGCACAGTGCTCTGCGCAACGTCAGCCACAACGAAGCAGAAACCGCGCGGCTGGCGCCGCTGGCTCGCGCCTGGGAAGCCGAAGTACGCGATGCCTTCCTCTCCGCGTACGATGGCGCTGCGCGCGATGCGATGCTGTACGGACCGCTGCTGCCGGGCAGCGGGCTTCTCGGTCTGTTTGAACTGGAAAAAGCCCTGTACGAATTGCGCTACGAACTTCGCAATCGTCCTGGCTGGGCCGGCATTCCATTGCAAAGTATCCTCGGCTGGGGTGCCAAGCAATGATTGGCCGGCAGGCGCTGTGCCGCGAACTCGGAGGACGTCATGCAAAGCATTGATATTTTGCTGGAAACCGCACACGAGTTTCTGCACCAGATCGCCGCCTTCCTGCCGCGGCTGCTGTTGGCGCTGTTCGTGATAGCGGTCGGATGGCTGTTCGCCAAGGCGACGCGCTTCGCAGTCGAGAAGGCCTTGCGCGCCGCGAATTTCAACGTGCTCACCGAGCGCGCCGGCACGGATAACTTTCTGAGGCAGGCGGGCATGCGCGGCGACACGACCACGCTGTTCAGCCTCTTTGCCTATTGGCTGGTGATTCTGGCGGCGCTCATCATTGCCTTCAACGGCCTTGGGCTCACCTATGTGACCGATTTGCTCGGCAAGACCGTGCTGTATGCGCCGAAGCTGCTGGTGGCGATGCTGGTCGTGATCTTCGGTTCCTACTGTGCGCGTTTCGTCGGCGGCGCCGTGCATACCTACTGCGTGGATGCGCGGATTCCCGACGCCGACATGCTGGGCAGGATCGCGCGCTACATCATCATGACCTTCGTCATCATGATCGCCCTGAGCCAGGTCGAGGTCGGCGGCGACATTGCGCAAAGAACCTTTCTGATCATTCTAGGTGGCATCGTGCTGGCGCTGGCGCTGGCGTTCGGACTCGGCGGCAAGGACTGGGCGGCCTCCCTGCTCGAGCGCTGGTGGCCGCAACATCGAAAAGACGACGACATGTGATTCGGCATTTCGCGCACGCCATGCCTTTCGGCGCGACGCTGCTGCCTGAAGGCGGCGCTCGCTTTCGTCTATGGGCGCCTTCCATCGCATCCGTGGAACTCGACCTTGCCGATTCTCCGGGCGGCCGGCGGCACGGCATGCACGCCCTGCGCGACGGCTGGCACGAGCTCGTGCTGAGCAATGCGGCTGCCGGAACGCGTTATCGGTTCGTGGTGCCGGGCGCGGATGCGCGGGAACTGGCCGTGCCGGATCCCGCATCGCGCTGCAATCCCGGCGGCGTGCACGGCGCGAGCGCCGTCGTCGATCCGTATGCCTATGAGTGGCACAGCGCCGGCTGGCGCGGCCGTCCCTGGGCTGATGCGGTGCTGTATGAGCTGCACATCGGCAGCTTCACCGCGCAAGGTACATTCGCCGCGGCCCGGCAGCGACTGCCGGATTTGGCGGAATTGGGGATCACGGCCCTGCAGATGATGCCGTTGGCGGCTTTCCCAGGGCGCCGCAACTGGGGCTACGACGGCGTGCTGCCGTTCGCGCCGGCGGATTGCTACGGCACTCCGGATGAATTGAAGGCGCTGATCGATGCGGCCCACTCGCTCGGGCTGATGACGCTGCTCGACGTGGTGTACAACCATTTCGGTCCTGAAGGAAACTATCTGCACGCCTATTGCCCGCAATTCTTCAATCCGGCGCATCGCACGCCCTGGGGTCCGGCGATCAATTTCGACGGCGACATGAATCGGACGGTACGCGATTACTTCGTGCACAATGCATTGTTCTGGGTCGAGGAATATCGCTTCGACGGATTGCGGCTGGATGCGGTGCACGCGATGCAGGACGGCTCCACGCCCGACATCGTGTGCGAGATCGCCCGCGCGCTGCGCGAGGGGCCGGGTGCCGGCCGCCATGTGCACCTGGTGCTCGAGAACAATGCCAATCAGGCGCGTTATCTCGAGCGCAACGCGGCCGGCGGCCCGGTCTGCGCCACGGCGCAATGGGACGATGACGTGCATCATGCGCTGCATGTGTTGACGAGCCGCGAGACCGATGGCTATTACGCGGACTACGCCGCCGCGCCGTTGGTTCATCTGGGCCGTTCGCTCGCGGAAGGGTTTGCCTATCAAGGGGAATACTCGGCTTTCCGCGGCAAGTCTCGCGGCGAGCCCAGCCGCAACTTGCCGCCCAATGCCTTCGTTGGGTTCCTGCAAAACCATGACATGATCGGCAACCGCGCCTTCGGCGATCGGATCCACACCTTTGCCGAGGAGCCGTTCCTCGCCGCGGCATACGCCTGTCTATTGCTGACCCCGGAAGTGCCGATGCTGTTCATGGGCGAGGAATTTGCCGCGTCCACGCCCTTCCTGTTCTTTTGCGATTTTGCGCCCAAGCTGGCGCAGTCCGTATCGATCGGGCGGCGCCGCGAATTCGAGCGTTTTGCGGCGTTTGCGGACGACGCGGCCACCGCGCGAATTCCCGACCCCAACGCGCAATCGACTTTCGAAGCATGCAAGCTGCGCTGGGAAGAGCGTGCACGGCCGCCTCACGCGGAGCGGCTGGCCCTCGTGCGAAATCTACTGTCGCTGCGCCGGCACCACCTGGCGCCGCATCTGGCGGATATCGGCAGCGGGAGATACCACGTGGAGGGAAATCTGCTGCGGCTGGAGTGGCGCTTGCGGGGCGGCAGCCGTTGGCGGCTGCTCGCGTACTTCGGTGTGGACGCCATGGATGCGGCCGCTTTGCCCGAAGGCGAGATAGTCTATTCGACGGGCGTGCATGTTACAGTTTCTCCACGGGCGCGGCTCGAGCCGGGCGCGGTGATGGTGGCTCGCGGGCCGGTACAGTGTCGAACGGAGGTATGAACATGGATAAAACTTGGGATGTCGTGGCGGTCGTCGGCAGTCTGCGGCGCGATTCCTTCACGCGGCGGCTGGTCGGTGCATTGGGCGCGATCGCGCCGCCGACATTGAAAATAGAAATCGTCGGCATCGGCGAATTGCCGCTATACAACCAAGACGACGAAGCGTCCCCCACGGCCGCCACGGTGAGCTTTCGGGCGCGCGTAAAGCGGGCCGACGCCGTGCTGTTTGCGACTCCCGAGTACAACCGTTCCGTGCCGGGAGTCCTCAAGAACGCGATCGACATCGGTTCGCGCCCCTACGGCAGCAGCGTGTGGTCGGGGAAGCCGGCCGCGGTCGTCAGCGTTTCTCCCGGAGCCATCGGCGCGTTCGGCGCAAACCATCATCTTCGACAATCACTGGTGTTCTTGGGGATGCCTGCCATGCAGCAGCCGGAGGCCTACATCGGGGGCGCCGACAAGCTGTTGGATGCATCCGGTCAGCTCACGAATCCGTCCCGGGAATTCTTCGAGAGATTTCTCAAGTCCTTCGAGTCGTGGATCAAGCAACAGGCGCGCCCGCTGTAAAGGATCAAGGGTCCCGGAGGCGCCGCTCCGCGCTGACGAACAGATCTTGCAAGTACACGTAGTCGCCGACGGTCCAGCATGACCGGTGGCGAATATGATGCACCAACCCCACCGCTGCCGGTCCATCCCACGCGAGCGCTCCGCCCATGGGCTCGTCGGGGTCCAGCACGCGAGACCAGGTGATCGCCGAGACTTCGGAGGGTCGGACAGGGGCCGAATTTGAACGCTGTTGCCGGTCATTCTCAGGCCTCGATGAGGCCATGACGAATCGCGATCAGCGTGAGCTCAGACTGATTCACGACATCGAGCTTCTGCTTGATATTGTACAAGTGCGTGCCGATGGTCGAGGTGGACAGGTTGAGGTCCTGGGCGATCCTCTGCACGGTGGCGCCGCCGGCCAGGCGCATGAACACTTCGAATTCCCGCTCCGACAGTCTCTCCAGCGGCGACTTCGCGCCGCCGTCGAATTCCGCCAGCGCGAGCTTCTGCGCCACGGCCGGGTCTATATACCGGCGCCCGGCCGCAACCACGGTGACTGCTTCGAGAAGCGCTTCGGGCGCACTGCGCTTCGACAGAAAGCCCAAGGCCCCTTCTCGCAGTGCGCGCCGGGCGTGCATGGGCTCATCGTGCGCCGACAACATCAAGACCTGCGCCTGTGGATGCCGGGCGCGGATCCGGCGCAGCGCCTCGAGGCCCCCCATGCCCGGCATGGCGAGGTCCATTACCACGACATCGGGCTCGAGCTCGAGGTAGAGCTGGCATGCTGCCTCGCCCGATTCCGCCTCCGCGACCACCGACACATCCGCCACCGACTGCAGCAGCAGGCGGAATCCCATGCGCACCACGGCGTGATCGTCGACCAACAGGACGCGTATCACGTCGCAGCCGCCAGGGGAATGTCGGCGGTGAGACAGACTCCCCGCTGCCCATGATTGGCGATGCTGAACTTCCCGCCCAATTGTCGCACCCGGTCGTCAAGTCCCCGCAATCCATAGTGACCGGGGCGCGCCCATTCCTGGGATAGCCCGATGCCGTCGTCGGTCACCGTCGCGACGATCCGCCGCGCATCGGTTTGCACGACGATGTCCACTCGCGTGGCATGGGCGTGCCGCAGGGCATTGATCAAGCCCTCCTGCACCACTCTATATATGGCGAGCGTGACGCTCGGACCCAAATCCTCCGACAGCTGCTGATGAAGGCTGAGGGCGATCGACGGGTGGCGGCGGCGCCAGTCGTGCACGAGACTCTCGAGCGTTTCCGCGAGTCCAAGCGTATCCAGCGACAGGGGCGTGAGCCGCGGAATCAGGCCGTGCATCGCATCATATAGGCGTGCCGCTTCCTCGGAAATCAGCCGAGCCACCTTGCCCATTTCCGGATCATGCACGCCTCCCTGGGCCGCGATGGCGAGCGCGAGGCTGCGAATCGCGGTGACCGACTGACCGAATTCATCGTGCAACTCGTGTGCGATCAATCGTCGTTCCTCCTCGACGCGCTGATCCGCCAAGGACGCGATTTCACGCCGCTCCTCGAGCCGCGCCTCGGCGTCGCGTGCCTTGCGCTCGGCCAGAACCTTGTCTTCGACGGCTTGAGCCATGCGGTTGAAAGCAGCGCCGATGGCGCTCGCTTCGAATCCTGCAAGCCGCGGCAGCCGGAAGGCGAGATCCCCTTGCTCTATCCGTTTGAGACCCGCCGCGATGACGGGGAAGGGCCTGAGCGCCCAATCCACCGACCAGAATGCGAGCCCATTCACGACCAGCAGCATGATGGTGCCGACGAACGACAGCCGTACGACTTCATCCCATGCGTCGAGCAGCGCCCGAGAGGGCTGAGCTTCCACCACCAGCCGCGTGCCGCCGCGCAGGGGAAACGTGTGCCGGGCCGATTGCGGCGTCAGCAGGTGCACGAACCAGGCCGGCGCCTCGCGGCCGGCTTTGTAAGTCGGCGGCGGCGACCGATACAGCACCTCCCCCGCGGGGGACAGCAGATAAACTTCGTTGGCGCGAACCCGGCCCAACTGCTGCAGGAACTGCAACACGACTTCCTGCCCCCCCACATTGGAGTAAATCGTGGCGAGACGGCCCAGGAATTGCGAGGCCACCCGGTTTGCCGCTTCGATTTCCTCGCGGACGGAACTGCGCGTGCTCTGAATCTCGGCCACGATCAGGACGATCACGAATGCGGCGCTCAAGGCCGCAACCACGAGATGCAAGCGCGTCCTAAGTCTCATTCAACGCATGGTAGCAGGGCCGCGTTTGGCTGCGGCAACGCCTCATGAAAATCCTGAGCGTAGTTTCATGATGGGACTGATTCGACGGATCGATCCTCGGGGGGACTATCGACACGTACCTTACGACAGGAGATTCATCATGACGTGGGAAACCCCGCAAGCCGTCGATTTGCGGTTCGGTATGGAAATCACGATGTACGTGTCCAATCGCTGATAAGGCGAGGGCGTTCGCCCGCCCGCGCGGGCGGCGCCCACCCAGGTGATTATCCGGGTTCTGGGGTCGGCTGCCGGGGGCGGTTTTCCTCAATGGAATTGCAATTGTCCGAATTGCAAGGGGTTTCGCGCAGGCACGTTGCGCGGCCGTGGGCGTACCCAATCCTCCATCGCCGTGACCGCCGGCGCCTCCGCGATCGCAGGCGCGGCATGGGTGCTCGTGAACGCGTCGCCCGACATACTGACTCAACTGCAGCAAAATCCTGATCTACAGCCCGGGCGGGCGCTGCGCGACAGCGCCATCGCCGCGATCATTCTGGTCGACGGACAAGTCGACCATACCACCGGACTCTATATGCTGCGCGAGTCGGTCCGCCCGTGGCCGATCTGGTGCACCGACAGCACCTATGCCGATCTTACCCACGGCAATCCCGTGCTTGGCGTGCTCGGCCACTACTGCGGCGTGGACCGGCGCCGCATCGATCTGAACGGCGCCGGCTTCGCGGTCGATGCGGTGCCGGGGGTGCGCTGGCATGCCTTGCCGGTCGCCGGCAAGCCCGCTCCCTATTCGCCCCATCGCGATGCGCCGGTCAGCGGCGACAACCTGGCCCTGGTGATCCAGGACGAGATCACCGGGAAATCGGCGGTGTATGCGCCGGGCTTGGGCGCCATCGATGAGGCCGTATGGCAGGCCATGCAATCCTCGGCCTGTGTCCTGGTGGATGGCACGTTCTGGACCGACGATGAAATGCCGCGATTGGGTGCATCGCGCAAGCTTGCCCGCGAGATCGGCCACCTGCCGCAAAGCGGCCCCGGCGGCATGCTGGAGTGGCTGGATCGGCTGCCGTCCGCGACGCGCAAGATATTGATTCATGTAAACAATACCAATCCCATTCTCGACGAGATTTCCCCGGAGGCCGCCCTGCTTGCGCGCCGCGGGGTCGAAGTGGCATGGGATGGCATGGAGATCGCCCTGTGAGCGCCGCGTGGAGCCGGGAGGAGTTCGAAGCGCAGCTGCGATCGCTGGGCCACGCCTACCACATCCATCATCCTTACAGTGTGCTGCTGAATTCCGGCGCGGCTACCCCGGCGCAAATTCGCGGCTGGGTCGCGAATCGCTATTACTATCAGATCAGTATTCCGATCAAGGATGCCGCCATTCTCGCCAATTGCCCGGATCGGGCCGTGCGCCGATCCTGGGTGCAGCGCATCCTCGACCATGACGGCCATGGCGATGACCCCGGCGGCATCGAATCGTGGCTGAGGCTGGCCGAGGCGGTGGGATTGTCTCGCGAGACCACGGAGAGCCTCGAGGAAGTGCTGCCGGGCGTACGTTTCGCCGTCGATGCCTACGTCAATTTCGCGCGCAGAGCGCCCTGGCCGGAGGCGGTGTGTTCCTCGCTGACCGAGTTGTTCGCGCCCGAAATCCACAAGCAACGGCTGGCCAACTGGCCGCAGCACTATCCATGGATCGATCCCGCCGGCCTGCAGTACTTTCAGAGCCGGGTGAGCTTGGCGCGGCGCGATGTGGCATTCGGCCTCGCGTTCACCCTGGACCACTTCGACACCCGCGAGTTGCAGGAACGGGCGCGGGACATCTTGAAATTCAAGCTGGACGTGCTGTGGCAGATGAGCGATGCCATGGCCCTGCGCTACAAAGTCCCGGTATGAGCCAGGCCGCCGTCAGTGCCGCGTCAAGGCCCGTCGTCGATCGCGGTTTCCGGCTGCAGTGGGAGACGGCGCAAAATGCCTACGTGCTTCTCTATCCCGAAGGCATGGTCAAGCTCAACGCCAGCGCGGGAGAGATTCTGAAGCGTTGCGACGGTGAAAACACCATCGCCGACATCACCGCGGATCTCGAGCGCGCATTCGAGACCACCGCTCTGCGCGAAGATGTCGTGCGCTTCGTCGCCATGGCATTGGAAAAGAAATGGCTGCAAATTCGTCCGTGAGCACGGTATCGGCCAAGCCCGGCCCGCCGCTGTGGCTGCTGCTGGAGCTCACCCATCGGTGCCCGCTGCACTGCGCCTTCTGCTACAACCCGACCGACTACGCACACATCGCCGCCGAATTGGACACCGGCGAGTGGATCCGCGTGCTGCGGGAGGCGCGGGCCCTCGGCGCCGTGCAATTGGGGCTGTCGGGCGGAGAGCCGCTGGCCCGCGATGACTTGGAGATCATCGTGGCCGAGGCGCACGGGCTGGGCTTTTACATCAATCTCATCACCTCCGGCGTGGGGCTCAACGAAATGCGCATCCGGGCGCTGAAAACGGCCGGGCTGGACCACATTCAGCTGTCCTTTCAAGACAGCTCTCAGCAGATGAATGATTTCCTGAGCAGCACGCGCACTTTCGATTTGAAATCGAAGGTGGCCGCCCTGATCAAACAATACGACTATCCCATGGTGCTCAACGTGGTGCTGCATCGCCTCAACATCGATCATGTGGAGGAAATTCTGCAGATGGCGCTACGGCTGGGCGCACAGTACGTGGAACTTGCCAACACCCAGTACTACGGCTGGGCCTGGCACAACCGTGAGCAGCTCCTGCCCAGCCGCGCGCAGGTGGAACGGGCGGAACGGACCCTGCAGGCTTTTCGCGAAACTGTCGGCGATCGGATGCGGATCTTCTTCGTGGTGCCCGACTACTTCGAGAAACGCCCCAAACCCTGCATGAACGGTTTAGGCTCGATTTTCCTGACCATCGCGCCGGACGGCACCGCGCTGCCCTGTCATGCGGCGCGCATGCTGCCCGGGCTGGAGTTTCCCAATGTGCGCCGCGCGAGCATCGGGCAAATTTGGTTCGATTCGCCGAGTTTCAACCATTTCCGGGGCGATGCCTGGATGAAGGAGCCGTGCCGAAGCTGTCCGGAGAAGACCCGCGATTTCGGCGGCTGCCGTTGCCAGGCCTACTTGCTGACGGGCGATGCGGCGAATGCGGATCCGGTGTGCGACCTCTCTCCGTATCACCATCTGGTGACGGAGGCGGTCGCGCGCGCGGATCGCCCGGGCCCCCGCGAAAAGCCGCTGGTGTTTCGCAGCGACCGGAATTCCACTACGCTGTTCGCAAGGCAAGATGGCACTTGAAGATGATGCAGTGGCTGACGTGGGTTTTCCTCATCGCCGTCGCAGCGGAGACGGCAACACGGCTATGGCTTGCCAAGCGCCAGATTGCGGCCGTACGGATGCGCCGCGACCAGGTGCCGGAACCATTTCGCGGACAAATCACGGCGGCCGACCAACAGAAGGCGGCGGACTACACGGCGGCCCGGGCGGGTCTCGGACGCTGGGCGACGGTCTTCGAAGCGCTGATCAAAGTCGTGCTGACCGTGGGCGGCGGCCTCGCCGCAGTCGATCACGTTTGGCGCAACACCGGCTTGGCCGAGCCTTGGTTGGGTGTGTTCGAAGTGCTCAGCGTCTTGTTGTTGCTGCAGTTGGCCGGCGTGCCTTTCGCGCTGTGGAGGACATTCAGGATCGAAGCGCGTTTTGGCTTCAATCGGGTGTCGCCGCGGTTGTTCGCGGTGGATTTCGCCAAGGGTTTGCTGCTGGGGTTGTTGCTCGGCGGCCCGCTGCTGCTGGCCATTCTCTCGCTCATGCTGCGTTCCGGGACATGGTGGTGGGTCTGGGCATGGATGGTGTGGCTGGGTTGGACCCTGGGCCTGACCTGGGCTGCGCCTCGGTTCATCGCACCGCTGTTCAATCGATTTTCGCCGCTGGCCGACGAAGAACTGAAGAAGCGGCTCGAGATGCTGCTCGAGCGCTGCGGATTCGCGGCGCGCGGCGGTGTGTTCGTGATGGACGGCTCGCGGCGCTCGGCTCATGGCAACGCTTATTTCACCGGCATCGGCCGCAACAGACGCATCGTGTTCTTCGACACCCTGCTGGCGCGGATCGACCCTGCGGAAATCGAAGCGGTGCTTGCCCACGAGCTGGGTCATTTTCGGCTGCATCACGTGCGTCATCGATTGGCCGCCTCCGTGCTGCTGGCGTTCGCGGGACTGGCGCTGCTCGCGTGGCTGGCGGAACAACCGGGGTTCTACGGCGCGCTCGGCGTGCCGCGGCCTTCCGCAGCCATGGCGTTGCTGCTGTTCGCCGTGGCCGTGCCGGTCTTCACATTTTTCGCGACACCCGCAATGTCGTGGTGGTCGCGCCGGCAGGAATTCGCGGCCGACGAGTTCGCGGCTGAGCACGCCCATGCCGGCAGCTTGGGCAGTGCCCTGGTCAAACTGTTTCGCGACAATGCCACGACTCTCACGCCCGACCGCGTCCATTCGGCGTTCTTCGATTCGCACCCGCCGGCGCTCGCGCGTATCGCGCGATTGAATGCGCTTGCTACGGCGCCGCCGCCCTGACTTGACCGGCGCTCCGGCCGCGGCGGGCGCTTGGATCGCGGATGCTTGGAGCACCGGAAATGCGGGAGGTGATTCGCTCCCGGTTCAGATCCTGCAACTGACGTCTGGCGTTGTTGAAAGCACCGCGAAGGGCGCCGTATACGTCGTTGTGCCGGGTGCCATCGCCATGCAGGCTGTCGGCGTGGATCTCCGCCCCCGGCACGCTCAGGTGGATCTTGACGGAGTACGGACCACCCTTGCGCCGATGGCCGACGCGGCCTTCAACCGTCAATCGACATTGCGTGATGTGCTCGCTGAAGCGCTGCAGCCGGCGAGTCAACTCACGGGCGCGGGCGTTGAGCGCATCGGATTGGTCGATGTGTCGATACGTCAAGGTCATGGGCGAATTCATGGGCTTTCTCCAAATTGATTAACCATCCCCATGCTCGGCATTCGCCGCCGACTTGTGTATCAGTGGTTCCCCGTGCGCCACCGTGGGAGTCCGGGGTGCGCCAAGCGGGCCGCGGCCGAGTCAGGCATCGGTGAGGGTCAATTGCAGCTTCACGAGGTGCGCGACCGAGCGTGCGCCCATTTTTTCCATGACCTTGGCCCGATGGATTTCGACCGTACGTTCGCTCAGGCCCAAATCGATGGCGATCACCTTGTTCGCCGCGCCCTCGACAACCAGATTCATCACCTGCCGTTCGCGCGGCGTCAACGTGCCCACCCGGCGCGATACGTCGGCGTGGCGCGCCACGGTGTGGCGATTTTCGGCATCCTGCTTCAGGGCGTGATTGATGTGATCGAGTAAATCCTGATCCCGGAACGGTTTCTGGATGAATTCGAAGGCGCCTTCCTTCATCGCCTGCACCGCCATCGGTACGTCGCCATGCCCCGTGATGAAGATGATGGGAAGCATGGAGCCCGTGCGATTGAGTTGCTGCTGCAATTCCAGGCCGCTCATGCCCGGCATGCGGATGTCCAGCACCAGGCATCCGGGTGTGTCGGGTTTGAATTGCGCCAGAAACTCGCCCGGCAGCGCAAACACGGCGGTCTTGTAGCCGACCGTGCTCAACAGCATGTGCAAAGCATTGCGCATGCCGTCGTCATCGTCGATCACGTAAATCGTCGGTTCGGCGTCTTTCTGCTGGCTGGGCTTGACCACGAACGCTCCGCTCAAACTCCCGCAACCGGCAAGCGGAACCAAAAGCGGCTGCCGCCGGCCGGCAAGTCGTCGAAACCTATCGTCCCTTCGTGGGCTTCGATGATTGCGCGGCTCGACGCCAAGCCCAGACCGGTGCCCTGCGGTTTGGTCGTAAAGAACGGATGAAACAGCTGGTTTTGGATTCCGGAGGGTACGCCCGAACCGGAGTCCGTGACGCTGGTCCGAACGGCGTAGCGATCGCCCATGAATTCGATCTTGACCAGCGGTGTGCCGGGGCTTTGTGAACCGGCCTCGAAGGCGTTCTGGACCAGGGCAAACAGCACATGCTGAATTCTCAGCCGGTCGATGAGCAGATCGGGTAACGGAGGCGGCGCGTCGATTTGCAATTGGCCATTGCTGCGGGAGGCCAGCATTTGCAAGACCGGCAGCAAATCGGTAACGAGATCCGGCACCTGGCACCGCACACGGGTGGATTCCTCCTGGTCGAACAGGCGGCGTATGCGCCGTATGCCGTCGCCGGCGTCCAGAGCCTCTTTGTTGATCTGGCGGAATACATCCACGGCGCCCTTCACCATGGGTTCCGGCCGGTTCAGCATGCGCTCCCCGGCTTGGGAGAAGGTGGCGATCGCGCCCAACGGTTGATTGAGCTCATGCGCGATGCCGCTGGCCATCTCTGCGAGCGCAGAAATTCGCGCGATTTCCATCAACTGGTTGAGTATGGTCACGGATTCGGCGGGTTTCCCGCTGTCTACTATCAATTGGCACCTTCGTTCATTGTGGCCTCACTAGTGTGCCTGAGGGGGCGCCGGCGCGGGCCGCGAATTCCCGCAGCAACTTGCGCCAATCCCCTAACACCGACACGACGGCTCTCCCGTCAATATGGACTCTTACGGCGCGGGCGAGGATCATGTTACGCTCATGGGCTCAAACGAAACCCAATCAACGGCGCCGGCGTATCGGTCTGCGATGGATGAACTCGGTTCGATTTCCCAGCACCTGCTGCAATTTTCCCCCGACGCGCTCATTGTAGTAGACGCGCGAGGCGTCATTCAATTTGCCAACGATGCCACGTGCACCTTGTTCGGTTATGAGCGTGGACAGCTGGTCGGGCAGCCGATTGAGATGTTGATCCCGGAGCGTTTCCGCCTCCGCCATGCCGCGCATGTGTCGGCCTACTGGCGCAACCCGACGAACCGTGAAATCGGCGCGCAAATCACCGATTTGTGCGCTCGCCGCGCGGACGGTTCCGAATTCGCAGCGGACATACGTTTAGGCCCGTTTCGAAACAGCGGCGGGCAGTTCGTGGCGGCCGCAGTCCGGGACGTGAGCGAACGGCGTGCCATCAATGACGCGCTCATCGCCGCTCGAGAGGAAGCCGACCGGGCAAACCGCGCCAAGAGCCGGTTTCTGGCGACGGCGAGCCACGATTTGCGCCAACCGCTGCAGACGATCCGGCTGCTCAACGCCTCGATGCTGAAGATGACGCGGCAGACGCCGGGCGTGAGCGACTTATTGCGCCAGCAGGAGCTGGCCATCGATGGCGCAACCCGGCTGCTCAATGCCTTGCTGGATATCAGCCGTCTCGAATCGGGCGCAATCGACCCTCAGCTCGCGCAGGTCCGCGTGGCGGAAATATTTTCGAGCTTGGCGCGCGAATTCACGCCCTCGGCGGCCGCCAAGAATCTGCGGCTGGAATTTGCCGAAACCCACAGCGCGATATCCACGGATCGCACGCTGCTGACGCAGCTCCTGCAAAACCTCATCGAGAATGCGCTCAAGTACACCGAACACGGTTGCGTACGGATTTCCCAACACGTCGACGCCGATGCCCTGGTGCTCAGCGTCGAAGACTCGGGCGTGGGAATCCCGGAAGACAAGGTGGCGCGGATATTCGACGAGTATTACCAGGTTGATCCCAACGGCTCGCGGCGCTTGGGAGTGGGTCTCGGACTTACCATCGTACGCGAGGTGTCGCGATTGCTCGGCTATTCCGTCACGGTGTCCTCCAAAGCGGGAGAAGGCACACGGGTCCATGTCCGCATTCCCGCGCATGACGTATTGCCCGATGCGGAAGCAGCGGTACAGCAGGCCGGCGGTGCCCCGGCGGTTCAAGCACCAACCCGTTGCCGCGTGGTGCTGCTCGAAGACAACGATGCGGTGCGCCGCGCGACCGAATTGTTCCTGGCGCTCGAAGGCTACGAGACGCACGGCGCGGCTTCGGTTGCGGAAGCGGAGCCTCTGTTCGCGGGCCTCGAGCCCGGCGATCTATTCATAACCGATTATCAACTCGACGGCAGGATCACCGGGCTCGACGTTCTGCAGAAGTTGCGGGTGCAACAGAAGCGGGAAGTTCCCGCCATTGTGCTCAGCGGCGATTTGCAATCGCTGCTGCGCCTCGTGAAAACAAAGATTCCTCGCTGCCGCTTCCTCGGCAAGCCGGTCGACGCCCAAGCGCTGCTCCGCGCGATCGCCGAACTCGGCGGCGGTTGATACGCGTAAGCCCGTATGTACGCCAGGTAAATTTTCCCCGAAGCTCAAGGTTCTCAAGCATCAGGCATTCTCGCGAGGTTGCCACTTCAATGGCTGGTATCAGCAAGTCGTTTGCCGTAGTCCTGACCGTCTTTGCCGTCCTGTTCGTTCCCCGAAGTTCCGATGCGGCGCCGGAAGAAGGTGTCGATCAATTGACGCGGACGGCGCTCTCCCTCGACAGGCATCCGGATCGCGGCGCGGTGCTGTTCAGCCGGTCCTGCGCGCGCTGCCATGGCCTCCAAGGTCACGGCGATGCAGCCCAGGCCATTCCGGCCTTGGCGGGCCAGCGCTTCACCTACCTGGTCCGGCAGCTGGCTGACTTTGCGGATGCGGAGCGCGACGGTGCCGACAAGCACCGGATCGTCGCTCGCGGGGAGCTGCGCAATCCACAGGCCTGGGCGGATATTGCCGCGTATCTGAGCGGCGTTCCCGTGGTGCAATTTGCCGGCGCCGGCGACGATTCCCAGGCGGAGCTGGGCCGCGCGATTTTCCGTGAGCAGTGCGCGACTTGCCATCACGGCGACGCGCGCGGCGACGACGATGGTTTCGTGCCGTCGCTGAGGAACCAGCACTACTCATACTTGGCTGCACAACTGCATGAGCTGGCCGAGGGCCGCAGACACAACGTCGATGAGAATCTGATGCGCTTTTTGCGCAGTTTCGACGATCAAGACATCGACGCGACGGCGGTCTACCTGTCCCGCCTGCAGGACCCGAGCGGCGATAGCCAATAGGCGCAGTTGCCGCTACCCTGCGAATATCTGGCGCCCGTGCTGAACGATTGCCGCCACCGCCGGGTGCTTGATCTGGCGTTCCACCGAGATCGCAAAGAACTGCGCTTCCACGCCCGATGCACGGCCGATCGCGGCAAGCCCGTACTCGCGCCGGAACTGTTCCTGCAACACGGTCGGCACCGGTGCGAATCCGTGTCCCGCACGCGCGAACTCGCGCATGAGCGCGTAGTCCTCGAATTCCCCGATGACGAGGGGATGTACGTTCTGCCTGTCGAACCATTGATCCAGCGCCCGGCGTATGGCCGTGTCGTCGGTGGGCAGCAGCACCGGCACGCCATCGAGCGACTTCGGGAAACCCCGCCGAAGCTTCTTCGCAAGCGTCGGCGCCGCCATCCATGACTCTTCGCTGGTGCCCAGATGATGGCTATAGGCTCGCACGTGCAGGCTTGGCGTGATCGGCGCGTCCGAAAGCACGAGATCGACTTCGTGTATCGCGAGATCCGCGACCAGCCGTTCCAGCGTTCCCTCGCGGCAGATGAGCCGCACCGGGCGCTTCAAGGCGAGGGCCGGCTCGAGCAGCCGATGAACGATCTCTTTCGGCACCACATCGTCGACTCCCACGACGACACGCAACTGACGCCGCGTGGGGCGATGCTCGAGCGCGTCCACCAGGTCGCGCCCAAGCCCGAAGATTTCATCGGCGAAGCCGTAGACCAGGCGGCCCACTTCCGTGGCAACGAGCATGCGGCCGGCCTTCGTGAGCAACTTCTCGCCGAGGCGAGCTTCGAGGGTGCGCAGCTGTGCGCTGATCGTCGGCGCGGACAGCGCCAGTTCCTCACACGCCCGCGTGAGGCTGCCGGTCCGCACCACCGTCCAGAAATACAGCAGATGTTGATAGTTCAGCTTGCGTATGACCGCCATGATGAGTGCGCAACCGTCTACGGCGAAGGCCGATGCCCCCGTCCGCGGACGTTGGTCACGGAACGCTGCGTGACATTGCCTGCCTCATCGACGACGAGGCGCAAGCGGCGCCTGCCGTGATAGAAGGTGAGGCGAAAAGTACCGGCGTCCCCATCAATGCCGCGCTCGCACAGGCTGGTGATTTTCCCTTCGCGCATCAGGAACTGAACGAGCGCGGGCGCGAGCGCAAGCCCGGCGGCAATGATCGCCGCATCGACGCTGACCGCACCCTGTTCGAATTCCACCGTGTTCATGTGCTCTATACGATCGCAACCGCTTCCTCGTCATACCGGAGATCCCGCCCCGCTGACTCGCATTGTCAGGGTTTCACGAGCGATTGAACAGAGTCCCGCATCGATCCGGCTGCAAAAGTGCGAAGCGCGGGCACGGGTATTACGTATTGTTGCACGGGCGGGTTCAAGCTAAAACACCACCTGGCGCGGAATTTCGCGCGCGATGCAGAGGGGACCCGAATGATGAAAACGGATACCGGCCGATGAGAACCCGGCAACGAACCTGGGCGGTGGTGCTCGCCGGCGGCGACGGCACGCGCCTGGCTGCACTCACCACGGATGATCATGGCCGGTTGGTGCCGAAGCAGTTTTGCTCGCTGAACGGCGGCGGATCGCTGTTGCAGGGCGCGATTCAGCGCGCACGTGGCATAGTGCCTCGCGACCGCATCTGTGTGATCGTCGCCGACCAGCACAGGCATTACTGGTACCGGGCCTTGCGCAGGCTGCCGGCGGGAAACGTCATCGTCCAGCCACGGAACTGCGGCACTGCAAACGGCATTCTCCTTTGCGTTCTGACGATTCTCGAACGCGACCCGCTTGCGCGGATCGTGTTTTTGCCCGCCGATCACTATGTGTGCGACGAAAGCCTGCTTGCCGGGAGTCTGCGAGAAGTGACTGCACTCATGGCGCGCAATCCCGACGGACTCACGTTCCTCGGCATCGAACCGGAGCAGGCAGATCCAGGGTTCGGCTACATCGTACCCGGCCGCGAGTTGGCCGATGGGGCGCGCAGCGTCATTCGCTTCGTCGAGAAGCCGGAAATCATGCTTGCGCGGCAGCTGTTCGAACACGGCGCCCTGTGGAATACCTTTATTTTCGCCGCGCGAGGGTCGGTACTGCTGGAAATGCTTCGTGTCCGTTTGCCCGATGCCGTCTCGCGGATGGCGGCCGCAATCTCACACGGCAGCCATCCGGGCGCGCCGTCCGCGGCATTGCATGATCTCTATGAAGATCTCCCGACGATCGACTTCTCGCGCGCGGTCGTGCACGGCGCGGAACCCGAATTGCGCGTCATCACCGCGCCCGCCTGCGGCTGGAATGACTTGGGCACGCCGGAGCGCGTCGTCGGCATTTTGCAGCGGCTGAAACGCGGGCGGCCTGCGCAAGCGGCATTGCCTGAGCACATGCCGACACATGTCCCGGTTCCGGCGGTCATGAATCTCGCCGCCCGGCAGCTTCGGTCGGCAGGCCCAGTCTAGTTCAAGAGGCGACGGCGCGAGCGCCGCAGTTCAGGGTTTTATACCGGACGAAGTGCCATGTGCGCCGTACAGCAGGTCGGAGCTTTCTTCGATATCGAGGCCATCGTGGTACAGAGTCGCGGCGTCTCCGTCAAAGTGCAGCTCTGCGTCCGGATTCTTCGCTTTTTCGTGGGCGGCATGGTCTGGGGCGTCTTTCTGGTCCGAACCCTTCAAGGCGCTGCCCCGGAGTTTGCGCTCTGCGGCCGTCTCGGGCATTGACCGGCTTTTGCCGGTTGAATTATCGTTGCTCATGGAAGACTCCTCGTGACACTCGTCACCGCTGACATCAAGCACCCGACATTACGCGCTGCGCGCGTCGGCGGGTATCCGCAGATACCGCTATGGGACTCGGGAGTTCACTGACGAAGCTCATGCGGCGGCGGAGACTGAGAAACCGCGCTCGTGGCCGGTGTCGAGGGTGCTTGCACCTGTGCGGACGGCTGAAGACTGCCGATCAACCAGGTGCTGAACAGCAGGAGGATCATATAGGTCAAGGCGAATAACAGGTTGGAAAACATCACGGAACTCTTTGCCGGAGTTGCTTGCGCGCCGGCCGGAGCCGCGTGCGCGAATGGGCTGAGTCTCGCGGCGGGTACGACCGGATCCCGGTGGCGGGGCAAGAGCGCAATCAAGCGCATCGCGATGGTTGCGGAGTCGGGACCGGCCAGCGGTGCATGCGGAGAGGAGCCGAGCAATGAGACGAGTTGCGTAACCGCCTTCTCCTCGGGTAGTTGGGTCAGTTTGGCGGCCTCTTCCCAGGGGTCGACATCCCGTCGCGCCAGCGCCGAGAGAACACTCAGCGGTATGCCTTCGTTGTCTTGACCGATCGGCGCGTATAAGAAACTCTCGAACTCAGCTCCAAGACGAGCATGTGCAACGGAATTCATTTCCTCAAACCTCCGGACGCCATCGCCTTCATCGAAGGACGATGCCCGAACGTTACGCGGATGGCCGCTCACTGTCAGTACGGAATGGTACGTAACGCTCACGCGTATGATGATACGGGACGCAAGGGCCGCCGGCGGCGCCGCGACCGCGGTGCCTGATTGATATCGGTAAAACCGATGGCGCGCGCGAATATTGTTCGCTTGCCGCACATGCGGCGAATCTCTATGCTCGTCGTAAGGCCCACGCACATGCAGCACAGCTTGCGGCGGGCTTCCGCTACATAGGAGGCATTCACCATGCCGAGAGACATATTCCCCCAGGCGACACCGGAAATAGCCGCCGGCCGAAAGCAACTTGCGCCGGACATTCAAGATGCATTCACGAATTTCAGTGAACGCGTTTTCGCGGCGGGGGCGCTGCCGGTCAAGATCAAGCAGTTGATCGCCGTCGCGGTGGCTCACGCCACCCAATGTCCGTACTGCATCCGTGGCCACACCAAGGGAGCGTTGCGGCACGGTGCTACGCCGCAAGAGATCATGGAAGCCATCTGGGTCGCGGCTGAGATGCGCGCCGGCGGCGCCTATGCGCACTCGGCGATCGCGATCGATGCGATCGACGAAGCGGCCGGCAAGCATGGGCATGGCGGCTGACGTTCATGGTTGATTTCCGCTTGCATCGAGCGGCCGCGCGAATCGTGTCAGCGGATTCTTACATCAGATCGACGCGATACGTAGTGTCGAATTACGATCTGCTGCATCGCGAACGGCATATGATGTGCATCACGTGATGATTGTGCATTACGTGATGGTCGATTCATCATCGTCGTCTTCACCAATTCAGGACACTTCAAATGAAAACAATTTATACGGCATTGACAGGATTTCTCCTCATTCTCGCTACCGGCGCCTGGGCGCAGGGTTCCGGGCCCACCGATCCGCAGATAGCGGCCATCGTGGTGACGGCCAACCAAGTTGATATCGATGCCGGCAAGCTGGCGAAGGTCAAAGGGCACTCCGCCGATGTGAAGAAATTCGGGCAGCTCATGATCACGGATCACAGCGCGGTCAACAAATCAGCGTCGGAACTGGTGCAAAAGCTCCATGTGACGCCCGAGAGCAATGCGACCAGCGAGAGCTTGAAAAAAGGCGGCGAGGAGAATTTGGCCGCGCTCAAGAAACTGCATGGCCATGCGTTCGATCAAGCATATGTGGACCATGAGGTCACCTATCACCAAAGCGTCTTGGACGCGCTCGACACCACGTTGATTCCCAGTGCGCAGAATGCCGAGCTCAAGGCGTTGATGGTCAAGGTGCGGCCTGCGTTCGTGTCGCATCTGGAACATGCGAAGGCTCTGCAGAGCAAATTGAACGAGAGCGCGAAGTAAAGTGCGGCCGGCGAGGACGTGTTGTGCGATCCTCGCCGGTGCGTGGGTGATCGGGGGCTCGGTATCGGCAGTAAGTGCAACCCCCGCATCCAAGCTCTACGTCGTCACGATTGAAAATATGCAATTCACCCCGCAGAAACTCACGGTACACGTGGGCGATCGCGTGGAGTGGACCAATAAGGATCTAGTCCCGCATACCGCAACCGCGGATGCGAAGGCGTTCGACTCGGCCAGCATTGCGCCGAACGCTTCCTGGAAGTTCGTTGCCCGCCATGCCGGCGATTACGGCTACGTATGCACCTTTCACCCGACGATGAAGGGGATGCTGACGGTCGTCAAATGACTTCGGGGCCATTGGGCCCGGACTCAATGGATTCGATGGGGCTCCTTGGAATCGTCGACCGCGTGCCGGTGCTATTCCCGGTGGGCGGGCCGCAGCAGCGGCGCAATCAGATCGAGCGGCAACGGAAACACGATGGTCGAGCTCTTTTCATTGGAGATATCGGCGAGCGTCTGTAGGTAGCGCAGCTGCAATGATGAAGGCTCGGCCGCCAGCAGCCTGGCCGCCTCGGCCAGGGTTTCTGCCGCCTGTTTCTCGCCCTCGGCGTGTATCACTTTGGCACGCCTGCCCCGCTCGGCCTCGGCTTGTCTGGCCATGGCACGTATCATGGTTTCGTCCAGGTCGATGTCCTTGATCTCGACGTTGGAGACTTTCATTCCCCATGCGGCGGTATTGAGATCGAGTATCTGCTGAATGGCGGCATTCAGTTTGTCACGCTGCGCAAGCAT
>Ga0070696_100000486_pt1 | contig 24961 bp, 21 predicted proteins | sample KBSK1253metaG_FD_65474 | JGI IMG/M metagenome (GOLD analysis project Ga0070696, IMG submission 65474) | Corn, switchgrass and miscanthus rhizosphere microbial communities from Kellogg Biological Station, Michigan, USA - KBS K1-25-3 metaG | ecosystem: Host-associated > Plants > Roots >... | reverse complement strand
CCCTGCCGATTGAGCTGGGTGGGATCGTGCGCGACCGAGAAGAAGATCTGCATCAATTTCCCATACGAGATCTGCGTCGGATCGAACACGATCTCCACCGATTCCGCGTGCCCCGTCTCGCCACTGCTTACGGCTTCGTAGGATGGCGATGCCGCGGTGCCACCCGCGTACCCTGAGGTCACGCGAATGACCCCCTTCACATGCTCGAACACCGCCTCGACCCCCCAGAAACAACCGCCCGCGAAAACCGCTACCTGCTCGGCCTTGGCGACCGGGGCGACGTTCAAGGTGGCGAGGAGCGCGAGGAGCATGGTCATAAGAAGGCTACCGTGATAAGGGTTCCGACGACGAAGACTATTACCGCCGCCAGATAGCCCTTGTTCCTCGGTACTTTGCCGACGACGGCGATCCCGATGCCGATCAGAATCGTCATCCAGATCGCGAACACGTCCAGGCTTCCCAGCAGCCCGAACAGCTTGGGGTTCGTGACGTCCGGGTCCATGAATCTCGCCGGGCTGGCGGACAGGCTGTAGCGGTTCGTGAAGTTCGTTGTATCCATCAACACCACCATCAAGACGCCGATCAGTCCGCCGATGAGTCGGGGAATCCATGCGAGTGTGGTGACCAGCATGGACTGACCGAAAGTCATTTTGGCTTTGACGATTTTCGTGGCGATCCACACAAGAACGGATGTGAAGAAGATCGCCAGCGGCGCGCCCAGGTACACGATTACCGATGCAATCTTCTCCTGCACTGGACGCATCGAGTTGACCATGTCGGGAGTCAACTGCGGGTTCTTCGCCATCGCTTTCGCCATGCCACGCGCGAACTCCGCGTCGAAGATCTGCGCGAAGACGCTCTGACTCGCAAACGCGAACACAGCGGACAACACGGTGATGATCAGCAGCGTGAGACCGAAACCACTATTCGCGCGTCGCGCGAAAACGGTGGATGGCGCGTAGAAGATGTCGATGAAGTCCTCGATCAACGACGCCTTCTCGGGTGGGGGCGCGCTCGTCGATGGGTCGTAGGCTGAGCCGCGGTCACTGCCAGAGCGGGTTTCCATTGAAGACGACTCGGGGTAGGGGCGCCTTATGATACGAGTTGTTCAGCCGTTCGCCAGCCGCACGAACTCGCGTATTCGGCGCTCATCCGTCTCCTCCCACGCGCCTTCGTCGGCCGGGAGAGGCTTGCGCAACCGTATTCCATCGCGCCCGCCTTGCATCAGCGTCCGTGCGGGCCGCGTCCCGCGAACGTGCACTTCGCGGACGCCGGCGCGCTGCACGATTTCGAGGACATGCGCCTCTCGGACCCCACCTCCCGCCATGACCGCGATCTGCCCCGCTGCGCGTCGCGCCAACGCCCCGATCGCTCCCACCCCTTCGAGCGCGGTCGCCGCCCCACCCGACGTGAGGACTCGTGACACGCCGCACTGGATCAGCACCTCGAGCGCTTGCTCCTGATCGCGGGCGAGGTCGAAGGCGCGGTGGAACGTCACTCCACCCTCGCGAGCGAGATCGCCGGCGGCTGTCATCAGGATGCGCAGCTGCTCCTCCTCGATGCGTCCATCGCGCCCCAGCACGCCGATGACGATGCCGTCGGCGCCCAGCATTTTCGCCGCCTCGATGTCCAGACGCATGACGCCGATCTCGTCTGACGTGTAGACAAACCCGCCGCCGCGCGGACGTACGATCACGAATACGGGAATCCGCACCGTGGCTTTGACCGCCGAGATCATCCCGGCGCTCGGCGTCGTTCCGCCGTCGAACAAGTTGTCACACAACTCGAGGCGGCCGGCGCCGCCGCGTTCGGCCGCCAGCGCCGATGCCACCGAATCGACGCATGCCTCCACCAGGACGTTCATACTATATGGTAAGCGCCGCGATATGTTTCGCGCATGTCAGAGAACAATCGCGCGATTCTCGAAAAGTTGCGCGCGAACGCTACGCGCAATCTCGCGGACACGCTCGGCATCGAGCTGGGAGAGCTCACCGCTCAACGAGTCGTCGCGACGATGCCGGTGGACGAACGCACCAGGCAGCCTTTCGGCATTCTCCACGGCGGCGCTTCGGTCGCGCTCGCGGAGACCTTGGCATCGCTCGGCGGCACGATGAACGTGGACCTCGAGCATTTCACGGTTGTCGGCGTCGAGATCAACGCGAACCATCTCCGCGCCAAGAAAGACGGGATCGTGACCGGCACCGGCACGCCAATCCACGTCGGACGCAGCACACAGGTTTGGGAGGTGCGCATCGTCGACGAACAGCAACGTCCCATCTGCGTTTCTCGCTGCACGCTGGCTGTGGTGCCGAGGGAACGCAGCTAGTCAGTGGGCATCATGTCCAGCGGCGCGGTGATCCGAGCGCTGGAATGCGAGAAAGCGATGGACCGCGGCGACCGCCGCGCTGTCCGTCGTACGGATCATGAGCTCGGCACCACGCGGGCGATCGACCGTAGTGTACGAGATGGCAGCTCGCCGCGCTGACATCACGTCCGTGCCAGGTACTTCGCGCGCGTGCACGAGGCCGGGAGCCGCAAAGTTGCCCTGGCGAAAGGCGGCCTCGATGTCCCGCATGTGCGACCGGATGGTGCGGATCGCCGCCGTGTCCGACGCGTCGTCCCGATCGAGTACGACACGCCCGCCGTCAGGCAGATCCTCGAAGACGTGCCGGGACGTGTATTGGTTGACACCCATCACGGACTCTCCCCGACTCTGCACTCGGGCGAATGAGGAATCCGTTGCTCCCTCCCGGGCGCGGTCCCCAGGGCGGCAAGCGACGCTGAAACACAGGGTCGCGAGAATCAGAGTTCGAGGCGCCATCTGGATGAGATACGTCGATAGGTGGCAGAACCGCTGAGTGAACGAGGACTACGCGTCCGCCGTCACCGTCGATCCGATGCCCTCTCTAATCCGGTCCGCCAGCTCGCCGCGCGACGATACCCCCAACTTGCTGAAGATGTTCGCGACGTGCGTGGTGACCGTGCGCGCCGAGATCCCGAGCGCGGCGGCGATCTCCTTGTTGGACTTGCGCGCCGCGACGAGGCGCGCGATGTCCGTCTCCCGATCGGTCAACTTCGCGGCCCGCTTTCCGGGTCCCCCTCCCGCTTCACGCGAGGGTAGGCGCAGCCCGAGCTGTTTCATCATCTCGCGCGCGCGTTCCATCTCCACGCGCGCTCCCAGACGGGCCAGGACCTCGTGACTCTTTCGCAGCTCACGCACGGCCCCCTCCTGGTCGCCGAGACGCATGAGGACGTCCGCGTACCAGCGACGGAGCCGCGCCGCGTCGTAGATCCACGGAACCTCCTCGAGGTCCTGGATCGCGCGGCCAAGAAGGTCCGCCGCTTTCGCGAAGTCCTCGTGGAGCCGCGCAATCAATCCGTCTCCCGCGGCGACCCAGACGAGTCCCAACCGATTCCCCATGCGCTCGCAGTCCTCGCGCATCCGATCGCGCAAATGTTGAGCGCGAACGATGTCGCGTTTCCAGAATGCTGCTTCCGTGGTGACGGGGATGAGTCGCCACGTCGCCCACACGGCGTAGCCCGCGCGATCCGCAATCGCCAACCCTTGCTCCCCGAGCTCGACGGATTTGGCATAGTCGCCGATGCCCAGGTAGTAGTTCGCGAGGCCGGCATAGACCACGACCTGCGAATGGACTTCGATGGGCCGGCCTCGCGCTCCCCGCGCGACACCGAGCTCCCACGCTTCGTCGAGATACTGTTTGGCGCGCTCGAACTCTCCGCGCGCGATGTAGAAGTGGGTCGCCCACACGAGAAGCCGAGGCAGCAGCGTTTTCTGGTTCAACGTTCGTGCAGTCGCGATCGTGCGTTCGGACAGAGCGACTCCGGCGTCCCACTCGCCACTGGCGAACGCGAACTGCATCGAGATCTCGTCGATGTGCACCCGCAGAAGCGGCGACCCCAGCTCGTCCGCGAGCTTCTCGCTCTTCTCGACATGGCGCAGCACGCCCTTGCCATTGCCCGACAGCCCGGCCAGGGTCGCGAGCCCGTGATGCGCGGACCAAGCGACGGTCTTGTCACCATTCTCTTCGGCGAGAACGACGGCTTTCTCCCCATGCGCCTGCGCGGTCTCGGGAGGGCCGATGAAGATGTGGAGGAAAAGCAACGCGCGATGTGAGCGCGCCAGAAGCCCCGAGTCGCCAAGTCGCTGTGCTGTCGCAAGCGCGGCGCTCAGATCCGTTTCCGCTTGCTTCGCCTTGCCAAGTGACTGCCAACAGGTTCCGCGATTGAGTTGAATCTGCGCTCGCAACCCGTCGTCTTTCGCCTTCACCGCGAAATCCTCAGCCGCGTCGAAATGTGCCAGCGCTTCCTCGAATCGGCCGCTCCAATAGCAAGCCAGACCCATGCGCCGCTCGACTTTTGCGCAACGACTGTCGTTTCCCTTGGTTTGCGCCTCGGTGCGTGCGCGTTGCCACAAGCCCATCGCGCCGTCGTAGTCGCCCAGCCGCTGACGCGCTTGCGCGAGGTCGTCGATCAGCGTCGCGGCGTCCGCGTCGCCGAACTGTCGCTCGAGCGCCGCGCTGAGGTAGTCGGCCGCGGCGCGATCGGCGTGCCGCGCCAGCGCGTCCCGTCCCGCAGCCGCGAGGTAGAGCGCAGTCTTTCCGGCATCCGAGTCGGCATCGGCGCGGGAGAAATGGAAGGCGAGGACGTCCGCGTGCGCGAGCGCGTTAGCTCCGACCGACGCCTCGATCGCGCGCGCCACGGTTGCATGCAACAGCCGCGTCCGCGCCACCCCCAGCGAGTCGTAGATGACGTCCTGAATGATCGGATGCGCGAACTCGTAGTCTCCTTCGTCTGTGCGCTGCGATTCGACGAGAATGCCGGCTCGGCAGAGCTCGTCGAGCGCCGCGAGCCCGGCTTCGTTCGGCAGCTCGCACACCGCGGCCAGAATACTGAATCGCAGCCGAGCGCCGATGACCGCCGCGACCCCCGCGACGGTTCGCGCGTCCGCTCCGAGATGCTCGAGCCGCTTGCTGACCGCGGACCGAACCGACCGTGGCAGGTCCAGCTCCTCAACTTCCCAACCGAGCCAGGTGCCGCCCCGCTCGTACAACCTTCCCGAATCGACCAGCGACTTCAGCGTCTCTTCGACGAAGAAGGGGTGCCCCCGCGTCCACGAGTACAGCCGACGCGCGAGCTGCCGCGCCGACGGATGATCCACGGAAAACGTCTCGCACACCAGCTGGTCGATGTCCGGCTGCGTCAGCGCCTCGAGCCGAAGCAGCTTCGCGGCTCCGAGCGCGAGCAGGGATTGCTCCATGTCACGAAGTCCAGGACTCCGATCGAGCTCTGTCTCGCTGTAGGTGCCGATGATGGCGATCCGCGCGCGCCCCACCTGTCGCGCCACGAAATGCAGGAGCTCCAGCGAAGCGCTGTCGGCGAGATGCAGATTCTCGAGCACGATGAGGAGCGGTTGCTTTTCCGCGAGCCGGGTCAGGAACTGTGAGCAATTCCAGAGCAGCCGGGCCTTCCCGTCCCGCTGGTCGTCCGAGCTCTCGCTGGCGGATTCCTTCGCGAACGGAGGACAGATCGTTCCCAGCCAGTCGCCCCCGCGCGTCGCGACGTTGCGGGCGGCCGGATCCAGACCGCGCAGCAGGTGCATCAACGCGTCCGACCAGACGGCATAAGGAACGCCGCTTTCCACCGAGTAGACACGGCCGATGGTGACCGACCATCGATCGTGCTCGGCACGCTCGGCAATCGCTTTGGCGAGACGCGTTTTGCCGATACCGGAGGGTCCGGCGATCATGTGCACGCCGCCATGTCCGGCGGCCACGTCGCCGAGCCAGTCGCCGAGCAATGAAAGCTCCGCGGACCGTCCCACGTGCGGCAGCGTCTTGAAGGCGGTCCCCCCGCGATGCATCATCTGCCGGAATTTGGGGACGGCGCAGCCTTACGCCAGGCTATTTGCGGGCTTGTCTCTCTCGTTCGCGCTCGGAACTCTCGATCCGCTCGGCTGGACCGGCACTTAGCGCCCGCTGCTGGTCGGAGTACATCTTGGTCAGAAAGCGCTGCCCCTCGCCGACCCGTTCGACTTCGATGGCGATCGCGTCAAGACTCTGGTCGACGCGGGCGAACCGGTCGTATATCTCCTGCGGGAGCTTGGTCACCGCCTGCGCGCTGCGCCGCCAGACGCGTCGTGCGTACGCGATAATGATCGGCAGCATGAGGAACATGAAGATACCGGTGAGCACGAATACTTCTTCCGGCGGTCCTTCGCGATGGTACGGGGGCGGCGGGACGACCGCCCCTGGAACGGCCGCGGACGACGCCACTTTTGCATCGGCGTCCGCGATCAGCTGTTCGGTGCTCGCGATTCGCTGATCGACGGACGCGAGCCGTGTCTCGAGCGCCTTCTCGTTGACCGTGTTGATGTCCGGCTGCTGCAGTTGTTGGGAGATTTCTTCTCGCTGCCGCTCTAGCCGCTCGAGCTGTCGCCCGAGCTCATCGCGCTGGTTGCGATACCCCTCGTATACCGCGTTCGGGGAGCTCCCGCCGACTTGCAGGACTGTGCCCTGGCCAGCGACCACTGGCTGCGTCGGGGGTGTCGGCGTTGTCGGCGGCGTTCGAACTTGCATCATCGGATCTTAGCGGGGTTCGGAGCCCAGGCCCAGAAGCTGGTCGAACTACGCGCTCGACGTAGCTCGATGTTTCAGCACCTGGCGGATTGCACCGCCGCAGATCCGGCGCTAAGACACCAGCCTCACGAGGGCAAGCGGCCGCATCGTTACTTCGGCCACAGCCATCCGAAGGTGCCAGCCGTGAGCATCCCGTAGATCAGCGCATCGACAATCGACTTGATGGTCGTGCTCCATTTGCGGCCATACCAGATGGACATTTGCGCCAGCGCCAACCCATACGCCAGGAACGCGACGGTCCCGACGATTTGGAAGACTCGCCCGTACTCGGTGCCGGGGCCGAGCGTCCGCCCCGCGACATACGCCGCGAACACGCCTGCCACCACCGAATACACGAACCACAGCCCGAGCGACTTCTTGAAAGCGGTCTGCATGTCGCCACCCATAATCGTGACGACGGCCATGGGTCCACGCTTCATTTTTTCCAGGAACGCCGGATCCTTCATCATTTCGGGTCCCGTTGAATACGGCATCATGTAGTCGCCAGGTGGGGTCGGGCGCAACACGTCCATCACCGCGTCTTCGTTCGTCACTTTCGCCCAATCGCCGCGATGATATTTCAAGACCATGTGCAACAGCGAGCTGGCGACGAACACGATGACAGCGGACAGCAGGATAGGCATCCACAGCGACGCTAGCGGAACCATGGGAGCTCCTGTTGGGAAGATCAGCGCTTATTCGATTCTGAAGATTTGCTGAAGAAGGCATCGATCGCCCGGCCGGTCACGGACGACATGAGCTCGTTGCGGTGTGAGCTCGGGACCTCGGGCGCGACGCGCGACAGCAGTCCTTTCAACTCGACCAGCATCTGCTCAGGGCTGCGGCCGGTCGTGCGGACTTGCGCCACGAACTCGATCACTTCGCGATCGAGATCGCCGCTCACGCGCTTTCGCCGCTTCAACTCATCGCGGCTGGCTTCAGCGGCATTTCGTTCACGCAATTCGCGCTCGAACACCTGAAGCAGGCGTTGCGTTGCGGGGAGAGTTAACACTGCGGGTCCTGATGCGCTGTTGGCGATCTCGAGGGGCGGCGCCGCCCGGTGGGATTTACAGATTACTCCCGGTGCACGCTGTTCGCAAGAAACATTTGTGATATACGTCACTCAAAAGCTTTTTGTTAATGTTCGCCATAGTACCAACACAAACGTTTGTCAGTCGCCTGGTACTCTCGGGAGTCCAACCAGGCCGCCAGTGAGCGCTTTGAGTCGCTCCTCGAGTTTTCGCTTTTCCTCGTCGAGGCGCGCTCTCGCATCTGCGACGCGTCGCTCGCTTTCGGCGCGCACCTCGGCAATCCGCTGCTTCACCGGCGCCGATTTTTCCTCCACCAACTTGTCGACCTGAGCACGAACTTTCGCCTGCGCGGACGCGATCTCCTCGCCGGCGACCGCCTTCAGCCTGTCTGCCACTTGTCGGTCGAGATTGGATTTCACCAGGAGCTGTGGCGCCTTCAGAGTACCGCTGATCTCCGCCGTCATGTCGAGTTGACCGATACCTGTGAGCACGCGCGCGACCAGCGATTCGAGCGTGTTCAACGTGCGCGTGCGTGCTGAATCGGTCACCCAGCTGAGATTCGTCGACCGCACCATCCACCTGCCCGAGATTCGCTCGCCGTCCAGCTGGAAGCGCATGTCGCTCGTGCCTCTTCCGGCATCCATGCGGTACGGAAGCGCGGGAATGGGAAACGCCGGCAGCTTGATGCCGGTCGCTTGCGCGCTGACCACCTCTCGGAGCCGCGCGCTCGTGTGGTCGAGCGAGCCGATCACGCGCATCGAATCCACGGCACCCGCTCGCCCGCCCCCCTCGGCGCTTCGCGCGACTCGGCGAACGACGAACAGCGTCGGCTTTCCGACGATCGCCGGGTCGGTCGTGACATCAGTGGCAGCGAACGAGTACGCGCCTCCGCCCGTTCCCGCCGGCACGGTGACGTTCACATCCGCGCGTCGTAGCAGGAACCGCGGGTAGCTCTCGGCGGCCGCAAAATATATGGTCGATCCCGCGCGGCGCATGCGTTTGGGCCCTGGCGATTCCTTGGGCAACAGACCTGGTGGGGCGTACTGCCGCGCGAGCGTCGACCAATACACTGCTTGCTGGAATCGATCGATCGTCACTCTTCCAAAGAGCGCTGATCCGATGTCCGGACCTTCGAAGCTGGGAAGCTTCATCAAGCCACGCGCGAACGCGTAGTCGGCCTGTCGTGCGCGATCGATCGCACCCACCCCCGCCTGAAGTGAGTCGACAGATCGGCGAGCGGTGGCAACCAATCCCTCGACGCGCGATTTCGCGGAATCGACGCGTGCCGTTGCGCGGCGCACGTCTGCAATCGCGCGCCGGGCTCCATCGATCCCGAGCGTCCGGACGTTCGTGCCTTGCAGTCTCGCCACGAGTGCCGCGGAAGAATCCACCGTCGCCTGCAGGCGGAGCCCGGCATATGCCGAGTCCAATGCCAGCTTTGCAGAATCGGCACTGCGCGCCAGGGCCAGTGCGGCTTGCACTGCCTTGAGCTGCGTCGGATCGAGGGCAATTGCCTTGAGCGTGTCGAACGGCGTGAGCGACAACAGCGGCACATTGAATTGTTTCGCGAAGCGTTGCACTTCAGCGAGCGCGCGGGGTGCGAAGCCCGATCCTGTGACAGCGCTCGCTGGCGTCGTGCGCCGAGTACCCGTGCGCACGTCCGCGATGCCCAGGCGTCTCACGATGAGTTTCTTCTCGAGAAGTGGCTTGGGCTCCAGCTCCAGGCGAACCAGCGCAATCTCGAAGAGATTGCGCGTCCGATCGAACGGGTCGGCGAGCGCGATGCCCCGCAGCTCTACCGTGCTGGTGAAGGCGCGGATCTTGAGAGCGGAGATGTCCAGTTGCGCCCCCAGCGCCTTCGTTCCTGCCTCGACGACGGTGTCACGAATCGTCCGCTCGCCGAACAACAGCCACGCGATCACCAGCAGGACGCTTCCCAGCGCGACAGGAATGATCCCTTCCCACCGAAAGAGTCGCGCGCGCCTTTTCTTGGAGCCTCGACCTGTCCCGGACAGGTCCTCACCGCCCGTCGACGGGCCCGGTGTGTACGGCAACTTCTCGCCGCTACGGACGGAACCAGGTGTAGACATTGTACAGTTGGGAGGCCTGGAGCGCTTTGTACGCGCGCGACCGGCGCACACGCTCGCCGACGGTCGCCCGGTATCTCAACACGCCATATCGCGCGAGGAAATAGATCGGAACGAAGAGAACGATCCACGAGACCACGCTGCCAAGAACGACCGTGTTGTTGAAGTTGGTGAGGGCGAGGCCCGGGACGTTGTCCCACGCGGTCCACAAGGGACGCAGTGCCCGCGCGTCGACCAGCAGCCAGTGTCCCAGCCGGTCGAACAGCGGATCGAACAGGAATCCGATCGGCACGAACAATCCCCAAGCGAGCATCCCCGCCGCGAACGAGACGTTCAGCACCGCGAGCAGCAGCAGCACCAGGAAATTGTGCGCGTTGACGAGCGGCGTGAGCCCCAACGCGGCGCCGAGCGCGACGCCCACCGCGATCTGGGCGGGAGAACCGTCGGAATGCAGCGTCTTGAGAAGCGACCGGACGAGCTTGAGGAGGGTGAGCATCGGTGTCGAGGGTCGAGCTGGGTCCGGCGACAACTATAGCACTCGTGCAGCGGCTCCGCCCGACCTTCAATGCATGACTGCCGCCGCCGCCCGTTGCAACGCGGCGCGGTGCTGACTCGCGATCGAGAGCGTTCTTCCCGTCGCGAAGCGTGTATCACGGAGCCGGTCGCGGGTTGGCCATACCATATATAGCGGTGCTTCCCTGGCCCTCATGTCGCGCTCCCCCGTCACCGCTTGACGGAATGGCGACCAGCGACTTGCTTCCATACAGAATCTCAGGGGAGATACTAAGAGGTGGCTGTCGACTCGATCGCCCTCATGCGCGGCACGCTGGACGCCCTCGTCCTCAAGACGCTCACCTGGGGTCCGATGCACGGATTCGAGATCACGACCTGGATCGAGCAACACTCCGGCGGCCGCCTGGACGTCGAGGACAGCGCGCTGTATCAGGCGCTCCGGCGTCTGGAGGAGCGAGAGCTCATCGAGGCGGAGTGGGGCATCACCGACAACAACCGCAAGGCGCGGTATTATCGCATCACCAGCGGCGGACGTGCGCATCTGCGCGCCGAAACGAGCCGCTGGCTGAAGTATGCGGAGACGGTGAACGACATTCTGACTGTTGCCACAAAAGCCTGATGCGCATTCGCTCCGATGTGCGTCGGCTGTTCCGGTTGGGTTTGCGCCGACCGGAGCTCGCGCGTGGTGAGGTCGATGACGAGATCACCTTCCACATCGATGCGCGCATCGAGCAGCTGGTGGCCTTGGGACTGTCGCGCGACGAAGCGCGCGCCGAGGCGATGAGACGTTTCGGCGACGTGGCGCAAGCCCGCGCGAGCATCGGTGCCTCGGCGGCCCGGCGCGCGGCGCGCCTCGCGTTTCGCGACCGCGTGGCGGCGCTGGGTGATGACCTCCGATACGTGGTGCGATCACTTGCGTCCAGCCGAGCTTTTACCCTCACCGTCGTGGCTACATTCGCGCTCGCCATCGGCGCGAATGCCGCGATGTTCGGCATCATCGACCGGCTGCTGGTCCGTGGACCCGAGCACATCGTCGCGCCCGAGCGCGTGAAGCGGCTGTACATCTCCCTCAGTGACGAGATCCACGGACAGGAGACGGCGCCGTCCTTCGGCTATGTGTCGTACGCGTTTCTGCGGGATCAGTCCCGTACCCTCGATGGCGCGGCGGCGTACACGCACGGCTACGAATACACGCTCGGATCAGGACCCGATGCACAGCGTATCAAGGTGGCGCATGTCTCGTGGGACCTGTTCCCACTGCTCGGCGTCGGGCCGCAGCTCGGTCGATTCTTCTCAGCACAGGAGGATCATCCACCCGACGGTCAGCGCGTTCTCGTGCTGGACGAGTCGTATTGGAAACGGCGCTTCGGCGGCGACAGGGCTGTACTAGGGCACACCGTACTCCTCGACGGCCAGGCCTATACCATCGTCGGCGTCGCGCCCAGCGGTTTCACGGGCGTGGAGCTCCGTCGTACTGACGCTTGGGCCCCGATCAGCCTCCTGCATCCGACGAAAGACTGGCCCACCGCCTGGAACGTGGAGTATCTGCAAGTCATCGCGCGACTCAAGCCGGGCATCACGCCGGAGGTCGCCTCGGCCGAAGCAACGCTGCTGCATCGCGCGAATTACACAGGCAAAAGCCGAATCATGCCCAGCGCCCAGCTCGCATTCCGACCAATATCGTCTGGACGCTCCGGAAAGGAGTCCCTGGAGGCCTCGGTCTCTCGCTGGCTGACCGGCGTGTCCATCATCGTGTTGGTGATCGCGTGCGCCAACATCACCAACCTGCTCCTGGCTCGCTCCACCCGGCGACGCCGCGAAATCGCGGTGCGGATCGCGATGGGAATCACTCGCGCGCGGCTGATGCGTCTTCTCCTGACGGAAAGCATCCTGCTTGCGCTGCTCGGCAGTGCCTGTGGACTTGCGCTCGCGTACTGGGGTGGCGCCCTGATCCGCACGATGTTGCTGCCGAACGTCGACTGGCCATCATCCCCCGTGAATGGGCGGGTGTTGCTCGTCGCGCTCTCGCTCGCCACCGTGACGGGAGTTGTCGTTGGTGCGGTTCCGGCGCTCCAGACGCGCCGCCTGGACCTGACAGGCTCACTCAAGTCCGGGTCCCACCAGGCAGGAACTCAGCGGTCGCGGCTTCGCTCCTGGCTAGTCTTCGCGCAATCGGCGCTGTCCGTCATTCTGTTGATCGGTGCCGGACTCTTCGTGCGCAGCCTCCTGAAGGTTCGGTCCATCGACCTGGGCTTTCGGCCGGACCGCGTGCTGTCGGCGCAGATTGCCTGGCTGCGCATGGTGAATCCGACGCCTGAGGAAAGTGAGCGGGAGCGAACGCGTCGGCGTGGTGTCTACATACGCGCGCTCGATCGTTTGCGCGCGACACCTGGTGTCCACGCCGCGGCGCTAGCCGTCGGCACGCCTTTTGGGAATTCCTTCTCGCCTGACGTGTGGGTCCCGGGATACGACAGCATTCCCGATCTCGGTGGCGGAGGCCCTTATGTGAGCGCGGTGACCGACGGCTACTTGGACGCGACGGAGATACGGCTGCTCGAGGGACGCGCCTTCACGCCAGGCGATCGCGCCGGCTCCGAGCGCGTCACCATCGTGAACGAACCCATGGCGACCGCCCTGTGGCCAGGGCAAAGTCCCCTCGGCAAATGCCTGCAGGTTTTCACCAAGACATTGCCGTGCGCTCGAGTCGTCGGAGTGGTAGGTCAGGTGCGTCGCTTCGCGCTCCGAGAGAAGCCAGCGATACAGCTCTACGTTCCCTTCGGCCAGGAAACTGGCATCGGTGGTACCGTCCTTTTGGTGCGCACTTCGGGCGACCCGACTGATTTCATTCCACTGCTTCGACGCGTGCTTCGCGATGTGGACCCCAACGTGCCTTACACGTTCGTGAACACGATGCAGGAAGACATCGATCCGCTCGTGCGCCCGTGGCGAATGGGGGCGATCCTCTTCGGTATTCTCGGCGGGCTGGCGCTGGCGATCGCGGCGATCGGGCTCTACAGCGTCATCGCGTACATGGTTGCGCAACGCATGCAGGAATTCGGCGTGCGGCTCGCGCTCGGAGCCACTACGAGGCGCATTTTGTCGCTCGTCATTTCGCGCGGAATGTTCGTGGTGCTGACCGGACTGGTGGTCGGGCAATTCGTCGCGCTCCTCTCCGCCAATTACCTGACGCCACTGCTGTTCGAGACATCGACGCGCGACCCGCTCACCTTCGGCGCCGCCGCGCTCATGCTGGTCACGGTCGCCATTCTCGCGTGTCTGCTGCCGGCCTTTCGCGCAACACGAGTGGATCCCGTGATTGCGCTTCGCGCCGATTAGCGACACCGTCCAAACCATCGCGTCACAAGGGACTGTCACATAGAGGTCCCCCTCTCACGGTGGTTAATGGACCGTCTGCTGCCGGACCTCACGCACTCCTTTCGTCGCCTCACCCGCGCGCCCGGCTTCGCGACGATCGCGATCCTGACCCTTGCGCTCGGCATTGGCGCGAACACCGCGATATTCAGCCTGGTCAAGACCGTGCTGATTCGCCCCCTCCCGTATGGTGACGCTGATCGACTCGTGATGATCTGGGCTAGTCGCGATAAGGGTGAGACAACCTGGATCGCCGGCCCGGAGATTCTCGACTACGCCGCTGAGACGTCGATCTTCGAGCACGTCGTCGCCTACACGGGTAGCGCAGCCAATCTCACCGGGGGACAGGAGCCGGAGCGCGTCATCACGGCCGTGGTTACTCCGAATTTGTTCCAGGCGCTCCGCGTCATCCCTGCGGCTGGTCGAACGTTTTCCGCAAGCGACGATTTCGCATCGATCGCCGACGAAGTGGTTTTGGGGCACGGCCTCTGGCAACGCCGCTTCGGGGGTAGTCGAGAGATCATCGGCCAGTCCATTCAGGTGAACGGCCGCGCGCGCACCGTCATCGGCGTAATGCCCGAGTCGTTCAAGCTGCCGATGGACTTCAGCGCGGAACGGCCCAGTGAGCTGTGGGTGCCGACCGATCTGCATTCGTCCAGCTGGGAGTCCTGGGGTGACCACAGCCTGCTGGGGTTCGCGCGGCTACGCGACGGGGTCACACCCGCCCAGGCCAATGCCGCCCTCAAGGCAGCTGAAGAGCGTTGGATCCGTGATGGGCGCTGGAGCAATCGCGGCAACTCCGGACGGAGCGCGGTGCCAGTCAAGGACCTAGTGCTCGGCGACATCCGTTACGCGCTCTGGATCCTGCTGGGCGCCGTCGGTGTCATTCTCCTGATCGCTTGTGCCAACGTGGCGAACCTCATGCTCGCGCGCTCCGACGAACGCCATCGTGAGATCGCGGTGCGCACCGCACTCGGCGCCTCGCGAAGCAGAATCGTTCACCAGCTGCTCACCGAGAGCGTACTGCTCTCGCTGATCGGTGGAATCTTCGGAGTCGCGATCGCCTTTGGCGGAATGCGGCTGCTCGTGGCCGCTCATCCTGCCGGGATCCCGCGGGTGGCTGACGTTGGGCTCGATGTCACCGTACTGGTTTTCACGCTGCTCCTCACCGTGGCGACGGGTGTGGTTTTTGGATTGGCGCCCGCCATCGAGTTGTCTCGCCCGGATGTGAACAAGGCGCTGAAGGAAGGCGGGCGCACCGGCACCGTCGGTCCGGCTCGGCAGCGCTTCCGCGATTCGCTCGCGATCGCACAAATGGCCTTCTCCGTGATCCTGCTCATCGGAGCGGCACTACTGGTCCGCAGCTTCGTGCAGCTCCGCCGCATCGATCTTGGATTCACGCGTGAGCAGGCGCTCACGGTTCGCACCACGCTGCCGGTGACTTCCTACCCAAACGACACGACAGTCATTGCCTTCTATCGAGAGTTGCGGCAGCGAGTCAGCGAATTGCCGGGAATCCGGGGCGTCGGCGCCACTCGGCTATTGCCCCTCACCGGCACCATCGGCGACTGGTCCATCACGATCGAGGGAAAGGCACGGATTCCAGGCGAGAATCCCAACGGCGACTGGCAGGTCGCCACACCCGGCTACTTCGAAGCCATGGGAATGAAGCTCGTACGCGGCCGGATCTTCACCGACGCGGATAACGAAAACGCCCCGATTGTCGCCGTGATCAACGAGACGATGGCCAAGCGCTATTGGCCCAATGAGGACGCCATCGGCCGGCGGTTTCACATCGGCAGCCTCAATCAACCGTGGATCACCATCGTGGGAATCCTCGGTCAGGTGCGGCACAATGCTGTGACCGAGACGCCACGGGCGGAGATGTACGTGCCGCACGCGCAGTGGGCCGCGGCAGGTGCATCAGCGCCTCGCGGCATGACGTTCGTGATTCGGACCTCGGGCGATCCACTCGCGGCGCTTGGCTACGTTCGTCAACTTGTCCGCTCCCTGGATCCGAACCTCCCCCTTGCCGACGTCCGCACGCTCGAGCGTGTCGCCGACGATTCGCTTGCGCAAGCGAGGTTCACGACGCTGCTGCTGTCCCTGTTCGCTGCCCTCGCGCTCGTTCTCGCGACGATCGGGATCTACGGCGTCATCTCGCTCCTCGTCACACGCCGCCGGCAGGAGATCGGCATACGCATCGCTCTCGGCGCGAAATCGACGTCGATTCTTGGAATGGTGGTGAAGCGTGGAATGGTGCTCGCCGCCATCGGTGTCGCCGTTGGGCTTGCGGGCGCCCTCGCGCTGACGCGCGTGTTAACGAGTCTGCTCTACGGAGTGACACGTTTCGATCCTCTGACCTTCAGCCTCGCGCCCGCGATCCTGGCGGTGGTGGCGCTCCTCGCCTGCGTCGTTCCAGCCATCCGCGCGGCAGCGGTAGATCCGGTGAAGGCGCTCCGCGAGGAGTAAAACAGCTTTTCAGAAATCAGCTTGTCACAATCCAGCTTGTCAGCGAGTCACCACAACCTCAGGCCTGAGTCAGTTGTGACAAGCCGACAAGCTGGGTTGTGACAAGCTGTCGTCTGACAAGCTGGATCGTCTGAAAAGCTATTCCGGCATTGGTCGCGGACGCGGCCATGGCCACGGCCACGGATCGACGCCGCGGCGCCCGGCAAGCGCTCGCACGGCCATCTGTCGCGTATCCGCGTCCTTGGACTCCAGCAGTCGCCGGAATACTTCTTCGGACCCTTCGCCCGATTTGAGAAGCGCCCGAACTTCGGCTTGCTGAACGTCGTCCTTCATTTCCGTCTTGAGCGCGTCCGCGATCGCCGCGGCGGCTTCAGGATCGGCAATCTCGCTCAGCGCCCAAGCCGCCTTCACGCGGACCTCGCCACTCGGATCCTTGATCGCCTTGATCAGCGACGCCGGCGCTTTCCCGGGATGCAGGTTGCCGAGCGCCCACGCCGCGGTGCCACGAACCTCGTCGTCCTTGTCCGACGCGACGACCTCCGCCAGCGCGTCGACCGCTCGGCGCGCGTTCAGTTCGGCGAGCGCCCACGCGCACGTCTCGCGGACTTCGGAGCTCAGGTCTTTCTTCATCGCCGTCACGATAGCGTCCACGGCTTCTCGAGCGTTCGAGTTGGCGAGCGCCCACACCGCCATCTCGCGCACCTCGTCGCTCTTGTCCGTCGCCAGTACCTGCGACAGCGCCGGCGCCGCCGCGCGATGCTGCAGTTCGCCGATCGCCCACGCCGCGACGCGTCGCACTTCGTCACTCGGATCGGTGCGCAGGATCCGCAGCAGCGTCTCGATCGAGTCCGCCGCATGGAGTCGACCGATCGAGATCACCGCCGCGCCGCGCACCGTCGAATCGGCGTCGCGCAGTGCGCCGACGAGCGCCGGCGCAGCGCTCTTCTCCTCGAGACGCCCCAACGCCCATGCGGCGTTCGCGCGCACACCGGGTGTCTCGTCGCGCAGTGCGCGAATGATCGGCTGTAGCTGGCTCTTCGCTTCGAGCAGTCCGAGGGCGACGAGCGTGGCCTGGCGTTCGACTGGAACGCCGGTGCTGAGCCTCGGTGAGAGATCCCTGACGATCGTCGAGTCGCCGAAGCGGCCGATGAGCGTCGCTGACAGATGCCGCTCGCACATGTCGGTGGACGCGATTCCCTCCATCAGCGCACGCGTGTCGTCTGGCGCGAGCTTGCGACGACGCATCCCCCGTAGCCGTGAACGAATGTCGGATCGTACCGCCTCGGCGGGTGCCGTCCATCGTCCGCCCCACGAGTACAGACCGTCCGCGGCGAGCGTGCAGAGCGAGGGGGCCACTCCCCGCGCGGCCGCCAACAGCTCGCGTACTTCCTGAGCCGCAACGGACGGGGTGTTCGCGGAGGCTGGCCGGCCGTCGCTGGCGAGCAGCGCGCCGAGCGCGGCGTACAACACTTTCGAGACCATTGTGATGCTCCTCTGTTGATTTTTCAGCACTATAGGGCGTGACTTTCGTTTCGATGCGCCTAGAACTGGTGGATGCGTCTTACGGCTCGGGCCGCGGGTCCGGCCATGGCCACGGCCATGGCCACACACCGGGACCCTGGCCGGCGATCATCCGGACGCCACGCGCCCGGAGCTCTGGATCCTCATGGGCCATTGCTCGATCGATCACGGCTTGCGACCGGTCGCCCATGAAAAGCAGCGCGCGAAACTCCGCCTGCAACGTTTCAGAGTTACGCTCTTTCAGAAACGCTTCGCGGATCGCTGGGATCGTCGATCGGTCGAGAATCTGCCCCAGGACCCACGCGGCCATGAGACGCACGTCGTCATGCTCATCGCTCAACCGCGCGATGACTTTGGCGGGCGCTTCCGAAAGCTGCTGCTGACCAATTGCCCACAACGCTCGCTGGCGCACTTCCGGACTCGGGTCTGACAGGGCCGCCTCGAGAGTCGCCACGTCCGCGCGACTATGCATTTGCCCGAGTCCCCACGCGGCCGTTGCGCGAACTTCCTCGCTCTTGTCGCTCTTGAGCGCTTGCGCTAGTGCCGCGGCGCCATCGGTCGATCCCATTCCCGCGAGCGCCCACGCGGACATCTCACGGACTTCGTCGCTGTCGTCAGAGCGCAGTCGGTCGACCAGCAATGGAATACCGTCGCGGTGGCCCTGGAGCACCCACGCGGCCGATCTCCGAACGCGGGCATCCTTGTCGGAGCGCAGGATTTTGCCGATGAGCGCGGTGTCTACCGATTGCCGCTGCTGCGGATCCTGTGAATCCTTCCCTACCCATCCACTCCCGATCCGCTCTTGAACCAGTTTGGTGAGAGCCGAGTCGATCCGTACAGCGGTGGCCGTCGACTTGGTGGTGCTGGTGCGCTGTCGAGTGACGACCGCCGTTGGTGGTTGCGAGAGCGAAGTGTCCGCCGCCGCCGTTCGGTCAGGTTGCGCCGGAGACGCGATGAGCTGCGGTGCCTGTTCCGGCGCCGGTGGTGTCGCTCTCCGAGATGGCGCGGCTGCCGCGATCGTGAGCGAAAGCGCTCCCACGCCAAGCGTCAGGAGGAGCGTTTGACTGCGACTCGGAGTCGCGCGCTTGATCGCCGGATCCAGGATGGCGAGCATGCGGCCCTCGAATTCCCGCTTGTCGGCCATCGGCAATGCTGTCGCGGGCGCGCCCTGCAGGCGGACCGCCGTGACGATCTCGAGCAGATGGTTGGCGTAATCGCTGGCGCGCGCGCCGCCGCATGCGAGCACCAGATCGTCGCACGCCCGCTCGCTTTCCGCCCGCAGGCGTTTGGCCGCCGACCACACGAGTGGATGGAACCAGTAAAACGCACAGACGATGCGTCCAACGGTATGTCCGAGCAGATCGCGGCGCCGCACGTGCGCGAGCTCGTGGAACAGCACACAGCGCCGGCGTTCGTCGCTCCACTGCCCGGCGGTGGCCGGCAAGACGATCGTCGGCCGCAGAATCCCGCAAGCAAAGGGCATCTCGATCGCCGAGCTCATGACCAGCCTCGGCGCGTGCTCGAGGTCCAGCCGATCGGCGACGTCGTACATGGGCGACAACCATGACGGGTCGGCGAGGACCCGCCCGCCCCGAATGATCCGGCGTACGGCGAGCGCGCCGAGCAGCAGCCAGGAGAGCAACAGCACGCCAATGCCGGCCCAGATCAGAAACGCGATCGTGCTCGCGGAGACTTCCGAAGACTGCTCTCTCACTGTCGTCAGCGTACCCGTCGACCTCGAGGACGTCGTCTTGTCCAAGCCACTTAGGCGCGCAGGATCCGGAAGACCGGGGGTCGGCGCCAACGACGCCCGCCGATCGAGCGGAATGAAGCGGGCGATCGCCGGCGAGACGCTGGGCAGAATCGGGAGCGGCATCGGTGACCACGACGAGATCGCTGGAACGAGCAGCAGCGCGACGAGCGTGGCGAGCCAGACGACATAACGCGCGCCGGCTGGCGCTCGACGCAAACCGATGGTGACCCCCATGGCGAGCATCAGGAGCGCGGTCGCTTTGACGAGCCACATGGCGAACGTCAGGGTGGCCGTCATGATTACCTGCCGCTCGCGCGTGTCTTGCGAATGCGGTCGCGCAGCTTGCTGATGTCTTCGTCGGCGAGATCTGCGTCCGAGAGTCTCAGAAGCGCGGTCACCGCGGCGTCGGCGGATCCGTCGAAGAATGTCTTGACGACCTGATGCAGCGCCTCGTCCGCCGCGCGATCGGCGCTGACGGCTGGGAGATACACATACCGCGGACCGTCTTCACGGTGCGTGATGAGCTCCTTCTCGGCGAGGATGCGCAGAATCGAGCGAACCGCCGAATACGTCGGCGGATCGGGCAGGTCGGTCATGACTTCCGAGACAGTGGCCTCGCCACGCCGAAAGAGAATGTTCATGACTTGCCGCTCGCGGCGGGACAAGGAGTCGGTCAGCTTCGGTTTCGCCATGTGTTGATTTTTCAACAGTACGCGGCGTTTGTCAAGTCGATTTTTCAGCACCTACTGCCGGCTGCCGCGGCGTTTGGGCATAAGATGGGGCGCCAGAACGGTTTCCACGTGGTCGCGCAGCCACCGCTCGGCGCTCCCTTCACGATAGATCCCCCAGGTGATGAGCCCCCCGCTCAACACGGTCTCGATGATTCTGGCCAATTTTGCGACGTCGGTGCCCTTCCGGAGCTCTCGCGCGTCCACGGCGTCCTGAAGCAACTCGATCATCCCGGATCGCGTCGCCTTGGATTGCACCAACAAGTGCTTGCGAAAATCGGGATCCGAAATGTCGGTTTGCAGATACGCCAGGTTGCGTGCCAGCGCCGCGGGCGATTCGGCCAGATGCGCCATGCAGTCCGCGTAATCGCGAATCGCCGCCAGCGGTGACTTGTGCTTGGCGCGCAAGCCGCGAATGAAGTCGCCTGCGAACTCGGCCGCGCCTTCCGCCAGCGCCAGCTGCAGCTGGCGTTTCGAGCCGAAGCGCTGGACGAGGGCGCCCGCCGTCACGCCGGCTTCGTCGGCAATCTCGGCGAGGGTCAGCTCGGCTGGCCCCAGGCGCGTCATGGCGCGAAACGCCGCGGCGAAGACGTCCTCGTCGCTGACTTTGCGAGGTCTCGGGGTCACTCTTGACGGTTCCTAAATGGCGATTTAGTATCGTTACTAAACGGCCATTTAGTATATCGGAGCACGGACGGCCGAACAATGGCCTGACGCGAGGAGGAATCATGCGAACGGTGACGTATGGAGGCGCGTGCAGTCTCGACGGCTTTCTCGCTGGCGCGGACGGATCCATCGACTGGCTGCGTTTCAGCCCCGAGGTCGGCGAGATCATGGCGACCTACTGGAAGGACGTCGATACGATCCTCATGGGTCGCAAGACCTGGGACTTCGCTCAGGCGCAGGGGGGCGGCGGTGGCGCAGACACTTCGGGGATGCAGAGCTTCGTCTTCTCACGCACGCTTTCGCGCATCGATCACGCTGGGGTTCAGCTCGTCAACGAAGACGCGGGCGCCTTTGTCGGGGCGCTGAAGCGCAAGAAAGGCAAGGGCATTTGCGTGCTCGGCGGCGGGGACTTCGCCCGCTCGCTATTCGAGGCCGACGTGATCGACGAAGTCGGATTGAATGTCCACCCGATCCTGCTGGGGACAGGAGTGCCGGCGTTCTTGGATGCGAAGCATCGCGTCAAGCTCGAGCTCAGGGAGTGTCGTCAGTTGCGCAGCGGCTGCGTCTATGTGAAATACCGCGTTAAGCACGCGCGCGGCGCGGCGAAACATGCCCGGCCGGCATCGCGCGCACCGTAGGTTTTTCAGCACGTCGTAAAATTGCTGTGAAGCCACTGGCGCGGGCGTGCTCCCGTTGGCATCGTGCATCCACCTCTCTCACCAACTCGTCCATTGCGCCTACTCGTCCTTTCGCTCTGGTCGTTCGCCGCCGCGGCCGCTCAAGTGCCTGACACGTCACTCCTCGTCTCGACCGATTGGCTGGCGCGTCACCTCAACGACAGAACGGTGGTCGTGCTGCAGGTCGTCCACGACACCGCCGAGTTCCGTCAAGGGCATATTCCGGGTGCCCGCGTCGTCCGCTACGAATCGTTCACGACGAACCGCGGCGATCTCGGAACCGAGCTCCCAGCCGTGGACGAGCTCCGGCAGCTGTTCGAGACGCTCGGCGTTTCCGACGACTCGCACGTCGTGCTCTACACTGGCATGACCGGCATGGCGCCCATGGCGTCGAGGGCGTTTCTCACGCTCGATTACCTCGGACATCGCAGGATTTCCTTGCTGGACGGCGGACTGGTGCGATGGCAAGCGGAAGGCCGTCCCGTCACCACGGAAGTTGCCCACGTCACTGCTGGGCATATGACACCGAGACCCCGAGCAGTCGTCGTCGACGCGATGTGGGTGAACGCGCACACTGGAAAGTCGGGGTATGCCTTCATCGACTCGCGCACGACGCCCGAGTATCTCGGAACCGGCGAACGTGGGGGAATCAAGAGCGAGGGCCACATCGCAGGCGCTCGACTGCTCGAGTGGCAGCAGCTGTTCGCCAACGCGGACTCGTCGCGCTTTCTCGACCCCAAGGCCATCGCGAAGTTGTATGCGGAACGGTCCGCGCCAGGTGACACCCTCGTGACATACTGTCTCGTCGGATATCGCGCGAGCATGACCTACTTCGGCGCCCGACTCGCCGGCCTGCCCGTACTTCTGTACGACGGCTCGTATCAGGATTGGGCGCACCGAGCCCTGCCGGTCAGAAACGGCGAGAAGCCGTAGAGCGCCGCCAAGGCGCCTGGTCGGTCAGCGCGCTCCGTTCGGAATGACCGAGTCGTCGTCCCAACGTACACCGTCGCCGACGGCGATGATGCCGTCGTCGAGCACCTGAGCAAACACGCCGCCATTCCAGTCTGGCGTCATCGCGGCGCGCAGTCCCGGGAGCGCTTCGTCCATCCGCTCGCAGGGCGTCGTTTCACCCCCGATCGCCAGCCGCACCGAGCCCACGCGCAGTATCCGGCCTCGCGTTTCTTCCAGGTTCACCCCGCTGACCATGAGATTCGCGCGCCGGCTCGACGGGGGCGCGGCGTCGCCGAGCCCGGTCATCATACGGTCCCAGGCCTCGAGTGAGATGATGGTGATCTGACGACGCCTGCTGCGGTCCACATTCCCCGCGAGGCCTTGCCCGGCAATTGCCGTCGCTTCGGTCACCGCATCCATCTTTCCGCGGTGCGCGCGTTTGATCCAGATCGCCTCCAGCCTGCCGATCTGAGGATCGGCATTCTCGCGTGTCGCGCTTGCCGAAGACGCTGTTACCACGAGATGCCGTAATCCTCGCCATGATTGCTCGACCCGCCCCAGAACGTTTTGTGCTTGCGGTCGAAAAAGATTGCGTTGATCGGACCGGACGTGCGCTGTTGAAACTCCAGAGTGTATCCCATGCGCCGCAGCTCCGCGCGCACGCTTTCCGGCGTGGAGGACGCCACGAGCATCCGGCCGGGTCTCGCTTCGTGATCGCCGAACGACGACCGCATCTGATAGCTGTTGATGTTTGGCGCTTCGACCGATTGTTGAACCGTCATCCCAAACTCGACCACGTTGAGAAAAAACTGCAGCAGGTTCTGATCCTGACTGTCGCCCCCCTGCACGGCGAACGAGAGAAACGGTTCCCCGTCCTTGAGTGCAAGACTCGGTGTCAATGTCACGCGCGGATGCTTTCCAGGCGCGATCACGTTGAACGGTCCTTCGATGGCATCGGTGACGAAGCTCTGTCCACGCTGGCTCATGCCGACGCCGGTACGCCCCGCGATCACCGCCGGCACCCAGCCGCCGCTCGGCGTCACAGATACGACCCACCCCGACGTGTCCGCGGCCTGAATCGAGGTCGTACCACCGTAGAACGAGTCGTAGAACGCGGAATCGGCGGCGCTCTCTGGAACCACTCGGTCCTGCTGTCCACTGCGACGCGCCGAGTCGGACGCGGCTTCGACTTTCCACTGCGCGAGCAACTGACTGAATGGATTCGTTTCGCCTTGAAAGGGATATGGATCACCGGGTTTCACGTGCGCGTCGTTTCTGTCCCAGTTGATCTGCGCGTAACGTGATTTGGCGTACTCCTTCGAGAGCAGGCCGCGTGTCGGTTCCTCGGGGGGCGTATAGATGTCGCCGTAATAGAAGTCGCGGTCCGCGAAGGCCAGGTTCATCGCCTGATACAGCGTGTGCATGTACTTCGGCGAGTTGTATCCCATCGACTTCAGGTCGGCGTTCTCGAGAATGTTCAGCGCCTGAAGGAGCGCGGGTCCCTGCGTCCACGGTTGAAGCTTGTAGACGTCGATCCCTTTGTATGTGGTTTTGGACGGCTCTTCGATACGCACCTTCCAGTTCGCGAGGTCGGCCATCGTGAAGAGTCCACCCTCTTCGCGAGCCCCGCGCACGATCTCCTGAGCGATGTCGCCCTTGTAGAAACGGTCGTAGGCGGCGTAGATCGCTTCCTTCCGTCCCCTGCCCGCGGCGAGCGCTCGCTGCTCGGCGTCCACCAACTTGCGCAGCGTGGCGGCGAGGTCTTTCTGCACGAAAATCTCTCCGGCCTCGGGCGCCTCACGCTGCTCGCCCATGTGCGGCAGCATCACCTCGCGGGAGTATTTCCACTGCTTCAGGCGAGCTTTCTGCGATTCGATGGAGTTCGCAGTCTGTGCCTCGATGGGATACCCGTCGGCCATCTGGATCGCCGGTCCGAGCACCTCCTTCAGCGACATCGTGCCGTACTCCGCGAGCATCGTCATCAGACCGCCGGGCGTCCCTGGCGTCACCGCGGCCAGCGGCCCGTACTCCGGTGGGAACTGGTGTCCCTTGGATTTGTAGAATTCCGCGGTCGCCCCGCTTGGCGCGACACCGAGGGCATTGATGGCGATGACCTTCTTCGTCCGAGGATTGTAGATCAGCGCCTGCGTCTCGCCGCCCCACGAGAGGACGTCCCACATGGTGGCGACCGACGCGAGCATCCCGGCAGCGGCGTCGACGGCGTTCCCGCCGCGCTGAAAGATCATCGCCCCAGCGGCGGCCCCGAGGGGCTTTCCGGTGATCGCCATCCAGTGACGGCCATGCAGCGGAGGCTTCTGAGTTCGGACCACGCGCTGCTGCTCTTCTTGCGCCCCGAGTTGCGAAGCGCAGAGTAGCGTTGCCAGCGTCGCACCACGAAGAAGACGTGTCATCGTTACACCGCCTTTGCCTTCCATCTGCCGCGTTTGAACAAGAGTGCGCTCGAGATCGCGAGGAGCGAAAACGCGAGAGTGATCGCCCAGAAAACACCCTCGGGTCCCGCTTCCATCCGCACCGCGATGAAATATGCGGTGGGC